>Ga0075418_10001106_pt1 | contig 30128 bp, 28 predicted proteins | sample SoiMetdeltSBSDD2_FD_81776 | JGI IMG/M metagenome (GOLD analysis project Ga0075418, IMG submission 81776) | Bulk soil microbial communities from a Populus tree surrounding site in Tennessee, USA - Soil MetaG P. deltoides SBSDD2 | ecosystem: Environmental > Terrestrial > Soil > Tree plantation... | reverse complement strand
GCTTTCTATCGACGAAAATAGATATACCGGCTGGTTCCTGGGCAGCGGTTACGAATACAGGTTTGATTGGCTGCCAGGACTCTACTGGAAGACACCAGTTACTGGCGAATTTGTGCACTCGGAAAAATTCATCCAGACGGTCACCTCTTCGCTGGTCTGGCGCTTCAACTGGTGGCGCTGATCTGACACTGCGATCTGCTCTCTCGTAATTAAAGGGCCTCGGCACCGCCGAGGCCCTTTCTTTTTCCGGTTCGCGGCATCGAAAAGTGGCCTGCCAATACCGCCGCAAGCATTGAATCTCGGTTCAGGCATACCCCTTTTGCCGACTTACACACGTCATAAATAGAGGTAAAAGAAAGGGATTGCGCCGCCTGCCCCTCTTTTCGGGTGAATGCATCTCCCTCAGCGCAAGGATTTTGAGAAACCGCCATGACGCGCCAGGACGCCAATGCCATTTTCGCCAATACATCATTCCTTTACGGGGGCAATGCGTCCTATATCGAAGACCTCCACGCCAAATACGAGAAAGATCCGGCGGCGGTCGATGCCGAGTGGCGTGCCTTTTTTCAGAGCCTGAAGGACGAGAAACCGGATGTCTTGAAAAGTGCTGGAGGGCCGTCCTGGAAGAAACCGGACTGGCCGCAGCGTCCAAATGGCGACTTGGTCGCTGCGTTCGACGGCCAATGGGCCGAAACCGAAAAGAAGCTGGGCGATAAAATCGTAGCCGCCGCGCAGGCAAAGGGCGTCGAGCTTTTCTCCGCCGACGTAATGCAGGCGACGCGCGATTCGATCCACGCGTTGATGCTCATCCGCGCCTACCGCATCCGCGGCCACTTCCATGCCAAGCTCGATCCCCTCGGGCTCGAGCCGGAGAAGAACGAGGAAGAACTCGATCCGCGCTCGTACGGATTCACCGAGGCCGACCTCGACCGCAAAATTTTCCTGGACAACGTGCTTGGCCTCGAATTCGCGACCATGCGGGAGATTGTCGCCATTCTGCGCCGCACGTACTGCCAGACGCTTGGCGTGGAATTCATGCACATCTCAAACGCGGCGCAGAAAAGCTGGATCCAGGAGCGCATCGAGGGCCGCGACAAGGAGATTACATTCACGCGCGAAGGCAAACGCGCGATTCTGAACAAACTGGTGGAAGCGGAAGGCTTCGAGAAGTTTCTCGACGTCAAATATACAGGCACGAAGCGGTTCGGTCTGGATGGCGCAGAGTCGCTGATTCCCGCCCTCGAGCAGATCATCAAGCGTGGGGGCAATCTCGGCGTGAAGGAGGTCTGCATCGGCATGCCGCATCGCGGTCGGCTCAATGTCCTTACTCAGGTGATGGGCAAGCCACACCGCGCGTTGTTTCACGAATTCAAGGGCGGCTCCGCCACTCCGGACGAGATCGAAGGCTCCGGCGACGTGAAATATCACCTCGGTGCGTCATCCGATCGCGAGTTCGACAACAACCAGGTCCACTTGTCGCTCACCGCCAACCCGTCGCATCTGGAAATCGTCGACCCGGTCACCTTGGGCAAGGTGCGCGCCAAGCAGGACCAGCACCATGCGAAGCCCGACGAGCGCACCATGGTGATGCCGCTGTTGATCCACGGCGACGCGGCATTTGCGGGGCAGGGCGTGGTCGCGGAATGCTTCGGCCTGTCCGGTCTGAAGGGCTACCGCACCGGTGGGTCGCTGCATTTCATCGTCAACAACCAGATCGGGTTCACGACCTATCCCCGCTATTCGCGGTCATCGCCCTATCCGTCTGACGTCGCCAAGATGATCGAGGCCTTGATCCTGCACGTGAACGGTGACGATCCGGAAGCTGTTGTATTTGCCGCCAAGGTGGCGACCGAGTACCGGCAGACGTTCCAGCGGCCGGTGGTTATTGACATGTTCTGTTACCGGCGATTCGGGCATAACGAGGGCGACGAACCTGCGTTCACCCAGCCCCTGATGTACAAGAAGATCCGGGCGCATCCGAGTACGCTGGAAATCTACGGCAAGAAACTGATCGGCGAGGGCATCGTAACAGAAGGCGAAATCGACAGGATGAAGGCGGAGTGGCGCAGGCGCCTCGACGCCGAGTTCGAAGCCGGTCAGGGCTACAAGCCGAACAAGGCCGATTGGCTCGATGGCCGGTGGTCAGGCATGAAAGCGGCGCATGACGCCGACGATCCACGCCGCGGCAATACCGGCGTCGATGCAACGTTGCTGCGTGACATCGGCAAGAAAATAACGACGGTTCCGCAGGATTTCACCGTACACCGGACGATCCAGCGATTTCTCGACGCTCGGGCAAAAGCAATCGAGAGCGGCGAGGGCATTGATTGGGCAACGGGCGAGGCGCTCGCATTTTGCTCGCTGTTGAAGGAAGGACACCGCGTCCGCCTCTCTGGTCAGGACAGCGAGCGCGGGACATTTTCGCAGCGTCACTCGGTGCTGTTCGATCAGAACACCGAGGAGCGCTACACGCCGTTCAATCATCTTGGCAATCCGCAGGGTCGGTACGAGGTGCTCAATTCGATGCTCTCGGAAGAGGCCGTGCTTGGTTTCGAATATGGCTATTCCACTGCTGAACCGAGGGCCTTGACGCTGTGGGAGGCACAGTTTGGCGATTTCGCCAACGGCGCTCAGGTCGTGTTCGATCAATTCATCTCTTCGGGCGAACGCAAATGGCTGCGCATGTCGGGCCTCGTGTGCCTGCTCCCGCACGGCTACGAGGGGCAGGGGCCGGAGCATTCGTCGGCGCGCCTCGAGCGCTATCTGCAGATGTGCGCCGAAGACAATATGCAGGTCGCCAACTGCACAACGCCTGCGAACTATTTCCACATTTTGCGCCGGCAACTGAAGCGCGAGATTCGCAAACCACTGATTCTGATGACGCCGAAATCGCTGCTTCGCCACAAGCGCGCTGTTTCCCGGCTCGACGAAATGACCACCGGCACCTCGTTCCATCGGTTGCTCTGGGACGACGCGCAGTTGTTGCCGGATGAGAAGATCAGGCTCGTACCCGACGACAAGATTCGCCGTGTCATCATGTGCTCAGGGAAGGTGTATTACGATCTTTACGATGAACGCGAGAAGCGCGGCATCGACGACATCTACATCCTTCGTCTCGAGCAACTCTACCCGTTTCCGACCAAGGCGCTGATTACCGAGCTTTCCCGTTTCAAGCAGGCGGAGATGGTGTGGTGCCAGGAGGAGCCGCGCAACATGGGCGCCTGGTTCTTCGTCGACACCTTCCTGCAGTGGGTGCTCAATCAGATCGGCGCTAAGCATCGCACGATGCGCTATGCGGGGCGTCCGGCCTCGGCTTCGCCCGCGGTGGGTCAAATGTCAAAACATCTGGCGCAGCTCAAACAGTTCCTCGAAGAGGCGCTGGGATAATCGGGTGCACTTCGTCGTGCCCGTCCTTGCGCCGGGCATCCACGCCTTGACGAAGTGTCAGCAAGGAAGTCGTGGATGGCCGGGGCAAGCCCGGCCATGACCAAAAAAGGATAGGAGTCATGGCTGACATCCGCGTGCCGACACTTGGGGAATCGGTGACCGAGGCCACGGTCGGCAAGTGGTTCAAGCAGCAGGGCGATGCGGTGGCAGTGGATGAGCCGCTGGTCGAACTTGAGACCGACAAGGTGACGCTCGAAGTGCCGGCGCCGGCCGCGGGCGTGCTGTCCGAAGTCGCTGTGAAGAATGGCGATACAGTTGCGGTTGGCGCGTTGCTTGGACAAATCAAGGAAGGCGTCGGCGCTGCACCCAAGGCTGCCGCGCCGATCGCGACGAAGCCGGCGGCGAGCCCAACCGGTGCGCCGGATGAAAAGACTGCAAAAACGAAACCGATCGGTGCGGGTCCTGAGCAGCCGCAGCCGCGCGAGATGCCGTTGCCCCCATCGGTGCGAAAGATGGCGGCCGAAAGCGGCGTCGACCCGTCGAGGATTGCCGGCACCGGAATGCATGGCCAGGTCACCAAGGCCGACATGTTGGGCGCAATCGAGCGCGCCGCGGCGGCTCCCACTCCGGTATCCGCGCCCGTGCAGATGCGGGCACCGTCCCCAGCAGACGATGCCGCGCGGGAAGAGCGCGTGCACATGACCCGGCTGCGCCAGACCATTGCCCGCCGCCTGAAAGACGCCCAGAACACGGCCGCCATGCTCACGACCTTCAACGAGGTCGACATGAGTGCCGTGATGCACCTGCGCAATGAGTACAAGGATCTGTTCGAGAAGAAGCACGGGGTGAAGCTGGGCTTCATGGGCTTCTTTGTGCGTGCCTGCATTCAGGCGTTGAAGGAGATTCCCGCAGTCAATGCCGAGATCGACGGCACCGACATTGTGTACAAGAATTACTATCACATCGGCGTTGCGGTCGGCACCGACCGCGGTCTGGTTGTGCCTGTCATCCGTGATGCCGACCAGATGTCGCTCGCGCAAATCGAAAAGACCATTGCCGATTTCGGCCGGCGTGCGCGCGAGGGCACGCTCAAGATCGAAGACATGCAGGGCGGAACCTTCACCATCAGCAATGGCGGCGTCTATGGCTCGCTGATGTCCACCCCGATACTGAATGCGCCGCAGTCCGGCATCCTCGGCATGCACAAGATCCAGGAGCGGCCGGTGGTCGTGGGCGGCAAGATCGAGCCCCGCCCGATGATGTATCTCGCGCTTTCCTACGATCACCGTATCGTCGATGGCCGCGAGGCGGTCACCTTCCTGGTGCGCGTGAAAGAATGCCTCGAAGACCCCGCGCGAGTAGTGTTGGATCTATAGCGTTTTTCTCAGTCATGCCCGGCTTTGTGCCGGGCATCCACGCCTTGCTCCTTAAGACGTGGATGGCCGGGACAAGCCCGGCCATGACGATCGAGAGTGTGGAGTAGTTTGATGCCCTACGACCTCATCGTCATTGGCACCGGCCCAGGCGGCTATGTATGCGCCATCCGTGCCGCGCAACTCGGCTTGAAAACTGCCGTTGTCGAGAAACGCGCCACGTATGGGGGCACCTGCCTCAACATCGGCTGCATTCCCTCGAAGGCGCTCTTGCACGCGTCTGAATTGTTCGAGGAGGCAGGGCATACCTTCCCCATGATGGGAATCGATGTTTCCGCGCCTAAGCTCGACCTCAAGGCAATGATGGCGTTCAAGGACAGGGGCGTCGAAGGCAACGTCAAAGGCGTCGACTTCCTGTTCAGGAAAAACAAGGTCGATGCCTACCACGGCAGCGGCCGCATCACCTCGCCCGGCAAGGTCGAGGTCAGAAGCGAAAACGGCAGACCGCAGACACTCGAGGCCAAATCGATCGTTATTGCGACGGGGTCGGACGCTGCGCGTCTGAAGGGCATCGCAATCGACGAGAAACGCATTGTCTCATCGACCGGAGCGCTGACGCTGCCGGAGGTGCCCAAGCATCTGCTCGTAGTCGGCGCCGGAGTGATTGGCCTTGAGCTTGGCTCGGTCTGGAGGCGGCTGGGCTCGCAGGTGACGTTCATGGAATTTCTCGATGGCGTTTTACCAGGCACCGATGGCGAAGTGCGCCGTCAGGCGCAACGTCTGCTGGAAAAACAAGGCATGACGTTTAGGCTGTCGTCAAAGGTTACGGCGGTCGACACATCGGGAAAACGGCTCAAGGCAACCATCGAGCCTGCGAAAGGTGGAGCGATTGAAACGATCGAGGCCGACGTGGTCCTGGTCGCGGTCGGCCGGGTACCGTTCACCGAAGGGCTTGGTCTTAAGGAGCTCGGCGTCAAACTGGACGAACGTGGGCGTGTCATCGTCGATCGCTATTATGCAACCAATGTCGCGGGCATATGGGCAATTGGCGACGTCATTTCGGGCCCGATGCTGGCCCACAAGGCCGAGGACGAGGGCGTTGCCGTGGCTGAAATTCTTGTCGGTCAGGCGGGGCACGTGAACTACGATGCCATTCCCAACGTGGTCTATACCTATCCGGAAATCGCAACTGTCGGAAAAAGCGAAGAGGAATTGAAGGCCGACGGCATCGCGTACAACGTTGGCAAGTTTCCGTTTACGGCTAATGGCCGCGCCAAGGTCAATCTGACCACGGACGGCTTTGTCAAGATTCTGGCCGACGCGAAAACCGACCGCGTGCTGGGCGTTCATCTGATCTGCGCGGATGCCGGCAACATGATCGCCGAAGCCGTCATAGCCATGGAGTTCGGCGCGTCAGCCGAGGACATCGCGCGCACATGTCACGCGCATCCGACTCTGCCTGAAGCGGTGAAGGAAGCGGCCATGGCAGTCGCGAAACGCGCGATCCACATGTGATCCTGACGCGCCCGAATAAACAGAACAAGTTTCGGGGGAGATCGTACATGGCAAAGGGCCATAAGGATAAAGTCGCAGTCATCACCGGCGCGGCGGGCGGAATAGGACAGGCATTCGCCAAGCGTTTGGCTGAAGACGGCGCACATATTGCCATCGCCGATATTGGCGACGGGACCTCGACCGTCAAAATGGTTGAGGCCGCCGGCAGGCAAGCGATCGCGGTCAAGTGCGATGTCGCGTCGGAAAGTTCGGTCGCTGCCATGGCGAAGCAGGTCCAGGACAAATTCGGTCACGTTGACATCGTGGTGAACTGCGCCGGCATCTTTCCGCAGAAAAACTTTCCCGATATGACCTTTGCAGATTGGCGCCAGGTTCTTTCAATCAATCTCGACGGCACCTTTCTGGTGACGGCCGTTTTTGTGCCCGGGATGCGCGCGCGCAAATGGGGCCGGATCGTCAACATGGCGTCGAGCACGCTTGGTTCGGTCGTTAGCGGCTTTGCCCATTACGTTGCGAGCAAGGGCGGGATCGTCGGCTTCACGCGCGCGCTTGCAACCGATCTGGCTCCCGACGGCATCACGGTCAATGCAATTGCGCCCGGTTTAACCCGCTCCCCTGGCACGATTGTGCGTCAGCCGCGTCCGGGCTTCAAAACTATGGATGATGAATTTGCCGCGGTCGCGCAAATGCAGGCGATCAAGCGCGTCGAAGTACCGGAAGATCTGGTCGGCGCAGTCTCGTTTCTCACCAGCGAAGATGCGGCCTTCATGACCGGGCAGACCCTCAACGTCGACGGCGGACGGGTGAGGTCGTAGGCGAGGTCGAAAGCGAAACTCCGCACCTTATCAATGTGTTGGATCGTGCGTCGCCGCCGCAGCCGTATCACGGCGGCGTTCGCCTTATCCGGGACATTCTGCGCGCCTATATTTGATTCATGCGTCGAAACATGCTGCGCCCGCTGTGGGTCATTCTCGCGCTGCTGCTTCTGGTGGAAGCCTGGCTGTGGGATCACCTCGAGCCCATAGTCGCGCGTGTCGTCAATTTTGTTCCCTGGCGCAAGCTGAAGGTCGCAGTTGCCCGGCGGGTTGACGATTTGCCGCCCTACGCGGCTCTCGTTGTGTTCGTGGTCCCGTTTATCGTCGTGTTGCCGATGAAATTCCTCGGGCTGTATTTCATCGCCACTGGCAACTGGTTCGGCACCGTAGCGACGCTTTCGCTTGCCAAATTGCTTGGTCTCGGGGTGACCGCTTTCGTGTTCGACGCGACACGCGACAAGCTTCTGCAGATTTCGTGGTTCCGGCGGATGTACGACTGGGTCATGTGGGCGCGTGACTGGGCCTACGCGCAGACCGAGCCAATTCGCGCGCGCATCCGCAAACTACTCTGGATGCTCAGGCCGGAACGCGCCCGCCGAACCTTCCGGCGACTCATGCGCCTGCGCCGCTCATATCGTAATCGCCCGGCCTGAACGCAGCGCTAGTGTCCGGCTAAATGGATCGCGTGCGGGGCCCAGAGTCCAAGCCCCATGAAGCCAAGACCGAAGATGCCGACCAGCCCGGACAACCAGCCCAGTGCGGCTATGCCCGTGATGACTTCGGCCGAAGCGAGCACGATGCCGATCTGGAAGGCGGCCGACGCGAATTCGTATTGATGATAGCGCGCCAGCCAGGTGTCGCGGTCGTGCTCTAGTTTCTCCGCCTGGGCCCGTAGCTCCTTGCGGCCATCACCCTCCTTCGGGTCGGATTCATAGCGGTTGACGGTGTTGCGCCAGGCCTCGATCTGCTTGTTAATCGCGGCCTTCGCCTCGTCATTCGTGATTGTCGGCAATTGCACGGACATTGTCTCTGCCGCGATCCGCAATGACGTCTGGCGGATGGTCTTGGCCTGAAAGAAATTCCAGGTGTCGGAGGACTTGATGTTGTCGGCGATAGCGGCCGTCTGCGAACTCTTGCCGAGTGTCTCCGAGAACGCCAGAAACAACGCAAGGATCGAGATCAGCAGTGCGATCTTCTTATTGGAGTGCGCAGCATGCTCGGCATGCTCTGCGTGCTCCAGATTCTCGTGTGCGCCCATCGTCCCCTCCAGTTTGCCCGCGGGTACGATGATAGCAGAGCGCGGTCGACTGCAAAGGCTGGCTTAGGGGGCGCGCGGATGCGCGCTGGCATAAACCTCCAGCAGGCGCTCCGTGTCGACAGCGGTGTAAATCTGGGTTGTGGAAAGCGAGGCGTGGCCCAGCAGCTCCTGGATTGCCCGCAGATCGCCGCCGCGTGCCAGCAGATGCGTCGCGAAGGAATGGCGCAATGCGTGGGGCGTTGCGCTGTCGGCCAATCCGAGGGCGCCCCGCAGGCGGGCCATCGCCAGCTGAACAACGCGGGGCGAAAGAGTGCCACCGCGTGCGCCAACGAACAAAGGCCCATCCTGTTTGAGCTCGAACGGGCAGAGCGCGACATAGTCATGAATTACTTTTGCGACCTGCGGCAAAATCGGAACCATTCGCTTCTTCCTGCCCTTGCCGGTGACGACCAGGGTTTCGGCATTGGGCCGCGCGTCGCTGCGCTTTAAACCCAGTGCCTCTGACAGTCGCAGTCCGGAGCCGTAAAGCAACGCCAGCACCGCCGCATCGCGCGCGATGATCCATTCCTCGCGCGCTTCGCCTTCGCGCAAGTCTGCCGAGGTGATCCGCACGGCGGCCGAGACCGCCAAGGGCTTCGGCAACGTTTTCGGAACTTTGGGCGCCCGCACGGCAGTCAACGCAGCGACCCTGCCCTTGCCCTTGCGTTCCAGGAAGCGCGTGAACGAACGTATCCCCGCGAGGGAGCGCATCAGCGAGCGACTGCCGACACCCTGGCTGCGCCTTGCTGCCATGAACGATCGCACATCCGCCGGCGCAAGTTTCGCCAATTGCTTCAGCGTTGGTGCGCCACCCAGATGTTCCGCCAAAAAGCGGAGGAATTGACAAACATCGCGCCGGTAGGAGTCGACCGTCTTGGCCGACATGCGACGCTCGGCGCCCAGATAGGCCAGCCAGGCGGCGATTTCGGTGGAAACATCGCGACTCGGGTCGAATTCGCTCATAAACGAAGAGTGGCACCGCTTCCTTCACTCTTCCTTAAGCGCCCGGAATCGGCCAGACCAGCGGTCATGACGCTGCGCGTTGTCGACATCCTGGTGCCGGTGGCGCTCGACCAGACCTATTCCTACCGGGTGCCAGCGGAGCTCGACCTGGCGCCCGGCGACCTGGTCGCGGTGCCGCTTGGCGCGCGCGAATACATGGGCGTCGTCTGGGCTGACAATCCGAGCCCAAACCCGCGTCTGCATAACCGACTGAAGGACGTCGACGAAAAACTGGACGTGCCGCCGCTGCGGCCCGAACTTCGTCAGTTCGTTGACTGGGTTTCCGCCTACACGCTCGCCTCCCGCGGGATGGTGCTGCGCATGGCGTTGCGCATGGGCGAGCATCTTGGTCCTGGCCGGGAACGCATTGGTGTGCGGCTCGCTGGCCCGGCACCGCAACGATTGACTGCCGCCCGCGCGCGAGTGCTTCAGCTTTTTGCCGATGGACTGATCCGTTCCAAAAAAGAGGCGGCACAGGAAGCAGGTGTCAGCGTCGGTGTCATCGATGGATTGATCGATGAAGGTACGCTGGAAACCGTCGTCTTGCCTCCGGAGCCGGTATCCGCGCAGCCGGACCCCGATTTCCGCAAACCGGAATTCTCGCTGGCTCAGCTGGCGGCCGCCGATGCGCTGCGCACCACGCTCACCCAAGGCGGCTACACGGTAACGCTTCTTGATGGCGTGACCGGATCTGGAAAAACCGAAGTCTATTTTGAGGCAGTGGCCGAGAACATCCGCCGCCGGCGACAGACATCGATCCTGATGCCGGAAATTGCACTCACTGCGAAATTCCTCGACCGCTTTACCGATCGGTTCGGCGTTCGTCCGGCGGAATGGCATTCGCAGCTTTCACCGCGCAAGCGTGCACGCACGTGGGCGGCCGTGGCGGCGAACGAGGCATCAGTGGTTGTGGGCGCCCGGTCGGCACTTTTTCTCCCTTATGCAGACCTGGGGCTTATTGTCGTCGACGAAGAGCACGACCCGGCTTACAAACAGGAAGATGGCGCGCATTATCACGCACGCGATATGGCGGTCGTCCGCGGGTCGATTGCGAAAATTCCGATCGTCCTCGCGTCGGCCACCCCCTCGGTCGAGTCGGTGGTCAACGCGCGCCGCGGTCGCTACCGGCACGTTCATTTGCCCGAACGCTTTGGCGGCGCCACTCTGCCGTCCATTGAGGCGATCGACATGCGTCGCGAGGGCCCGCCGCGCGGGCGCTTCATCTCACCGCGCCTTGCCGAGGCTGTGGCGGTCTCGCTGACCCGCGGAGAGCAGGCCTTGTTGTTTCTCAATCGGCGTGGCTACGCCCCGCTAACGCTCTGCCGCGCCTGCGGCTTTCGCCTGCACTGCCCGAATTGTGATGCCTGGCTGGTCGATCATCGGTTCAAGCGTCGGCTGGTGTGTCATCACTGCGGATACTCAATTCCGCCCCCGGCGGAATGCCCGAATTGTCACGCCACCGAGAGCTTCGCTGCAGTGGGGCCGGGCGTGGAGCGTCTTGAAACGGAAGCGGCCGAGCTCTTTCCTCAGGCTCGCATACTTGTGCTTTCCAGCGACCTCGTGGAATCCGTGGAGCGGCTGCGGCAGGAACTCGACGACGTGGCAGCGGGGCGATTCGATCTCGTGATCGGCACACAGCTCGTTGCCAAGGGACACCATTTTCCCAAACTCAATCTGGTCGGAATCGTCGACGCCGATCTGGGGCTTGGCAATGGCGATCCGCGCGCCGCCGAGCGCACGTTCCAGCTGCTGCACCAGGTGGTTGGCCGAGCCGGTCGGGAGGAGGGTCGCGGCGTCGGCTATCTTCAGACCCATCAGCCGGAACACCCGGTGATGCGGGCATTGATCTCGGGTGACCGCGAGGCCTTCTACGACAACGAAATCAAGCAACGGGAGCGCACCGGTTACCCACCATTTGGACGGATGGCGAGCCTTGTCGTCACCGCAAACGAGAGGCACAGCGCGGAGGCTTACGGGCGCACGCTCGCCGGCGCTGCCCCGAAGGACGATCATGTTCGTGTGCTCGGCCCGGCGGAAGCGCCGATTGCGGTGGTGCGGGGTCGTCACAGATTCCGGCTTCTTGTGAAATCGCCGCGCGCGTTCGATTTGTCGGCTTACTTGCGGAAATGGCTTGCCGAGGCGCCCAAGGCGCGCGGCAATGTGCGATTGGAAGTGGACGTGGATCCGCAGAGTTTTTATTGAGCTGGTTTGCCAGTCGCTTCCGCCGCCGTGGCTGAGTATCGCACAAGGGGCGGCTTCAGGCCGGCGCGATTGAGAGTTCGGCGCACGCTTGGCCGTGTCGCGGCGAATATTACCGCGGTACCCGAGCGCTTGAGCTTATTAACAAAAGCAACAAGCGATCGCGCTGCCGTAGTATCGATCAGGGGTACCTCCGCAAAATCCAGAACGAACAGCCGCGGTGTCGCTCCCAATCGTTCCAGCACTGTCAACACGCGAGCGGTGGCTCCGAAAAAGAACGCGCCGCTGATCCTATAAACCATGACGTCGCGGTTGGTGGCTTGTTCGGCATCGTAACGCGGACGGGCACCTGCGGTATCGGCAATATCGTCAAGCGTTGTTGGAACGCCGTCGACTTCTACCGCTTCCGCCATTCGATGCAGGAACAGCAGCGCGCCCAGTACAACGCCAACGGCGATGGCGGTGACGAGGTCGACGAAAATCGTAAGTAGAAAGGTCGACAGCAGTACGACTGCATCGCCACGAGAGCCGCGCAAAAGCGACCAAAACTCCTCCTTTTCCGCCATATTCCAGGCAACCACGGCGAGCACTGCGCCGAGAGCCGCCAGGGGGATGTAGCCCACTAACGGTGCCCCTATCAGAAGAAAGATTAGCAGATAGACGCAATGAAAAATGCCCGACACGGGCCCGCGAGCGCCCGCGCGAACGTTGGTGGCGGTTCGCGCGACGGTCCCCGTGACACAGATGCCGCCGAACAACACCGAGGTGATATTGGCAACGCCCTGCGCGCTGAGCTCGCAATTCGACCGGTGGCGCCGGCCGGTCATGCCATCAGCGACCACAGCGGACAAAAGTGATTCGATAGCGCCCAGCAGCGCTATTGCGACAGCGTCGGGCAGCACCGCCTGGAGTTTTTCAAGGCTGAAGAGCCCCAGCAGGTCGCGGATCTGGCTCGCCGCTATGATCACGGCGATCCCGGCAGTGAAGCCTACAGTGACAGGAAACGGGATGTATTTGATGTACGTCCCGGCACGCAACAGCCCGATGGCAATGAGAATCAACCCCGCGACGATGGTTGCAAGGGCGAGACCGTCATAGCCATGCCTTTCAACCACGCCGGCGACGAGGCCGATGAAGGCGCCGGCAGGTCCTCCAATCTGAAAGCGACTCCCGCCGATAAGGGAAATAATGAGACCACCCACAATAGCGGTGTAGAGGCCGCGCTCAGGCGATGCTCCCGAGGCGATGGCGATAGCCATCGAAAGCGGCAGCGCGACAACGGCAACTGTGAGGCCGGAGATTGCATCGGCCCGCAGGTCTGGCCAGCCGTAACCTTCACGGAAAACCGTGACCAGCTTCGGCGTGAATAGTTCGATGAAGCTCGGTTCGGTGAGGGAAGCGGATGCGGTGCGGGGGGACATGCAGGGGATTTGAATTCTCAAATACTTCAATTTTTGGGCGCCTGCCGCAAGGACCTGGCACCCCTCGGACATGATGCATTCACAGTTATTCGGGCATCTCATCATGCTGAATTGCAGAGTTTTTACTAACGTCAAGTTGCGAATTTCAGCCCGACGATTCCAGCCACGATCAATCCAATGCAGCCAAGGCGCAATGCCGTCGCCGGCTCGCTGAAAAGGTAAATGCCAAGTGCGGCGGTGCCGACAGCACCGATCCCGGTCCAGACGGCGTAGGCGGTTCCAACCGGCAGGTGTCTTAGCGCGAGCCCAAGCAGAGCGAGGCTGAGCGCCATGGCAGCAATGGTGAGCAGCGATGGGAGCAGCCGGGAAAAACCCTCGGTGTATTTCAGTCCGATCGCCCACCCGACTTCAAACATTCCGGCGAGCAACAGATAAAGCCACGCCATGGCCGCTCTCCTTTGACGTAGTCATTCTGGCATCTCATCATGACGCACGTTGGGCTGGAGCAAAACGCAAGCGGCTGCGGCGAAAATCATCGCAAACCCGATCATGTCAGGCAGAGTGAGGCGCTCGCCAAGCGCGATCGCCGATGCGCTGACGCCGATAACCGGCACCAGCAATGAGCCGAGCGAGGCGGTAATCGCCGGCAGCCGGTCGACAATCGACCACCACAAAAAATGCGCGAGGCCAACCCCGAACAATCCGACAAAGAGCACCGCTAAAACGGTGTCATTGTGGATTGGCCAGAGGTGCGGATGACCCTCGAAAAGGAATGAGCCGGCTGTGATGAACAACAGGCCGAACAGTAATTGCCAGGCAGCATTCGCCAGCGGCTCGATCTTCACTTTTGCCCATTTGATGTAGACAGTTGCAAACGTCCAGCTGAAGGCGCAGCCAAGCGAGTAAAAAACGAACGGCTGAAATCCGTGGGCGAACAATGGCCACAACAGGACCGTCAGGCCGACGACGCACAGTGCAAAAGCGAACCATCGGATTGCATCCAAACGTTCGCCGAGAACGAAATGGCTCAGCACGGTCGTCCAGATCGGCATCGAATAGGTGATAATGATGGCGCGTGTTGTCGCGCCACTGAGTTGCGCGAAGCCTGAGAGAATTTGAAATCCGGCAACGTTGAAAAGCCCGGCGATCATCACGTGGACATACTCGCCGCGTGGCACTTTGAGATGGTGCCTGCTGACGATGGCAGCCAGGAACAATGTCGTGGCGCCGATCGCCGAGCCCGCGACGCGCAGGCTCCACGGGCTGAGCTCGCGCAATGCAACCGCTGCCGCGATCCAGTTCAGCCCCCAAGCAAAAGCAAGCAGCACGACCAGCAGCTTGGCCGTTGTCGCGGCGTCGCCTTTCTTTATCGAGTTCGGCATTGCTGTTGAAACCAGAGCGAGCGGAGCGGCACTTTGCCCCTGCCCGCTATAGCGGTCAGGGGCTCGCGTGGCGAGCATCGCAGCGATGCAAATTTGTCGCCGGGCCTTGCGCGGGCGGTACTCGCGCCCTGATGCGGAACACGTGCGCTTATTGCACGCTTGTTCTCGCTGTGTTAGCTACGCGTCGATTTCAGGGGATTCCTGCGCGCTTCCCGCGACGTCCCTGGCGATCGGAATTCCCTCTTGAATTCCAACAGCTTGAGTCGCCGTTCGCGACGGCTTTTCGGCTTGTAAGTGAAATGTAGCGAGCGTCCCCACGTGGCAGGTGAAGATCCCCTCATCTCCGGAATGGCTGGTCGATACGCGACAGCGCTTTTCGAACTGGCGCTCGAGAATAAGGCCGTCGATGCCGTCAAGAAGGATCTTGATCAGTTCGATGCGCTCATGACCGAAAGCGCCGATCTCCATCGCCTCGTGCGCAGTCCGGTATTCGGTGCCGACGAGCAGCTCAAGGCGCTCTCGGCAATACTTGAGAAGGCGGGTATCACGGGACTGGCCGCCAATTTTCTCAGAGTCATCACCACCAATCGGCGACTGTTTGCGGTCCGCGACATGATCCGCGCCTATCGCATCCTTGTCGCACGGCACAAGGGCGAGATGGTCGCGCAAGTGACCGTCGCCGAGAAGCTAAGCGACACCAATCTCGACGCGCTCAAGAGTGCATTGAAGTCGGTGACAGGGAGCAAGGACGTCGACCTCGAGATGAAGGTCGACCCCGCCATTATCGGCGGCCTGGTCGTCAAGGTCGGCAGCCGCATGGTCGACAGCTCGCTCCGCACAAAACTCAATTCAATCAAGCTAGCGATGAAAGAGGCCCGCTGATGGATATCCGCGCCGCAGAAATTTCCGCCATCCTCAAAGAGCAAATCAAGAATTTCGGTCAGGAGGCGGAAGTCTCCGAAGTCGGGCAGGTGCTCTCTGTCGGCGACGGGATCGCCCGCGTATACGGCCTGGACAATGTGCAGGCTGGCGAGATGGTGGAGTTCGAGAATGGCGTCCGGGGAATGGCGCTCAATCTCGAAATTGACAATGTCGGCATCGTCATCTTCGGCAATGACCGGGAGATCAAGGAAGGCCAGACGGTCAAGCGCACCAATGCGATCGTCGACGTGCCGATCGGCAAGGGGCTGCTCGGCCGTGTCGTCGATGCGCTTGGTAATCCCATCGATGGCAAGGGTCCGATCAAGGCCGAGAAGCGCGCTCGGGTGGACGTGAAAGCGCCCGGCATCATCCCGCGCAAATCAGTGCACGAGCCCATGGCGACCGGTCTGAAGGCGATCGACTCGCTGATTCCGATCGGTCGGGGCCAGCGCGAGCTGATCATCGGCGACCGCCAGACCGGCAAGACCGCGATTGCGCTTGATACGATCCTTAATCAGAAGCCTCTCAACGCACAGCCCGACGAGAAGATCAAACTGTACTGCGTCTATGTTGCGGTCGGACAAAAGCGTTCGACCGTCGCCCAGTTCGTCAAGGTCCTCGAGGAGCAGGGCGCTCTCGACTATTCCATCATCGTTGCAGCTACCGCCTCCGATCCGGCGCCCATGCAGTACCTGGCGCCGTTCAGCGGCTGCACCATGGGCGAGTATTTCCGCGACAATGGCATGCACGCCGTCATCATCTATGACGATTTGTCAAAACAGGCTGTTGCCTATCGGCAAATGTCGCTGCTGCTTCGCCGTCCGCCGGGACGCGAAGCCTATCCCGGCGACGTGTTCTACCTGCACTCGCGTCTGCTCGAGCGCGCTGCGAAGATGAACGATGAGAACAAGGGCGGTTCTCTCACCGCCCTCCCCGTGATCGAAACGCAGGCCAATGATGTGTCGGCGTACATTCCGACCAACGTGATTTCGATCACCGACGGCCAGATCTTTCTGGAAACCGACCTCTTCTATCAAGGCATTCGTCCCGCGGTGAACGTGGGTCTGTCGGTGTCGCGCGTAGGCTCCTCCGCGCAGACCAAAGCGATGAAAAAGGTCGCGGGCCGCATCAAGGGAGAGCTCGCGCAGTACCGCGAAATGGCTGCCTTCGCCCAGTTCGGCTCGGACCTCGATGCTACGACGCAGCGCCTGCTCAATCGCGGGGCACGATTGACCGAGCTTCTCAAGCAGCCCCAGTTCTCGCCGTTGAAGATGGAAGAACAGGTCTGCGTGATCTATGCCGGTGTCAACGGGTATCTCGACCCGCTCGACGTTTTGCGCGTGCGTCCATTCGAGAGCGGCCTTTTGACATTGTTGCGGACGAAGCATGCGGGCCTGCTCGACAGCATCAGAAAGAGTGGCGATCTTTCGGACTCCGATGGGGGCAAGCTCAAGGACATCGTCAACGAATACGCCCGGACTTTTGCGTGACCTAAGCGTCATGCCCAACTGGGCATGATAAAACGAATAGAGACGTCAAGGACATGGCCAGCCTCAAGGACATGCGCGTTCGCATCGCCGCGACCAAGGCGACGCAGAAGATCACCAAAGCCATGCAGATGGTTGCGGCTTCGAAGCTGCGACGCGCACAGGTCGCGGCCGAGGCAGCTCGTCCTTACGCGGAACGGATGAGCAAGGTCCTGAGCTCGATTGCCGCGGCTGTTGCCGGCAGCGATTCCGCTCCCCGGCTTCTCGCCGGGACAGGCAGCGACAAGGTGCATCTGCTGGTGGTTTGCACCGCCGAGCGCGGGCTTTGCGGTCCATTCAATTCCTCGATCGTGCGATTGGCACGTGACAAGGCCTACGCCCTGATCGCCGACGGCAAGGAAGTGAAAATCCTCTGTGTCGGCCGCAAAGGATATGAGCAGATCCGCCGATTGTTCGGAAAACAGATCATTGAAACCATCGAACTGCGTGGCATACGCACTATCGGCTTCGAGCAGGCCGACATAATTGCCAAGAAGATCCTGACCCTGTTCGATCAGGGCGGGTTTGATGTCGCTACGCTGTTTTTCTCCCGTTTCAAGTCCGTGATGGCCCAAATCCCGACTGCGCAGCAGATCATTCCGCCGGTGTTTGCAGAAGGCGAGACTGCTTCGGCAGCCTACGAATATGAGCCCGACGAAGAGGAAATCCTGTCCGAGCTGTTGCCGCGCAATCTGTCGGTTCAGATATTTCGTGCACTTCTTGAAAACGCTGCCTCCGAGCAGGGCGCGCGCATGAGCGCCATGGACAACGCCACTCGCAATGCGGGGGAAATGATCCGCAAGCAAACGCTGATGTACAACCGTACGCGCCAGGCGATGATCACGAAGGAACTGATCGAGATCATCTCGGGTGCCGAGGCGCTCTAATTTCCGTAACGAGGACAATTATGGCCACACCCAATGCAGTCGGAAAAATTACGCAAGTCATCGGCGCAGTCGTCGACGTGCAGTTCGAGGATCACCTGCCGGCGATCCTGAACGCACTTGAGACGAAAAACGGCGGCAACCGTCTGGTGCTGGAAGTCGCCCAGCATCTCGGTGAGTCAACGGTCCGCACGGTCGCGATGGACGCGTCCGAAGGGCTGGTGCGCGGCCAGGAAGTCACCGACACCGGTGAGCCGATCGTGGTGCCGGTTGGCACCGAAACGCTCGGCCGCATCATCAACGTTGTCGGCGAGCCTGTCGACGAGGCGGGCCCGGTCAAGACCAAGGAGACACGGGCCATCCATCAGCCCGCGCCTTCGTATGTCGAGCAATCCACGGAAGCGCAGATCCTTATCACCGGTATCAAGGTGGTGGATCTGCTCGCGCCTTACGCCAAGGGCGGCAAGATCGGCTTGTTCGGCGGTGCAGGAGTCGGCAAGACCGTGTTGATCATGGAATTGATCAACAATGTTGCAAAAGCGCACGGCGGATATTCGGTGTTCGCCGGCGTCGGCGAACGCACGCGCGAGGGCAACGACCTTTATCATGAAATGATCGAATCCGGCGTGAACAAGGATCCAAGGAAAGGGTCGGTCGAGGGTTCGAAATGCGCCCTGGTGTACGGCCAGATGAACGAGCCACCGGGTGCACGTGCTCGCGTCGGCCTTACAGGTCTGACGGTCGCGGAATATTTCCGTGACCAGGGACAGGACGTGCTGTTCTTCGTCGACAATATATTCCGGTTTACCCAGGCGGGTTCGGAAGTGTCGGCGCTTCTCGGCCGCATTCCTTCGGCGGTGGGTTATCAGCCGACGCTTGCAACCGATATGGGCGCCCTGCAGGAGCGCATCACCACGACGACGAAAGGCTCGGTCACTTCGGTGCAGGCGATCTACGTGCCGGCAGACGATCTCACCGACCCGGCACCGGCGACCTCGTTCGCGCATCTCGACGCGACGACCGTGCTGTCGCGCGATATTGCCGCCAAGGGCATTTATCCGGCAGTGGATCCGCTCGACTCCACGTCGCGCATGCTTTCGCCTCTCGTTGTCGGTGAGGAGCACTATGCGGTCGCCCGGCAGGTCCAGCAGATTCTCCAGCGCTACAAGGCGCTGCAGGACATCATCGCCATTCTCGGAATGGATGAACTCTCGGAAGATGACAAGGTGACAGTCGCCCGCGCGCGAAAAATCGAGCGCTTCCTGTCGCAACCATTCCATGTCGCTGAGGTTTTCACCGGCTCGCCCGGCAAGCTGGTCGACCTGCAGGACACCATCAAGGGCTTCAAAGGGCTCTGCGAAGGGAAGTATGACAATCTGCCAGAAGCCGCCTTCTATATGGTTGGCGCCATCGAAGAAGCGGTCGAGAAGGGCAAGAAGCTGGCCGCCGAAGCGGCCTAAAACAAATGCTGGGGCGATCCAACCTGCTTGCATTTCTGCTGATCGGGCTGGTGATCGGCGGTCTGGCCGGTTACATGACCCGGCCGGAAGAGACGGCCGAGATCAGGCTGGGTCCTCTGAGCGTCGAGGTGCGCAATAACGAGCGGGCGCGCGGCGGCGGACCGCTGACCAGCGATCAGGTGCGGCACATCGCGATTATGACGGCGATTGGCGGCGCCATTGGCCTGGGCGTAGGCTTCGCCGTGGGCAAGCACAGGAGTTAATCGACGATGGCCAATTTTCATTTCGAACTCGTTTCGCCGCAAAAGCTCTTGTTTTCGGGTGACGTCGAGCAAGTCGATCTGCCCGGAGCGGAGGGTTGTTTCGGCGTATTGGCCAACCACGCGCCGATGGTCACGACGCTGCGTCCTGGCATTCTCACGCTTCACGTGGCCGGCGGCCAGCAAAAGATCGTGGTATTGGGCGGTTTTGCGGAAGTGTCAAAGGACGGTCTTACCGTGCTCGCCAATACAGCCGACGCGGTAGAAGATGTCGATCGTGGGATGGTCGCTGCTCGCATCGAGGAACTGGAAAGCCGCATTGCCAAAACCGAGCCGGGGTCGGTGTTGGACAAGCTGATCGCGGAGCTTGATCATTACAGGGACGTCGACCGCCACCTAACCGGCACGGCGATGCACTAGCTAGCGGGCGAACCGCTCAAATTCTTTGACCACACGTTCGTACGTCTTGCGTTTGAAGGGAACGACCAGGTCAGGCAGTTCTCGCATCTCAGCCCACCGCCACTCGACGAATTCGGGCTTGTGGCCGCCCGCGGGTTGAGCAATATCGATTTCGCTCTCGTTTCCGACGAAACGGAATGCGTACCATTTCTGTTTTTGTCCGCGATATTTGCCGCCCCACGCTTTTTTCGTAATCTTACCGGGCAAATCGTAGGTCAACCATCCAGAGATCTCACCAAGCTTGCGCACGGAGCGGATATTAGTTTCCTCATACAGCTCGCGCAGCGCCGCCTCGTAAAAATCCTCATCTTCATCGATGCCGCCCTGCGGCATTTGCCAGGCATGCTTGGCATCGATGTGTTCAGGTCCCTCCGTCCGCCGTCCAATGAACACAAGCCCGGCGCGATTGAGCACCATCATCCCGGCACAGGGTCGATAAGGCAGCGATTTTTGCGATGGCATAAAGACTCCGTCACCCGAGCGCTGAATTTCGCGGCGGTGACGTTACGATGACTTCGTTTTGATCGCCAGCATTGTAATTGGGACCAGCAATATGCCGCGCGATTCTACTTTCTTCGCCCAGTCGGCGATCCGCGCAATGGTGGTTGTTTGCGCGGCGGCAAAGCCGACCGCGACGCCGCTGTCTCGCGCTCTCATTTCAAGGCGCGCAAGTGCTCTGTCGATTTCAGTGGGAGTGGGGACAGTATCGAGGACGATATCGGCTTTTACGAACGGCAAACTGTGGCTGCCGGCAAGCTGACCGGCCACGCTTCGCGGTGATGAGCCGTCGTCAACATAAACAAGACCGCGCTGCGCGGCGTCGCGCAAGACCGGCGTCAGTCCCTGCTCCGACGCCGTAAATCGTGCGCCCATATACCCGATGAGCCCGACATAGCCCTGGAAACGACTCATCAGCCAATGTAGCCGGTCGATATTCTGCTCCGAGGTCAACGAGGTCCGCAGCGTTTGCGGACCGGGATCGTTGTCAGGATAGTCGAAGGGCTCCATGGGCACCTGCAGCAGCATCTCGTGCTGCTCCGCCCGGACCCGCTCGGCCAGTTTCTCAAGGTCGACGCCGTAAGGCGTCATCGCGAACGTGATTGACGCAGGCAATTTGGCGAGCGCATCGGCGGTGCCTGACGCGCTGATGCCGAGGCCGCCGACGATAATGGCGATCAAGGGCGAATCTTTTTTATTGGATGGCAGTTGGCGGGGCTGCGCATAACGGTTGGATGGACGCGCGCCATCGGGCCCAATTTTTGGAATGGCGCCATGGCGGGTAGCTTCGACCAGCTTTGGATCGAACAACGGCTTCGCGGTGGCATCGGGGTTGCCAGGGATGGTCACCAACTTCCTTGCGCCGCTGGAGCCGTCGATAATCGTCACCGTCCTCGAGCCGGGCGGCGACGTCTCCTCAGGCTTCGCAGCGGCAGCCGAAGCATTGGGTGGCGACGAAGCAATTCCATCGTGGCGGGCATGCTGCTTGCCATCCCTGTCGCTGTCCCGAGCGCTGACCGAGGTCGGCGTCACCTTTGTGGCGACCACGGCGATGGGCTCGCCACCCAACGGGTCATTGACGAAAGCCGCCCAGGCCACCACGACCACGCCCGAAAGTCCAAGCGCGCCTGCAAGCAACTGGGGCGCGGACACGGGTAGGTTCGGCAGCCGCTTTTGCTTGTCCTGGCCGAGGGGCGCGTTCAGGTCGTCTACCAAGGCGCAAGATCCCCGCGAATCATTGCGCGAGTCTAGCACGCGTCGTTTCTGTCACAGTCATGTCGCCTCAGGCATGGAGGACGCTAAAGCCCCAAAAAGCGGCGGGGGCGGCCTTTCAGCCGCCCCCGCAAATGCGAAATGCAACTTGCGATCAGTTCGGCACGGGTGCCTTGGAATTCGGCGGGAAGGCCGAATTGACCTGGATGCCGCGCAGAAGGTCGAACGCCATGTTGAGAGCTTTGTCGTTCTTGGCATCGGGCGGAATATAAGATTGCGACCCGGTCTGCTCTTTGCCCTCATCGCCTTTCAGATGGCCGCGCAGCGACGCCTCGCCCTTGGTGTCTGTTTTCGTCTTGAGCTCGTCCGGAACGTCCTGAAGAATTTCAATGTCCGGAGAAATACCCTTTGCCTGGATCGAACGGCCGGACGGCGTGAAGTAGCGCGCCGTTGTCAACCGCAGGGCACCATTGCCAGAGCCGAGCGGAATGATGGTCTGCACCGATCCCTTGCCGAACGAGCGGGTGCCGATCACCGTTGCCCGCCTGTGATCCTGCAGGGCACCAGCGACGATTTCAGATGCCGAAGCCGAGCCGCCGTTGATCAGAACGATGAGCGGCTTGTTCTTCGTCAGATCGCCGGGCCTCGCATTGAAGCGCTGCGTTTCCTCTGCATTTCGGCCGCGGGTGGATACAATCTCGCCCTTCTGCAGAAATGAGTCGGATACAGAAATCGCCTGGTCGAGCAGGCCGCCTGGGTTATTGCGGAGGTCGAGAACGTAACCCTTCAGCTTGTCTTCCGAGATCTTCGCCGAGATGTCGGTGATTGCCTTCTTCAGCCCTTCAGTCGTTTGCTCGTTGAACTGCGTGAGCCGGATATATCCGATATCCTCGCCTTCGACCTGAGAGCGGACGGACCGCACGCGAATGATGTCGCGGGTGATCGAAACCTCGACCGGCTTGTCCTGGCCTTTGCGTGTGATCGTCAGCTTGATCTTGGTGTTCACCGGACCGCGCATCTTCTCGACAGCCTGGTTCAGGGTCAGTCCCTGCACCTGTTCATCGTCGAGCTTGGTTATGATGTCATTGGCCATGACGCCGGCTTTGGCGGCAGGCGTGTCATCGATCGGCGCGACGACCTTGATCAGCCCGTCTTCCATCGTGACCTCAATGCCGAGCCCCCCGAATTCGCCACGGGTTTGCACCTGCATGTCACGGAAGCTCTTTGCGTCCATGTAGCTGGAGTGCGGATCGAGGCCGGCGAGCATGCCATTGATCGCAGTTTCGATCAGTTTACCGTCGTCGGGTCTTTCGACGTAATCGGCGCGGACGCGCTCAAAAACGTCGCCGAACAGATTCAGCTGCCGGTATGTATCGGCCGCCGCTGCCTTGGCCGTCGCTCCAACAAGCATCACGCGAGGCTGGACCGCGAACAGTGTTAGTGCCGCTCCTGCCGCCGCTCCGAGAAGTATAAGAGACGTCTTGCGCATCATCCGCGAACCTTTTCGACTTCGCCAGCTGCCCACCATGGGCCTGGATCGACGGGAGTCCCGTCTTTTCTAAACTCAACGTACAGCACCGGTTGACTGGAACCTGTCGCGAGGACAGCGGCGATATGGGAGCCGTTCCCCATAAGCGCAACGGGTTCCCCGGTCAGCACGAACTGCCCGAGATCGACTGATATCCGTTCCATCCCAGCGAGCAAGACATGATACCCGCCGCCGACATTGAGGATCAAGAGTTGTCCATACGACCGGAAAGCCCCGGCATAAACTACCCAACCGTCGGCTGGTGCCGTGACCTGGGCGCCCGCGCGCGTTGCAATGGAAAGCCCTCTTTCAGACCCGCCATTACCGTCGGGAGCGCCAAATTCCTTCAATTTGACCCCGTTAACCGGAATTGGAACTTGCCCGCGCAATGAGGCGAAAGCCACCGCGGGCGCCAGCCGTCCGGGGTCGCGAAACGCCGAAAGCGCTGGGCGGCTATCGGATCGGGCTGCCTCACGCGATTCGCGTGTGTTTGCGTCGAGCCCCAGCTCAAGCTTGGCGATCAGGTCTTTCAGATTGTCGACCTCGCGCGCGAGACCGCCGGCCCGTGTCCGTTCCGCGTCAAGAGCGCTTTCCCGGTCAGTCAACTGCCGCTGTCGTTCGTCCACCAGCGCAGTCATGCGGGTACGCTCTCCATCGAGCGAGGCCATCTCGGTTCTTAGCTGCTCGCGCTCGGCGTCGATCTTCTTGCGCAGGGCGACCAAGTCAGAAAGATCGTTGGCCAGCGTCTCGACCTCGTGACGCATGTGCGGCAATACCGCGCCTAGAACCATGGCAGTCCGCACGGATTGCAACGCATCCTCCGGGGTGGCGATGAGCGCCGGGGGCGGACGTCGGCCGATGCGTTGCAGCGCTGCAAGAACTTCGCCGATGACCGCGCGACGACCGTCGAGCGATTTGCGAATGCTGCGCTCGTTGTCGTCAAGCGGCTCCAGGCGGTCCTGCGTCGCGGCGATTTTGGATTCCACGGCGCGCAAGCGGTCGGCTGTATCGATCAGGTCCTGATTGAGCTTGCTTCGGTCTGCGCCGATCTGTTCGATTTCGCGCCTCAGCGCGGCTTCCGTCTCGGCCGATTTGCGCTGCTTTTCGCGCACGGTCTTGAGCTCTTGATCGCGCTGCTTCAGCGCATCGAGCTTTCCCGTGTCGGCTTGCGCGACGACAGTCGGACGATCTTTTGCCGCGGCAGCCACGAACGGCGACATGACAGCGAACCCTGCGACAAGCGCAGTGCTCGCATTGAGACGGCCGAATCCCCCCAACGTCATTGGGTCACGTTTACGCCTGCGGGTTGCAGCGGCAAAATCATTCTCGAAAGGTATTGATGCGGATTGCGACCAAATCGGGGTATAAGGCAGGCCGACGACAAATTTCATGCCCGGTGATAGGGATGCCCGGCAAGAATCGTGGTTGCTCGATAAATCTGCTCCAGAAGCATCACCCTGACCAGCTGATGCGGCCAGGTTGCCGAACCGAACGAGATCGTTAACTCGGCCTTTTCCCGCAGGCTTGGCGCCACCCCGTCCGCGCCGCCGATCACGAAGACCGTTGCCGGTCGAGTGTCGGCTCGCCACTTGGCAAGCCGGGTTGCAAGAGCGGGGCTGTCGAGATTCTCTCCCAGGCTGTCGAGCAGCACCACTGCCGCGTTCTCGGGAATGAGGTTGGCAACCGCGATCGACTCCTCAAGCATTCGCTTGCCAGCGTCCGCCGCCCGACTCTCCCGGATCTCAATGATTTCGATATCGCGCAATCCAAGCTGACGACCGGTCTGCGCCACCCGTTTGCGGTAGCGCTCACTCAGCTCAGTCTCCGGGCCCTGTTTCAGCCGGCCGATCGCGGCAACTACGATGCGCATCGCGCCGGCAAGAGTATCAGGCTTGCCGACGTGCGTCCTTGCTCGCGCTCGACCACATCTTCTCCAGATTGTAGAAGGCGCGAACTTCAGGCCGGAAGACATGGACAATCACGTCGCCGGCGTCGATCAGGACCCAGTCGCCCTGCCTCATGCCTTCGACACGAACGCGCGGACTGCCCGCACTTTCAATGTCCTTGATGAGGTGATCGGCAACGGCACTGACATGGCGCTGCGACCGGCCGCTGGTCACGACCATGTAATCGCCGATGGATGATTTTCCGGTGAGATCGATGACGACGCTGTCCTCCGCTTTCATGTCTTCAAGTCGCGCGAGGACGGTTTGGAGCGTCTCCTTGGCAGTCGGGTGCCGGGAGACGGTTTCGGGCGTACGACGAGATGCCCGAGAGAGTGCAGGTGTCTGCAGGGTCTGTGATCCTTTCTATGCGTTGCACTCGCCCCGGCGCGAACCGGGGACCTCAACGAACATAATTACCTCGTTCGTTTCTTTCTACCCCGGCTTTTGCCGGTTCTGGCTCCCAATCTTGATTTGCCTGACTTTGTTCCACGTTTTTTATCGCTCGTTTTCGTCCTGGAAGATTTGTGGATGCTTTTTGCCTTCCGGCCGGGACGGCCGGAATTTGGGCTCCGTTTGCGCAGAGCTCGGAGCGCGGTCGAGGATAGAGGTGATTTGAGACCGTGAAGGAACGTCCAAGCCGGCGGCTTGTGATTGGGGAGAGACGCGGCCGCGTGTTCGCGGATGCGGGCGCGGGAAAGTGCATTTCCGGCGGGACTTGCGGCAGCGTAAAGACTGGGGCCCAACCGATCGATGACGACGATAGGCACCAACTTGGTTATCTTTCGCCACTTCTGCCAGCGATGAAAGCTCCGCAAGTTATCCGCGCCCATGATCCAGACGAATCGCACTCGAGGGCAGCGGGCCAGCAACCAAGTTATCGTATCGTAGGTATATCTCGTCTTAATGACAGCTTCGAGGCCCGTCACGTCGACCCGCGGATGATGAGTGATCGCCCGTGCGGCGGCGATTCGCTTCGGCAGGGGCGCAAGCCCGCTGGTATTCTTCAGCGGATTGCCGGGAGTTACGAGCCACCACACGCGATCAAGCTTCAGCCGCTTGAGCGCAAGCAGGGTCGCCCCGAGATGCGCCTGGTGCGGCGGATCGAATGTCCCCCCAAAAAGACCAATTCTCATGCCGGGCGCGTGCAGGGGCAGCAGGCGCTCCGGAACAGCGGTTTCTTTGGATGTCACGGCCGGGTCTGACCGCTCCCGTGGATTCGATATTTAAAGGTGGTGAGTTGGTCGACGCCGACAGGCCCGCGCGCATGCAGCCGCCCGGTGGCGATGCCGATCTCGGCACCGAACCCGAACTCGCCCCCATCGGCGAATTGGGTCGAAGCGTTATGCAGAACGATGGCCGAATCGACTTCGCGCAGGAACCTCTCCGCGGCCTCGCGGTCGTCGGTGATGATTGCGTCGGTGTGGCGCGATCCGTAGCGCTCGATATGAGCCATTGCGGCCGAGAGATCATCCACGACCTTCACAGCAATGATCGCATCAAGATACTCGGTGGCCCAATCCTCCTCGGAGGCTGGCTTCGCACGTTTGTCTACGGCCACCGTCGCCGCGTCGCCGCGGATCTCGCAGCCGGCGTCAATCAACATGGCAATGAGGGGTTTCAGGTGGGTTCCCATGCTGGCGCGATCGACAAGCAGGGTCTCCGCCGCGCCGCACACGCCCGTCCTCCGCATTTTGGCGTTCAGGACAATTCTCTTGGCCATCTCGAGCGAGGCCGCGCGATGGACGAAAACGTGACAAACGCCCTCAAGGTGCGCGAATACCGGCACGCGCGCTTCCGTTTGGACGCGAGCCACCAGGCTCTTTCCGCCACGGGGCACAATGACATCGATGTTTCCATCCAGACCCTGCAACATCAGGCCAACTGCCGCCCGGTCCCGGGTCGGGACAAGCTGTATCGATGCGTTTGTCAGGCCGGCCGACTGCAATCCCTCGGTGAGGGCCGCCAGGATGGCCCTGCTGGAGCGAATACTGTCTGACCCGCCTCGTAGAATCGCGGCATTGCCGGCCTTCACACAAAGCACGCCGGCGTCAGCCGTTACGTTCGGCCTGCTCTCGTAGATGATCCCCACCACTCCTAGCGGTACCCGCACCCGCTCGATTCGCATGCCATTGGGTCGCGTCCAGGATTCCACAATCTCGCCAACAGGATCCTCCAGTGCGCGCACAGCGCCGATGCCGGTCGCGATGGCCTCTACCCGCTTCGGGTCAAGCGAGAGGCGGTCGAGAAAGGCTCCCGTAACCCCGCCAGCGCGCGCCTCGGCGACATCCTCGGCATTTGCAGCCAGGATGGAGGAAGCCTGTTTCCGAACCGACGCAGCCATGGCTTCCAGAGCACGATTTTTCTGCTCGGCGGGAGCAAGCGCCAGGACATGACCAGCCGCCCGGGCGCGGCGGCCGATCTCGCGCATCGTGCTGGCGAGGTCCGCGGTTCCATCGATGCTTTTGAGCGGGGCGCTCATGCTGGCCTGATAAACCTCTGAAAAGCCTTGCCGGAAGCCGTTTCCTACCACGCCGGAGGTCCCTCCGCGAGGTGGGCACGTTTCACGCATGGCACACCTCGACGCTGGGGATAACGTGGATAACAGAATCGGGCATGAAACGGATCAATTGACCTACACATTGCAATGGCAGGGTTGGCTGATTGCAGGAGGTAATCATGGCGTACGCTTCAGGGCGTCTTCCCAGCCGGTTTCCTGTGGGCACAAAGTTCGTGATCGAGGGTAAACGGGGTCGGGAAGGTCAGGTGCAGGTGTTCAGCCGGTATTTGGAATTCCCTGACGGCACGTTTTTTCCTCTGCCGGTACGGCCAACAAAGCGAAAGGCGCCCGCCAACAGACGGGGCGCCAGGCGTTCACGTTCCCGCGGCGGCCACTGAGCGTTGTTCGGCCAATGGCCGACCTGGCGGCATTTCAGCAGTGAGATCGCACGTTCGGCGTGCGCGGCCGAATCGGCCATTGGCCTAGGCGCATGCGAAAACCCCAGCCTCCGGTGGGCTGGGGTTGACGGGCGATCGGTCAATCGCCTTTTTCAGCTGTGTCGCCCTTGCATAACGCGAAACCGGAATCCCGGTTCCGGCAGTCATTCGCCGCCCAGGGCGAGATCGTCGCGGTGGATCATTTCGGTGCGGCCGGTATAGCCAAGGATCAGCAGCACATCTGCCGACGAGCGGCCTCTGATCTTCTCGGCGTCATCGGCATCGTAGGCAACCAGGCCTCGGCCGATCTCGTGGCCGTCGGGTCCGCGCACGACCACGGCATCGCCCCGGCCGAACATGCCTTCGATCTTGATCACGCCGGCCGGCAGCAAGCTCTTGCCGCCCCTCAATGCCTTCACCGCGCCCGCATCGATGACCAGCGCACCGCGCGGCTCGAGCGAACCGGCGATCCATTTCTTGCGCGCCGTCACTGGATTGGCTGGGGTCAAAAACCACGTACAACCCGCCCCGTCTCCAATGGCCTGCAACGGGTGCTGAATGCGCCCTGACGCGATCACCATGTGGATGCCCGACGTGGTCGCAATCTTGCCGGCCTCGATCTTGGTCAGCATCCCGCCGCGCGACAACTCGGATCCGGACGCACCGGCCATCGCTTCGATGTCGGGAGTGATGCGCGCTACGATCGGTACAAGTTTCGCGCCGCCTCCCGTACCGGGAGGCCTGTCGTATAAGCCATCGACATCGGAAAGCAGAACAAGCACATCTGCGCTTGTCATGGCGGCGACGCGCGCGGCGAGCCGGTCGTTGTCGCCGTAGCGGATTTCGTTTGTGGCGACGGTGTCGTTCTCGTTGATCACCGGGATACTGCGCCACTCCAGAAGTTTGGCGATTGTCGAGCGGGCATTGAGATAACGGCGGCGCTCTTCGGTATCGCCCAGCGTGACGAGGACTTGCCCGGCGGTGAGGGAGTGTGTGCCAAGCGCCTCCGACCATGCCCGCGCTAGCGCAATCTGACCTACCGCAGCTGCAGCCTGACTGTCCTCCAGCTTCAGGGCTCCCGCAGATAGCCTTAGCACCGAGCGCCCCAGAGCAATCGCACCTGAGGATACCACCAGAACATCGCGTCGCCCGCTGTGCAGGCCGGCAATGTCGGCCGCGAGCGAGGCGAGCCATTCGCGCTTGAGGCCTCCGGCGGAGGAATCGACCAGCAAGGAGGAGCCGACTTTCACAACGATGCGCCGGAAGTCCTTGAGCGACGGCGTTTTTTGCATTGCCCCGACAGACCCGTTCATGGCGGCGCTGTTTAGCATGGGACTTGCTGCGTCGTCATGGCCGGAACCACGTTGACCGCGATGGTTCTTGCGCCGAGCCGGGCATGGTATCGTGCCGGCGAGGGCGGAGCGATGCGGCTTGCGGTTTATGGCGCCGTGCTGGCGATTGCGCTTGGAAGCGTATTCTTTGGGCTCGACTGGCTGTCGGCTCCGATGTCGCCCATGGTGGACACCAGAGCCGGACTAAGCGCCGTCCCTCCGCCTATAACTCCCAAGGCGAATGCGAACGTGTCGACAAATCCGCCCGCGCCGGCGGTGCCGACAAACGTTGCAAAGCCGATTGCGCCCTCCGCACCCGCACAGCCAAAAGCGAATATAGGCGCGCCTATCGTTGCGCCAGGGTTGAGTCCAAGTCAGAGCCCTGGGACCCAAAGTGCGAGCCAGAGCCCGGCTCCGAACCAAAACTCAGGCCCGGTTCCGGTTTCGTCTGCAGCGGCGGCACAGGCCACGGCTGACGCACCAGCCGCACCGGCGGAACCTCAGGCGCGTTGCAACGTAAGTGCCTGTACCGCCGCCTATCGATCTTTCACGCCCGCGGATTGCACATATCAGCCGAGCAATGGGCCGCGTCGGCTCTGCACGAAGTAACAAACCCGCGACTCGATTGGCTGGTCCCCGAGTTCCAAGCGCCACGATCCACGCTGCGCGGAACGGGTGGACCATCCCAGGCGTTTTCGTTTCAAAGAGGCACAAAAAAAGCGGGCGATCATGCAGTTCCTGGTGTACCTGACGGTCTTGATGGTGGCGATCAGCACTG
>Ga0075418_10001102_pt1 | contig 30150 bp, 26 predicted proteins | sample SoiMetdeltSBSDD2_FD_81776 | JGI IMG/M metagenome (GOLD analysis project Ga0075418, IMG submission 81776) | Bulk soil microbial communities from a Populus tree surrounding site in Tennessee, USA - Soil MetaG P. deltoides SBSDD2 | ecosystem: Environmental > Terrestrial > Soil > Tree plantation... | reverse complement strand
ATCGCTTCGATCACAAAAATGTTCACCGCCGCGATGATCTTGCAGCTGGTCGAGGAAGGAAAATTGAAGCGGACCGATACCCTCGACAAATTCCTCCCGCAGATCCCGAACGCCAAGAAAATTACTATCGTGCAAATACTCTCGCATCGCAGCGGTATCCCTAACGTAAGGCGCGATCAGAATTCTCAAGGAAACGTGAACACGACTCCAATAACGAAGGATGAAATGCTCGCCCTGATCGCCAAAGCCACGCTTGATTTCGAACCGGACTCAAAGCAATCCTACAGCAATTCTGGCTATTTCCTTTTGGGTCTGATCATTGAAAAGTTAACCGGTAAACCCTACGAGGAAGCTCTCAAGGAAAGAATCACCTCAAAGACCGGGCTCAAGGATACATACACCGCGACCGGAAATATTGATGTGAACAAAAACGAAAGTCTTACCTATTTGAACGTCGGCGGCGACTGGAAACAGGTACCCGAAACCCATCCAAGCATCCTCTTCGGCGGGGGCGCGATTGTTTCGACACCGAACGACCTGGCCAAATTCATCCAGGCGCTGTTTGACGGGAGGATAGTGTCAAAGGAGAGTCTCGATCAGATGAAAACGAAAAGGGACGGCGACGTCCTTGGGATTGGAATGGAGCCCTTCACGTTCGCTGGCAAGACCTTCTACGGGCACTCGGGCGGGGGCGACAACTATGGATCGTGGCTGTCTTACGAGCCGGAAGAAAAGCTGGCGGTCGCCTACACTACGAACGCGAAGGTTTACCCGGTAGTCAACATCGTGCGCGGCGTTATAGATATTTACTACAATAAACCGTTTACGATTCCCGCCTTAGAATCGCTCGCCATCAGCCCGGAAATTCTGGACAAATACGTCGGAGTCTATTCGAGCCCCGAAGCGCCCGTGAAATGGACGATTACCAGAGATGGCGGGACGCTTTTCTTTCAACCGCCGGGCGCGCAATCCGGTGTCCCGCTCGAAGCGACGGCAGAGAATAAATTTCAGATCGAGGGTGCGGCAACCTTCGAGTTCGACGCCGCGAAAAACCAGATGATCATAAAACGGAGGGGCGGTCAGGAGAGGGTTCTCACGAAGGAAAAATAACTGTCATCACCGCGCGGAAAACGACTAGCGTGAAAGAGACGAGACGCTGCGCGCGCAGCGTCTCGTCCGGCAGGAGACATGTTTAGCCAGGCAGTGAGTTGAGAGCGGCCCTCCGCCAGGAGGGCCAGGTGTGTTTGGCTTTTACGAAACCTAATCGATTGATCAGCATTGTCTTCACATCATCTAAGACACTACCCGCAGCCTCACTTCCTTGACACTAAAATTCTGCGAGCGATAAGATGCCTACTCAATAATGGCGTCTAACTTCACAACAGCGCAGTCCGCTTCACGTCGCAGTCGATGAGACGAGTCGATTGAAATGGTGAACTACGTTCCCGTCCTGATCATCCTAATAATCGCAATTGGCATGGCCGCAGTCATAATCATTCTTTCCCGATTTGCGGCGAAGAATCGCCCGACCCGCGAGAAACTGATGCCCTACGAGTGCGGCGTTGAGCCGGTCGGAACCGCTCGCGAGCGTCAATCGGTCAAGTTCTACCTCGTCGCGATGGTCTTCCTGCTGTTCGACATCGAAGCTGTGTTCCTGGTGCCCTGGGCAGCGGTTTTTCGCGGTGTCGTCCAGAGCGGGCCCTATCAACACTTGAGGTACGTCTTTTACGGTGAAATGATGGTTTTTATGGTAGTCCTTTTCGTCGGGTTGGTGTACGTCTGGCGAAAAGGGATCCTCGAATGGAACCGGTGATATGAGAGTTTGAGCTCGCCTTTGATCGATCATATCCTATGACTAACCTCCTGCTTGAGTGGATAATCAAGACCCTCGTTATCCTCCTGATCCTGGTCACCGCGGTAGCATACGTGACGCTGATGGAACGCAAGGTTATGGCCTGGATACAGATGCGTGTCGGGCCCAACCGAGTGGGTCTTGGCAAGTTCAAATTGTGGGGTTTGATGCAGCCCCTGGCTGACGGGCTCAAGATGATCTTCAAGGAGGACATCATACCTCTTCAAGCAAACCAGTGGCTCTACGTGCTCGCTCCGGCAATATCATTGGTCCCGGCGTTGATGACATTCATCGTAATCCCCTACGGAAGCGAGATTACTCTTTTCGGGCGCACCATAGAGCTGCACGTGACCAGATTGAACGTCGGCCTGCTTTATGTGCTGGCGCTGACCTCGGTGGGTGTCTACGGCATCGTGTTGGCTGGCTGGTCGTCAAACAATAAGTACTCGCTGATGGGAGGTCTGCGATCGAGCGCTCAGATGATCAGTTATGAGCTCGCGTTAGGTCTGTCGATCGTAAGCGTCGTGCTCTACAGCGGTTCGCTGGACCTCGTCGAAATCGTCGACGCCCAGCGAGGCTTCCACGGACTGGCCTGGAACATCTTTCACTACCCGTTGCTGATTCTGGTCTTCGTGATCTTCTATATTGCGTCGCTTGCCGAAACCAACCGCACTCCGTTTGATTTGCCCGAGGCCGACTCGGAACTCGTCGCCGGGTATCACACTGAATACTCCTCAATGAAGTTCGTTATGTTCCAGATGGCCGAGTATCTCAATTTGATCACCGCGTCTTCAATCGCCACCACCCTCTTTTTTGGAGGCTGGAACGGTCCGTCAGTCGGCAGGTTGCCATTTCTCGGGCCGGTATATTTCACGATCAAGGTATTAGCTTTGATCTTCCTGGCCATGTGGATTCGATACACGGTGCCGCGCTTCCGTTACGATCAACTAATGCGATTCGGCTGGAAGTTCTTGTTGCCGGCGTCGATCGTCAACATCATCATTTCTTCGACGGTGATCTTGTTTACGCGCTAGGCCGAACAGATGGGGCAAGAAAAACTACTGTTCATAATCTTCGCGGTTATCGCGATTGCCAGCGCGTTGAACATTCTGCTTCAGCGGAATCCGCTGTATAGCGCGCTGTCGCTGATTGGCACGCTGGTCGCCTTGTCGGCTCTGTACGTGACGGTGCGCGCTGAGTTCATCGCCGCGGTGCAAATCGTCGTCTATGCCGGCGCAATAATGGTGCTGTTCGTATTCGTCATAATGCTTTTGAATGCGCCCGGCAATCAGCTCCAACTCGAAAGGCAGAAAGGACTGCGTTATCTCGCTATCCCGTTTGCGGGGCTGATGATTGCCGAAATGTTCTATGTAGTTTTGTCGATCCGCTTGAGCACCCTGCCGCCCGTTCCTGCCGCAAACGCCGAGCAGGCCGTTGGCACGACCTGGAGCATCGGCACGTCGTTGTTCACCGACTATCTGCTTCCGTTTGAGGTGACCTCGGTGTTGATACTGATGGCGGTGGTTGGAGCGATGGTACTGGCGCGCCGCGAGGGTGAATGATGTGGCATGACTTTAGTCTGGGTGGGTAGCATAGACTTTAGTCTGTGTGCGGTCTGCTTTATGGGCGATCAAGCAGACACAGACAAAAGTCTATCTACAAGGAGACCAATGGTTCCGTTATCGTGGTATTTGGCACTCTCGGCGCTGTTGTTCACAATCGGAGCGGTTGGGGTGTTCATCAAACGCAACGCCATTACGATATTCCTGTGTATTGAGTTGATGTTAAACGCGGTCAACCTTACGTTTGTATCGCTCTCGGGGTTTTTCGGAGACATCGGGGGGCAACTGTTTGTCTTCATCGTTATGACCGTTGCGGCGGCCGAAGCGGCAGTTGGGCTCGCTATCATCATTTCTATTTTTCGCAACCGCGAGTCGCTTAACGTCGATGAAATTGCGACCTTGAAGCTGTGAGAACACGAGCGAACTCCGCGCGAGTCTTTGCTACGTACCAATCACTTAGCACCTGAGAATGCTTAGAACATGTTAGCCGCAATCATACTGGCGCCTCTTCTCGGCGCCGCAATCCTGGGGATGTTTGGCAAGCGAATGGGCGAGCGCTTGATCGGGCTCATCGCCTGCTCGACGGTTGCCATTTCGGCGATACTCTCGTTCTACCTTTTCTTTAAACATCAGGCCGATTTGGAACATGGACAGAAAATCTACGAATATCTGTTCACCTGGATAAGTGTCGGAACATTCAGGGCTGATGCGTCGCTGCTGTTGGATTCGCTGTCGGCGATCTATATCCTTTTCATCACTTTCGTTGCCTTTTGGATCCATATATTCGCGACCGGGTATATGCGCGGCGACAAAGGTTACTGGCGATTCTTCGCGTACATGAACTTTTTCATGTTCTCGATGTTGACGCTGGTGCTTGCCGACAACTTCCTGCTGATGTTTGTGGGTTGGGAAGGAGTTGGCCTGTGCTCCTACCTGTTGATCGGCTATTACTTCACAAAGGACTTTGCAACCGACGCCGCAAAGAAGGCATTCATCGTCAACCGCATCGGCGATTTCGGATTTGCGCTCGGAGTGATGCTGCTCTTTCTCAAAGCCGGAACGATCTTCTACTTTGACGACCCCGGCCGCGGTATTCACGGTGCTTTTGACTGGGTTTCGGGGCAAGCCTCGGACCCGTTAGGCTCGGCGGCGATCTTTGCCGGAGGCATAACAACGATCGCGGTATTACTCTTTGTCGGAGCCACCGGCAAGAGCGCACAAATACCACTGTATGTGTGGCTGCCTGATGCGATGGCCGGCCCAACACCGGTGAGTGCGCTGATACACGCGGCTACAATGGTGACCGCCGGTGTGTACATGGTCGCTCGCGCAAGCTCGATTTACACGCACGCGCCGACCGCGATGCTGATCATGGCGATCATCGGGGCGGCGACGGCTTTGTTCGCAGCCACGATCGGGCTGGCGCAGTGGGACATCAAGAAGGTGCTCGCGTATTCGACGATCTCGCAGCTCGGGTACATGTTTTTAGCGTGCGGCGTTGGTGCCTTTAGCGCCGGTATCTTTCACGTCTTCACCCACGCGTTTTTCAAAGCGTTGCTGTTTCTTGGCTCGGGGTCGGTGATCCTCGGGATGCATCACGAACAGGATATGAAACGAATGGGTGGGCTAAAAAAGTACATGCCCATCACGTTTGCGACGATGATTGTCGGTTGGCTGGCGATTTCGGGAGTGCCTCTGTTCTCTGGTTTCTTCAGCAAAGACGAGATCCTGTACCGCGCATTTATCGCCGCAGGTCTGGGCACAGCATGGCCCACGATCCTCTGGGGCATCGGCGCGATTACTGCGCTTATTACCGCAATCTATATGACGCGTCTGATGGTCCTGACCTTCTGGGGCAAACCACGGTTTAGTGATAACGGCGAAGCGGCAGCAGCCCACTCGCATGACTCTCACGGACATGGCGGGTTGCCACACGAATCACCACGGTCGATGACTTTGCCATTAGTCGTGCTTGCGGCAGGGGCGCTCCTGGTCGGGTATCTCGGAATACCGGAGGGGCTGTCTGGCGGAAAGGTCCCCAACTACTTTGAACACTTTCTTAAACCTTCAATCGCTGAGTCGAATGCGCAACATACCGAGGTAGCCCCTAACACGCGAACCGATCGGAGCCTCCAAACGGAAGCGCCGCATCAAGGCCCTGCGACGGGAGCGGAAGATCACAGCCTCGAGCTCACGCTCACGGGAGTGTCAATTGTGATTGCGCTCGCCGGAATCGGTATTGGATGGCTTTGGTTCAAGCGCAAACCTCTCTGGAACCCCCCAGGTCTGCTTGAAGACAAATATTATGTCGATGAATTGTACGATGCAGCGATCATAGAGCCGATCAAAGACGCATCGATCAACGTGTTTTGGAAGTTCATCGACGTCCGGATCATCGACGGCGCCGTGAATGGGGCGGGTCAGCTCGCCGGTTTATTTGGAAGCGGGTTGCGGTATTTGCAGTCAGGGCTGGCTCGAGGGTATGTGGCAGTCGTAGTGCTGGGTGCGTTGCTGATAATCGGTTACTTCGTAATCAAGTTAAGCATGTGAGAAATCCGAGCCAAAAACTCGCAGTTGTTCGGTGAGGATGTCGAATTGAGATGAGCCAGTACATTTTAACAATCATCACCCTGTTGCCTGTCGCCGGCGCGGTTGTATTGCTCGTGGTTGGCCGCGGCAGCAAGCCTAATGAGCACACGCTCAAATTGACTGCGCTTTTGTTCTCGGTTGCAACCTTCGCCGTCTCGCTTGCGCTGCCCCTGGGATTCGACAAAGCTACAGGTCTTCAATTCGAAACAAACCTCGAGTGGATCAGCGCGTTCAACCTTGGAGTTCGATATCACGTCGCGATTGACGGCTTGAGCTTGTGGCTGGTTATCCTGACCACGTTTCTTGTTCCGCTCGCGCTCCTGTCATCGTGGAACTCGATCCATAAACGGCAGCGTGAGTTCCTGGTCTCGATGCTCGCGCTCGAAACCGGAATGCTTGGCGTGTTTGTTGCGATGGATATGTTCCTGTTCTACCTCTTCTGGGAAGTAATGCTGGTGCCAATGTACTTCCTGATTGGAGTGTGGGGCGGGGAACGCCGCATCTATGCAGCGGTCAAGTTCGTTATCTACACGGTCGTCGGTTCCCTGTTGATGCTTGCCGGAATCATCGCGCTTTATTACCTGCACGGCGCCGCCACTCTCAATTACACGTTTGACATCGCCACGATAACCAACCACGTAAAGGATCATGCTCTGGTTCTGGATCCCGCTACGCAGAGCTGGTTGTTTTGGGCGTTTGCCCTGGCGTTTCTGATCAAGGTTCCGCTATTCCCGTTTCATACGTGGTTGCCCGATGCGCACGTCGAGGCGCCGACGGCAGGTTCGGTTTTGCTTGCCGGTGTGCTGCTCAAGATGGGGACTTATGGGTTGATGCGATTCAATCTGCCGATCTTTCCCGACGCCTCGCATCAATGGGCAGTGTTGATCTCTTCGCTCGCGGTCGTTGGAATCATTTATGGTGCGCTGGTGGCGATGGTCCAGCCGGACCTGAAGAAGCTGGTCGCCTACTCATCGGTGAGCCACCTCGGTTTCGTCGTGCTGGGTATATTCTCTTTCACCGATCAGGGAATGCAGGGTGCGCTGTATCAGATGCTCAATCACGGGGTGTCGACCGGCGCATTGTTCCTGATAGTCGGGATGATCTACGACCGGCGACACACGCGATTGATCGCCGAGTTCGGCGGTCTGGCTAATGTTATGCCGGTGTTTTCGACGTTCTTCATGATCGTCACGCTGTCGTCGATCGCGTTGCCGCTGCTGAATGGTTTCGTAGGCGAGTTCCTGATCCTGATAGGCACATTTACATCCACTTTGCTTCCTCGGGCGAAGCTTTTCGCGTCGCTCGCGGCGCTCGGGATGATACTGTCGGCGGTGTATATGTTGTGGATGTATCAGCGTGTCATCTTTGGTGAGGTTCGCAACACATCGAATCTGAAGCTCGCCGATCTGAATGCGAGAGAGAAACTGGTGCTCGCACCGATTGTGATATTGGTTCTGCTGATGGGTGTCTATCCCGGCGTATTCCTTTCACGCACCGATCAAGCTATTCAATCAATCAAGGCGCGCCTGGTTCCTGGGGCCATTGAAGCACAGGCGGCTGTACCTGCGTCGTCCGTGGCTGCAAGTTCTCGGGATATAAGCCGTCAGGAAGCGGCTACGTCGCCGGAGCAAGTCGAAAAAGACCGATAAATGGAAAGCTTAGGAATCAACTATCACGCAATCCTGCCTGAGACGATCACGGCCGCGGTTGCTGTTCTGATAATGATGATCGATGCGTTGTCGCATAAGATCGAGCGCCGGGCCGCGGGCGCGGTGTCACTGATGGGCTTGATCGCCGCGGCTGTTGCGGTCATAAGCCTGTGGGGACGCGGCGGCGAAACTTCTTTCAAGGGCATGATCATCACCGATGATTTTAGGCTTTTCTTTGCATTGATCTTTTTGATCGTAACCTTTTTGACTGTGTTGATATCGCTCCGCTGGATTGAGGATGAGTCGCTTCCGACGGGGGAGTATTTTGCGCTGCTTATGTTTGCGACGACCGGCATGCTGTTTATGTCGGCAGCCAACGATCTGGTGATGATTTTTCTCGGGCTGGAGATTACATCCATCTCGACATATGTGTTATGCGGCTATCGTCGTCGCGACTTGCGTTCGAACGAGTCGGCGATGAAGTACTTCATCCTCGGCTCCTTCTCGACAGCATTTCTGCTGTACGGGATCGCATTCGTTTACGGCGCAACCTTCAACCCGGCAGCAACCCCGGCCGCGACTACAAATCTCCAGTTGATCAGGGACCGAATCGCGTCACCCGGCGAGCTCTTCTCGGCACCGATGCTTGTGGCGGGAGCGGCAATGATGATCGTCGGGTTTGGCTTCAAGGTCGCTGCCGCGCCGTTTCACATCTGGTCTCCCGATGTTTACGAAGGCGCGCCGACCCCGGTGACCGCATTCCTGTCGACGGGCTCGAAAGCAGCGGCGTTCGCGTCATTCTCCCGCGTGTTCATATTGACGTTTGCGGCAATGCCGTTTCTGGTAAGTAGCGGGGTATTGCACACGCTGCAGTCGGCAGCGACCGACTCGCTGGCAATAATGGCGATACTGACGATGACGATTGGTAACCTCGTAGCCATCGTTCAGAGCAACATCAAGCGAATGCTCGCTTACTCGTCGATTGCTCACGCGGGCTACGCACTGATCGGTATTGTCGCGGGCGATTGGAGATCGGTCGCGTTTTATCTTTTGAGCTATGTGTTGATCAACATCGGGGCGTTCGGAATCATCGAACTGATCGCTCGTCGAGGCGACAAACGCGTCGAGATCAGCGACTATGCGGGAATCGGGTTTCAATCGCTCGGGTTGTCGAGCGCCCTATCTCTGTTCTTGTTGAGCCTGGCCGGCATCCCGCTCACCGGCGGCTTTGTCGCAAAGCTTCTGGTATTCAAAGCAGCCTGGGCCGCGGGATCGTCATCCGGAAACACAATGCTTCACGCGCTTGTAGTGATTGCGGTGATCAACAGCGCAATCTCGTGGTACTACTATCTCAGGGTGATTGTGGCGATGTTTTTTGCCGAGCCGGCCACCGGCTTCAAAACCCCGCCAGTCGCACGGTCGATGGCTGCAGCAATCGTATTAGCCCTGCTCGGAACTCTCTATCTCGGTATTCTGCCCGACCGGGTGTTAGATACGCTCGAGCACGCGCAGGATCAGATAACCAGGAAGTGAGTGCTCGTCGTTAAGACGCGTCCGGCCTGGCTAACTTCGGTGCGATGAAAACCAAACCTCAGACCATACAGACAATCGACGCGCACGTGTCGCGTCGGGTCCGCCCCGTCAAAGCGGAAGACATCGCTGCCGAAGTCACCCAGCAATTGGGTGGCGCATCGATTGTGGCCATCTATCGCGACAAGATTCGACCCCTGAGGACGCGTCAATACGAACTTCGCGCGCCGGCCAAGAAATCGGTAGTGGAGGTACTGCACACCCTTCTCGGTATCGAGCTGAAGGTCGCAAACCGCAGACTGATTTGCCCCGACCTGGCCACCGCCAGGTACTTGTCGGTCTTCGCCAGACTTGGATGTAGTCTTATCGCCGTTCCCTATGACATCTCTCAGATTTCGTGGATAGCAGATGAGCTGGAGTCGAGCTGGCATCGAATGATGCTGTTGATCGATCATCTATCATCCGGGCGGAGCGATAGGATCCGCGGCATGGTGCGGCAACGGTTAATTTGCGAGGCTCGAACAGCAATTGATTCTCTCGGGGCGGGGTCAAGGTTTCCTGAATTCAATCAGGTCCAGCGTAAGGCTCCAAAACGCTGACAACCCCGCGGGCTTTGAACAAGTTGACTTGAAGAAACGTGACCAGGGGATCGGCTTCCGCCGGGTCCCCTGGTCGCTTTGGCTATGGGTTGGTGTTCTTACAGAATGCGACCTCGTCCCAGATTGGGTCGGGACTCGAGTCGCCGGTCGTCAACAGCAAGTTTACTGACAACTTGACGATATAAGCACAGTCGGGAAGATCGGCGATATTGAAATCGTTTGTCGCCGTGCCGAATCGGTTGACCGATGTGCCTCCAGGGCCCGGTGTGAAGGTGTAGGGACCGCCCGGCCCTATCATCCCTATCGAGAACGTACCGAGGTTCGGATGAGCGGCAGTGTACTTGACGGTCAGCGAGTTGGTTATTTCGGTGCAGCCGCCGCCAGCCAACTCCGCTATGTCGAGCGACGACACGCACAGTTGTCCATCGACCGTGTGCGGAACCCAGGAGCCGTTCTTTGCGACGTTGTCGTATAGCGTATTCATCACAGCGAGACGGACGCAAGTGCCGGCCACTTGCTCGCTGCCGGCAACTGGAACCCCTCCAATAGCTTCGCGCACCCACATCCGTAGCGAGAAGTAGAAGACTCGCCCGAGCGTCGCGTTCGGCGGCCCCGCCGTCTCACCGGCCTGCACCGCCGATTCGTCAATTACGCCGAAAGCGCGGAGCGTCTGCGAGACCAGGTTGATGAACCCCGGGTACGACCCGGTGCTCGGAACAAAGTTGCCTTGCGCCGCGAAGACGTTGCTCTCCTGCGGCACGCGCACCCATCCGTCTGGCGCTACCGCCGGGACCAGCGTGCCGGGACCAGCGACTCCGTTGAGCACGTAGTCCTTCGTTTCCACCGGGTTCAGGATGTCCCCGGTGAAGTGCTCCCAGGTTCCGATGTTCGTCGGCGCGACATTCGCCAACGGTATCTGCGTGTAACCTCCGAGCGCGTCCGTAGTTGGGTTGTACGCCGCGACCTCGAACATGTATTCGAGTGGATTTCCGTTCTTCGTTTTGGCAAGGATGCCGTTCAGCCGCAGCGTCGAGAAGAAGGCGCGGTCGTCGGCGAGCGTCAACCCGTCGCCGACAGCAGCGCTGTCGATTTGGGTCAGGAAGTTGTAACCCCCGATCTTATTGAATACCGAGAGAACCTCGTCGGGCGGCGGTATGGGAGCCTGGTCAATGCAGAGGTGGACGCAAGTGCACGGTCCGCGGTTTTCACGCTGCGGTGTGCGCCCCATGGACCGAGGTTCAGACAGTAAAGCAGTTCCCAGTAGTGTCTCGACGCGGAAGTAGAGATCCGGCCCCGAAACGCACTCGAAGTTGATCAGTGGCGAGAACGGCGTGACTCGAAAGTCGGCGGGCGTGTAGTAGATGTGGAAATGACCGCCGCTGTCCGTGATGTCCGAGCCGATTTCGTCATCCTGATGCCAATCGACATCGAAGGCTCGAACCCTGACGTTTCCAACCGGTACGCTTGTGTCCTTTCCATCTTTGCAGACGGTTAACCGTCCGCAGATGACCCACACGCCGAACCTCCCACGGATAAAGCACCAGAGGCGAGCGGGGAGACAGTAGTCCCAAGCGGAGAAATGACCGGCTTCGCGTTCGCGCCACAGCGGCTGTAGGACGGTCAGTGAGAACTGGATGGGCTGGGGTGGGTTCGGTCCAGGCTTGTGCCCGGGCACGGTTCCACAATACAGATCGACCTCGAAGGCCTCTCCCTTGTAGCTTTGCTTTTCGCCAAGCTCGGCGACGAACTCCCCGGCTTCATTTGTTTCAAATTCGCCGAGCAGAGAGGATTCCTTTTTCTTTACCTCCTCCGGGGAGAGGATGGCGAAGGTATCCTTCGGCTGGGCGACGGCCATAGCCGTGACATTTTGATCCTTTCGTGTGCGATAAAGACGAACCTTGATGTTGGACAGCGGTTCGTGACATTCGTCGCAGATATAACCGCATAAGCGGCCTCTGAGAATGTAGCTCATTCTAATCTCCTTTGTAGCTTGTTGGTTAGGCGAGCGATAAGCGTTGAGTGATTCATTTGGTGAGCGAGATCTATTCTAGCGACCTGTAACATCGATTTCGCTAGCGGGTTGGATCGCTAGCCCGTATGGGCGGTCCTCCGTGGCCGCAGCTGCTCGCGCTGCGATTTTTGGCCGAGGGGCAGCCAGCGGGGACCGTCCGTTGAGGCGTAGCAGTTTCTCTGGTACACCCTCACGAATCTCCTTCTACCAATCACAGACGTAAGGTTGACTCACATTCATTCGGGATTCGGAGGGTTGCCGCAAGGTTGGTAAGGTGGAACACGAAAAATTCGTTTGCGAGATTAAAGGAGGCTGTTCGAATGAGGCGCAAACGATGGTCGCCGCGACGGTTTAGGAGCGCTCATAAGCTCCTCCAAATCAACGATATCTTGGGAAGGTGGGCAAAACCCAACTCCACGGTGCGGGATTCCTTTTTTCCGAGAGGTGAGGCGTAATTCGTTAGCAGACAACAGTTTTTTGCATCACCTTTCGGTGATTAAACCGGCCGCTTGAACCCTCGTTCGATGTCTCTCAATCCCATTCGCATCATAATTGGCCGGCCGTGAGGACAGGTCATCGGATTCTTAGTTTTTAATAGCTCGTCGATCAACCACTGCATCTTCTCCCGGGTAAGCGGCATGTTCACTTTGATCGCGGCCTTGCAAGCAAGCTCCGCGGCAATCCCGTCTCGTATGCGATCCAGAGTCGCCGTTCGACGTTCGCGCTCGACGACGGTCAGCACTTCTCGAACAACCTCCAGCACGTCGCCGGGCCCAAGACCGGCCGGCGCAGTCTTGATTGCAATCGTGCGACCTGACAAACGCATGGTCTCGATCCCAATGTTTTCAAGCTCACCTTCCACGATTGAGAACGCTTCAGACTCAGAAGGACTCAAGTCAAGCGTAGCCGGTATGAGCAACGGCTGCAGACCAGCGCTACGGGCCAGCCGCGCATCGCGAAATTGCTCGAATAGTACTCGCTCGTGCGCAACGTGCTGATCAACCAACAGCAGGCCTTCTTCGTCAGTCGCGACGATGTAGCTGTCGCGGATCTGGCCCAGCGGTTTTATGCCATGACCGAACCCGGGGAGCGTCTTTGTCTCCAGCGGCGACACGGAGCTCGCCGGTAAAATGGAATCGGTAGCGCAAGTGCGTTCGGTTTGATCTTTGACGGGCCCGCTGAAAGCATCGTCATAAGGCGATGTAGACTGCTCAACCACATTCCTGTTTTCCTCGCGAATAACACGTTCAGCGAACGTGTCCTCTCCGAGTATCCACGCCTCTTCTCCTCTACTCCTCTGCTCCCATTCTCCTCTGCTCCTCTGCTTCTCTTCGCCCGCGACTTCCGTCTCCCGTTGCCAGGCCGACGGCGCCGGCGCCCTCTCCTCCGCTTGCTCGCGCGCAACTCCGGGCACCTGGGTTATCGGTTGTGTAGATCGGAGCGCCTCGACAACGGCATCGCGAACAAAGGCTAACACCGCGCCCTCGTGCAAGAACCGAACTTCGGTTTTCGCCGGGTGTACATTGACGTCAACTTCCGTTGGTGGAGCTTCGATAAACAAAACCGCCGCCGGGTAGGTCCCGGAGGGCATCATCGATCGATAAGCCTCGCTCAGCGCGCGTCCTATCAATTGATCGCGCACGAATCGACGATTGATAAACAGATACTGAGCGTCGCGCGACGAGCGTTGTTCCTGCGGATTGGACACAAAGCCCAGGATCCTGAGCCCGTCAGCCTCGCCGTTCACTTCGACGAGCTTTTCCAGAAGCGTTCCTCCGAGCACCTGATAAGAACGTTCTTTTAGAGAGCGCGCCGGAGCAACGCGCAACACGTCTCGGCCGTTACCGACAAGCAGGAAGGCAAGCTGAGGATTTGCGAGTGCGTAGTGTTGAACAAGGTTGGCGATGTGAAAACTTTCGGTTGCGTCACTCTTGAGAAACTTGCGTCTTGCGGGGATGTTGAAGAACAGATCGCGCACTTCGACTTCAGAACCGGCCGGCCAGGCGATATCGCGCACGGCTATCAGTTTGCCGCCGTTGAACTCGACTTCGGTGCCTTCGGCGTCGCGCGCGGTTTTGGTCCTGAGAAACAGGCGAGAGACGGATGCGATCGAGGGGAGCGCCTCCCCTCTAAACCCAAGCGTGGTTATAGCTTCGAGGTCATCGGCGGTGCGCAGCTTTGATGTAGCGTGCCGTTCGAAGGCGATGATCGCATCATCGCGAGTCATGCCTTCGCCGTCGTCTACGATCCGAATCAATCGCTTGCCGCCCGCTTCGACTTCGATATTGATCGAACGCGCGCCGGCGTCAAGCGCGTTTTCGAGCAATTCCTTTACGACGGAGGAGGGGCGCTCGACTACTTCTCCGGCTGCGATTTTGTTAGCAAGAGAATCGGGGAGTACTTTGATCTTGGACATTGAAGGTGGAATATTATCGCAGGCGGCATTGAATGACTACCGGCGCCTCATGGACTTGGGCTGATGTCGTTGCAGGTTCACTAAGGAGTTTATCGCGCCTGAGTTGGCGTTCGATCTTGCTCAATCGATCGCAGTTTTGCTATCACTAGGACACTATGATCAAGCACGTCGTGTTTTTCAGATTCAAACCGGAAGCGGGCCCCGCGGAACGGCGAGCTGTCGTCAAACAACTTCGGGCCTTGCCGGACAAAATCGATGTTATCCGATCGTTTGAAGTCGGCGAGGACATAATGCACTCGGCTAGAGCGTGGGACATGGTTTTAGTAGCAACCTATGACGATCTTGAAGCGCTGGAAAAATACACGCGCCATCCCGATCACGTCGAAGTCGTTTTGCAGATCCGCGAAGTCTGCGATGCCGTTGGCTCTGTTGATTATGAATACTGAGCTACGATCAAGTGGAAGTGTGATCATGGACAATCTTCCATCCGTTCGCCAGCTTTCGTAATGTCAAAGTGAACAGCCCGCCCGCGTCACCGCTCGACATCTTTAGATGAAATCGCCCCCGAACAAAAGCGGCGCTCGGACCGAGCAATTCGATCTTTATCTCGAGAAACTCCAGTTTGCCCATTTCATTTCCGGCGGTCTGATATCGATTGCGGTAACGCACAAGCGTCTCCTCCCAACCAGACACAGTCGTGCCGCCCGAAAAAAAAGTGAGATTGGGCGAGCGCCAGTAGCCCTGCATGAAGTCTTCGAGATCGCCGCGGTTCCAGGCCAGCACCTGACGATCCAACACCGCGCGAATCGCCTTCACTGCAGGCTCCGAGCCCTGCGGCTGTGCGACCCCCGCACAAATAACAACCACACCCAAAATGACCGGGACGGCAATGGCCGCTCTCAAACTGTTCATCCTTCCTGACCTCCAATGGCGGGATATTTGTGCCGCAACGAAGCCCCGGATAGAATCTCTCGTCTAAATGAATCCTAACCTCGACGCTGAGACAACCGGCTGTGGACTGTGCGGCTCGACTTCCGGGCGCGAACTGTATCTCACAAAAGACCGGCTCGGCAACTCAGACGAATCCTTCTCAATCGTGCAATGCAAAGGTTGCGGAGTCCTGCGAACCTTGCCCGAAATGGGTGAGCGCGAGCTCGGGCAATTCTATCCTCATGATTACTGGGGTATGCCTGAGCCGACCGAGCAGTGGATCTCATCCTCACAGTCTGAGAAGGTTGGATTTATTACCCGTTGCGGGCTACAAAGCGGCAACATTCTGGACGTGGGATGCGGAACCGGGTTTTTCCTTCGCGCCCTCACCGCCAACTCTTGGGATCGATTCGGAGTTGAAGCGAGCGCGGTCGCATCAAGATTGGCTGAAGCCAAAATCGGAGACGGCCACGTTTTCACCGGATCACTGACAGAATTATCCGCGGAGGATTCCCGATTCGATGTTGTAACCTTCTGGTCTGCACTGGAGCATACAAACAATCCTCGAATAAATTTAGAAAAAGCCCGACGCCTGTTAAAAGAAGGCGGAACCTTGATTGTGCAAGTGCCTAACGCCGCGAGTTATCAAGCACAGATTTTCGAGGCCGACTGGATAGCGTTTGACACACCGCGTCACAGATACCACTTTACGTACCCAGTTCTCGAACGCCTGCTGTCAGAAACCGGCTTTGAGGTCTATCGCAAATCTTATTTCTCCAGGGCGCATAACTCGCACGCGCTCAGATGGAGCCTCCAGGCCAGACTGAGGACACGTAAATCAAGCGCGCTAAGCCGAGCGCGGTATTATATGGCGCTGGCAATCGTCCAGCCTATCGATAGCACAATGAGCGCATTGGGCCGCGGGGCAACACTGACTGTGGCGGCTCGAGCAGTGTGAAGTCAGAGGTCAGAGGTCAGTGACGGCTTTAACCCGAAGAGTCGTTGCGTGTAAGCGGCCGAACGGATTCCAGTTCCTGGTACTCATCATATGCGAATACATCTGCTCGCTTTTGAAGCGTCGAGAAAACCTCAAACACATCCAGATCGGTCCGCCGCGCAGCTTGTCTTTCTTCGGCTCTCCGTTTGCGAATCTCGGGCAATCGCTTTAGCGCCGCGATGCAGGATCCGATAAAGGAAGGCCTAAATCTTAGGGGAGCGGTCACCGCCAGAAGCAGTACCCAGAGGGCGTGAGATAGAAGAAACGAACGCTGGTGGAGGTGAATCCAATGATAGATCAGCCGATTTCGTTGTTCGATTTTGCGAACAGTTCGCCGATCCAGCTTGCTAATCGTAGATGAGATCCGATGGCGAGCGACCGACCGAGGTTCGTACAAAACCGTATAGCCGCGCTTCCACGCACGATAGCTAAGCTCGACATCTTCCCAATAGAAGGGCGACAGCAAAGGGTCGAAGCCGCCGATTTCGATAAAGCTGTTGCGATCAAACATCGCCGACCCGCCGCCGGCAAACATCGAATAGAACGAGAAGTGATTCCCGTCAGTTCCTGATCCTGCCGGCTGTTCATCGTCTCCTGGAACGTAGCTCTTGTGAACTCTAATGAACCCTCGCGCAAAACTCCCAAGCTTGCCGGTTCCACACTCATTGCCGCTATTCATATCAAAGACTCGACAATGCACTGCAAACACCGATTCATCCCCGAACTTCTCGACGAGCGGCGCAATTGAATTCACATCGACCTCTACATCGTTGTTTAACAGAAACACAAGCGGATGACGGGCGTTCTCGAAACCGAGATTACACGTTTCTCCAAATCCTCGATTCGATTCTCTCCTAATCAACCTTAGCCCGGGCGTCGCAGGGAAGTCCCCTGAAGCATCGGTTCCGGACTTTATGATTCTCTGTTTGCTGTGTCGATCGTTGTCGCCCGCACTATTCTGCTCAGTCGGTCCGCCGCTCTGTTCATCTAGCGTCTGACGAGCGGCTGGCTCCTCAGCGAGGATCTCCACGTCGGATAGCTCCACGAAACCCTGGCCGCGTAACCAGACGGCACTCTGGTCAACGCTGCCGTCATCCACGATGATGATCTCAGTTGGGGCATTGAAGTTTGTTGTGTAGAAAACGGCGGCTTCGATAACGGTTGGAAGAAACCGCTTGAGCAGATCAAGCCCGTTCCAGGATGGGATGACGATGCTGACGCCTCGAGTCACTTTAGTGGCGATGGTATCTAATTACACCTGAGGTGTTGCCTGGGTTCGCCATCTGCTCGAGTGTTTCGAGACTGGTGTGGCTACCGAGGGCGACCAGCGCGTCTCTCTCCTCGATTATTGTGTCGGCGAAGGGATTGAAGATCATTGCGCCGTCCGCGCGTCTGATCGCGATTACGATGACGCCGTGTTCCGAGCGGATGCCGGTATCCTTTAGCGCGTGGCCGATAAACGGGGAATCCTCGCCGATTTCCACCTGCTCGATTTGAAGTTCGAGTCTTTCAGTCATCGTTGCCAGGTCCAGGAAGTCAGCCACCGCAGGACGAAGCAGCATCTGCGCCATTCGGGTCGATCCGGTTAACGCCGGAGACACCACCTTGTTTGCGCCAGCTTTCAGCAAGCGGCTTACAGCGGCTTCATCATTAGCGCGCGAGATAATCCTAAGGTCTTTGTTCAAGTCGCGAGCGGTGAGCGTGATGTAAAGGTTATCGGGGTCGGATGATACCGCGCAGACTATCCCACGGGCGCGCTCGATGCCCGCGGCCTTCAGGACGTCCTCACTGGTGGCATCGCCCATCAACACGAGTTGACCCTGCGCGAGCAACCGGTCAGCCGTGGTTTCGTCGCCTTCGATGACTACCAACTCGTGGCCGCTGCGTGAGATGTCCTTTATGACACCGGCCCCTACGCGACCGGCTCCACACACAATGTAATGTCCGGAGAGTTTGTTTATGTCCTTGTACATTCTTCGCTTCCCAAACGTGGACAGGAGTTCGGACTCTATCACGGCCTGAGCGGCCGATGACAGGGCATAACCCAGTGTCCCAACGCCCAGGAGGATCAGCGCCGAAATGAAGTAACGCGTGCCCTCGGTGGTCCCCGGAGGTTCCGAGAATCCGACGGTTGTGAGGGTGATCAACGTGTAATAGAACGCGTAGAACCATGTGAGGCCGTCCAACATCAACCTGAACCCAATGGTCCCGAATGCGATCACCCCGACGACCGCGCTAAGCGCTAACTGGAGTTTCCTTTTCGGTGACATAGGGATAAAGGCGAAGCTGTATGTTATCGTCGCGAAAGACTTGAAGCAAGAATGGGAGCCACCTCGCCGTCATTGAAATTCCCCGGTCTTGAGAAAACTCGAGAACGAACCCCGAATCGGCTTGAACCTGCCCACGCACCGGTCGTGTAGCATCTCGTTATCTGGTTTAAGAGCGACAAAAAAGGAGGCGCGAGTTTCGCGCCTCCTTTTTGGAGAGAGAATTGAGACAGGACCTACACAATGCTCAAACGTCGCTCAAGGGCGAATGCCCGGCGGCGCGGCAGTAACGGCTCTCGTTTTTCAAGCGTCACATTGACTGTTTGTTCAACGCGATTCCGGACTAGCTTCACAACGACCGTCCCCTCGGTCTTGTCCAAGAGCGCCTTCCGCAAGGCCCCTACGCCGTCAACCTTATCGTTGCCGATGGCGACTATCACGTCTCCGGCTTTGATTCCTGCTTTCGCCGCAGCCCCACCCTCGTCAACCGATGCAACCAAAACCCCCTTGCTGTCTTTCACACCAAAGAACTCTGCAAGTTGATCCGTGAGCGACTCGGCGCCGATCCCAAGTCTGTTCCCGCCAAAAAATGCAAATTCCCCGGGATTAACAAAAGCGAAGTCTCCGAAATCCTTCGGCCACCCTTCCACCTTGCCCTGAGACTGCTTGAGCCGTTCCTGTGAAAGCTTGAACGACTCCTCGGCTCGCTTGAACGACTCCTCGGCTTCTTTTGTAAACCTATCATCCCACCCCTGACCGAGCATTTTATAACCTTGCATTGAGCGTTTGGCCAAAGTTGTTGCCAGGCTTTGGCGAGTACCCGCGCGAATCACCTCGATCTGGACCGCGCGATCGGCAGGAGTCTCATTCAACAATCGCTGGAGTTCCCTCACGCTGTCTACCCTGCGTCCGTTGAACGACACGATGACATCATTCTCTTTCAAACCGGATTTAGCCGCGGGACTATCTGCAACCACCTTCATCACGACCGCACCACGCTCTTCCGTCAGGCCAAGTTCCTTGGTCCGCTCGGGCGTGACCTCTTCAAGATAAACCCCCAAATACCCACCCTCGCCAGCTCCGAGCTCGAACGCTTGCGGACCCGAAGGAGTCCCAAAAAAGGTCGTCGTTCTCTCCTTCTGCTCCTTGCTTTCGGCCTGATCTTTACCCTTTGCCTTGTCCTTCTGGGCCGCGCTTTGTGCAATAGCAGCGCCCGCGCCGAGCGCTGCGATAAGCATCGTAATCAAAGAAATGCGTTTGAGCATCATTTACCTCCGGAACCGTAGATGTGGATGTTTGCTTTCAAGCTTTTGGCACGCCCGTGCAGAGCAAAAGTTCCAAAACTTGTCCGCGTTTCGTCATCGATCATCCAGCACCGTTATGAGCGCCATTGCTGCTTCGGGTAGCTCGCAGAACCAGATTCGTTAGTCTGGGCATTCGGGTCAAGACGCTGGCAACAACACTGGCGGTCGCCGGGGAAAACGCGGCGGTTCTGAACAAACCGGCGACTCTCATGCGGCCGTAGAACTCATTCTCGTATTGGCGCGCATAGTGCTCCAGAGCCGCATCAAAAGCAGTTGACTGTCTCTCGGCTGTTCCCGAACCGTTTACCGCGCCGATCGCCTTTGTGATGGCCTCGGCAGCCATCTCGCCGGTTCTGAGCGCGATCTGTATGCCGGTGCCGGTAAACGGGTCAATCATCCCCGAAGCATCCCCAATCGCCAGGACGCCATCACGCGTCAGTCGGCGTCGTCCAAAAGACAGAGGTCCTGCGCTGTGCCATTTTCCCGCGAGTTCCGCGCCTCCGAGCCTTTCCCTGGCAAGCGGGTTTTTCATCAAGGTGACGGCGACGACTTTTGAAGGGTCGCCTCCAGCCTCCTTCAGTGTGTTTTCGTTAACGATGAAGCACAGGTTGACCAGCCCGTCTTCAACCCGGGCCAACCCACCATAGCCTTGCGGAAAGAAATACATCTCAACCTGATTGTCGATTCCCTCGATGCCTCTGAAGTGAGCCTTAAGCGCATAAAGCCTCGACCCACGGCGACCTGCGACTCGTTCACGTCTATCAACCATCAAGCGGGAGTTTCTTCCTGAGGCATCTATAACGATCGGCGCTTTGAAGCTGACCTTTGTTCCCTCTTTTAGCGACAATGCGTCAACGGTGCCTGACCCACCACCATCAAACACACAGCCGTTCACGGCAACGCCTTCCAGGCAGGTAGCTCCGGTTTCTCTGGCGCGATCAAAAAGAATCTGATCAAAGAGCGCTCGGCTCAGGCTCATCGCCCACGGGGCGTGGTCCGACATTCCGGCGACATGCGTTTGAACAGTCTTACCGCCGGTAACAACCAGGCTAACGCGTTCAATCTTCTGTGCGCCGACAGTAATCATTCTCTCCATAACTCCCAGACGTTCAAGAGTCGGAAAGCACTCCGGCGTTATGAACTCGCCACAGACCTTACCGCGGGGCATGTGTTTCTCCTCCAAAACCAAAACTCGCGCGCCGCGTTTTGAAAGAGATATCGCCGCCGAAGATCCCGCCGGCCCTCCCCCAATTATGATCGTGTCGTAGCTAGACATGGATTGAAGTCGTGGTCCGTAGTTTCTAGTTTGTAGTTCCTGGTTCCTGGTTCGTGGTTCGTAGTTCGCTGTCGCACTCCGAGTTCATCGTCTGCTGACTACGGACCACGGACTACGGACTAATTACCAACCTCCGCAATCATTGACAACCGATAGGGGAACATCCGTTTTGTTTCTCGGACTTTCAGACCGGCGCGTCGCGCAAGCTCGTTCATCTCCCGTGTTGTGAAGCCTCTTAAAACCGACACCGGCCCATCGTTGCGAGTCAGAAAACTTGCCGCCAGAATTGGCCCCGCCAGTCGAGTGAAGTAGTAGGGCACCAGATTCCTAATGAGGTCATTCACGATTACCGCGCGTCTGGCGATTCGACCAAAATCAGCAAGGAGACGCACAACATCATCGTCACGAAAGTGATGAAGAAAAAGTGACGCGGTAACGAAGTCAAAACTCCTCGCGGCAAACGGAAGACTTAGCGAGTCTGCTCTTACAAAGTGGATATCGGAACTGACGCCCAGGTGCGCTCGAGAGACTCTGAGATTTCGCTCGCTGAGATCGACCGCCGCTATGAACGGGTCGATCCCGCGCATCCTGCAGGCGTTGGCGACAGCCATTGGCACATCGGCCGAACCGGTCCCCACGTCCAACAACAAGAGCTGTTTTGGTCTCGAGTCCTTAAGAAATGACAAAACCGCACGGATCACCACCCTTCGTCCACCAAGGAATCGATTGATGCGCCGCAGATCGGACAGACTCCTTGCTACGTCCTCATCCGTGCCCTCGCCGGCATCAAGCAGCTCCTCTTCGTAGATTCTTTCAGGTGTCAGTATGCTCATGGTCTCGGCTGACATGGCCCATCGCCTCTGCGATTCGGACAGTGATCATATCCTCGATTGACGACTTAGTTAAGGAGGCCAGGTCAAAGTTGGATGTAGAGACCGTATTTGGACTGCGCCGCCCCTTTCCGCATTTAGTGACTTTTGCATGCGTGGCGGCGCTTTTGTAGTGTGGCGGGACACCACTGGAACACGAGCACAAGGGAAAGCGCCGCCACGCCTGCGAGAATTGTCAAATGCGGAAAAGGGCGGCACAGTCCAAATTAGTGGCGCGCAGTCCAAGTAGCCGACCCTCGAACTGCCCCACTATCCAAAATGGCGGTGACACCAAAATAGCCGTGTCTTGACTTTGAGAATGGCACCCAATAGAATCGCTCAGACTTGAGCGGGAACGATCCCTTTACTCATTTTCAGATTCTTGGCCCCGGCAACTGTTTAAGATAAGCTGAATGCGAGCGCAAAAATCGCATTCTGGGTCCGTCGATGGCAACTAGAGAAGCCCCTGGCAGCCATCGCATAGATGACGTGGTGGCCGCCGGACAAACCGCGCTCGATCAGAGCCGCTTCGAAGAGGCGGCTAATAACTTCAGGTCTGCCCTGCGGCTTGGCGTTCGATCCAACGACGAGGAAGCCCGGATTCGCTGTCTGCTCAGCTTAGCGCTGGAGAAGCGAGGCCTCAATCCGGAACAACACGAGGCCGTCGCAAAGTACGAAAAGCCCACCGAATTCAGCCGTTTATCCGAAGCCTCCCAGATGGAGGTACTCATCCGACTGGGTTGGGGTTATTGCTTCAACAACGACATCCCTCGCTCAATTGCGCTATTCAACCAGGCGCTACAACTCGCACGGTCAATCGACGATCACGTCCAAATCGGCGAATGTTTCTTTGGGATGGGTCGGGCTTACAGCGTATTCTCCGAGCTTAGAATTGCCCGTGATCACTACACCTCGGCCCTCGAGCACTACCGGCAGGTCGGGAACTGGGGCAAGCTAGCCGAGTCGTACATAAACATCGGGTACATAAATGCGCGAGAGGGTGATTTTCGTAACGCGCTTCATTCGGTAAAGCAGGCGCTGACGATCATCGGCACTCGCGACGAACCCGATCTTGTGGGACGCGCTCACTGGTACCTGGCTGTCGTCTATTCCAACCTTGGCGAAATAGATAAGGAAATAGCTTCTTGGGAGAAGTGTATCGCCGATTTCGAGCGTGCCGATAATCCTAAGTTTGTTGCGATCAATCAGAACAACTTTGCGATGCAGCTTATCAGGTTTGGCGAATGGAGCCGAGCCGAAGAGCTCGCCAAACGCGCGCTCGATACGCTGGGCAAGGTAAACAGCGTTGCCGCCCAGGGAGGAGCGTATGACACTCTCGCCCAGCTGTACCTTTTGATGGGAAGGCTGCACGAGTCGGATCGCGCGTTGGAAAAATCGCTCGAGATTCTCTCATCGATAAAAAATGGGGAATGGGCCGAAGCCAGCACACAAATGACGATTGGGCGGAGCTTCTTAATGAAGGGCCAGCTCGATCTGGCCATCGAGCCGCTCGAACGCGCCGTAGACATTGCCACCCGCCGCGGTGAACAGCACGACCTTCCCGAAGCGCGGCTCTGGCTCGCCGAGGCGTTGCTTCAAAACGATCGTCTACCCGAAGCAAGAGAGCTTGTCGAAAACGTGCGGTCGTTTCTTCGAGAGACGCCGAACCTGCTGGTGTGGGGGCTGATGATGCGAATGGTCGCGAAGATCGAGGCCGCCGACGGCCACCTCGCCGCGGCCATACAATCACTCGCCCAGAGCACTTCAATCTACACGCTCCGACGGAATCCTTATCCCTGCGCGGTTAATCAGATTCTGCTTGCGGAGATGCTTGAGCGGCAGGGCAATATCGATCAGGCGATAAGCCAGGTGCAGTCCGCACTCGCAGCCTTTGATCGCCTTCGCGCCGCCATCGACGCGCGTAATGCCAGGTCCTATCTCGAAAAGCTCAAATCAAAGGCAGCCGAGCGCGCTACTTCGGTGAATCCTCAGACCACTGTCGCGGAAGCCGCGGACGCGTATCGCCACCTCCCGCTTGAGTCGGGGCTGGCCTCAGCGGTGGACGGCTTTATCGCACAGCGTCTCGTACAGGCTGCCGCCTCGCGGGACCTCTTGTTGCACGAGCTGGTCTCGATAGTTAAGGAGCAGTCGTTGTGTCGCGGAGCGATGGTGGCAGAGATTCTCAGCGATGATTCATCGGCAAAAGGTCCTTTAAAGCTCGGGATCGCAGCTTCAGCCGGTTTGAGTGACGCAGAACAGACGCAAGCGATCAACGCGCTGCGCACGCTTGGGCCGGACCAATACAAAAGCAATTTTGTATACCGGCTGAGCGACAACCAGGACTCTGCGTTCCTGCTTCAGATCATCGCCCCGGCAGCGCCGCGATACTTGAACGGCACCGTCAACATGAAGCCGTTGCTTTACATTGTCGAACAGGGGCTCGAGACCCAGGTGCTGAGAAGCAAGAACCGTCGCACGCAGGTCTTCGATCCGGCAAGGTTGCTCGCGCAAGTCGAGCTTCCCGGCTTTATCTGCGCGAGCCGCGCAATGAGCCGCGTGTTGGAACAGATTTATAAGATTCGCTCGTCAGATGTCACCGTTCTGATAACCGGAGAGTCGGGCACCGGAAAAGAGCTAATCGCCCGGGCGGTTCATGCAGGCAGTTCGCGGCGAATGAAACTTTTTCTTCCCTTCAACTGCTCCGCCGCGCCTCACGACATGATCGAAAGCCAGCTGTTCGGATTTCGCCGGGGGGCGTTTACCGGAGCCGTGGCCAATAGCGAGGGCATCATTCGCGCCGCCGAGCACGGCACGCTCTTTCTCGATGAGATCGGTGATCTGCCGCTTACGCTTCAGCCTAAACTTTTACGGTTTTTGCAGGAAGGCGAAATTCATCCGATCGGTGAGAGCCAGCCTCAGCGGGTCGACGTGCGAGTCATCGCGGCCACAAACTCAGAACTCGAGCGCGCGGTCGCCGAAGGGAGATTTCGAGAGGATCTGTTTCACCGGATCAACGTCATCAGAATTCAGGTTCCTCCCTTGAGGCAGCGGCGAGAAGAGATTCCAGCATTGATAAATCACTATCTGAATCAGTATCAGAGAGAAGCTTCTCGGAGCGACATCAGACTCTCCGAGGAAACGGTCGATTTGATGGTTGTTTATGACTGGCCGGGCAATGTCAGACAATTATGTAATGAGATGCGTCGGATTGTAACCTACAGTGAATCAGGCTCGATAGTTACACCGGACGCGCTCTCCTCCGAGATCGTCCGCGCCAGCAGAGATATTGACTCGGTCCCCTCCACTCTCGGCAAAGAATCATCGTCGGAGCACGCCGCGATTGGCAGTGACTCGACGACCCTCGGAGCAGCGGTCGAAGAGTTGGAACGTCGAATGATTCAAGACGCACTTCGTCGATCGTCGGGCAACATCGCCCGCGCCGCAAAAGATTTGGGGCTATCGCGCAAGGGGTTGTACTTGAAGATGGACCGCCTGAATTTCAGCAACTGATCTTGACCACGCACAACCCATCTGTCCGCTGGCGCAACCAATCCTCAGTGTCTAATATATAACTACGCCAATTTCGTTTTCGCACAAGCAAGCTCGTTGGGACGGCCGACGGGTCTGACAGCGAGTTTCGATTGGCGAACTGAGGAGCCTGGCGCCGGCATGTGGGAAGCGGCCAGTGTCTTCAAACTACATTTATTTCCTCACTTGCGGACGCAGCCTTTGCGGCTTATTTCAGATTCTAATGGGAGGTGTTTCGATGAGCTTTCACGGATGGGCAAAGTATCGTCTGATTGTCGTCGTTGTTCTCCTCGGGCTGGCGAATGGTGCGCCGGTTCTGGCCCAGGATCAACGGTCGACTCAAAACCGCGATACCACTTTTCGACCGGGGACTCGCCAAATATCCCTGGGACAGAAAGCGAAGCTAAAGGGAACCATAGTGCGACGCGAAGCTGATACGTTCAGCATCCGCGATGATCACGACATAGAGACGGTTGTACTGTTAACCGAACGGACCAGCGTCAAATCCAAGGGTGGGTTTCTCCGAACGGGGAAGAACTACGACGTGACAAGCCTGCTCCGCGGATTACCGGTCGAGGTCGAAGGCGTCGGTAGTCAGGACGGCCAATTGGTCGCCGATAAAGTACGATTCGAGAATTCGGATCTAAAGGTCGCCAGGCTGGTAGAGAAAAGAGTGGCGCCGGTCGAAGAGGCCAATGAACGCCTTGCCGGACAAGTTAGCGAGGTCGGCGAGGTATCGAAGATGGCAAGGGCCGAAGCTGGACGGGCACACGATCGAATCTCGTCGCTTGATGACTACAACGTTCAGGATTCCGCGAATATTTACTTCAAGGTGAACAGCGCCATGATTTCGCCGGAAGACCGTAGGGCGCTCGATGAGCTTGCGCAGAAGGCAATGACCACCAAGGGATACGTAATCGAGATAAGCGGCCATGCCGACGCTACCGGTAACGCTCAGCGAAACCGCGCATTGAGCCAGCAAAGAGCGGACGCCGTAGTGCGCTACCTTCAAGAAAACCATGACATCCCGCTTCGCCGGATGATCACACCTTTCGGTTATGGTCAGCTGCGGCCGGCGGCTGACAACAACACTCCCGAAGGCCGCCGCCAGAATCGACGAGTGGAGGTAAAGATACTTGTGAGTCGCGGCATGACCGGATCGGGCGAGTAACCGAACATACGTCCGCATTTCGATAAGCTGAGAGGCGCCATTAGTAAAAACCCGGCATTGATTGCTGTTACCTCGATGGACATCATAAACCAGGAAAGAGTTGGATGTTTGTTGGAATTCCGAACCGCGTTTGAATCACGTTCAAGAAGTAACGCGCGGCGATCCTAACAAACATCCAACTACGTCTGGTTTGCGCAAAACTGCGATTCTTGTAATCCTACCGCGCGAGGCGGACGCGGTCCGGTCCAGGGCCTGTCACACCCTCGAGTGCCCACCACCGCTGTCTCCGTCTTTCGGGGCGGAATAAACGGCCCGTTAGCGCGCATTCAACCGCGGATATCTCTCTGGAGCGATAAGCCAATGAAGAATCGAAGACCAATCGCGATACTCCTGGTGCTTTGTGCAAGCTACTCCGTCCACGCTCAAGGCACACCGGATCGTTTCAAAACTCAACTCGAGCCGGTTATCAAACAGGTCATGCAGCAAGCCGGTATGCCGGGACTCGCCATCGCCGTCGTCGAAAATCAGAACATCGTTTACTCGGCGGGGTTCGGTGTCAAAAACCTCAACTCGAAGCAGCAAATGTCGGCGTCGGCGCTGTTTCATATGGCTTCGATCACAAAACCCTTCGTTGCTACTTCCATAATGCAGTTATGGGAAAAGGGCAAAATCGATCTGGAGGCGCCGGTTGTCACGTATCTTCCTTACTTTAAGCTTGCCGACGATCGGTACAAACAAATAACCGTGAGGCAGATGCTCAGTCATATATCCGGCATGCCGGATGTGCAGGACTACGAGTGGAACAAGCCTCAGTATGACGACGGCGCCCTCGAACGCTACGTCAGGAGCATTAACGACCGAAAGCTCATCGCCGAGCCCGGCGTCAAAATGCAATACAGCAATATGGCGTTCGAAGTCCTCGGTGACGTGATTGCAAAAGTCTCAGGTATGAGCTTTGAAGAATACGTTAAGCGAAACATCCTCGATCCGCTGGGAATGAAGAACAGCACCCTGCTGGTTAAGCAGGCCGATCCGGCGTTGCTGACAAGCCCTCACGTTCAGAATCCTTCGTATGAAGTCGAAGTAAGCAAGGTGTTCCCATACAACCGCATGCACGCGCCCAGCTCGACTCTCTACTCGAACGTGCTGGAGATGAGCCGCTGGGCGATGGCTAATCTGAATCGAGGCGAGCTAGACGGCAAACGCATCTTGAAGGCCTCGACTTACGACCTGATGTGGAAGCCGGCGGGCGAGCAGTTCCAGGACATAGGGATAAGCTGGTTCCTTACAAAGTACAAAGGGCATTTCGTCGTAAACCATAGCGGTGGCGACACCGGCTTCGTGAGCTTGCTGGTTCTTGTTCCCGAAAAGAGAATCGCGGTTGTAATGATGAGCAACTACGACCGGGCTTCTCTTCGCGTCATCAACAACGCGGCGTTGGATATTGCGCTGGGCTTGAAGCCCGAGCCGGTGGTTATTAAAGCGCCGATTGACAGAGCGCTTTACAGAGCGATCGCAACCGAAGGTCTCGATGCCGCGGTTAGACAGTATTATGAGCTGAAGAAAAACCAGCCTCAGGCTTATGACTTTCAGGAGAGGCTTCTGAACATCCTCGGATACAACTTCATCAATCAGGGAAAATACAAAGAAGCGATCCGCGTTCTTCAGTTAAATGTCGAGGCGTACCCGGAATCGTCAAACGTCTATGACAGCCTTGGTGAAGCCTATATGAAAAACGGGGACAAAGTGCAGGCGATTGAGAATTATGAGAAGTCGTTGAAGCTCGATCCGGGCAACACCGGAGCCGTCGAGATGTTGAGAAAACTTCGGTCCCCGTAGCCACTGCCCTGGCAACAGATCGAATACCAAAGTTCAATTGCGCGTTTGAGTTTGCTTGGGGCAATTGTCACATTTGCAGCAACGATGACGCCGATCACCATGAACCCTATGAAATGAGGATCGAAATGCGTCCAGAGGAACGCCGCTAGACCAAAGCCAAAGTGCGCCGGGTTACCCCAAGGTCTGCGCCTGAGCGTTTCAGATACAATCCTCTGTCTTATCTTGCATTCAATCCCAGGTCCTGACCGTGGGGTTTTTCCCGTCGTTAAGCGATGTTGGATCCGAACATCACCTAGCTTCTTGATTTCTCATGAGATGGAAAGAAGGTTTGGATTTGGTTTCAATGTTTCTGCATTGCTCGGGCGAACTGTCGCGTCATGTACTGATGTAAAGCAGTGATCGCAAATGTTTTGGATTACCGCAAGTTCTCGCGAAAAGAAGATTTTGAGCGGCGTGATTTAAGCCAGAGCGAGAACGCCGCCGCAATGCGACTAACTGTCTATATAAGCCAAAAGGAGATGATATGGCTTTAGTTATTGAGAAGTACAAAGACATTTCGGCCTATGCCAGAGAGCATTTCCACGCGCCGGTTGGAATCTCTGCTGAGCCCGGATTGGGTTCGAGATTTTCGGAGAGGTGCCACAAGTATGCGCGTTCCCATCCCCTCCCCGCTCATCGTGCGATCGTTGTCATCGTTGGAGCCGTACTCGCGACCTTCATCCTCAGCGGGCCCGCGCGCGCGCAATGCTCGTCGGCGGACGTCGCCCGCTGGGTCAATCTCAAGCCTGGCGGTGATCCCGAGCAGATCGAAATCTATTTCGCGGAATGCGGTGACACCGCTGGCTCCGTGACCCGGCTGGGCGTCAAAGTGTTTGTGAGGCAATCGAGCGGCGGCCTATATCAGCGGCCGCCGGTCTCGGCGCGCTACATCACGGACAAAGGCACGAGGTGGCTCCTCGCGAAGGTCTCGACCGGCGGCTACGTCGATGAAATCTTCATGCGCCGAGTGCGCCGCACCGACCAGGAGGTCCTGAAGGTCGGCGTCAGACACAAGTCGCTCGACAGCAAACCGAGCTCCGTAGACTGGTACGAGTACCGCAGACGGTAGGGCCGCTTGTATCACGGGCGTCCATTCCGAGTTCCAGGATCGTTGCCGTTTCAGCAATGAGGAAAAGTCAGTAATCGAGGAACTCTGAAATTAGATCAGCAATATGATTGGAGGAAATGACTATGCCGCAGTTTGACGCTCGAAGCGAAAAGAACATCAATACCCTTGTTCCGAAAGCACAGGAGAAAGCACGGGCATTCCTGCAGGCGGTTAGGGATGCGGGCATCAACGCAAAGATCATTGACGGCTCACGGACCTTCAAAGAGCAAGATGCGCTGTTTGCGATTGGGAGAACCAAACCCGGTCATATCGTGACCAATGCCAAAGGTGGGTTCAGCAATCACAATTTTGGGGTTGCTTGGGATATTGGCATCTTTGATGGAACCAAGTTCGTTACTGAATCTTCACGCTATGATAAGGCAGGGAAGATTGGGAAGACCTTGGGGCTGGAATGGGGAGGAGACTTCAACAGCATCACTGACAAGCCACACTTTCAATGCAAGACGGGAAAAACGACCGCGGCACTAAGGAAGCTGAAGAAGGAGGGCAAGGAAATTCCTATTCTGGATTGATGGAGGGTCTTGTCCCCAGGTATGCAGCACTGCCAGAAAACCGATGACCGCACCAAGATGCTTTGGGTCGGCAGCAATCTT
>Ga0075418_10001101_pt1 | contig 30153 bp, 28 predicted proteins | sample SoiMetdeltSBSDD2_FD_81776 | JGI IMG/M metagenome (GOLD analysis project Ga0075418, IMG submission 81776) | Bulk soil microbial communities from a Populus tree surrounding site in Tennessee, USA - Soil MetaG P. deltoides SBSDD2 | ecosystem: Environmental > Terrestrial > Soil > Tree plantation... | reverse complement strand
TGTTGCACACGCATTTGGAGACGCTGCGCGCCGACCATCCGATTGTGGGGCTGGAACTTTCGGCCACGCCGGGGCGCGCGATCAATCATCAATTCGGGTTGTTCGAGTCGGTGCTGCGCGACCCGAACCATTTTCACGAGACGCTGGCGCGATTGACCGCGCTCGTTGGCGCGGAGCGCGTCGGCACGCCGGTGAACGAAGAAAGCTACAAGCCGGATGCGTTTCGGATGGAGGCGGTGCGGTTGGATCATGAGGGTAAAAGCGGCAGACTGGAAGTCTGCGATACCGCGCGTGGGCCGGCGCTGTATCGGTTTCGGCCGCCGACTCCGGCGCGTGTTCAAATGACGCGAGGCCAACCAGCGGCGGTTGAGAGCAGTGTCTTTGAAGGCGCTGTGTGCGACACGAGGGGGCCGTGGCGCGCGTCCGGGCAATGGTGGGACAAGGAGCACTGGGGCCGCGAGGAGTGGGACGTAGAGGCGAGCGACGGACGTCTGTATCGTTTGTGCCGCGAGGCCAAAGACTGGTTTGTGGAAGGAGTGTACGATTGATGAGCTACATCGAACTCCACAGCCGGAGCGCGTTCAGTTTTTTGCGGGGCGCTTCGACGCCGGAGCAAATGGCCGAAATCGCCAAGGAATGCGGCCTGCCGGCGATGGGGTTGTGCGATCGCGACGGCGTTTACGGCGCGCCTCGATTTTTCACCGCTGCGAAGGACAACAACATTCGCGCAATCATTGGCAGCGAACTGACCATGGAGGATGACAGCGTTTTGCCCGTGCTGGTCGAGACGCGCACTGGTTACCAAAACCTTTGCCGGCTGCTCACGCGTGCGCATCTGCGCGCGCCCAAAGGCGAAAGCAAAGTGCGCTGGGACGAGTTGCCAGAGTTCACCTCCGGCCTGATCGCGCTCACCGGCGACGATGAAGGGCCGCTCGCGCGTGCGCTCCAACGCGATGCGAATCGCGAAGCTGAAGCGCGGCTTGTGCAGCTCAAAAATATTTTCGGGGCCGGCAATTTGTTTGTGGAACTCCAGCGTCATCGCGTGCGCGGCGAAGATCATATCATCAATTGCCTCCTCGCGCTCGCCGCAACGCATCGCCTGCCACTCCTTGCCACCAACGGCCCCCTCTACGCCAAACCCTATGGCCGGGAGGTGCTCGATGTTTTCACCTGCATCCGCAATCACACGCATCTGGACGTGGCGGGAAAGTTCCTCGCGCGCAACAGCGAGCGGCATCTCAAGGATGCCACGACGATGCAGCAACTCTTTGCTGATTTGCCCGGAGCCATCGAGAACACGCGCATTCTCGCCGATCGGCTCCGCTTCTCGCTGGAAAATCTCGGCTACGAATTTCCGAAGTATCCAGTGCCCGCAGGCGAATCGGCGGACAGCTTTTTGCGCAAGCAGACATTTTTCGGGGCACGCGAGCGTTACGGCGCGACGTTGGATGACAAGGTCCGCAATCAGCTTAATCACGAACTTGCGCTCATCGAGAAGCTCGGTTTCGCGGGCTACTTCCTCATTACGTGGGACCTGGTCCAATTCTGCCGCGAGAACAATATTATGATCCAGGGCCGGGGCAGCGCTGCCAACAGCGCGGTCTGTTACTGCCTTGGCGTCACGGCGGTTGATCCGGTGGGGAGCAAACTTCTTTTCGAGCGCTTCCTCAGCGAAGGCCGAAAGAGCTGGCCGGATATCGACATTGATTTGCCCAGCGGCGATCGCCGCGAGCGCGTCATACAGGAAGTGTATCGACGTTACGGGAAGCACGGCGCGGCCATGACCGCGAACGTGATTACGTATCGCGGGCGCAGCGCCGCGCGCGAGATCGGCAAAGCGCTGAACTTCCCGCCGGACGTGCTCGACCGTTTCTCGCACCTGTTCGCCAACGGTGATTTCCCGCACACGATGGATTTGCAAGCGCAGATGCAACAGGCGGGCATTCCGAAAGCGCACCCTCGCTCGCTGCCGTTCGCGAAATTGTATCAGGCGATGTATGGGCTGCCGCGCCACCTGGGCCAGCATTCCGGAGGCATGATTATTTGCCAGGGGCAACTGGATTCTATTGTTCCGCTGGAAAACGCTTCGATGCCAGGGCGCGTCGTTGCGCAATGGGACAAGGAGGATTGCGAGGACCTTGGCATCATCAAGCTGGACCTGCTCGGCCTCGGCATGATGTCGGTGATGCAGGACGCGATCGAACTCACGCGCCAGCGCGGGCACCCGGTGGATCTGGCGAAAATTCCGAAGGACGACTCGGCGACTTTCGAATTGATGCAAAAGGCGGATACCATCGGCGTGTTCCAAATCGAGAGCCGCGCTCAAATGGCGACGCTGCCGCGCATGCAACCGAAGTGCTTTTACGACGTGGTCATCGAAGTGGCAATCATTCGGCCGGGGCCGATCCAGGGCGACATGGTGCATCCGTATCTGGCGCGGCGCGCGGGCAAGCAGAAGGTCACGTATTTTGACGATCGCCTGGAGCCGGTGCTTGAACGCACGCTGGGCGTGCCGCTTTTCCAGGAACAAATGCTGAAGATTGCCATGGTGATGGCGAATTTCACCGGCGACCAGGCTGAGGAACTGCGCCGCGCGATCAGCTTTCATCGTTCCGAGGAGCGCATGCGCAAAGTGGAAGTGAAATTGCGCGAGGGGATGCGCCGCAACAACGTCGCGCCGGACGTGATCGACAAACTCGTGCAGTCAATTTCTTCGTTCGCGCTCTACGGCTTCCCCGAATCGCACGCGATCAGCTTCGCGATTATCGCTTACGGCAGCGCCTACATGAAGGTGCATCACACGCCGGAATTTTACGCCAGCCTCCTCAACAACCAGCCCATGGGTTTCTATTCCCCAGCGACAATCGTGAAGGACGCGAAGCGCCACGGCGTCATCCTGCGCCCGGTGTGCGTGCAACGCTCGGGTTGGAACTGCACGATCGAGGCAGACGATTCGGTGCGCCTGGGTCTGCGCATGGTGCAGGGTCTGCGCGAACCGAATGCGCAGACGTTGCTCGCGCAACGGCGGGAACGCTCATTCGCTTCGATGCACGATTTCAAGTTCCGCGTGCCGCTTCACAAAGATGAATTGCGCGTCCTTGCGCAAATTGGCGCATTGAATGGTTTCGCGGATCACCGACGCGACGCGCTGTGGCAAGTTGAGAAGCAAGAGGATTGGGACTCGATGTTCGCCGCGCGATCAGAACCCATGCCACTTGTGCCCATGAACGACGCCGAGCGGCTCAGCGCCGATTACGGCGGCATGCAACTTACGACCGGGTCGCACCCGATGGCGTTGTTGCGCCCGCAACTCCGGAACATTTGGCGCGCTATCGATCTTCCGAAGGCGCGTCATGGCGAACGGATTCGCATCGCGGGCAACGTCATCTGCCGTCAACGCCCCGGCACGGCCAAGGGTTTCGTGTTCATCAGCCTGGAAGACGAAACCGGCGTCTCGAACGCCATCGTCACGCCGCAACTCTTCGAAAAGATGCGCCTGTTAATTACGCAAGAGGATTTTCTCATCATCGAAGGCCAGGTCCAAAACACCGACAACGTCGTGCTTGTGAAAACGAAAAAAGTCGAACCGCTTCCGCATGGGCAACTCACCGGCAGTGAGTCCCACGACTTCCATTAGTTACACTACCTTCTTCAACTTCTTCAAATCGTCGACGAAGCGTTTGCGTTCGGCGCGGCGCGTTTCCTCATCGGGAGCGCGGAGGATTGAGGAAGGATGGACTGTCGCCATGACATGCGGCGCTAGTTCGGACTCGATGAACTCCCCGCGTTGTTCGCTTACGCGAAAGTCGCGCCCAAGGAGCCCTTGCGCGGCGGTGGCGCCGAGGCACACGAGGACTTCGGGTTGCACTACTTCGAGTTCAGCTTCGAGCCATGGACGGCAGGCGGCGATTTCGCGCGCGTTGGGTTTTTTGTGGATGCGGCGTTTGCCTTTGGGTTCCCATTTGAAGTGTTTCACCATGTTTGTGACGTAAACCTCGTCGCGATTGATGCCAGCTTCTTCCAGCGCCTGGTCGAGCAACTTGCCCGCGGGGCCGACAAACGGTTTGCCCTGCAAGTCTTCATCGTTGCCGGGTTGTTCGCCCACGAACATCACTTTGGCGGTGCGTTCGCCTTCGCCGAAGACGGTTTGTGTGCCGATCTTCCAAAGCGGACACGCTTTGCAACCCGCGGCGGCCTCGCGCAATTTCAGCAGGGTGGGCCGCTCCGGAACCAGCGGTGCTGCCGTGCCTGTTTCACGTTGTTCCAATGTTTTCATACTCCCTTGAGGTGCGTATAGCCGCGCGGCGTCAGTTTCGGCGGTCGTTTGCCGCGCCGCGTGGCCCCCAGCACCGGGACATACGTTAATTCCTGTTTGTCCACCGCGCACCGGAGCAATAGCCCTCCCCGACTCATGTCGCCGCGCCCCACGAACTCGATTGGAAATTTCAACTGCGGCCCAAAGACTTCCAGCAGGCAACCGACATATTTTTTGGTGCTGATGCTCCCCAGCAACACGATCTCGGCCTCTGGACCGAATTGCTTTTTGATGCGTTGCGCGTCGCGCTCCAGCGGTTTGCGATAGCGTGGATCTTCATGATCGATGTCGACCTCAGAAAACTGCTGCAACTGTTTCAGGGAAAACGGTTCGTCCACACTTACCAGCCCAAGGTTGCTCGTGATCACCCAAATCGCGCAGCGACCGCGCTTGCATTTCGCGAACGCGCGGGCGTAGGCGACCTTGCCGCGAAAATAGAGCCCGCTTAGGAACGTAAACACCTCGCCGAGCGGGATCGCTTCGCCACGCTGCAACCGCCGCGCCAGGTCAAACTGCGCGTTCGGATTGGAAAGCATTGCCGCGCGTCGTCCCGTCGCGCGCGCGGGCGACAGCAAGAAGACCTTCTCCACTCCCACAGGTTGAATCTAGCACAGCGTTTTGGCGGGCATCAATTGGTGATGGGACGGGCCTGGGATAGTCGTTGGGGCCGAGCCGCGTACGCGGAGAGCGCACTGTGACCTGCGTAAATGCACAACGAGAAATGCCCCCTCCTTACGTCGGGAGTTACAGCCTTGACACTTCATCGCGTGCTCACAAGAATTTATCGCGGTAGCCCGAAAATAACCTATGAAAATACCTGCAGTACTCCTTTGCGCACTCCTCGTCGCCATTTCGTCACACGCGGCGAATATATACTTTGTGAGCTTTCACGGATCGGATTTGCCTTCAGCGAATGCAGGCAATGCCGGGTTCACGAACGCCCCGGACAAGGGATATACCGATTTGCTGAGAGCTAACGGACACACAATCACGCGGGTGGTCAGCATAGATGACCTCAACACAAACGTGTTCGCGCCCGCCGATCTGGTCATTGTTAGCCGATCGGTCGCGAGCGGTCACTATCAGCAGGACAATGAGACCGCTGCGTGGAACGGATTGGCCAAGCCAGTGATTGTCCTTGGTAGTTACGCGATCCGCGGAGGAACTGGCACTGGCAGCCGGCTTGGTTTTTACAGCGGTGAAACCATTCCCGACGTCACGACGAATAATCTAAAGCTCAAAGCGTTGATTCCCAGTCACCCGGTTTTCCAAGGAATCACTCTCGACAGTAACGGCTTGATGGCAAACGACTACGCCAACCGCGTTTTGCACACCAACTTTCTCCAACGCGGTATTTCGGTGGTCACGTCGCCGGTCGTTCCCGGCGGCGCCGTGATTGGCGTGGTTGGCAACCGCGGTGACGCTGCTTTTGGAGGGACGGTGATTGCGGAATTTGCAGCGCCCACATTTATGGGCACGACACCGGTAGATACTCTCCGCGGCCGCCGTTTGATCTTTCTCACAGGCAGTCGCGAATCCAATGGCCTCACCTCGGAAGGCGCAGGCATCTACGACTTAACGGCGGATGGAGCCCAGATGTTCCTCAATGCCGTGAACTACATGCTGTCCGGAACATCTATGATTCGCACGGTCAACACCGTGAACAATGAAACTCCCGGCGCAAGCGAAACCTCCCTGCTCCAAGTGCTGAGCAGCCTCAACGATGGCGACTATATCCGGTTCAATATCCCGGGCCCAGGTCCGCATGTGATCGTGACCCCGCTCGGCGGGTACCCATTGATCACCAATAACAGCGTGACGATCGACGGTTACACCCAACCCTTCAGCGCAGCCAACACCAACGCCATCCTCGGCGGCAACAACGCACAACTCAGAATAGTGATCGATTCGACCGGCACCGACTCGGCGCCCAACCCGGAGAATCCGAGCCTGCCGTTGCGGCGCTCGACGCGCCTGCCCTTCAGCGGTTACGGCGACAGCGAAAACGGTATCTTTCCGGTCCTTCAGGCCGACAATTTTGCGATTCGCGGAATCAGCTTTGTCGCGCGTTTCGGTGGGAGCGATGACGATCCCAGCGTATACGCTGTGGCCCTCGTCAACGCCGCCACGAACGCCCGCGTCCAGGGCTGCTGGTTCGGGCTGCCCCCCGGCGGATCGACAATGAACGATGTGAAAGCGCCGAACGACGCTGTGGCTGCTTTCCGTTTCAACAACGGCGACGGCACGTTCAACTACTCAGAAGGCCTTGTCGTTGGCACCGACGGTGACGGGATCAACGACCGCGGTGAATTCAACGTCACCGCGGGATGTAACATCACCTTCGCCCTCGAACTGCCCAACGCGCGCGTCTCGGGCAACTACGTGAACGTGTTCCCAAATGGAACCAGCTTCGTGAACATCGACGCCATTTCGGCGATCGGCGACAACTCCGTCGAGTTCCTCGAAAATGGGCGCGCCGCGCATAACATGATCGTGGGCACGGATGGCAACGGCGTCAGCGATTCGGACGAACGCAACGTCGTTGCTAACACGGTTTACGACGTGCACCTGGAGGTCTATACCGCAGGCACAAACATGGTGGTCGCAGGCAATTACTTTGGCGTCGGAACAGACGGTGTGACCCGTGCACCGCTGTCGACCAACGAGGTGCAAACCTTCATGGCCGCGCCGGGCAGTGCAACGGTGCGGATCGGGTCGAATGGTGACGGGGTCAGCGACGACCTGGAAGGCAACCTGATCGTCAACGGCTCAGGCGCTCGCCTGACAAGCTCGGCTAATTTAGTTGTATATCGCCGCAACCGTTTCGTGAATTGCAACTACACAACACTGGCGAACGATACGTCGCTCGTAACACCCACGCTCCACGCGATCACCAACAACATCATTTCGGGGACGGCGGCGCCGGTGTTCGGGGAGTACGTCTCTGCGTTCATCGACGTTTACACAGCCGATCCCGCGGCCATCGCCAATACGAACGCCTGGCCCACCGTGCTCACGCACCCGAGCCGCTGGCTCGCGACGTTTACCGATGATGGCCCCGGCGATTTGGATCCGGCTCCGGGAGCGTTCGCGTTTGATATTTCGTCGTTCGGGGTTGCGGACTCCAATTATGTTACGGTGACTGTCACTTACTCCAAGGAAGCGAATGCTTCCAATGCGGGTCAGGCGGTGACGACGGCGCCGGCCACGCCGGTGTCGCGCAGGCCTTCGCTGATGATCCGGATTGAGGGCGATCCGGCCACGGTGATCCTCTCCTGGATTGCGCCGGACGAGGCGTTCGTGGTGCAACAGAACAACAGCTTCAACCCGAATTCCTGGCTGGAATTCTTTCCTCACACACACATCGGCGGGCGCAATATCAATGAAATTCCGAAGGATACATTTTCGCCGCTGACTCTTTATCGATTAATATCGCAGTAACAAACTTGCGTCACCGGATCGCGCGCGCCTGAAGAGGGCGCGCGCTTTTGTTTTCCGGCGAGGTTCTCTTTGGCATTGTTTGCTGACTTTGTGTGGTGTTGCTTCTGCACATGCACAAAGTGAACACGCGCAACATGGCTGAGATCGCCTGGGGTTCACCCAAAGGCAAATATGGCGGGGCGGGAAAGCAAGTCTCGGAGGAACTGGGGCGCAAGCCGCTGTCGACGGACCTGAACGAACGGCATCCATTTGATGTTGAGATCGCCCGCGTTCCGCCCGGGAAAATGCATTGCCCTTACCACTCGCACAGCGCGCAATGGGAATTCTATCACGTCATCTCCGGCACCGGTGTGGTGCGCCACAAGGATGGAACGACTCCCATCGAGACGGGCGACGCTTTCATATTCAAACCGGGCGAAGCGCACCAGCTTTCGAACAACGGCCCGGAGGACCTGGTGCTGTACGTGGTCGCTGACAACCCTATCGGCGAATCTTGTTATTATCCTGACAGCAGGAAATGGCTCGTGCGTTCCCCGGAGCGAAAGCTTATCCGTTCCGAACCGCTGGATTATTACGACGGGGAGGAGTAAACGCCCGCCTCGGCGTTTATCCCAGCAAAAAGGCCTGATTCTTCGCAAAATCCGTCGTTGGTTTGCTTGCGTTCCGGCGCTGCTTTCCTACACTGCCGCGCTTCGGCAAAGCGCCGGTTTTGTAATTTCGGCGCGGTGCCTTAGTTTATCTGCGGATTTATGGATTTGAGATTACCCAAGCTGGGCGAAGGCGCTGAATCGGGCACGGTGGTCAACGTGCTCGTGAAGGAAGGCGATACGGTCACGAAAGGCCAGACGCTGATCGAATTGGAAAACGAGAAGGCGGTCGCACCGATTCCTTCCACCCTTGCGGGAACGATTGGCAAAATCCGCGTCAAGGAAGGCGATAAGATTTCGGTGGGCCATGTTATCGCGACGATCGACGAATCCGGCGGCGCTCCGGCGAAAGCCGCCGCTGCTCCCACGAAAGCGACCCCGACAAAGCGCGCAGAGCCGAAACCGGAAGCCGAACCTGAAGCGGAAGAGGACGCCGAACCCGCAGGGGAGGAGGATGAGTCGCAGGCCGCAGCCGCGGCGGCGCCTTCGATCCGCAAAATCGCCCGCGAACTCGGGATCAATCTCGCGAAGGTTCGTGGCAGCGAACGGGGCGGTCGGATTGTGATGGCCGACTTGCGGGGCTACGTTCAGCGGCTGCAAAAGCTCTCCGTGCAACCCCGAAGCGGGGCGGCGGGGACACCGCGCGCTACTGCGCCGGCGGAGTCTACCGATTTTTCGAAGTGGGGCGAGGTCACCAAAAAGCCGATGTCGCCGCTGCGTAAGACGATCGCCCGGCGAATGGTGGAGAACTGGAACGCGGTCCCGCACGTCACGCAATTCGACGAGGTGGACATAACCGATCTCAACGAGCTTCGCAAAAAGTTCTCGCCCGCTTACGAAAAGAAGGGCGCAAAACTGACGCTCACGCCGCTCGTGATCAAGGCGGTTGTCGCCGCGCTGAAGAAACATCCCACTTTCAATTCCAGCTTGGACGAAACCGCCGACGAAATCGTGCTCAAGGAGTATTTCCACATTGGCGTGGCGGTGGACACGGAGCATGGCCTGTTTGTTCCGGTGATTCGCGACGCCGACAAGAAATCGCTGCTCGAACTTTCGCAGCAAGTCAACGCGTTGGCGGAGAAGGCCCGCGACCGCAAGCTCAGCCTCGAAGAAATGCAGGGAGGCACGTTCAGCATTTCGAACCAGGGCGGGATCGGCGGCGCGCACTTCACGCCGATCGTCAACAAGCCCGAGGTCGCAATTCTTGGCCTGGGCCGCGGCGCGCTCAAGCCGGTGGTGCGCAACGGCAAAGTCGAAGTGCGACTGATGATGCCGATCGCGATTTCCTACGACCATCGCGTGATCGATGGCGGCACGGCGGCGCGATTCACGGTCGATTTACTCGAAGCGTTTGCAAACATCAAAGAGGCAGAGGTGAAGCTCTAATGGATCCGATCAAGACGGAAGTGGTGGTTGTCGGCGCGGGCCCCGGGGGTTATGCCGCCGCATTTTACGCGGCCGATCATGGCAAAAAAGTGGTCCTCGTGGAGCGCGACCAGCGTCTGGGCGGCGTCTGCCTCAATCGCGGTTGTATTCCCTCCAAAGCGCTGTTGCACGCGACGAAGCTTCTCGTCGAGGCGCGCGAGGCCGCGCATCGTGGCATTACCTTTGGGGAACCGAAGGTTGATCTCACGAAGTTGCGCGCGTGGAAGGACGGCATCCTGCAAAAGCTCTCCGGTGGCGTCGCGCAGATTGCCAAGATGCGGGGCGTGCAGGTCATTCACGGCAGGGGATACTTTGAGGATTCGACGACACTGCGCGTAGAGAGCGAATCTGGCCAGCAGTTTATCAATTACGAAAAGGCGATCGTGGCTGTCGGTTCCAAAAGTGCGCTGCCAAAAGCGTTTGATCTCGGCAATCCGCGCATAATGACTTCGCGGGAGGCGCTTGAAATCGAGGAGGTGCCGCAGGATCTGCTGGTCGTCGGTGGCGGTTACATCGGCATGGAACTCGGCACTGTGTACGCCTCATTGGGCAGCCGTGTCGTTGTGGTGGAGGCCCTTGAGTCCATTCTCTCCGGCGCGGACCCGGACCTCGTGCGGCCCGTCGTGGCTTACGCGAAGAAAGCTTTCAAGGAGGTGCGCCTCAAGACGAAGGTCGCGAAGATGTCGACGGCGGGCAAGCAGATCAAAGTCGTGTTCGACGACGGCGGCGCGGCGAAGGAGGAGCTATACGATCGTGTGCTCGTCTCGGTCGGCCGCGTGCCGAATTGCGGCGATCTCGGATTGGAGAACACGAAGGTCGAGCGGGACGAGAAAGGGTTTATCAAGGTCAATGAGCGCCAGGAAACGAGCGATCCCTCGATTCTCGCGATCGGCGACATTGTCGGGGGCGTCATGCTCGCGCACAAAGCCTCCAAGGAAGCGCGCGTCGCAGTCGAGGCTTTGATGGGCGAGGCGAGCGAATTCAAAGATGTTGTCATCCCGGCTGTGGTGTTTACTGATCCGGAGGTCGCGTGGTGTGGACTCACGGAGGCGGAGGCGCGAGCGAAGGGCGTGAACATCGAGGTTGCCAAATTCCCGTGGGGCGCTTCGGGCCGGGCGCTGAGTTTCGATCGCACGGACGGTTTGACCAAACTCATCATCGACCCGGAGAGCGAACGTGTCCTCGGCGTGGGCATCGTTGGGCACGGCGCTGGCGAATTGATTGCCGAAGGAGTGGTCGCGGTCGAGATGGGCGCAACTGTTCGCGATCTGGCCGAGTGCGTTCATCCTCACCCGACCCTCTCAGAAACGATCATGGAAGCCGCGGAAGTGTTTTTTGGTCACTCCACGCACACCTTCACCCGCAAGCGCCAACCTGCGGAGTGATTGAATAATTTGTTCCTAAGGCTTAGCGACTGCGGTCGCAATGCAGAAGAGGTGTTTGTCCCCGCGAATGAAAAGCTGGCCATCGCTGAGGGCGGGTGAAGCGAAGGTGCTCTCCCCGATTTCGTTTTTGGCGACGAGATTGTACTGCGGGCCGGGCTTCACGATGTGGGTCACGCCGTTGTCGTTGAGGAAATAAACGAGGCCTCTGGCGGAGACGAGCGAAGCGTGGTGTTCACCCATGCGCTCCTGCCACTGGAGTTTGCCGGTGGCTGCCTCGAAGCAGTGGGCGACGCCGGAATCGGAGACGATCAGAAAATAGTCGCCCTCGATGATCGGCGAGGGGACGTAGGAAACACCTTTGTTCGTGCGCCAGACGATCTTCGTGCTGGTGACGTTGCCAGCGCCGTCGGGCTTGATGGCGAGGATGTGGTGATCGGGGTAACCGCCGGTGATGTAAACCAGCCCGGTGCGTTCGCTGTAAACGGGGGAAGCGACGAATTGCTCCGTCGGGCCGTCGATGATCCAGTGGAGTTTGCCGTTGGCAGGATCGTAACTGGCCACGCAGGCGCTCCCGGCGAGCACCATTTGCATTTTGCCGGCCATCTCGCGGATGAGCGGCGCGCAATAGCTGCGCATCTTGTTTGGGCGATCGATTCTCCAGGCTTCTTTACCCGTTTCGCGTCGCAGGGCGACGATGTAGCCGTCGCCATCGTGATCGCCGTTCACGATGACGAGATCCTTGAAGCGAATCGGCGAACTGCAAAAGCCGTGCATGCTCGAGAAAGCGCCGGGGCGCACGAGCCATTTGCGGTCGCCTTGGAAATCGTACGCTGCAACGACCATTTCATTGCGATCCAGGAACGCCACGTAAACGAGTTTGCCGTCGGTCGCGGGGGTGCTGGAGGCGTGGCTGTTCAGTGCGTGTTTCTTTTCGAGGGGCGAGTTGATGACGGTTTTCTGCCAGAGTAGACCCCCGGTCTTGCGCTCGAAACAAAGAAGATCGCGCGCTTGTTTCTCGGCAACTGACGTGATTGTGAATACGCGATCCTTCCAAACAATCGGCGACGCGTGACCGATCCCGGGCACGGGCACGGACCAAAGCACATTGCTCGAAGAAGCCCAATGCGTCGGTGCATGCCGTTCAGTGCTCGTGCCGTCGAGGCGGGGTCCGCGCCAACAAGGCCAATCTTCAGCGATCGAAGCGGATGCCAGCATGGCTCCCGCCACCACCAGAAGTCGTGTTCTATTTACACGCTTCCTCATTTTCCTGCACTCCAACCTCCGTCGATGATGAAGTCGGTGCCGGTGATGAACGCGGAATCATCGCTGGCGAGGTAGAGGGCGGCGGCGGCGATTTCTTCGGGTTTCGCCATGCGCCCAATCGCCTGGGTCGAGGCCATCTCTTTGTAGGCTTTTTCTGGATCGGGATATTCCTTCAAGCGCGCCGAGACGAACGGTGTTTCGACGCGGCCGGGGCAAATGCAGTTTACCCGGATACTGTCGAGGGCGTGATCCAGGGCCATGCTCTTGGTGAAGCCGACCACGGCGAATTTCGTGGTGCAATAGGCGAGGCGATCGCGCACGCCTACAACGCCGCCGATGGACGCGAGATTGATGATGTTGCCGGACTTGCGTTTGAGCATGTCAGCAATGAAGGCACGCGTGACATTGAAAATACCGCGCACGTTGACGGCGTACATGCGGTCGAGGTCTGCGCCGGTGGTTTGCAGGATGGTGCCGACGTGGCCGACGCCGGCGTTGTTGACGAGCACATCCAGACGGCCATGCGCGCCGTGAACAGTCGCGCGAGCTGATTCGCAGTCCTGCTCTTTCGTGACGTCCAGAGGAAGAAACGAGGCGTTGCCGCCAACGGAGGAAATGTGTTTTACCGTTTCCTGGCCACCCTTGGCATCCCGGTCAGCCACATAAACGACGGCGCCAGCCTTCGCAAATGTTTCAGCGATAGCCCGGCCGATCCCGGAAGCTGCGCCGGTGACAAGAGTAATTCTGTTTTCAAGCCGAAACATTTACTTCATGCGTTTGCCGATCTCCTCGATCAGCTTATAGACGCCGACTGCTGTCATGGCGGCAGCGGCGAACCACAGGCATGCTGCCCACGCTTTGCCGGGGAGCAGCGATTTTTCCGTGCGGCGGTAATAAAAGTACAGTGCGGCGCAGGCGAGGAACGGGAGCATGAGGGCCTGCGCGAGAGCGCCCACGAACACAAGCGTGACCGGTTCGCCTACGAGGAGATAGACAGTGGTGAATGCAATCGGCAGCAATACGCATCCGATCTTCACCATGAAGGCACGATGTGCATCGTCCCGATATCGGACGATGCTGAAAAGCTGGAGAGCATCCGCAAACAATCGCGAGTTCGAGGCCGTGGCGCCGAAGACCGTCGAATACAGAACGGCAAAGGCACCCAGGAGAAAAAACCAAAAACTCCATTGGCCGAACGTCTCGCGATACATGTGCGAGAGAGTGGCGATCATCTGGTTGTTTTCGACGACGAGGCCCTTGGCGTGCAAGACGGCGGCGCCGAGAAGATAAAACGCAAGTGTTGCGGTTGTGTAAATGCCGAAGCAAACCCAGGCGTCGATCTTCATAACGTGAAGCCAGCCCAGGGCGCGTTCGCGCCAGGCCGGCGATCCGTCGGCAGCTCCAACGGATCTCGCGTAGCCTTTTTCGAGACACCAGTAGGGGTAATAGATGAGTTCTGAAGCGCCAACCCCAATGATGCCGAACGCGGCAAAGGCATCGGTGAAATCGGCCGGCAATTTAAATTTCAGACCTTCAGCGAGGTTGGCGCCGGTGATCGCGTACGGGGTGGTCTGGAGTGCGCCGACGGCAACCAAGGTGCAGAGGGTGAAGATGGCCACCATGGCGGTGGAGGCAACTTCCACCAGCTTATACCGGCCCAATACCAACAGCACGGCCGTGATAAGTCCGACGCCGGCGGCCAGCAGCTTGACTGGCAGGTTCACGCCGGCGAGATCGAAGACCGTCGCGAGGCCGCCGACCATGCCCGCTACCTGAAAGATCAGTGCAAAGTACATGAGCACCCATAGCCAGATCAGCCAGGAGACGATGAAGCGCGGGCCGGGAATGGAGTTCATTGCTTCCAGCGTGGTCATGCCGCGAGACACTGCGAAGCGGCCGAGCTCGATTTGCACGAACACTTTGATGAAGCAGCCGAAAATGATGAACCAAAGCATGATGAAGCCGACGCGCGCGCCGAGCTTTGGTGTGACGATCAACTCCCCCGACCCGACGATGACCGCGCTAATGATAAGGCCCGGGCCCAGTTGCCGGAGGATGCCCATGAAATCCGTCGGTGCGGATCTGACATCGGCGGGCGCAGACACCGCGGCAGCGCTCTTTTCGTCGGTGATCACGCAGCCAACGTAATTAAGGCCGACAAAAGAAGGAAGGATTAAGAAACAAAACCAGCTTGACGGTGGGCGTGCGTCTGGTTGCATTACGGGCAGGATGAAATTGAGAATCGTTGTTCCGGTTTGCGCGCTTGCCCTGGCCTGTGTGGTTTCGGGTTGCGTCACCAGTGTGGATGGACGCCAGCATGTGGGGATGCCGTTTGTGAAGGACAAAATCGAGAGCCGTTATGAACGCTCGCCGATGGAAATCTGGCAGGCTGCCAAGGACGTGCTCAACTTCAACGGCCGGCTTTACAGCGAAGATGTGATGAGGAGCACGCTCGAGGCATCCGTGAACGAACGAACAGTCTGGGTAAAGGTCGAACCTGCCGACCAGCAGTCAACCCGGGTGATAGTTCAGGCGCGCACGAAAGGCGGCGGGTCCGATGTGGAGTTGGCCAGCGAGATCGACAAACAGATTGCGTTGCGGATTGCTACCGGGAATTTGACGCCCGGGGCGCCGCGACCGACTGGCTCCTAAGCGCGCTTAGGTTTGCCGGTTGGCGGGGTCTGGCGCGCCCGTGCTGCGGAATTTTTTCAGCCCGATGTTCTGCTCGTATTCGCCGAGCTTCACCGCTTCTTTATTCTCGTGCGCCTTGAGTTCCAGGCGAAGGTGCGCAATGCGCTGACGCGCATTTTCGGCCACCGCAAACTTGGGGTATAACTCCGCAATCCGCTCCAGCGCCACTTTGGCCGCTTCGTAATCGGCGGCGAATTTGATCTGCACGTCGGCGAGGAGGTTCAGATAATGCGCCACATTTTTCATGGGCTGGCCTGGTTGCGCGATGATCTGCTCCATTTGATCCACGGAGAGCTCGACGCGGCCGTAGTGCTCGGCGTAAAGCATCGCCAGGCGCTCGCGCGCTTCCATGTCGGCGGGGAAGCGCTCCAAATGCTCGACGAGCTTGCGAGCGGTCTCGCCCTTGTCTTCCTCCACCGGCTTCAACGGTTCGTATGTTTTCAGCAAACCGATATTGTCCACGCCGGCTTTCATGCGAATGGCCGGGCGGTTGCCGCGGTTCAGCAGGTAGTCGGCGTCGCCCATGTGCGAGAGCCGTTGCAAGGCGAGCAGCGCTTCTTCGGAGTCGGGAAACATATCGATGACGCGCTGCAACGTTTCGCGCGCGCTGTCAACGTCCTGGGCATACTTCACCTGCCAATCGGCCAGCGCGTTGAGCGCGAACGCGACGTTCTTCGGCGAGTGGCCGGGTTGCGCGACGAACCGCTCGATGGTCAGTTGCGCCGCTGGCAGATCCTTCAAATCATCCGCCTGAATTTCGGCGAGCAACATTTGTCCGGCAACGTCGTTGGGAAAGCGGTCGAGTTGCTTGCGCACCTCGGTGACAGCTTCAAGGAATTTGCCGTTTTTGCGTTTGGCAATCGCAATCGAATAAAACGGCTCGGCGTCGGCTTCGTCGTTACCACCGTCTATGAGATTGCCAAAGGGCCGCGCCAGGAACGCGGTGATGTTGGGGGTCCAAATGAGAGCCAGGATAACGCCGCACAAAGCGACGATGGGAACAAGCGCCGCGCCGCCGGGGCCGCCCCCCATGATCGTCGGCATGAGGCCCACGACGAGAAAACCAATGATAAGGGCGCTTATAACCCATTTGGCGATGAGGCGGAACGGGGAATCGCGAGAACCTTTAAGCCAGCGCCAGCCGACAACGCAAACCAGAATGATGAAAGCGATGATGAGAACCAGCCCACGAATGAATTCGCCCGTTCGCTCCATAATTGGTCGTCCCGCACTCTACACTCGCGCGGTCAGAATGTCCAAGCCCGAAGCGATTCGCGGTTTGCAAACGAAGGTTGGACCGGTAGGCTCGCGCGCATGAAAATGATTGCCGCTTTGATTGGTCTTCTCGTTTGCATTTCGGTCTCCGGGCTCGCCCAGGATGCGAAAAAAGGGAAGTTACTGCACGTGGTCTCGTTCAAGTTCAAGGAGACCGCCAGCAAGGAACAAATCAAGCAGGTCGAGGATGCGTTTCGCGACCTGAAGAAAAAGATCAAGGAAATCAAAGATTACAAGTGGGGCACGAATGTGAGTCCGGAAAAGCACGACAAGGGCTTTACGCACGGCTTCATTCTCACCTTTGACAATGAGAAAGATCGCGACGCGTATCTCGTGCATCCAGACCACAAAGCCTTCGGCAAGATCGTTGGACCCGTGCTGGGGGACGTCTTCGTGATCGACTTTTGGACGCAGGAGTAAGGCGCGCAGGTGAGCAGGTGGGCGTGAAAGTGAGAACGTCACTCCGTCACTAAGGCAATCAGCCGGTCGAGGAAGACGGCCTGGGCTGGATTGATTTTACGACGGGCCATTTCCAGGGGAAAGAATTCGGCGCGATCGATCTCCGGAAAGTCCTGGAATTTTCCGGAGCGCGGCGGCCACTCGATCTGGAACGTATTGCTCCTGAGACAATGTCCCTGCGGACAATCGCCCTCGACCGCCCACGCCTGGACAAGCTTGCCGCCTTTCTGCCGGACTGATCCGAGATCGATCAACCTGCTTGCGGGGTCGATCCGCAATCCGGTTTCCTCCTCGAACTCGCGCAAGGCTGCGGCCAAAGGCGGCTCACCCTCGCGCATTTCACCTTTGGGAATCGTCCACGAACCGTCGTCCTTGTTCTTGAAGAAGGGCCCGCCAGGATGCGCCAAATAGACTTCGATTCCCGTGGGCGGCGTACGCCGGTACATCAACAGGCCCGCGCTGGACTTTCCCGGGGCCACTTACCGTCTCCGGCGCTGCAAAACGAAGAAATAAATTGCCCACACGATCACCAACCCCAGGACCGCCACGGCGAGCAGCACGGCGATCATTTTCAGGACACGGGCCTGTCGAAAAATCTTCTCGGTTCGCTCGCGCTCCGCTTCGCGGAACATCGCGAATTCCTTGTCGAGGGAAATGGCGGCAGCACCTTCGGCGCGCAACTGGTAAAAGGTCCATGGCCGTTGGTCTCCCACGAAATTGCCTGGCAGGTGCGCAGCCAACTCGCTCGAAGCCGTATTGAAGCCGAGGTGATGCCAAAATGGACTTTCGAGCTGCGTCCACACGCGCACCAGGCCGTGGTTGTTGGCAATCATCTGCACGCGTTCCCAAAGTCTCGGTCGCAATTCGTCCGCGTGCTCGGGATGAGCGAAGGTTTCGCTGTGCAACCGGCCTTCCTGTCCGCCGATCTGAAGCCCAATCGCTCCGAGGACTTCTCCGCCTGGGCCTTCGACCAACTGAAATTCCTTGAAGCGTTTTTCAAGCTCATGCGCGGGCAAACCCTCCGCTCGCCAGAGCGGCCCAAGCTTCGCCAGGTCGTCTATGGTCGCGCGGCGGACCTGAGGTTGTGTGCTCATCGCTAATGAGAAAATGCGAGCAGGAGCAAAATGCAAAGTGAAAAATGCGAGAGTTTCGAATCGACATGATGCCATTGGCGCGGCAACCCTCTCGGCCCATGCACCGTTGGTTTGCCTTGCTCCTTCTGGCCGTGGCTTGGGGCGGTTGCGCGCTGCCGCACGGCGCGCGCGAGTCATCTTTCGATTTCGCGCTTATCGGCGACGTTCCTTACAACGAATTCGACGCCACCAATTCGTTTCCCAATATGATCGCGGAGATCAATTCCGCCCCAATGACCTTCGTGGTCCACGATGGCGACATCAAGGCGGGAGGCACGCCCTGTTCCGACGAACTCTTTCAGCGTTGCCACGAGCAGTTCCAAACCTTCAAGCACCCGCTTGTCTTTTTGTTCGGGGACAATGAGTGGTCAGATTGCCCGAAGACGAATGGCCACACGCCGTACGAGCGATTGACCCAGTTGCGCAAGATTTTTTGCGACGGCAACGAATCGCTGGGCCAGCGAAAAATTCGACTCGAGCGACAAAGTGATTACCGCCCGTGGGGCGTCTATCGCGAGAACGTCCGCTGGAGGCATGGAGGTGTTGTTTTCGCGGGCTTCAACGTGCCCGGAAGCGCGAATAATTTCGGGCAACCCGAATTCGCGGAGCGCAACAAGGCGAATATCGCATGGCTGGAAGACAGCTTTGCCAAAGCGCGGGCGGAGAACGCGCTCGGCATCATGCTCGTCATACAAGCCAATCCGCACTTCGACCTGGGGCGCACGAATAAAGTGCGCGCCGGGTTCAACGAGTTCCTGGACGCTCTCGAACGCGAGACGGTGAAGTTCGAGCGCCCCGTCGTGTTGGTTCACGGGGACAGCCATTATTTTCGCATCGACAAGCCGCTGCTGGGCAAGCGCAGCAAGCGGCGCATCGAGAACTTCACACGCGTGGAGACCTTCGGGAATCCGGACGTGCACTGGGTTCGGGCGCGGGTTGATGCAAATGACCCGAATGTCTTTTCGTTCGAGCAGCGGATTGTGAAGAAAAACCTGGTGCGGCATTAGGTGGCTTGGCGCCCTGCAGCGAAGGATTGACAACCCATCCCGCGGCTTTCCAAAATTCCGCGCCAGCAAAACGGATATATGAAACAGATGTTATTGCTCTTCTGTGCGTGCGCCATCGGTTACGCGGCCGAATCGGAAACCGACAAAGCGAAGACGAACAAAAGTGAAAAGGCCGAGGTCTCGATCTTTCCGGACAAAAAGCTCGAAGCCGCGGTGCGCAAGTTCGTTTTCGACAAACGCGACAATGAGAAGCCGATCACTGAATCCGATGTCGCCAATCTTTCCACCATCCAGGGCGTGGGTATGGGCATCAAAGACCTTACCGGCCTGGAAAAGTGCCGCAGTCTTGCCTCACTTGATCTTGCGAAGAATTCGGTTACAGAACTTGGGCCGCTCAAGGAACTTACCTCGATTCAGTACTTAAACCTGGCGAACAACCAAATCAGCGATGTTGGCCCGCTGGGCAAGATCATTGCGCTGCAATACATCGAGTTGTCGAATAATCAGGTGAAGGACATCGCCCCCCTCTCAGGCCTCACCAACATGGCGTCACTTTATCTCTCGAACAATCAGGTGAGCGATATCGCGCCGATCACCGGCTTTCGGCGGCTATCCTCCCTCTACCTCGACAAGAACAAACTCACGAGCGTTAAAGGCGTTGAAAATTTCAAGTGGCTCTCCTCGCTTTCGCTCAACGACAATCAACTCGCGGACGTGACGCCGATTGCGTCCCTGAACAGCCTTTATTTTCTATTCCTTGAACGCAACAAAATCAAAGACATCACGCCCCTGTTCGAAGCGGCGAAGAAGGATAGCGAAGGAGAAAAGCGGTTTTCCCCTTACATCAACATTTTCGTTGCGGGAAACCCGCTGAGTAACACCGCCAAACGCCAGCTTTCAGAAATGAAGGAATTCGGTTGCCGAATTAACAATTAAACAGTCTCTGCAAAGCGCTATTTCAAAAGCCGGGGATCGAACGCGAACGGCACGGGTTTGCCGATTCGGATCTTTCTGAAGTCGGGATGCCCGGGATTGAGCAGATAATTGAGTTCGCCCGGCACGAGCACGCTGGGAACAGCCAGGACGGCCGAACGTTTTGACTGCAGCCTGGCATTCCCAATTCTTCGGGTCGAAAGTGGCGCCGGGGAAACCTGCCAGTTCTGCGACAGATCGGCGGAATCGATCCGCTCGACAAGCTTAGCAGAGAATTCGACGCGAAAGATGACGCACTTAAGTTGAATCGGTGGATTCAGATGCACCAGAGTTTCGAGGGCGGCAAGGGATTGTGTCGCGCTCGTGTAAACGACACGCCATCCCCGGGAATTCCAGCGCCCGCCTGTTGTGGCGGCGCCTTCGCCGGAAAAAGCGCTGGCCGCGTGCTTCGCCTTGGTAATGCGCCACGCTTCCTCCATCAGGAATAGACGCCGTAGTCAATGCGACCGAGCAAATCCTCTACTTCACGCGCGCCAATCTCTGTCTCGGCATAATCCAGAGGGATGGCTCCACCCAGGCCGACCTGCGGGGAACTCAACCAGCGGCGCGCGCCATCTTCACTTTCAAAAACTTCCAGAGCTTTGCCCATCAACCTGGCAAACCGGATGACGCGATCCGATTCGTCGCGCCCAAGTCGGCCTTTGGCCTTCCGTCGGTGCAGTGTAGCTTTGGAAATACCGAGCTTCGGAACCAAATTCTCCATCGGCATATTCAGGCTGGCTTGCAGCACGTCCAATTCATAAATGGGCAGGCCGGATTGAATGGCTTCAATCACTTTGGCCGGATTAAACCAAACTGATTGGCCATGGCCCGAATGAGCGTGAATGCAAAAATCGACTACACCCGCATTCTTGCGCGGGCGTTTCACGGAGGTTCTCATTTGATACGTACAATCGGCTCAAATGCTCCAATGGTCAAGGAGATTAACTTTCGCCTGCTGCGCCGGCGGCCAGCTTGGAGTATTACTTCCGGGAATCGTTACGCCCTGTTTTCAACCCAATCGAATTCTGGACAAAAAGTCTTGCCTCAGCCATGTCCTCCGCAGGTATTATCCCGACCGCCGATGCCGATCGAAAAGATCATCGTCCTGGAAGACGACCTGGTCGTCCGGAAGAGTCTCGAGCAGCAATTGCGATACAAGAGGTATGATGTCGCTTCTGCCACCGCCATCGCCGAAGCCCAGGAACTGCTCACCAAAGACAATTTCGACCTCATGATCGTCGACGTCCGTTTGCCCGATGGCAATGGCATCGACCTGCTCAAACAACTGCAGACGCGGCCCTCGAAACCGCTCGTCGTTATGGTCTCCGGGTTCGGCACGGTTGACCTCGCGGTCGAGTGCATGAGCAACGGGGCCTTCACATTTCTCACCAAGCCGTTCTCTCCGGAGCAACTTGCCGTCACGCTCAAAAAGGCCGAGGAGCACACGCAACTGGTCAAGGTCAACCAGTTCCTCAGCCACGGCGAAGACGATGAGACCGGTTACGAATTGCTCGGGCAGAGTCCCGAAATGGACCAGTTGCGCGCGCTGATTCGCAAAGTCGCGCGCACGCAAGCCACGGTTCTGATCCAGGGCGAGAGCGGCACCGGCAAGGAGTTGGTCGCGCGTGCTCTGTATCGCCAAAGCCCGCGCAACAGCGCTCCGTTTATCAAAGTGAATTGCGCGGCGGTGCCGGAAAACCTCATTGAAAGCGAATTCTTTGGCCATGAAAAGGGCGCGTTCACAGGGGCACTGAACAAGCGCGAGGGCCGCTTCGAATTGGCGCACGGCGGCACGATTCTACTGGACGAGATCAGCGAAATCTCGCCGCAACTCCAGGCGAAGTTGCTTCGCGTCTTGCAGGAGCGCGAGTTCGAACGGGTCGGCGGCAGCCGCAGCATCAAGGTTGACGTGCGTGTTATCGCCACCACCAACCGCAATTTGCAGGAGAGCGTCGATAAGAAGGAATTTCGCGAGGATCTTTACTTTCGTCTCAACGTCGTGCCGATCGTGTTGCCACCGTTGCGCGACCGCAAAGGCGACGTGCCGCTCCTGGCCGAGCAATTTCGCCAGCGCTTCGCGCGCAAGCATGGCATGGAAGTGGTGGGTATCTCGGCGAACTGCATGGCCGCGCTGAAGCGCCATTCATGGCCGGGCAACGTGCGGGAACTTCAGAACGTGATCGAGCGCGCGGTGATTCTCTGCAGTGAGGGCGGCGTCCTCGAGCCGGCCCATTTGGGATTGACCGAGAAACCAATTGTCGCTGCCGGCATGCCCTCCAGCACGGGTGACGGCGGCGAGTTTCTCACCATGGCTGAAATGGAAAAGCGCCATGTGCTCGCCGCGCTTGAGCGCAGCAAAGGTAACCGCACTCAGGCCGCGAAGATGCTCGACATCAGCATCCGCACTCTGCGCAACAAACTGCATGAATACAACATGCAGAGCCAGAGCGATGCAGCCGAGGAAGCCGAGGACGCGGCTTCAGAACAGAGCGCAGGTTAAACCTTCCTTTTCCGAAGTTCCCAGGTCTCCGCGCTGCTCAGGCATACTTTGTCTTCCACATTCGGAGGCGTTGGATAGCCCACCCCGGGCAGGCGCTTGATCAGCCCGGGAATTCCCTGCGGAAATTCAAACAGGCAAAGCGATCGATGCGCTTTGGGGATGCCGTCCATCGCGATCGGCATCCACTCATTAATTACGGCGCGCAACACGCATTGCGTGGCTGCGCCCTCGCGCGGATCGCTCTTGCTGAAGACGGCACCGAATGCTTTGCCAAGGGGGATGTCCGCGTAACCGAATGACGCGGAGGCGTAAACCGGGCACTTGAGGCCTTCCAGCGCAAGGAAATCGTCCACTGTCGCGCGCAGAATGTTGCGCTCCTGCTCCGGCAAGGTCGGTTCGGCGCCGCGCAACGCCGCCCGCATGTTCTGCCTGATTTGCTCGATCACCCGTTCGCGCAGCACGCCGCGCAATGCCAGCGCCCGGTCGATCGGCGGGACCCGGTCCTCAGTGTAAAGCGCTTCGTCAACCACGCGGAGGTCTATGGTATCTTGCCTGTCGTCTTCGTCTGAATTCGGCAAAGATACATGTCCGCGGTAATATAAAGCACAGACCCGTCGTCGCCCCAACCACAATTCGCCGTCGCCTCGCCGGTATTGATGGTCCCAAGATGCCGGCCATCGCGCGAGATCACCAACACTCCGCCCGGCCCGGTCGCGAACAGGTTGCCAGCCGTGTCCACCTTCAGCCCGTCCGGGAGCCCTTTGCGGCCCTGCATCAATGGCTTCGCGTCGAAGAACACCCGTTCGTTCGCGACGGTACCATCGGCTTGCACATCGAACGCCATGATCAGCGGGCGGTTGGGATCGGAAACGGCGACGTAGAGAACTTTTTCGTCCGGCGAAAATGCGATGCCGTTCGGAAACGTCAGGTGCTGCACGAGCAGCGTGATCTCGCCACTGGGTTTCACGCGATATACGCCGTTGAACGCGAGTTCTTTGTCCGGATCGTTGTTGAGTTTCTCCAGCCCATAGGGTGGGTCGGTGAAATAAAAATCGCCGTTGGATTTGAAAGCAACGTCGTTGGGGCTGTTGAAGCGGCGCAATTGGTAAAACTCCGCCAGCACTTTGAATTGGCGGTCTTTTTCCAGGCGTGAAACGCGACGATCGCCGTGCTGGCAAAGGACCAGACGGCCTTGCGAATCAACTGTCAGTCCGTTCGAGCCGGGTTCGCCTCCGCGTACTTTGGCGCCCGTATAACCGCTCGGCTGAAGAAACGGCTTCGCGCCCTCGCCTTCCTTCCACTTGTAAACCGTGTTCTTCGGCACGTCGGAGAAGAGCAGGTAACCCCCCTCGCGCATCCACACGGGGCCTTCGGACCACTCGTAGCCCTCCGCCAACCGCTCGATCTTCGCGTCAGGAGCAATCAACGTGTCGAACTGCGGATCCAACCGCTCCAATGTGCCGATCGTGGGATACGTAATCACTGGTTTCGCGGCGGCGCTTTCCGCCGACCCGCGGTTCGCAGTTTCGCAGCCCACTCCCATGCAGACAATCCCCAGCAGGGTTGCAATATGCTTGTATTTCATAGATTTCGGAATGCGCGCTACACTCCAGCCTCCACCTTCTCACGCGTCAAGGAAAACATCAATGCCCGCGCAAATCGAGACACGCGAGGCGCCGTTTGTCGCGAGCAAGGAACAGCCCGTTGGCGAGCGCCGGATAGGCCCGCGCCTCAAACCCGAGCACCTGGGCCCGGGCGACGGGCTTAAATTGCTTCGGGTCAGCGGGCGCTTTGATCAGCTCGCCTTTTTCGGTTAGCAGGAGCAAATCGCTCCCTGCAACCATGATTGTGCCCGCGCCGAATCGTTCGACAGTCCACATCACCTTGCCAGTCTTCAAATCCACGCAGCGCAAATCACATCCATGTTCCTGCCGACCATGGTATCCGTACAAATACGCATCGTAAGGCACGCTCGTCGCGTAATGGTTGGAAAGTTGATCGTCCCCCGACCACAGCACCTCAGGCTTCGATTCACCGAAGCGCAGGACCGCCGCGCCCCGCCCGTAACTTGTGGAGATGAAAATCAGGTCACCCGCGATAATCGGAGTGGCTGCGTTGACCGATGCATCGATCGAGGGTCTCCAGGGAAATTCCCAAAGAACCTTGCCCGCAGCCGGCTCAAGCGCCTCCAGCCCTTCGCGCCGGAAAAGAAACGCGTAAGTTTTGCCTTGGATCGTCGCCACCGTGGGGGACGAGTAACTCGTTTCGCTCGCCGGTGTTTTCCACACCACCGTTCCGCCCTCGCGCTCAAACGCCACGACGCCCGCCTTCGCTCCGCCGATATCCAGCAGAATGAGATTGCTGATCACGAGCGGCGAACAGGCGATCCCGAAGAATCCCTTGCCCGCGCCAAATTGCGCTTTGCAATCGACGTTCCAAACTTTCTTGCCGCTCGCGAAGTCAATGCAATGCAGCATCCCTTCCGCACCGTACGTGTACACGCGATTGCCCGAAATCGTCGGTGTCGCGCGCGGACCTTCGTCGAACCCGAAGTCGTCGCGGTAGGCTGTCGGATAATCAAACGCCCAGAGTTGCTTGCCCGAGTGCGCGTCAAAGCATTCCACCCGTTCCTTGTCCTCAATACGATGAAACAGAACCACCCTGTTGGAAGCGCTCACTGGCCCGCTGAATCCCTGGCCCACATCCTTGCGCCACAGCACGCGGGGACCTTCCTTCGGCCACGTGCTGAGGAGGTTCGTGCCGGAATAAACGCCGTTGCGTGCCGGCCCGAGAAGCTGCGGCCAATCGTGGGCGTGCCCCATCGAGGGGAGCACCAAAATCAATGCAGTTAAAACGCGCAGCACGCGCAACCGTTAGCCGCCGAGTCGAAACGTGGCAAGCGTCGAATGCTGCGAGCCCTGCGGCGAGAGTTGGCTTTGCATCAACGCAAACTCGTCCACTCGCCACGATCCAAACGTGCGATTCGTTACCGACGCAAGCGCGACGCTCACTTTTCGCAAGTCGCGACGATTTGTCGGTCGCACACGCCCCAACGTCACGTGTGGGCGATACGCCCGGGTCTCTTCTTCTGCGACGTACTGGCAAACGACGCTCCTGACGTTGGTCTGCAAAGCGAGCAAGGCCTCCACGTCCCCCTTGATTCCGGTCCAAAGTACCCGGGGATTTCGGATGGATGCGAATGCCCCGATGGACTCCACCGTCAACGTGAACGGCCAGAACGTTTCGCCCGTGACACCTAACTCAAAGGCAAGCTGTCGAACCTTCGAGCCGTCGATATTTCCAAGAAACTCCAGCGTGAGATGCAATTGATCGAAAGGCGTCCAACGAACACTCTCTCTGGACATGGCTTTTGCCAACTCGTTTTGAGTTGCCTGCAATTTTTCCCGAATCGCGACTGGGAGATGAATTGAAATGAAGGCCCGAACGTGTTGCTTTTGTTCCACGCTCAAAACGATGGTGCCTAATCCCGAATCGTCGCCTGCAGGTCCTTGTGAAACTGCTCGACCACTTTCTCGTGTGCAGCGTTTACTTCCGCATCCGTGAGTGTCCGCTCCGCGTGGCGGTAGGTAAACGCGTAAGCCATGCTCTTTTGTCCGGCCGGAATATTCTGACCGTAAAAAACATCGAACAGGTCCACTCGCTCAAGATTCGCCGGTTTGAGTTTCCTCACTGCGTTCAGCACGGATTCGTGAGTGGTCGCTTCGGGCACGATCATCGCCACGTCCCGCCGCACCGACGGAAACGCAGGCAGCGCTTTGAACGACTTGCCGATGTTCCGGCGCGCCACGAGGATGTCGAGGTTCAACTCGGCGACGAGCACACGGTCGCGCAAGTCATACTTCTTCGCGAGCAACGCCGAAAGCTGCCCCATTTCGCCGAGTGTCAGCTTGCCCCCAAGTTGGATCATCGCGGATTCAATGTAAGGCGATACGGCCTCGTTGCCGCGAGCATAAGTCACCGCGCGCAACCCGAACTGCTCGAGGAATTCCTCGAGGACGCCCTTCAGGTCGAAAATGTCGTACGTGTCGTCTCGCTCTTCGCCTGTCCAAAAGCCGGGCGCTCGCAAACCGGTAAGTGCTAGCGCGACATTTCGTTGTTCACGCACGGCGCCATTTTCAGAACGAAACACGCGTCCGATTTCGAACACGGCGACTTCATTGTTCTTGCGGCTCAAGTTATGCCGCAATGTATCCAGCAAACCGGGAATCAGACTTGGCCGCAGCACGTTCATGTCGCTGCTCAACGGATTTTGCAGCGCCACCAAATCACTGGTAGCGGGTTTTGCGCTCTCGCTGGAAATGAGAGTTTGTCCCTGCGCTTCGGAAAGGCCAAGGCCCGTCAACAACCGGCGCGCCTCGGCGTAGATGTCATGCACCGCGTCGAACGCGTGACTACCAATCGCGCCCCGCGGCGGAGTTGCCGGAATCTTTTCCACGCCGTGCAACCGCCCCACCTCCTCGATCAGATCAACCTCCTGCTTTAGATCAACGCGGAAGGTTGGCACGCGCACCATGCAAGTGTGGTTGCTCTCAGCGGCCACTTCTAGGCCCAGGCTGTGCAAATGCCTGACGCTTTCAGCGCCGGGGATTTCTATCCCGAGCAAGGCCGTCGTCTTCGCGTGTCGCAGTGTGATCTCCCGGGGCGGAGGCGGCGCCGGATAAGCGTCCACGGCTCCCGCAAGCAATTCCCCGCCTGCCGTTTCCAGGATTAACTGCGCCGCGCGGTGGCTCGCCCAGTCGCAAATGCCAATGTCGGCTCCGCGTTCGAAGCGATACGAGGATTCCGTTCGCAACTCCAAACGCTTCGACGTCGCGCGAATATTCTGCGGCTTGAACCAGGCGCTTTCGATGAGCACGTCCACCGTCTTATCGTTGATCTCGGTGTTCTGTCCGCCCATCACGCCGGCGAGCGCGATCGCTTTCGTTTCATCCGCTATCAGCAAATTGTCCTTCGTTAGCGCGCGTTGTTGTTCATCCAGCGTCGTAAACTTCTCGCCCTCGTTCGCGCGCCGGACGACGACGGTCGGAGTGCCGCTCGCGCCCTTCCCAAGCAGGTGATAATCGAACGCGTGCAACGGCTGCCCAATCTCCAGCATCACGTAATTTGTCACATCGACGACGTTGCTGATGCTGCGAATTCCGACCTTCTCAAGGGTTTGCCGCAGCCAGTCGGGACTCGGGCCCACTTTCACTCCGCGCACAACTCGCGCCGTGTAGCGTCCGCACAACTCCGGATCTTCCAGGCGCACCTGCACCCATTTTTCCGTCCGCTCTGAATCTTCCCGCAATTTGGTCTCCGGTAGACGCAACGGATTGCCGGTGACCGCGCCGATCTCTCGCGCAATTCCGACGACGCTGTTCCAGTCAGGACGATTCGGCGTGATTTCCAAATCGTAAACGACGTCGCCGGCGGCCCGTCCCAGGTGCTCGGCAAACGACTGCCCCACCTTGGCGTCCTGCGGCAAAATCAACAGCCCTTCGGCGTCGTCCGCCAGCCCGAGTTCCTTCGGCGAACACATCATGCCCTGCGACTCGACACCGCGAATCTTTCCGACCTTGATTGTGAACGGTTCCTTCTCACCCGGTTTCAACGGCAGCGCCGCGCCCGGCAAAATCAGCGGCACCTTGTCCCCGGCCTTGAAATTATGCGCGCCGCAAACAATCTGCCGCTCCCCCTTGCCATCGTTCACACGACACAGCGAGAGCTTGTCAGCGTTCGGGTGTTTATCGCGCGTGATCACTTGCGCCACGACCACGCCCGCGAACTCCCCGCCGAGCTTTTGCATGCTCTCGACCTCCAGGCCGAGCATCGTCAGGCGCTCGCGCAGTTCCTCCGGCGACCAGTCGAAATCGACGTATTGCTTGAGCCAATTCAGTGTGACTTTCATGGCCTAAAACTGTTGCAGGAACCGCACGTTGTTCTCGTAGAACAACCGGATGTCATTGATCTCGTAACGGATCATCGCGATGCGCTCGATGCCGAAACCGAACGCCCAGCCGGTCCACACTTCGGGATCGTAGCCGACGTTTTCGAACACCTGCGGATGCACCATGCCGCAACCGGCGATCTCCAGCCAATCCTTGCCCATCTTCTTCACCATGGGACTGGAGAAATCGATTTCGAAGCTCGGTTCGGTGTAGGAAAAATAATGCGGGCGAAACCGCACCTTCACTTCATTGCCGAGCAATTCTTTGAACACGAATTCCACAGTCCCTTTCAGGTCGCCCACGGTCACGCCCTTGTCCACGTACAAGCCCTCGATCTGTTGGAAGGTCGGATTATGCGTCGCGTCGGCGTTGTCGCGTCGATAGACGCGCCCCGGCGCGATGATCCGGATTGGCGGCGGCTGTTTTTCCATCACGCGAATCTGCACGGACGAAGTGTGCGTGCGGAGCAACTGTTTCTTTGGAGGGGCGAGCTCCTGCAAGCCCTTCACTCCCTCAACATAAAATGTATCCTGGGTGTCGCGTGCTGGATGGTCTGCCGGCGTGTTCAGCGCATCGAAACAGTGCCACTCATCCTCAACTTCGGGTCCGTCGGCGACCACAAACCCGATTTTCCGAAAAGCACGCACGATGTCTTCGGTTACCTGTGTTAACGGATGCAACTTGCCGACGGTGCGCCGTCGCCCTGGCAACGTGAAGTCCGTCGCCTGCTTCGGCATCCCGGCCTTGAGTTCCAACTCCTCGCGACGGCTTGCCAGCGCCGCTTCGAGTTCGACCTTCGCGACATTAATCAACTTCCCTGCCGCGGGCCGCTCCTCTTTCGGCAGGCTGCCCAGCGCCTTGAGCAGAGCCGTGAATTTTCCGTGGCTGCCCAGGTAATCCACCTTGGCCTGCTCCAGCGCCTTTAAATCCTGCGCCGCGTTCAGTTCCGCCAGCGCCGCTTTTTTGAGCGATTCGATTTCCATGCGTCCCGAAAATGCAAAAGGCGGGCGATATCGGTCGCCCGCCTTGTTGAATAAAACCTTGTTAAGCCTTCGCCGCCTTGGTCTTCAACGCGTTTTGGGCAACCTTGACCAGTTCACTAAAGCCTTCGTTGTCCGTCGCGGCAATGTCAGCAATGATCTTGCGATCCAAACTTACCTTCGCCGCCTTCAACCCTTCCATCAACCGGCTGTAGGTGGTGCCCGCCGCACGCGCGGCCGCATTGATGCGAATCTGCCACAGCGCCCGGAACGTGCGTTTCTTGGCCTTGCGGTCACGAAAGGCGTATTGCCGCCCGTGGTCCAGCGCGTCGGCCGCGTAGCGATACAACTTGGACCGGCGCATCCGAAAGCCCTTCGCGGCTTTGATCGTGCGCATCCGGCGCTTGCGTGAAGCAGGTGAATTGGTAACTCGCATAACTGAAATTCCTAGCGGGTGAACGGCAGGCTCTGCTTGATGCGATACTCGTCGGTCGAATCCACCACCACCGTGCCGCCCATCGAGCGCCGGCGCTTCGGACTTTTGCCTTGAAGCAGGTGTCGCCTGCCCGCGCGCGCGCGCAGTACCTTGCCACTGGCGGTGATCTTAAACCGCTTCGCGACCGATTTCTTTGTCTTAATGCCTTTGGGGCGTCGCATAATGCAGAACTTTCTCTAACGAAAAGAGCGCGAAATATAGGTGCGTGCCCCG
>Ga0075418_10001100_pt1 | contig 30182 bp, 20 predicted proteins | sample SoiMetdeltSBSDD2_FD_81776 | JGI IMG/M metagenome (GOLD analysis project Ga0075418, IMG submission 81776) | Bulk soil microbial communities from a Populus tree surrounding site in Tennessee, USA - Soil MetaG P. deltoides SBSDD2 | ecosystem: Environmental > Terrestrial > Soil > Tree plantation... | reverse complement strand
GTTCGTCCCGCGCCGATCGGTAGCTCGTGCCGGAACTCGTAAGACCGGCTCTGATCGTCGAGGATGAGGAAGCGCCACGAGAGGCCGAACGGTCCGAAGTAGCTCGTGATCCAGGTGAACCCCTCCTCGGCCAGGTTCTGCGAGAAGACCAGCTCGACGTTCGACCCGAGACGCTTCGCCAGCGTCAACCGTGCCGCCGGATCGACGTCGCCCGAGATCAGGGTCGGATCGTCGAAGATGTCGCGACGTTCCGCTTCCTGCTCGAGACGAATCGCGTCCAGTCCGACCGTACGGCCGACGACGCCGAGGAGCTCGCCGGAGAGCAGGCGCGCCAGGTTTTCGCCCGCCGCGGCGGCGCCGCCCGCGGTCCCGAACAGCCTCGCCTCGGCCTCCTTGTCGTCGATGCCGGTAGCCAGCGACGTGACCTTGCGCTCGCACGGCGCCGCCGCGGGGCAGCGCAGATCGACGGCGATTGGGAGATTGCCGATTCGCGTCTGCGCGGAAAAGTTCACTTCCGGCGTGATCGCGCGCGGGTTGGCGAGGTCGACGGTCAGCCGCTCGATCCGATAGGTATTGCCTCCCAGGTAGATCTCGCCGTCGTCGGCGGCCTCGAGCCGGCCGATCACACCGGGGCTGGCACCAGTACCCACGACACGGAAGGACCCGCCGACCTCGAGCCTGCCGTAGTTGTTGTCGATGCGCACGTCGCTCGCGGTCGCGACCGCGAGGTTGAGCCTGAGGCGTGACAGCCATTCCGGCGGCGGTGCCCCACTGGCGATTCCACTCGCTGATGACAGGTTCAGGAGCTGGCTGCTCAGGACGAGGGGTTCGCGGTACGTGCCATCGAGAACGTTGATCCGGCCGTTGAGTGTGGACGTCGTGCCGAGCGCGAGGTCGAGATCCACGTCGGACTCGGTCTGAAGACCTGGCGGGTATTCGAGCGCGACATTCCGTCCGGTGAACTGCAGCTTGCCAGTCGGCGCGGCAACGTCCGCGAGATCGAGAGTGCCGTTGAGCCGGGCGTTTCCGGTATTGAGCAGGCCGGCCAGCGAGACCGTCACCTTGCGGTTGTCACCAAGGAGAAGCGTGCCCCCGAAATCCGTGATGGCAAGGCGCGGATTGTCGAGCTGCAGTTCGGCATCGGCGACGCCGACCTCACCAACGATGTCGGGCTTGTCGAGAGGCCCGGTGATCCTGAGATTGGCCCGCGCGGCGCCGCCGGAGGCAATGCCTTCTACGAAAGCGCTCAGCACCCGCAGATCGAGCGCGCCGGCGAGACCGAGATCGATCGACGGTTGAGCTGATGTCAGGTCCACCCCACCCGTGGCGATGATCGAGTTGCCCTCGGCGGTCCACTGAAAAGCATCCACTCGCGCACGACCGTTCTCGAGCCGGATCCGTGTCGGAACACTCTGAGTGAACGGCACTCCGGCGAGCGTGATCGACGCGGGGTCGAGAACGGCGGTCGCCTGGACACCGTCGAGCGACAATCGATCGGCCTCCGCAGCAACGGTTGCGGTAGCGATCGCCTCGATGTCACGAAGGCGTTGCCCGGGGACGATGTCCGTCAACAGCGCCTGGGTCAGGTTGCTGGCGCGGATCGTCATTCGTGCGCGGGCAGGCTCGGCCGGCAAGGCGTTCAACCAGGCGGCAAGGCGTGATGGTGCCGCGGCGCCCTGGGTCGGCACCTGTTGCGCGGAGTTCAACACAACTCGCCAGGGCACCGTGCCATTGGCGGTGACGAACATGGCCTGCCATTCGGCCGTCACCGCTCGCAGTGTGATGAGCGTCGGATCGACCAGGGCGTCAACGGTCAGCCCGGTGAATGGCGCCAGGGCCCCATAGGTCAGGGACGCGGACCGCATCGCGAGCGTGCCGCTCGGCAGCGGGTGGCTGAGCGTGCCACCGACCGTCATGTCGAATGCTACGGTGCCCTCTCCTTTGATCTCCGCCGGCGGAGCGCCCGCGGCCATCGATCCGATTTCGATCAGTTCGGATAACGGACCGGCCACATGGACCTGGAGTGGATCCGGGAGCGCGGCGACGCCGAGTTGGCCGCGAAGCGTCGCGCGCGTGTGCTGCCCGAGGCGGAGGTCCATCGAATCGATCGCGATCCGATCGTCGGCCAGTGTGATCGACGCGGGCGCGGTCAAGGCCAGGTGAGTGCCGCGCGCCGTCACGTCGAGCACGCGCAGATCCACGCGGCCGCGAATTCCCGCGGGGTCGGCAAGCTGTCCTGATCCGTGTGCCGTCGCCGACACCCTGCCGGAAAGATCTCCCGCCTGGTCGCGGTATTGAGGCGGCACCAGCGCGGCGATCTGGTCGTGTTCGAGCGCGACGTCGCCTGAAACCGGGTAGCCTGGCCGGTTCACGATCTCCAGCTTCGCGCGTGCGCCAATGCCTGGCGCGGTGGCATCGACAGTCATCAGGCCGCCGTTCTCGAGTGGTACCGTGCCGGTGGCGCTGACCGCGCCGACTGCGATCTGATCGATGACCACGTCCGCTGCCGAGAGCGTCAGTGCCGCGTGCCCGGAACGGGCGCGGCTCGTAACCGAGCCGGAGACCGTGCCTTCGAGGCGTGCCGACCCGCTCACCGGCAGTGTCAGCTGGAATTGGTTCGCGATCTCCGAGAGGTCACGCTGATTCACTTCGAACCGCGCGTCGAGCGGACCGCGCCATGAGTACCGGCCCGACGCCTGTACCGACGTCGAACCGGCGACCCCGCGCGCCTCGAGTATGCGTACTCCTTCGAGGTCCACGTCGAGTCGTCCGTCGAGATCGGCCGGGTGCGGCAACACCCGGGCGCTCAAGTCACGGGTCGCGAGATCGATCTGCGCACGGGGATTCTTGAGTGTTCCGGCCAGGTTGACGGTCGCGTGCATCGACCCCGCCAGTCCATCCACCACTTCCGGCGGTACGCTGACGCCTGCCGACTTCATGACGGGCGGCACACCGGCGATGTCGTCGACGCGAAACTCTGAGCGGCCGCTCACTGTCGATTCAAGTCGTTCCGTGTTGTCCAGCAGACGGCCAGACACGGTGCCTTCAACGCTCGTGTGCGCTCGTGATGTCCGTATCGCGTGACGCAGAGACCATCGCCCCTCCTCCAGCTGCAGGTCTGCCCGACCGGAGAGTGCCAGGTTGTCGGGGCTCCGCGGGTCGGCGACGGGCTGCAGCGAGGTCGTTGCCGTGGTACGAACGCGCGATAGTGCTGCCGGGTAGTTGTCGCGCGCGTTGAAGTCGAACGCCGCCGATCCGGTGGCGAGGGAGCCGGTGTCGATCGTCAGCGGATAGCCTGACGCGCGGGCGAGATCGTCGATGCGAAGGTTCGACCAGCGCAAGTCGAGATGGCTTGGCGGCGGAACCGCACCCTTCGTCGGTTCACCGAGCTCGAGTGAGCCGTTCGCATGAAGCGCGCCGGCCCTGGAAGTGAGATCGACACCGTCGATCACCGCTCGAGTTCCCTTGAACGATCCCCGTCCTTTGATATCGATGCTGCCGAGCGGCGGGTACGCCGCGTCGCGGCTCGCGACCGCGAGCTTCACGACGGGGGCGGCCAGCCCGCCACTGATCTCCGCGGTGCCGTCGACGCGGCCCACGAAACCTCGTGCATCGACGCGCGCAAGGCGGGCGGACTCGGCAACGTCCAGCGCTGCACGGACGGTGGCCGAGACCGCCGGGTGTTCTCCGATGACGTCCGCCCATCCGCTGACCACGAGGCGTCCCGGCCTGCTCTCCACGGTCAGGTCCTCGATCCGGACCCGCGTACCGTCGAAGGCCAGGCGTCCGGCGATCGTGCCCGACAGATCACTCTCACCCGCGCGAACGGCAAAAGCGCCGGGCCCGAACGCACCGGGCCGGCCGGCGGTGTCACCCGTGTCGATGGAGAGGTCGAAAGGCCCGACCGTGAACGTGCGCTGCGCCGCGCGATCGTCCAGCGTCAGCGACAGCCCGGTAACTGAGACGACTCCGAGCTGCAACGGACTCGACCGGGCCGGTCCCTCCGGTGCGGCCGGGAGGTTCACCGTGCCGTCGGGGTTGCGCACCAGCGTCAGACGAGGTTTCACGATCGAGATGCGGCTGACAGCCGGGCGGCCGAGATAGATCGACGGATCGAAGAGGATGGCGGCCTGATCTGCCTGAAGAAAAGGTTGGCTTCCAGGCGAGGATGCCAGCGTCACGTCTTTCAGTTCGACCGATCGGGTGAGGAGGTTGTAGCCGAGGCTCGACGCCTGAAGCGAGATGCCGAGCTCCCGGGCGGCATAACTGCGCACGCGATCGAGCACGCGCGCGCGCACTGGCGGCAGGTGCAACACCGCAAGGCCAATCAGACTCAGGCCGATCAGGACGACGGCCAGGCGAGCGAGTCGTGCAACGAATCGGGCCACCAGTATTCGGGCACCCGGGAGGGGGACAGTCCCCCTTTTCGGGGGGACAGTCCCCCGGGGACAGTCCCCCTCCCTCGAAGTGGCCGGGTGTTCGCCGATTCTGTCATCAACCGGCGAAGAACCCCACTCAGCAGTGCCCGTCAGCGCACGATCACTACGTCTCCCTCGGAAACCGTCCCCGTTCCGGTGAAGAGGACGGTCCCGGTCGAGGTCCGCACGGTAACCGACACCGAGTCCGCACCGGAACCCGCCGGGCCTCCGTCGATGGCATAGCCGGTCAGGATCACGCCCTCGTCGTCTCCGCTCGTGCCGACGACCGTGAAGTCCACGCGCGAGCCGGCACCCGCCGGCGTGAGGTCGTAGGTGATGACGTCGGTGCTCGTGAACCGCACCTGCGTGGACGGGTTGTTGAAGTTGAACCTCGCGGTTCCTGAGGGTCCGTTGTTGCTCAGGTCCAGCGTCGCGTTCGCGGTGCGGCGGCCACTCGTACCATCCGGTCTGACGATGTAAGCGCCCGAGAACGACACCGTCGAGCCCGCGTCTGGCAGGTCCGACGGACTCATGATCGCGGTGTAGGCGAGCTTGTGCGTCAGGCCGGGATCGAACAGCAGCGGCGCGTTCACCCGGGCTGAAGAAGTCAGCCAGGTGTGGTCGTCGGCCTGGCCCCACAGCGTGACCGAGCTGATGTGCCCCGCCAGGTACCGGAACGATCGAAACAGATCGCGGTACTTGAACGCCTGGCGCACGAAGCGATCCGCCGGGATGTCTTCGTAGGCCGTGAACGCCCCCTGGAAGGATCCGCTGTAGATGCTGACGTCGAGCTCGGTGATCTGGTTGTCCAGGCCGAGCGCGGTGAACTGATTCAGCGTGGTGATCACGTCAGTCGCCGACGGGAATTCGATGTTGCTGTGCATCTGGTGACCAATCCCATCGATTGGCACGCCGCGACTCTGGAGATCGCGGACCAGGTTCAGCAGCATCGTGCGCTTCGGCTCGGTGGTGGTGTTGAAGTCGTTGATATACAGCTTCGAGTTCGGCGCAACCTCCCGCGCGACGCGGAACGCCCGCTCGATGTACTCGGGGCCGATGATCGTGAACCATGGGCTGCGGAGGAAACCGTCGGCCTGCGCAGGATCGATCACCTCGTTGACCACGTCCCACGATGAGACGTCATCGGCAAAATGCGAGACGACGGTGCGGATGTGCGTCTCGAGCCGTTGCAGCAGCAGCGCCTTGTTCTCGGGCGTCGGCGTCATCGGCACACCGTTCACCATGAACAGCCAGGCCGGGTTCTGCTGATGCCACACGAGCGTGTGTCCTCTCACCGCCTGGCCGTGTGCCTTCGCGAACGCCACCTGCGCGTCCGCCGCCGCGAAAGCGAACGTGCCTTCCGCCGGCTGCAGCGTTCCCCATTTCATGTCGTTCTCGGAGGTCACGCTGTTGAAGTGCTTCGAGAGCAGGAACGCATGCTCACCGGAGAGGTCGCCCTGCCAAATCGCCGCCCCGATCGGGAAGTCGTTCGGGTACGCCTCATGGACGGAGGCGATGTCGCGTTCCGCGACCGGCGGCGGCACGAACGTGAGGTCGAAGTCGTCGATGAGGAAGGACGCCGTCCCGGTGGCAGATTCGACGTAGAGCGTCAGGCTCTGATAATTGAAGACGAAGTCGTACGTGATGCGGAGACGCACCCACGCACCGGACGTCACCATCGTGTTGCCAATGACGGTATGGAACGTCGTCGTCGATCCGAGCGTTCGTTGCAGGCTGACGCGAATCTGCGTATCCGGTTCGCCGGGCGCCAGCCTGACCCACACGCTGACCGTGTAGCGCGAACCGTTGCACAGCTTGCCGGCCGCATTGATGGCGGCGCCGTCGAACGCCGCCTGCCGCCCGGTCGTAAGCAGGCTGAAGGTTCCCGAGTGCGCATCGGCGTTGGTGACCGCGACGAGCTCGCGGCCGATGCGCGCACCCCAGCCCTCGCGGGTTCCGCTCTCGAAATTGGTGTGAATGCCGGACGTATCCGGCGGATCGCTGCAGCCGAGGGCCGGGGCGACGCGGATGCTGAAGTCGTCGACATAGTAGGACGCCGTGGCGCTCGGGCTCTCGATGTAGAGCAGCAGCGACGAGACGCTGCCCGCGAAACTGTAGGACCCCTGAACCATGACCCAGCCGGTATCGGTCACCGCCGTGTTCGACGTCACCTGTTCGAACGCGGCGCTGCCGCCCGTCGGCGTCCGCCTCATCGTCATCCTGACCTGCGTCGCCGCTTCGCCTGGCGCCAGCCGTACGAAGGCGGTGAACTGGTAAACCGTACCCGCAGACAGCGCCGCACCGACCTCGAGGCTCGGCCCGTTGAACCCTGCCGTTCGTCCGGTCGTCAGCAAGCTGCGCATGCCGGTGTTCGCGGCCGCCGTGCTGTTGGTCAGGAGTCCACCGCCGAAGGCCGTCCACCCCTGCAACGTCCCGTCTTCCCAGCCGTGCTGAAGCACAGTCTGTGATGCAGCCGGGACAGCGAGGCACAGCAGGATCGAGGCGAGGACCGGCACCGTCCGGCCCAGCGCGGGAACGTGTCTTCGGCGTCGAGGGTGCATGTGAGGACTCCGGGGCTGCAGAGGTAGCTCGAAGGTGTCGGGTCGTCGCGAGCGCGCGATTCTACCCGCCGAAAACGCGACGGACAATCGTCTAAGGACATATATCTATCGGGATCGCTTGACGCAGCCCGCGGCGAGGCGCAGAATCCCCGCCGCACCCTGCCGAGCTTTGGGGAGGCGCCATGGAATCTTCGCCTCGTCTCCGCTCTTCGCTGCCCCGTCGTACTGCCCGCCCCGCATCCGGTTTCACGCTGATCGAGCTTCTGGTGGTGATTGCCATCATTGCCGTGCTGATCGGGCTGCTCGTTCCCGCGGTCCAGAGAGTCCGCCAGGCGGCGAACTATGCGGTTGCCACCGATTCACTGCGACGGCTGCAGGAGACTGCCCGGGACTTTGCGGCGAACGACGGCGACAAGGATGGCCGCGCGAACCATCCGACTCTCGCGCAGGTGATTCCACTCCTCCCGAGAACCGGTTTCGAGCCCGTGCCCGGACAACCCGACACGATCGTCCGGGAGGGCTACGTCTTCAGGATTCACACCGGTGAATCCCGCGAGGCGTTCTTCTGGATGGCGATTGCAGCGCCCATTCGCGGAGCCGCGGCGGGAACGGCGTTGATGATCGATGAGACCGGGACCCTGCGGCGCCTGCCGCCCGTGTGTCCCTCAGGGACCGGACTGATTCTCGATTCAAGCGGCTGGAGATGTCCCGGGGATTCGCTCGCCGGAATCCTCACGTCGCTCGGGTCATACCGGGCCGGCGCATCGACCTGGACGAGCGGACCCGCGAGCGCTGGAATGACGTGGACGGATCGAAGCAATGACTGGGCCGCGAGCGACTGGGCCGGGTACACCTGGCGATCGCCCGATCTCTCACCGACGCTCTGGGGGAACGACACGCCGGCAGCGGGCGGCATGTGGCAAGGCACGCTCGCCCGTGCGCGCCCGCTCGACGATCAGCCGGGTGGTCTCAATCTCGCGGGCCTGATCGCCATTGAAACCCTGGCGCGATTGGAACCGGCCGTGGTCACCCTGGCGATGCAGCGAGCGGCAGATCCAGCCTTCATCGAAGAGGCCCGGCGCCTGTTCGACACGAACGAAGACGGCGCGCTGGCGCTGCCGGAACTGCTCGACCTGGACGCGATCACGTCCGCCGTACGCGAGCTGGCCGGCGTCAGCACGATCGACCCGGTCGTGCTCCCCGCTGTTCAGCGCTTGATTGGAGATCTCCGTGAGCAGCTGTTGCCGCACGCGTCGGGGGAGACCGGACTACCGGCCGTGCAGAAGACCGCTCCCGTCGAGGCGGCCTTCCCCGGCATTGCCTTCGTCCCACCCGATCCACGCTACGCAGCGCTCGATCTGCTGCGCAACGAGGTCGCGCATCTCGACACGCGCCCAGCTCCGCTCGGCGACATGACCAGCGACGACGAACAGATCAATCAGCGTCGTCTGTCGACGCTGCTCGGGATCGTCGATGGACTGCCGCCGCTGCTGCGGTTCGGCCGAACCGACGAACTCGCGCAGACGCTGTTCAAACTGCGCGACATCGTCGCGCGCGACCCCCGGGCGTGGATCTCGGGCGAGAAAGCAGCGGCCATCGAGCGGGCGATTGTTGATGCTCTCAACCTGCTGGGACAGCCTTCGCGTGCGGCTGCACCGGAGCTTCGCTGAGCCCGAGCGACCACTTGATGGCCTCGAACATCATGATCTGAACGTTCCGGATATCCCAGGCCTCGGTGCTGTGTGACAAGGAGCTGTAGACGACCCGACCCTGTCCGTATGTCTTGGTCCACACGAGCGGGAAGTCTCCGTCCGCCGGCAGCGATGCCTTCGCTGCGCTCGCGGGATCGAATCGAAGCAGCACGTCCACCTTGTCCCGGGACAAGCCCTTGGCGAGATAGAACTCGTCGGTGTATTCGGCGACGCTGCCCCAGTGCCGGACGATGGGATGCGTTGCCTGTTCGTTGATCATGCGGCCAGGCCCGGTATAGAGGTGGCCGCCATAGGTCGCGCCCAGCATCTCGCCAAATTCCGGCCACGATTCGAACGCGGTGAGCCCCGTGTGCGCCGCGACGAATCCCTTCCCGCTGCGAACGAATGCAAGGAGCTCCTTCTTCTGCTGGTCGTCGAGAGGGACCTCGCGGTGACCGAGGAAGAAGATACCGTCGACACTGCTCAGGCTCGGACCTCCACTAGCAGGCGTGCCGTCGGTTTTTCGGGCCTGATTGAAGATGATGTGCGAATCGGTCCGAATGTACGTATCCCAGAGGCCCGATTCGTACCCGAGGCGCTCGATGACCGCGAGCGCGTGAGAGGTGAAGGCATGCTGCGCCTGGCCGTTGCGCGTGTCGGCCCACGCCAGAAGGGCTTTCCTGACGCGCGCCTCCGCGCCGCGCCCGCCTGCCCGGCCCTGCCGGCCGGCCGCGTCAGGTGCGCTGACCGCAACCAGGAGAACCAGTCCAGCAACCAGCACCCTCACCGCTTCGCCCCTTTGTCTTCACGAACGATCTCGACGAGCGCGCGCAGTGCCGCGGTATAGGAACGCCAGCCGAGACCCATGACGGCTCCCCGTGCGGCCGGTGTAAGGATCGAGCGCTGGTGGATCTCGTCGCGTGTCGCGAGATTCGAGATGTGCACCTCTATGACCGGGAACGGCATCGCCTTCATCGCGTCGTGTATGGACACGCTGCTGAACGTCAGCCCCGCCGCGTTGATCAAGGCACCATCGACGGCATCGATGTTCTTGTGAAAGGCGTCCACGATCGCGCCCTCGGAGTTGGATTGCATCGTGATCAGGTCCACGTTGATCTCTTTGGCGAGGTCCGCGAGGCGCGTGTTGATCTGATCGAGAGTCACCGTTCCATAGATCTGCGGTTCCCGGCGGCCGAGGAGATTGAGATTAGGGCCGTGGATGACCAGCATCTTCAGGCGAGCAGGCGGCTGCATGGCTGACTCGATCACTATAGATGGAATGAAAACGGCTGCCACCGCCACAGCGGCGAGGAGGAGTGGCTTCGTCATGGAGGCGAACCTTAGCACTACTTTGTCCGCTTCACTTCCTCGGCCCAGTTCAGGACGACGTTCAGTTGCGTCGGCCTCGCGTTGGGATCCACTTCGACCATGACGAAGTGTGTGGCGTCCTTCGAGATCGCGTAGCTTGTGTACGACAAGTCGAACGGACCGCTGAAGAGCTGTTCGGGCGGCCCCGCGACAAACCGACTGCCCCGAGTGTCGACCGGAACCCGCATGATCGCCGACTCGGCGGCGTAGAAGAGCTCGGTGCCATCGGGAGACCACGCCGGCCGCTGGCCGCCGGCGGTGGAAATCGTCCACTTGCCGTCATTCACATTCGGGAATGGCCGGACGTACACGTCCAGCCGGCCGGACTCGTTGGATTGGTACGCGATCCAGTGGTCGTTGGGTGACAGGTGTGCGTTCCATTCACTGGCCGGCGTGGCCAGCAGAGGCCGTGGCTGGCCGCCGATCGGAAGCATCCAGATGTCGAAGGCGTTGGGCAGCCCGTCGGTGAAGATCAAGAGCTTTCCATCGCGGGACCACGAGGTCGGATACTGCTGTCCGTCCCGCGCGAGTAGCCGTTCCGCCGGGCTGCCGGCATCCGCGGCCCTCCAGAACAGGTCGGGATCCCCGGTCGCGTAGGCGATGCGCCGACCGTCTGGCGTCCACAGCGGGGTCAGGCTGTGATGATCGGTGGCGAATGCGCTCCGCGTCCTGCGCGCCAGATCGTAGACCCAGATCTGCGAGGGTCTCGGATCGATCGTGACCGCGACTTTGCCACCATCAGGCGAGACCACAGGACCGCGGAAACCGAGGCGATCGTCCACGATCGGCGTACGCCTCCCATGACGATCGACTTGCACGAGCGTCCGGGCGTATCCACCGGCGGTGAAAATCAGGGTGCCGTTCTGCGCGACCGCGAAAAACAGCGCGCCCGCATTCTGAGCGCGGAACACGTTGTCGACCACCGCCATCGGCCTGCCCCGAAGCGACAGCGTCGTAGTGTCAAAGGGTACGGCGTGCAGTTCGCCCTCGCGGACGCCGATCGCGTGGTAGATCAGATGACCCGAGGGCGAATACTGCGGCTGACTTCCCGGGGCCAGCTGGTGCCATTCACCCGTGTCGAGCGCGAGAACGGCCAGAGTGTCTTCGACGAACTTGCCGGCGACCGTGACGATCAGCCCTCGTCCGTCGGGCAGGAACTGTGGCCACGACAGATCCTTCCGATCCATCGTCGCATCGCGACTGACAACCGGCTGCGGCACGCCGCCCGCGGCAGGCACACGCATCAGCCCCGACGCGCCGGGATCGAAGACGATGGTTCCGTCAGCGCCCCACGTCCCACCCCGTCCTGTCGTAGGCGCCTCACACACGACCAGCGGCGATCCACCTCGAATCGAGATGCGTTTGAGCTTGCGGTCGGCGAAGAACGCCACCGACTCTCCATCGGGTGAGAAGAACGGGAACTGTGCGCCGTCGGTACCCGAAAGGGTGTCCGCGCCAAACGCGTCGAGATGGCGGACAAAGAGCCGGGTACCGCCGCCGGCGGTTGCGACATAAGCGATGTGCCGCCCGTCTTGCGAGAAGGCCAGCGGACCGGCGCCAACAGCGGTGTCGAACTCCTGCCCGGGCGGCAGCGTCAGCGTGGTTCGCGTGACCACCGCCTCGCTCGATCTTGCGGGTCGCCCGCTCCAGACACTCACGCCGATCGCAACAGCGGCAATCAACCCGAGCATGGCGAGCCCCCACGGCAGCGCACCGCTGAAACGTGACCGCCGGCCGGCCGCCGCGGGCAACGCTTCCAGGGATGCGGCCGCGTCATCCAGCTCGACTCGGACGTCGCCGATGTCCCGGGCTCGCCGCTTCACGTCCTTCTCGAGGCAGCGGCGCAGCACCCGCCGCAGGTGAGGCGGGACGATCTCCGGCAAGGCAGTCCAATCCGGCTCGCTGTTCAGGACCGCGGCCACGGTGTCGCTGGTCGTCTCGCGCCCAAACGCCGCGCGCCCCGACAACATCTCGTACAGGACACAGCCGAACGCCCAGATGTCGGTGCGACGATCGACAGGCAGGCCACGCGCCTGCTCCGGGCTCATATACGCGGCAGTGCCAACGACGACGCCTTCGCGGGTTCCGTCGGATGTCATCGTCGGGGACGAAGACGACGAAAGGCTCGACTCGGCGGGCTGTATCAGCTTGGCGAGGCCGAAGTCGACCACCTTCACCGCGCCTTCGGGCGTAACCCGGACGTTCGCCGGCTTGAGATCGCGATGAACGATACCCTTCTCATGCGCGGCGTCGAGCGCGTCCGCGATCTGTCGCGCGAGCCGCAGCGCCTGATCGTGGGTCAACCGGTTCCGAATTCGATCCGCGAGTGTTTCTCCCTCGACCAGCTCGAGGACCAGGCCACGCACGCTCGCGCCTCGGGTCGACTGAACCGGCTCGAAGTCTTCGAGCCCGTGAATCGTCGCGATGTTCGGATGATTCAGCGCCGCGAGCGCACGCGCTTCGCGCTCGAAGCGCGCCAGCCGCTCCGGGTCGTTGGTAAACGAGTCCGGGAGTACCTTAATCGCCACGGTGCGGCCGAGCTTCGTATCGCGCGCGCGATAGACCTCGCCCATTGCGCCGGCGCCGATCAGGGCTTCGACCTGATAGACGCCGAGTTGACTGCCGGACAGATCGGCCTGCGCCATGGATCGCACGGGATTCTACCGCCTGATCCAGGCGTGATCCCCAATAAGAGGTATCGCCGGCTCCCACGAAGGCGTGTTGCGCCCGCAGCAATCCGACGGTAGATTCGCACCCTGAAACTCCCTCCTGAGAGTGCCCATGACCTTCACCGTACTTCTCCTGTCCCTCTCGATCGGCATCATCGCCGGCCTGCGCGCCATGACGGCTCCTGCGGCCGTGAGCTGGGCGGCACGTCTGGGCTCGCTCAACCTCGCGCCGACGAGCCTCGCGTTCCTCGGCTATGCCTTTACACCGTGGATCTGCACCGCGCTCGCGCTCGTGGAGCTGGTCACCGACCAGCTGCCCACGACGCCAAGCCGGACGGTGCCCGTGCAGTTCGGTACGCGGATTCTCACCGGGGGACTCTCGGGCGGAGCGGTCGGGGCGGCGCACGGGCAGCTCGTGGCCGGCGTGGTCGCGGGCGTGATCGGCGCGGTCATTGGAACGCTGGGCGGCCGGGCTGCGCGCGCCGGTCTGGCTGCGTCGTTCGGCCGCGACCAGCCGGCGGCGCTGATCGAGGATGCCGTCGCCATCGGCGGCGCTTTTCTCATAATGTTGGCAGCATGACTCGCTTCGACGCCATCATCATTGGAACCGGCCAGGCGGCGCCGGCGCTCGCCGGCCGACTCACTCGCGCCGGAATGAAGATAGCAGTGATTGAACGCAAGCTCTTTGGCGGGACGTGCGTCAACACCGGCTGCACGCCCACCAAGACCATGGTCGCCAGCGCGTACGCCGCGCATCTCGCGCGCCGGGCCGGCGACTACGGGATCGCGCTCGGCGGCGGCGTGCACGTCGACATGCGGAAGGTCAAGGCGCGCGCCGACGAGGTCGCCGCCAACTCGCGGGGAGGCGTCGAGAAGTTTCTCCGGAATATGGAGGGCTGCACGGTCTTCCACGACCACGCGCGGCTCGAAGCGCCGGATGTCGTCGGCATCGGCAACGCGCAGCTGACTGCTCCACGGATCTTCATCAATGTCGGGGGACGTGCGTCGATCCCCGACATCCGAGGGGTGCATGACGTGCCGTATCTGACGAATACGACGATACTGGCGCTCGATTACGTGCCGAAGCATCTCGTCGTGGTGGGCGGCAGCTACGTCGGCCTCGAGTTCGCGCAGATGTTCCGCCGTTTCGGCGCCGAGGTGACCGTTGTCGAGAAGATGCCGAAGCTGATCGCACGCGAAGATGACGATGTGTCGGAGGGCATCAGGCAGATCTTCGAGAACGAAGGCATCCACGTCCGGACCAGCGCCGAGTGCATCACGCTGTCACGCCACGACGAAGGTGTCGCGGTCGGCGTCGACTGCGTCGAGGGGCCGCCCGAAGCGATCGGATCGGCCGTGCTGCTCGCCGTCGGCCGGGCGCCGAACACGAGTGATCTCGGCCTGGACCGCGCCGGCGTTGCCGTCGATGAACGCGGATACATCAAGGTGGATGACGGCCTCGCCACGAACGTTCCGGGGATCTGGGCGCTCGGGGACTGCAACGGCCGCGGCGCCTTCACGCATACCGCGTACAACGATTTCGAGATTGTCGCGGCCAACCTTCTCGACGGGGAGAACAGGAAGGTCAGCGCCCGCATTCCGGCGTACGCGCTCTACACGGATCCTCCGCTGGGCCGCGCCGGCATGACCGACGCGCAGGCGCGCGCGAGCGGCCGGCCGCTGCTGACGAGCACACGTCCGATGACGCGGGTGAGCCGTGCCGTCGAGAAGGGGGAAACACAGGGATTCATGAAAGTGGTGGCCGACGCTGATACGCGCAAGATCCTCGGTGCGGCCATCCTCGGCACCGGCGGAGACGAGGCCATCCACGGCATCATCGACATCATGGCTGCGGACGTTTCGCTGGATGTCCTCCGATGGGCCGTGCCCATCCATCCGACCGTGTCAGAGCTGATTCCGACGTTGCTCGGCGACCTGAAACCTGCCTGATACGCGGCTCCTTCGAAGGATTCCGTTGACAAACGGTTGAGCTTGGACGCACGATCGCGCCTTCGCTGCACGGAGGTGCGCATATATGAGAACCATGTCTCGTCGGACTCTCGTCGTCCTCGCCGGGTTCGTGATGGCGGTCGTCACTGGAACCAGTGCACAGGCGCCCGCGGGTCTGGAAGGTACCTGGAAACTGAACCCGGCGAAGTCGAAGTTCAGCCCGGGTCCGCCCCCCAAGAGCCAGACGGTGACCTACTCAGCCGTCGGCACCGACGGGATGAAGATCGTCGTGGACGTCACGCCTGCGACCGGGCCGGCGCAACACTGGGAGATGACGACCCACTATGACGGCAAGGACTACCCGGTCAAGGGCAACCCCAACGCCGAGACGATGTCGGCAAAGATGATCGACAAGCTGACCGGAGAGAGCACGTTCAAAAAGGGAGGGAAGGTGACCGCCACGAACCACCGAACGCTCTCCGCCGATGGAAAGACGCTGACCATCACCAGCAAGGGCGTCACGGAGGACGGCAAGCCACGAAACGACGTTCAGGTCTTCGAGAAATAGCGCGGTTCACGACGTTCCATGAGGGAGTTCCCGATCGTTTCCGGCATTACCAGCCGAAACCGATTTTCGAGGAGCCTTTCATGGAACGTCTTACGACCCCCGCCGGGATAACCGTCTCCTACGACAAGGGCGGCAGCGGCCCGCCGCTCGTCTTGTCGCACGGCGCCTTCAGCGATCACCATACGAACTGGGAGTTCGTGAAGCCCGGCCTCCGGAAGGAGTTCACGGTCTATGCCGTCGCTCGCCGCGGGAGGGGCGAGACGGACAGAACCGACGGCCACACTCTCGAAGACGAGATCGCGGATCTGGTCGCCGTGATCGAGTCGGTCGGCGATCCGGTGTTTCTTGCAGGTCACTCCTACGGGGCGCACTGTGCCCTGGGCGCCGCGCACCTTCTGCCCGGTCGAGTGCGAAAACTCGTTCTGTACGAACCTGGCCGCCCGAACCTCTGCCGCAGCGCCGTGCTGGCGCGGCTCGAAGATCTGGCGACGGCCGGCGACTGGGACGAACTCGCGTTTACGTTCTTCCGTGATGCGCTGCGCGAACCGGTCGAGGAGCTCGACGCGCTGCGCGCCACGGACCTGTGGCCGCCGATCGTCGCCGACGGACCGGCCTCGATCCGCGACATCAGGGCCCTGACGAAGTACGACTTCGATGCGGGGCGATATCGAGATCTCGACATTCACGTCCTGCTGCAGACGGGATCCGAGAGTCCGCCCGATCTCTACGTCACCGACGCGCTCGCAGCCGCACTGCCTCGCGCCACCATTGGCGTACTCCCAGGGCAGGCTCACGAAGGCATGACGACAGCGCCAGACATGTACCTGGAAGCAATAAGGACATTCCTGCTCGAATCAGATCCGATCCTGGAGCGGGGACGTGTCGGTGCAACGGCGGTCCGATGATGCCCTTCCGAAACGCACCGTGACACGTTGCGTGCGCAGTGTCGGAGTTGGGTCTTCTCTTCGGCCTACGCGATCGCCTCCGCTCCGCGGCGCGGGTCCTGTCGCGGGACAGCCCCACTCGGTGCTCGGCACAATGCGCTTGTCACGGGTGTCGCCTGCGCGCCGAGCGGGGCGCCCCGTCCCGCGCCACCCGCAGGCTACGCTCCGGCTCGATGGTTCTATCCGAAAGCCTCTTCTCGTCTCTTAGGGTATGCCGGTGATGACCGATCTTTGAGCGGGAACGTAGGCGGTGGGTGACCGCGGACGGGGCGCCCCGCCCGCCGCGCAGGCGCGTCTCCCGTGACAAGTGGTTGTCGCGCCGAGGACGGGTGGGGCTGTCCGCGGGCAGGACCCGCCGCCGGAGTGGAGGCGATCGCGTGGGCCGAAGAGCACAACCGGCCACGGGTGTTCCTGATCCCCTATACTGCACCACCGTGCGCACAGCCCGTCGCCTCTTCGGTGCAGCCCTCGTCGCCGCCGTCACGATGCTCTGGATCGGCGCGAGCGCTCGGCAACCGGCGCCCGCCCAAGGACGTCCGAACATCGTCTTCGTGCTCGCCGACGATCTCGGCGTCAACGATCTCGGAGTCTACGGACGGAAGGAGCACCGCACGCCGAGTCTCGACCGGCTCGCGGCCGAGGGACTGCGGTTCACGACCGCGTACGTCGCGTCGCCGATTTGCTCACCGTCGCGGGCGGCCATCATGACGGGGCGCTTTCCGGCGCGCCTTCACCTGACCACCTTCATTCCCGGGCGACCGGACGCGGCCTCGCAGAAGCTGCTCCATCCTCCGATGCGACAGCAACTGCCGCTCGAGGAGAAGACCCTCGCCGAGCACTTGCGCGGCGCCGGGTATGCGACCGCGATGATTGGCAAGTGGCACCTCGGAGAGGCCGGCTTTTCGCCGCGCGAGCAGGGGTTCGATGTTTTCCATGCCGGCCAGGCGACGACCGCACCGAGCGATGTCGAAGGCGGCAAGGGTGAGTACGACCTGACGCGTGAAGCCGAGCGCTTCATCGACGCCAACCGCGATCGCCCGTTCTTCCTCTATCTGGCCCACAACAACCCGCACATCCCGTTCCGTTCGGCGCGGCCCGAGCTCATAGCGTCGAACCGGTCAGCGTTCGAACCTGCATATGCGGCAACCGTGCAGACGCTCGACGACAGCGTCGGCCGGCTGCTCGCGCATCTCGACAAGACGGGACTTCGAGATCGGACGATCGTCATCTTTACGAGCGACAACGGCGGCCTTCACGTTCCCGAGGGTCCGCACCCGCGCGTGACGCACAACACACCCTATCGCGCCGGCAAGGGTTACCTGTTCGAGGGTGGACTCCGTGTTCCTCTGATCGTGCGCGGACCGGGCCTGACCGCCCGCCGCGTCGTCGATGCGCCGTTCGTGAACGTCGACTGGCTGCCGACGCTGCTCGAACTGAGCGGGACGGACGTGCCACGCGAGATCGACGGGGTCAGCCAGGCGGCGCTCCTGCGCACCGGGAAAGCCTCGCGTCCGTCGCGAACTCTGTACTGGCACCTGCCGCACTACACCAATCAGGGCAGCCGGCCGGCGGGAGCCGTGCGCGACGGGGAGTGGAAGCTCGTCGAGCACTACGACGACGATCAGCTCCAGCTGTTCAACCTCACCAACGACATCGGCGAGGCTCGCAATCTCGCCTCCGCCGAACCCGCTCGAACGGCGGCACTCCGCGAGAAGCTCCGGTCCTGGCGCAAGGCCGTCGATGCCCAGGACAATCGGCCGAACCCCGCTGTCAACGCGAACTTGTACAACGAGCTGTACCTGACCTTCGATCCCACGCGGTTCGATCCGCTTCGCGCCGACGACGCTGAATGGCAGAGAGTGGCGGAGTGGCGCAAACGGATGAACGCCGCGGTCGCCAAACCGACGCAATAATCCTTGACGCTGAAGGTTTCTCACAAGAGGGCCTCCTGCAAGAAACCTCTTCAACGGGACCGGTCAGACCGAAGCGCCGGCTTCCAGCGCCAGCAGGTAAGCCTTGGCCTCCAGGCCGCCGGCGAATCCCGTCAGCTTGCCGCTTGTCCCGATGACGCGATGGCACGGAGCCACGATCGAGATGGGGTTCCGGCCGTTGGCGGCGCCGACGGCGCGCGAGGCGCTGGGACTGCCGATCTGTTTTGCAATCTGCGCGTACGACCGGGTTTCGCCGAAGGGAATCGTCAGCAGCGCCCTCCACACTTTCCGCTGAAAGGCGGTGCCGACGAAGTCGAGCGTCAGGTCGAACTTCACGCGGCTGCCGTCGAAGTACTCCGCGAGCTGCCGCTCGGCCTCGACGAGCACGGGGTGCCTGGCGTCCTCAACCGCCGTGTGCAACCGCACGCGGCCTGGACGCTCGATCGGCCAGAGGATGGCGGTGAGCCCTTCGTCGGTCGCAACCAGCTTGAGTCTGCCGACCGGCGAATCCACCCACTTGTAGACGAGACGCTGCTGTTGTTCCGGCTGAGCGCTGGTCAGTGCTTGCTTCATATGCCGAGGATACGTTTTCAAGGTCCACTTCACTCGCCGTTTTCGGACAGCATCACATGGTGTCCGAAAATGGCTGGTCTGGTGAAAGGCTCCGCGCTAAGCTGCCTTCATGGAACGTAACGAACGGAGGCTCTATAAGGCACTCGCCGCGCGCGATGCCCGGTTCGACGGCGTCTTCTTCGTTGCCGTGACGTCGACCGGAATCTACTGCCGGCCGATCTGCCCGGTGAAGACCCCGAAAGCGGCCAACTGCCGATTTTTCGACACGGCCCAGGAAAGCGAGCAGGCCGGCTTCCGTCCGTGTTTGCGCTGCCGGCCCGAGCTCGCACCCGGGAGTGCTCCGATAGACGACTCGCAGCGCATCGCGCAGCTCATCGTGCAGCGGCTCGAAGAGGGAACGTTCGATGAGAAGGCCGGCCTCGAAGAGATTGCTGATCAATTCGAGCTCAGCTCCCGTCAGATCCGGCGCATCGTCCAGAAAGAACTCGGCGTGCCGCCGATCCAGCTACTGCTGACGCGGCGGCTGCTCCTGGCGAAGCAGCTGCTGACCGAGACGTCGCTGTCGGTCACCGACATCGCGTTCGCGAGCGGGTTCTCGAGCCTCCGGCGATTCAACGATGCCTTCAGCACGCGATACCAGATGCCGCCGACCCGCCTGCGGAAGAAAGTGACGGAGAGCGGCGACGCAAGCGGCGATAGTACGACGTCGATCCTGCAGCTCTCCTACCGCCCTCCCTACGACTGGAACGGCGTGCTCGCGTTTCTGTCGGCCCGCGCGCTCGCGGGGATCGAGTGGGTCACACCCGACTCGTATGCGCGGACGGTTTCGTTCGGGGACGACAGAGGGTGGATCCGAGTGACCCACGTCCAGAAGAAACGCGCGCTGATGCTCGAATTCACGCACACGCTCACGCCGGCGCTTCCGCGGCTCCTGAGCCGCGTGCGCGCGCTGTTCGATCTGAACGCCCGGCCGGACATGATCTCGAAGCACCTGGCCCGCGATGCACGGCTGGCGGCGGCGGTGAAAAGCAACCCGGGCCTGCGCGTGCCCGGCGCCTTCAACGGGTTCGAGATGGGCCTGCGGGCGATTCTCGGTCAGCAGGTCACGGTGAAAGCGGCCACCACGATCGCCTGCCGCTTCGTACAGGCGTTTGGTGATCCGATCGTGACACCGTTTCCTGAACTGAACAGGCTCAGCCCGTCCGCGGGGCGCGTTGCGAGAGCCAGCGAGGACGACATCGCACGGCTTGGCATCGTGGCGGCGCGCGCGCGAAGCATCATTGCGCTCGCGAAAGCACAGGGGTCCGGCGACCTCGGTCTCGACGGCGGCACCCATCACCACCCAGACGACTCCATCAAACGCCTGACCGAGCTCCCCGGTGTCGGTCCCTGGACCGCCCAATACATCGCGATGCGCGCGCTCCGCTGGCCGGACGCCTTTCCGAAGGAAGACATCGCGGTGCGCAACAACCTGGGCGGCGTCAGCGCACGCGAGGCCGAGCATTTGTCACAGGCCTGGCGGCCGTGGCGCAGCTATGCGGTGATGCACGTCTGGGGCATGGGAACGCGGTGAAAGGGAGAAGGCAAAAGGTAGAAGGGAAAACGGCCTTCTGCCCTTGGCGGCCACATTTTCATCCCGCTCTCGAGCCGATCCGTCGCCAGCCCGCCGGGGAGGTGCCCACTGATCCCTTGAACGCCCGGCTGAAGGCCGCTTCCGACTGATATCCGACATCGAGCGCCACTTTGGAGACCTTTGCCGAATCGTCGGCAAGCATCCGGCACGCGAGCTGAATCCGCCATCGGGTGAGATAGCGCATCGGCGGGTGCCCGATCAGCCCGGTGAAACGTTCGGCGAGCAATGAGCGCGACACGCCGATCTCCCGGGCAAGTCGATCGAGCGACCACGGGTCGGCGGGCCGGCCGTGCAGCAAGGCCAGGGCGTGCCCGGCGATCGGGTCGCGCAGGCCTGCCAGCCAGCCCGCCTGATCACCCGCCATCGAGCCCAGATACCGGCGGACAACCTCGACGAACAGCAGCTCGCTCAAATGCAGCAGCGCACAGCGACTGCCCGACTGAACGTCACGCGACTCGGCGAGCGTGAGATCGACCAGCTGCGAGAGCCGCTCGCCAGATCGTGATCCCTCTTGATGTCGAAGATGAAGCGCCCGGGGCAGGGCCTCGAGCACAGGATTGAACGGACGGATATCACAGCCCAGGAATCCGCACACGATGTGTGCCCGTTGCGGTCCGCCGCCGCCTTCAGCCACCTCGAGCGGCCCGGACTGTGTGGCCATGTGCCTGAAGAAATCGAGCACGGCATCGCCGCTCATGCCATTACGCAGGCCGGGATCGCTGGCCATGTTGTACGGATCGCCGTGCGGAACGACGAACACATCCCCAGCCTCCAGCCGCATCGGCTGGCGCCCTCGAACGGCGGCCCAGCATCCGCCCTCCTTCACGATGTGATACGAGACGATGTGCTGGGCGTCGGGCAGCAGGATCCTGGCGAAGGCTGCCGCCTCGGGAATCTCGTCCAACCAGGGCGACGACACGCGCATCGGAAAGAACAACGCGCCCGTAAGCCGCACGGTCCTCAGAACATCCGACAGGACATCTACCCCGCCGGCCGGGGCCGGTGCCGCAGGCGCAGCGCGCCTCGTGGATGGCGGGGCAGAGATCGTGGACGATCGGTCATGGCGTCCGGCCACGCCGCGATCTTACAGTTCTCCCGTCTGCCCGGAGGACTCGCATCACGACTGTCAATCGGCCGGCGCAATCGATGTGGGCATTGGGCGACTATCACCGGTTCGCCACCGCGACGGTGTGGCCGCTCGGGCCTGTCCTGGTCGAGGCATGCGGGATCCGCCCGGGTCAACGGGTACTCGATGTCGCGGCCGGCACGGGCAACGTCGCCATTCGCGCGGCCCAGGCCGGCGCGAGTGTCGTCGCCGCGGATCTGACGCCCGAGCACTTCGATGCCGGCCGTCGCGCCGCACGGGAAGCCGGAGTCGAGCTCGAGTGGATCGAAGCAGACGCAATGGCGCTGCCCTTCCCTGACGCCGGGTTCGACGTCGTCACATCGTGCTTCGGTGCGATGTTCGCGCCGGACCATCGTGCCACTGCAACCGAGCTGCTGCGCGTGTGTCGCCCCGGCGGCGTGATCGGGATGATGAACTTCGCGCCTGTCGACGCAGCCGGGGATTTCTTTCGTGTGCTCGCTGAGTACGCCCCACCTCCGCCGCCAGACGCTCTTCCTCCGCTGTTGTGGGGGACCGAAGATCACGTGCGAAGCCTGTTCGGCGAGAGGATTAGCTCACTGGACATGACACGACAGGAGTACGTCGAGACGGCCTCGAGCGCTCGTGAATACTTCGATCTGTTCAGGTACAGCTTTGGACCGATGGTCGCGATCCACGGCGCCCTGAACAACGAACCTGAGCGCAGTGCGAAGCTCGACGAGGCGTTTCGTCAGTTCATGATGCGGTGGAATCGGGACAGGGCCGCGGGAAGCGTGCGGATACCTTACGAGTATCTGCTCGTTATCGCGAAAACCCCGTAGTCCGCAGTCCGCGGTCCGCAGTCCGGGGTTCGGGCCGCGGGCTGCGGACCGCGGGCTGCGGGCTGCGGGCTGCGGGCTGCGGGCTGCGGGCTGCGGATTAGATGATCCAATAGCGCGGGCCGGCGCCGCGGCGTGAGGCGCGATCGCCAGGATTGGCGAACCGGCAGCGATCGAGCGACAGGCAGCCGCACCCGATGCACTCGGTGAGCCCGGTTTTCATCCGCTCGAGCTCCGCGATTCGTTCGTCAATCCGTTTCGTCCAGCCGCTCGACAGCTTTGCCCAGTCCGCGCGTTCGGGTGCGCGGTTGCGCGGCAGCCGGGCGAGCTCCGCGCGAATCTCCTCCAGTGACAGCCCGATCTTCTGCGCGAACACGATGAACGCCACACGGCGAAGCACCAGGCGCGGATACCGCCGGTGGCCGGAATCGTTCCGTTCGGCGGTGATCAGCCCCTGGTCCTCGTAGAAGCGCAGCGCCGACGTTGCCACTCCGCTGCGCCGCGCGACCTCACCAATAGTCAGGACATCGCCCACCGCACCAGTCTGCGTCACTTTTCTCTTGACTTCAAGTGCACTTGAAGTTCGATGCTGGGACGTCGGCGGTTGGGATCAGTTGCCAGTTACCAGTTTCCAGTTGCCAGTAGTCAACAGGGCTGTCTGGGAACTGGTAACGGCGACTGTCTGGAGACGCTCATGATTGAATCAACTCGGATCGCTCTCATCACAGGTGCCAGCCGCGGACTCGGGCTGGCGATTGCCCGGGTCCTCGCGAAACGCCGTTTTGGCCTGATCATTGGCGGCCGGGATACCGAAGCCCTCGCCGCCGCGGAAGGCGAGCTGTTGCGGGATGCGTCCGCGGTGGTGCCGGTCGCCGGCGACATCACCGATGCCCAGGTTCGCCTCAACCTGATCGACGCGGCCCGCAGGCTCGGAGGGTTGAACGTCCTGGTCAACAACGCCTCGGAGCTTGGAGCCATTGGACCGCTCCTGCAGTTCGACGTGCCACGAATGGGCCGCCTGTTTCCCGTCAACGTCGGCGCGCCCACGATCCTCATGCAGCTCGCTGCGCCGCTACTGGCATTGCGGCGCGGGTTGATCGTGAACATCACGAGCGACGCCGCGACCGCTGCATATCCCGGCTGGGGACCGTACGGCGCAACCAAGGCGGCACTGGAGCTGCTCACGCGTACGCTCGCGGCCGAATTGAGCCACGAGGGCGTGTCGGCCATCCTCGTCGATCCTGGAGACATGCGCACCCGGATGCACCAGGAAGCATTTCCGGGCGAGGACATCTCCGATCGGCCGCTGCCCGATGTGACCGCTCCGTTCTGGAACTGGCTGGTCGATCAGGACCCGGAGAAGATTCGCGGCCAGCGATTTGCAGCCCAGCAGGAGGATGCGCGATGGCTGCAACAGGCGTGATCGACGCTTTCACCCTCCCGGCGCATCTCGCGGCGGCGGAGCCCCCGGAAGCGCGCGGACTGAAGCGTGACGAGGTGCGCCTGCTCGTCTCGAACGTCGCGCAAGACTCGATCGCTCACGCGCGATTCAGCGAGTTGCCCCGGTGGCTGTCGCCCGGCGATCTCCTCGTGGTCAACACCAGCGGCACGCTGAAAGCAGCGCTCGCGGCAAGAACCCGGAACGGTCACAGGTTCGAGTTGCATCTCTCGACGCAACTGCCGGGCAATTTCTGGGTAATCGAGGTGCGGCGTCCAGGGCCGGTCGCGTCACTTCCCTGCCGTGATGCGCTCGCGGGCGCGACGTTCGAGCTGGAGGCCGGCGGCACCGTGACGGTGCTCGCGCCCTACCCGCTCGGGAGTGCGCTGAATGCACCGTCGCGATTGTGGATTGCGGCACTGGAGCTGGAGAGCCCCGTACTTCCGTACCTCGAACGATTTGGCACCCCGATTCGCTACAGCTACGTCACCAGGTCCTGGCCCGAGTCGATGTACCAGACGATCTTCGCCACCGAGCCCGGCAGCGCAGAGATGCCGTCGGCCGGACGGCCGTTCACCCCCGAGCTCGTCACGCGGCTGGTGTCCGCCGGAATTCAAATCGCACCGTTGCTTCTGCATACCGGCGTCGCCAGCCTCGAGGATCACGAACCGCCGTACGAGGAGTATTTCCGCGTGACTCGGGAGACCGCCGACCGTGTCAACTCGACGAGGCGCGCCGGCGGTCGGGTCGTCGCGGTGGGCACGACCGTCGTGCGTGCGCTCGAGACGGTGACCGACTCGCGTGAGATGACATCGCCGGGCGAGGGCTGGACCAGTCTGGTGATCGGTCCGGAACGACCGCTGCGAGCCGTGAACGGAATGATCACCGGCCTTCACGAACCACATGCGACTCATCTCGCCATCCTCAGGGAAGTGATTGCCGGCGCCGGCGGCCAGCGACCGTCATCACAGCTGGATCGCGCCTATGCCGAGGCACAGCTGGCGGGCTACCTGTGGCACGAGTTCGGGGATTCGCATCTGATTATTTGATGTCCGCAGCCCGCGGCCCGCAGCCCGCGGTCCGGGGTTCGGGGTGTGCGGACAGCGGACCGCGGACTGCGGGATGCGGATCCGGATGAGATCGCGAAGCAGATACCGCTCTGCTGCGGAGGCGATCGCGTTTCTGGCATCTCGGTTGCTCCAACTGAGAGTCCAGGAGGACCCCGATGCCCGAGAAAGCCACCGTCGATCGTGCCCGCAAGTTGAAGCGTTCCGGGCGAGCTCCGTCTACACAGGCTGGCGAGTTCGTCCGTGAGGAGATCCATCACGTCCGCGAAGGCAAGCACGGCGCGGCCTCCGCCAAGCAGGCGATCGCCATCGGTCTGTCGAAGGCGAGGCGCGCGGGTGTGAAGCTGCCGGCTCCGCCGGCGAGTGCCAAGGAAACTACGAAGCGAAGTGCCGCATCCGCACGCCGAGCTGGCGCGCGACACACGCGGCCGTCGCCCAGGCGATCCCGAGCGACCCGGTCAGCGCTGAAGCGTGAGCCTCGGCGGACGGCCTCGAAGGATGCGTTGTCACGTCAGGCCCGGGGCGCCGCCCGCCGTCGAACCGCGAAAGCCCGCAGCGCATCCGCGCGGAAGGCCGCCCGGACCAAGGGTCCGCGACTGCGTCACGCCGCGGCGAAGCGCGCCGCCCGGACCCGCCGGGCGCACGGAACGAGCCGCCGCCGCAGAGCGTCCGCGTAATTCGCGAAGTCTCTGGCTGGCGCTGCCAACCCGGATCCTGCCTCGACCGTCCAATACGCGATCTACCGGTCGCCGGACGACCTGGCTCTGGAGTTGGCCGTGAAAACCATCCTCGACACGACATTGCAGGATCTGCGCTACGCCGCCCGGGTGCTGCGCCGCAACCCGGGATTCACCTTCTTCGCGGTTCTCTCCATCGCGCTCTGGCTTGGCGCCAACGCCGCGATCTTCAGTCTCGTGGATGGCGTGCTCCTGAAGTCGATGGGTTACCCGGAACCGGAGCGCATCGTCCAGCTGTGGGAGCGACCACCGCGCGGGCTTCGCAACGGGATCGCGGCCGCCAACTACATCGATTGGACGGAACAGAGCCGCTCGTTCGACGCCATGGCTGCCCAGACGGGCGGCACCATGAGTTATTCGCCGAGCTCGGACGCGGGCGGCGCTGAACCGCGATCCGTGCGCGCGGCGTACGTGTCGGCGCCCTACTTCGATGTGTTCGGAACGAAGGCGGCGCTCGGTCGAACCTTCGCCCGGGACGAAGATCAGCGGGGCAAGGAGAAAGTGGCAGTCCTCAGCCATCGGCTGTGGCTGAATCTCTTTGGCGCCGATCGCGCAATCGTCGGCCGCAGCATCCTGCTGAACGGTGAGCCGTACACGGTCATCGGCGTGTTGCCCGGCAACAGTGAGTTCGATCGGCGTGCGGCGGAGCTCTGGATCCCGCTGGCGTTCCCGCCGCAGGTCGCGCGCGACTATCACTATCTCGGGGCAGTCGCTCGTCTGAAACCAGGCGTCAGCCTGCAGCAGGCGCAGGCCGAGATGAGCACCATCGCCGAGGGGATCGCCACCCGCTACCCCGACGTCAAGAAGGGATGGGGCGCAACGGTCGACCGCTACATCGACCGCCTGGTCGGCCCGCAAACGCGGCTCTCGCTCATTGTGCTCATGTGCGCAGTGGTCGCGGTGTTACTGATTGGCTGCGCCAACCTGGCGAACCTCCTGATGGCGCGCGCGACGCTGCGGTCGCGCGAAATCGCGCTGCGGCTGGCGCTCGGTGCGCGACGAGGCCGTGTGATCCGCATGCTCCTCACCGAGAGCCTGCTGCTTTCGACACTCGGCGCGATCCTCGGCGTGCTCTTTGGATACGGCCTGCTCCGGTGGATCCAGAGCCTGCTGCCACCCTTCTACTTCCCCGCCGAAGCGAGCATCGCGATGGACTTGCGCGTCCTGCTCTTCCTGATGATCGCGACGGTTCTCACCAGCATCACGTTCGGCCTGTCGCCCGCGTTGCAGGCGTCCCGGCGCGGCCCCGTCGAGGCGCTGAAGGAAAGTGGTCGATCGAGCTCGGCGAGCCGGCGCGCCGTCTACACTCGTCACGCCTTCGTGGGACTGCAGGTCGCGGCCGCGTTCATTCTGCTGGCCGGCGCCGGGTTGATGATCCGCAGTTTCCAGCGCGTGCTGGACGTCGACACCGGTTACAACACCGAGGGCATCGTCGCTGCCTACCTTCCGTTGCCGATGGATCGCAATCCCGAAGTTGTCTCACTGACCCAGTACATCCAGCAGATCCTCGATGAAGTGGGCGCGGTACCCGGTGTCACGGCGACGGCCGTGGCCACTGCGATTCCCCTCCGCGGCTGGGGAGACGGGATGCCATTCCGGCTGCCGGAAAAGCCGGACGAGATCGTCGGAACCGGATTCAAGATCGTGACCCCCGGCTATTTCCAGGCGCTCGGCCTGCGGGTGATTGCGGGCCGGCTCCTCGACGATCGCGATCGCGCAGGATCGCTGCCGGTGGTCGTCGTCAACGAGTCGTTCGTGCGCCGCTACTCACCCAACCAGAACGCGATCGGCAAGCGAATCCTCGTCGAACAGATTCGGCCATCGCGCCGCGGCCTGGGGCCGCAGGTTGCCTGGGAGATCGTCGGGATCGTCGCGGACGAGAAAGGCAGGGGCCTCGAGACCCCCGACGACATCGGCGCCTACGCCGCATTCGCGCAGAGCCCTGTGGTCGGGCTCGGCCTCGTGGCAAGAGGCAGCGGCGATTCCGGCCTCTTGATCAAGTCGATTCAGCGGGCCGTCCAGCGTGTGAACAAGACCCAGGTCCTCGATCGTCCGACTACGGTGGTCGAGCTCAAGGCGGAATCGATGATCGGCCGGCGAATGCCGACCATGCTTCTCGGCGGATTCGCGCTGCTGGCCATGCTGCTGGCGTGCGCGGGGATCTACGGCGTGCTGTCGTTCGTCACCGCGAACCGAACCCAGGAACTGGGCATCCGCGCCGCCCTCGGTGCGTCGCGTTGGGACATCGTAAGAATGGTGCTGGGCAGCGGCACCGCGCCAGTGATCGCCGGATTGCTGGTTGGACTGGGCGGCGCGATCGGCCTGACGCGGTTCATTCAGTCGATGCTGTTCCAGACGAGCCCCATCGACGCGATCAGCCTGACCGCGGTCAGCGCCGTCTTCCTGGTGGTCGCGATGACCGCGTGTCTCGTGCCCGCGTGGCGGGCCGCGCGGCTCGATCCGATGCTGGCGCTGCGCCAGGAATGACGCGACGAGCCGTCGGTTCACATAGAGCCAAGGATCAATCCAACCATCGCGACGGCGAAGCCCGCGAGGATGAGCGCGACCAGCAGCGCCACTTTGAGCACTGAGATTGGCGTCTGCCCGATCACACACGCCGGGTCCTGGCCGGAAATGACCGTCCGGTAAAGACGGCTTCGGTAGCGATAGGCGATGGCATAGGCGGGAAATGCCACGCGCCGGGTGCGCAGCCCGCGGAGCTGGATCGATGCGTGGAAGTTGCGGAAGCGAGCGCCGGGAGCTTCATGGCCCTTGATGCGGGCCTCCGCGAGACCACGGATCGCCTCGACGATCCGGCCGCGCGCGACGCTGCGGGACACATCGAACCGCTCCCGCACCTCGTCTGTGCCGTCGCTCTGCGGCGGCTCGTTGACCGCACCAGCTACCCTGTAGGTGGGAATCAGGCGTGCACATTCGTGCGGGGACAGGCCGCGCGTCGCCGGAATCACGATGTGATCGAACTCGGTCCGAAGCTCTCCTGCATGTGGCGCCCAGGCGGCGCGGCGCGCACCCGCGTTCGAGTCGAGCGTCCACGTGACGATCGCGTCGGCGCTCACGATCCACCCGGTCCACCAGAGCGCCCGCAACGATTCCAGCCGGGCAGCCGATGCCAGGCTGGACGGCTGGAAGAATCCCTGCCGCGCCAGCCATCCACGATAGGTGTCGGTCGCCGCTCGCCGGTCGAGGGTGAATGGCAGGTACTGCTCCGTCTGTTCGACGGGATCGATCTGCGCCTCGAGCTTCAGCACGCTTCCGCAGAAGGCACATTGCGGCGCCTGCACCGTGGTGCGGTACTCCATGGCCGGTCCGCAGGACGGGCAGCGAAAGATGTGGACGCGCGTTCCGCGTCCCGGGTCACTGGCCAGATGAGGGATCGCCAGGTAGCAGACCGGGCAGCGCAGGTCGCCCGCTTCGCTCACGCTGCCGCAGCGCTGGCAGTTCAATGGCGCGGCGGTCATTCGAGTGACGCGATGACGATCCCGATGACCATCAACGTCGCGAGCGCGAGGACGGCGATCAGCACTATCAATCCGAGCTTGGCCCACGAGAATGGAATGACACCGCCCACTTGTCCGGTTTGCCCGTTGACGAGAACCCGCACGCTCGGCTTCCGAGGGTGATAGCGCATCGCGAAGGTCCACACCGGCACCAGCGTCAGGTCGATGGACTCGTCTACGAATTGCGTTCGATGCTGCAGTGAGCGGACCTCGTCACCCGGCATGAACGCGTGGAGCGAATGACCGATCCAGGCTTCGGCCTCGGCCTTGGCGAGACGCAAACACTCTTCGGGGCTCAACGTCGGCTCTTCCGACGTCCAGCCCGCCACGATCGCGGGCGAGTACCTCCGAAGGCGCCCGAAATCGAACGGCTCGATGGCTTCGACCTCGCGATTGGAGAGGCTGCGCGACGCCGTCACCAGGATGTCGGCAACGTAGGCGACGTGCCGGCCGGTCAGATCCACGTATTCCGTCTTCTCCTTCCGGCGCAGAACGACACCCCCGTCGTCATCTCCCTCGATCCCGAGCCGCTTGTAGTTTTCGCCGATCGAGGCCCGGTACTGAGAGTCCGCGGTCGCGGAGTAGAGGTAGGCGGGCAGATAGATTCCGGTGATCCGCTCGGCGGCCGCGCGCGTGAGACCGAACGGAGCCATCTTCCGCCGGCGGATCCAGCGGGCCACCGCTTGCCCGGCCTGCTCACGCCCGATGACGAAGCCGAGCGCAAAGGCGGGATGGGGTCGTCCGGGAACGGACTCGCGGGTTACCACCGTCGCGGCGTCGCAGAACGGACAGCGCTCGGTTCGCTGCTCCGCTCCTATCGACATCAACGCGCCGCAGGACTCACACCCGAGCTCCAGGGTTTCGGATCTGCTGATGGACGGCTCCTTCGCCGCGATCCGGAATTCGGCCGATCGCTCTCCCTGTTTCGGCCGATTCGGCCCGGATCAGCAATGTCTTTCCAGAACCATCCCTTCGCCCGCGCGATCCGCGCCGCGTCGATCCCCAGAAGCTACTTCGGCTTGCAGGTCGAGGCCGCGCCCATCCAGTTGAGCGTCGCCTCTCCGCGCGCCTCCCAGAACAGGACCCCGTCGCCCTCGTATCTGCTGCCCGATGCGGCCTTGACCTGGAACGCCGGCCGCGCAGTACTGCCACGTTCGAGCAGCACCATCGACGGCTGCGTCTCATAGAACGTC
>Ga0075418_10001097_pt1 | contig 30201 bp, 17 predicted proteins | sample SoiMetdeltSBSDD2_FD_81776 | JGI IMG/M metagenome (GOLD analysis project Ga0075418, IMG submission 81776) | Bulk soil microbial communities from a Populus tree surrounding site in Tennessee, USA - Soil MetaG P. deltoides SBSDD2 | ecosystem: Environmental > Terrestrial > Soil > Tree plantation... | reverse complement strand
GGCCCAGCAATGTGGTGAACCTCACCAGCGCATTGGAGCCGGAGAGCCGCAACTCTGTGACGCGCGGCGGGGCATTGGTAGGGAATTCGTCGGCGCCGATGTCGGGGTTGGCTCCTCGCGGACGACGATCTCCATCAAAATCGTTGGTGATTGTATTGAGCGCCGCCGCTCGATCGATGGCGTTAGTGGCGGAAGCCAGCAGGTGCAAGTCGCCTGCGGCCGGGTTTACGAACATGGCGGGCGTGGCGGTAACGAGGTTTCCATTTTGGATGGCAACCGCGTTGTCGCGGAGGCGGATCGGGGCATCGGCGACGTTGTTCCGAGCAGCACCGTTGGTGGCAGTGGCGAAACGAAATTCAATAGCGAACAGTTCGTTGCCGTTGAGCAGAAGGGTGTTGTGATCGATTTGTGTGCCCGGAGAATTCCACGCTATCAACGACCCGTCTGAGCCGGCGCGGCGGCTGGCGCTCATGAAGCCGGGTGCGAGATAAACAAAATTGTTGCGAATGATTCCCCCCACGTGGTCGCGATATGGGACCGAGTTGTCGAGCCCGTAGGCGACCGCGCGGTCCACGCTAATGAAAATGTTCTGTTCCGTGATCGTGTTCGATGACTGGCGCCAGAAGAGCACGGCGGGATTCCAGAGATAGGCTGCGGTGTCGGGATTGTGAAGGTTGCGGAAAAGGTTACCGCGCACGATCCAGTTTCGCGCAGCGTGGGCGCTGATGCCGTTGAAGTAACCGACGCCCGAGCCGTGATCGGCGGGCGGGCTGCCGGTGTATTCGAAGATGCAGTGCTCGACCACGCCATTGTTCACGCCGAGCCCGCCATTGACGTCGGTGGGATTGGATTTGATGAATTGCGAGCCGGCATTGATCAGCCTCACGCAATAGACGCGTGGCGACTGGGCGCCCGTATTGAAAATGATTTCGTTGTCCCAGGTATCGCGAATGGTCAGGTGGGCGATCGTGGTGTTGGTGCTGTTGGACCAGATGCCGACGGGCACGCCGCCATGATTGGAATTGTCCATGCCCTTGCCGATGAGGACGACGTTGGTGCTGCCGTTGGTGCCGCGAATGGTGACGTTGTTGCGGCCGTTAATGTAAAGGCTGCTGGAAAGGTTGTACGTGCCGTTGGCGAGCAGGAGCGTGTCGCCGTGGCCCAGATTGCCCATGGCGCTTTGGAGCTGGGGCTCGGTGCTGATGTTTACGATGCGAGTGCCGGTGATGGGCAACTGCGGGGCGTTGCCGGGTGATGCGGCGAGGGCTGCGCCCTGCGCCGCGAGCAATGCGAGGATCACTTGAAGTCGTTTCATCGATTCGCGGGGATTCTCACACACGAGAGGCGATGATTCAATCCGGCGCGCTGGGACATCGCTCCCTGCCCAAGTCTTGATGTCTACCAAACGTCTGACATGACCGGTGCGGATGCATGGCTACGATGGCAGGGTTCCGCAGAATTATGAAAACTGTTCTGGCCCTCACTGCCGCTTTTTTTGTAGCGCTCATCCCCGCCCGCGCCGCCACCGTCACATGGACCGGCGGCGGTAATAATGATAATTGGAGCACGCCCGCCAACTGGGGCGGCATTGTGCCCAGCCCGGGCGATTCGTTGATCTTCACGACGACATCGCGCCTCAATAACACGAACAACTTCTCGCCGGGGACGACCTTCAACGGGATCACGTTCGAAGTCCCCGCCGGGAACTTCGTGCTCAACGGCAATCCGATCATGCTCGGCGGGGACATCGTGGACAACCAATTCGTGACACTGCAGACGATCAATCTCTCGCTGAGTCTTCCCACGACGCGCAACGTGGACGTGACCGCGGACGGTTCGCTGACGATTTCCGCGGTGATCTCCGGCGCGGGTGGAATCACCAAGAGCGGAGCCGGTTTGCTGACGCTGGGCGCGGCGAACACATTCGGTGGTTCGCTAACGGTCAATGCGGGAACGGTGGCTGTGAGTTCGGATGCAAACCTCGGCGGCGCCCCACTTTCCGCAACGCCAAACAAGATTGTCCTGAACAACGGCGCGCTACGCGCCACATCGAGTTTTGCGATTAATGCGAATCGCGGAATATCATTGAGTGGCGAAGGCGCGTTCGAGGTTGGTAATGGCATTACGCTTTCATACGGCGGCAGCATTGCCGGGGCGGGTGGGCTTTCGAAGTTGCGTTTCGGTGGTTTGACCCTGTCAGGCGCGAACACTTATAGCGGCGCGACTGCCGTGAAGAATGGGACATTGACACTGGACTTCACCGCAGCGGCCTCGCCGGCGAACAACATCATCAATCCGAATTCGGCAGTTTCTCTCGGCGGAGCAACCGCTGGGGCGGGCACGACCAACTTCGCGGCGCTGATCATGAACGGCAAAACGGATACCGCAAATGCTCAAACCTTCAACGGTAGCACGATTGCCCTTGGGCAGGCGCAGGTCCGTGCCAACAGCTCCGGGGCAGGTTCGGCGACCATCGCGCTGGGTGCGTTGTCGCGCGACTTGGGAGGCGTTGTGAATTTCATTCCGCCGAGGCTGATTGGCGGCAATGGAAATATCACGACCACTTCCGGCATCGAGAATGGAATCCTCGGCGGATGGGCGATGGTGAGTGATGGTACGGTGGCGCTTCAAGGCGGCGGTAGTGGAAATCCAATCCCCCCGGCGGTGGCGACGAACTTCGCCACGGTCGACGGAAGCGGTAACATCATTCCGTACACCAACTACACTGAGTACACCGGCGGCAACCTTGCGGACTTTACGTGGGGTACGAACAACGTCCGAATTGGGAGTGAATTGCAAGGTGACATTCTGTTGAATGCGCCGGACTCCGGGACGACGCATGACGTTAATACGATCACGTTCAGCCGTGGGTTTAACTGGGGCCTCAATATCGGACAGGGCAACACGCTGCGGCTCGGCCGCCGGGGCGCGCTGTTCAGCCAACACCACGCGAATTCTCCGACGTGGGGCATTACTTCGTCAGCGGCGGCTGGTGGGGGCGGTGGCAACCAGGACGTCGGCACCCTTACAGCCGGTGGCGCGCCGGATACACCCGGCGAAATTATCATCCACCTTAGCCAGGCAGGCTCCGGTTCCGCTAACAACTTTGTCATCGATTGCAAGGTCACCGACAATGGGGCGGGGCCGGTTTCGATCATCAAGGCGGGTCCGGGCTTTTTCAAGTTGCGTGGGCATAATACGTATTCGGGCGGCACGTACGTTTTGCAGGGACGCATCCAGCTCTCGGGCAGCGAGGTTGGCACCTCGAACCCAGACGGTATCGGCACCGGCCCGCTTTACATCTTTCCAGGCGGCTATCTGTTTTTTGCCGGCACAGGTTCGCCGATCACCAATAAGATGTACATCGCAGGCGACGCGGCACGGCAAGAGCAAGGCATTGGCGCGATCCGCACGTCCGGCGGTTGGAGGGTCGACGGCGAAGTGGAGTTGATCGGCGACGCCACGATCGGCGGTAATGGAAACGTCAGTGGCGGCATCGCCGGCAGGATCACAGGTCCTTACAGCCTCACTCTGTGTTCGGGCGGCACGGTGAACGGCACGATATCAATTTCCAATCCAAACAATGATTGGACCGGCAACACGATCATCCAGGCGCGCAACAACCAGGGTGGCAATACTTTTGTAAGCGGCGGCGATGAATGTATTCCGCACGGCTTCGGCAAAGGCAACGTTGCCCTGCTCGGCTACAGCACGGGAACGATTACATGGAATCTCAACGGTTTCAGTGAGACGATCAATGGCCTCTCCACTCCCGGCACTGGCCCGACATGCACCATCCTCAACAACGGCGCCACGGTCTCCACCCTCACGGTCGGCGGGAACGATCAGTCGGGCGTCTTCGGGGGCGCGGTGAACAATGGCAGCGGCACGCTCGCTCTGAGGAAGATCGGCGGCGGCAAACAGACGTTGACGGGAGGGAATACCTACAGCGGCACCACCACGATCGAAGGTGGCACGCTGGCACTCGGTTCATCGGGTTCGATTGCGAGCAGCCAGCAAATCATCGTCAATGGCGGAACGCTAGATGTGACTGATGTCGCTGGTGGGTTTGCGCACGCGTTTCCAATCAGTCTCGATAACGGCACGCTGGCGTTGCGCAACACCGTGTCTCCAGGCATTGCAGCTTTGTCGCTCACGAATTCCAGAGTGCGCGTCACGAGCGTTGGGAGCAGTCCGGTGACGATTGACACGGCGCTCTTTACGACGGGTGGGGATTCCAACGTGATCGACATCGCTTCGGTGGGCAATGTCTCGGGCTATCCGGCGCAGTTCACTCTCATAAAATATGCGGGCTTCATTGACGGCGCGGGCTTCAACTTTGTGCTCGGCAATGTGCCCACTGCGAGCACGGTCGGTTACATTTCGAACAATGTCGCCAATGCGTCGGTTGACCTGGTGTTGCTGGATGGACCGAAGGCGCTTCTTTGGACCGGTGCGGCCAACAATAATTGGGACATCAATACTTCCGTAAACTGGCAGGCCTTCGGGGTCACACCGTCGGTTTATCTGGATGTTGATCTCGTGCGTTTCGATGACAGGTCCAGCGTGAACACGGTCAACCTGACAACCACGCTGTTGCCCAGCGCCGTAACGGTGAGCAATGAAACGGCGACCTACACCTTTGCCGGCTCTGGAAAAATCTCCGGGCCAACCGGTTTGACCAAGGACGGCGCGGGCACGCTGATCCTGAACAACAGCGGCACCAACGACTTCTTCGGGCCCTTCACGATCAACGCGGGCACGGTGCAGGTCGGCAACAACAGCGCGAACGGTTCGCTGGGAGCGGACGGCGTGATTAATAATGCGAACCTCACTTTTGCGCGGAGCGACAACGCGACGATCGCCAATCCTATTTCCGGCTCAGCCACTGCCACTCTCACGCAAAACGGTCCGGGCGTCCTGACGCTCAGCGGCAACAGCACCTTTAGCGGGCCGGTCGTGGTGGCGCAAAGCACACTAAAAGCCGGCAGCGCGACGGCCCTCGGAAGCGCGGATAATTCGACGATTGTGAACAGCGGCGCGACCCTGGACGTGAACGGCCAGAATTTGAGCACGGAACCGATCGTTGTGGGCGGCCCGGGCGTGGGAGGCAATGGCGCGCTCGTGAACACCGGCGGAGATCAACTCAATGCCTTCCGCGTTATCACCCTCACTGACGACACGGTATTCGGGGGAACCACCCGTTGGGACATTCGCACCAATGCCGCGGGCGCGGGAGAGTTGAGAACCGAAGGGCGGGTTCACAGCCTCTCGAAGGTGGGAAGCAATCAGGTCTCACTGGTGGGCGTGAACGTTGATCCGTTTCTCTCTGATATCGACGTGCGCGAAGGCACCTTCAGTGTGCAGACAACGACTTCGCAGGTAGGCGACCCCGGCGGAGCTCTGACCGTTCACGGTGGAGCGACGCTTGGTCTGTTCGCCTTGAATGCCAATCCTTTGAACAAAGCGATCGCATTGCGCGAAGGGGCCACGCTCTGGAACGAAAGCGGCCTCAGCATCGTCAACGGGCAGATCATCCTGGAAGGCACTGCCACTGTGAACGCCGCGAACGCCGGCACGACGCCTTCGCTGAATGTGATTGGAGAGTTCGGTGGTCCGGGCGGACTCACCAAGATCGGTTCTGGCCAAATGATCATGGCTGGGCCATTCAACGCTTACTCGGGCCCCACGGTCGTCAGCAATGGCACGTTGTTGGTGGACGGCAACTATTCGGATGTCACCACCGGGCGGTTCACGGTGCAGGGCGGCACGTTGGGTGGCACGGGCGCGATCACCGCGCCGGTGACTATCAATGCTGGCGGCGCACTCTCTCCGGGCAGTCCAGCGAATACGCTTGGAACGCTGACGATTGGCAACACCCTGACGCTTGGCGGGACCACGCGAATGGACGTGAACAAAGCGGGCGGCATCATCGCCAACGATCTGGTCTTTGGCGTCTCCGCGCTCCAATTTGGCGGCACGTTGCAGTTGAACGTCACAGGCGAGGCGCTGGTCGTCGGCGATGCGTTCAGCCTGTTCAACTTCGCAAGCGCGTCCGGAAATTTCACGGCGATCACACCCCCGACACCGGGGGCAGGGCTCGCGTGGGACACCAGCCAGTTGCTGGTAAACGGCACCATCGCCGTGGCGGCGTTCACGAGCAGGCCGGAATTTGGAAACGTCCTGCGGTCCGGCAGCGACTTCGTCATGACCGGCTCCAACGGCCCTCCAGGCATGACATTTTACGTACTGTCCTCCACGAATATTGCCACGCCGCTGCCGCAGTGGACGCCGGTGCTGACGAATGCGTTTGATGCGAGCGGGAACTTCAGCGTGACCAACCTGATCGATCCGGCCACGCCGCAACGCTTCTTCCTGTTGCAAACTCCGAACTAACTGAGGAGAAACCTGTCAATGAGATTACCTGTTCCGTTCAGGATCGGGGTAGGGCTGGCGGCAGTTGTATGCTCATCCGCCTTGTTCGCAGCGGATGCGCTGACGGTCGCCAGCCCTGATAACAAGCTGCGCCTCGACTTCGCAGTCGGGGACGGGACGCTTGCTTACTCGGTCGCTTTCAACGGGAAGACGGTGATCGAAACTTCGGCTGTGAAGGTTGGCGTCGACGGCGAGGACCTGACGCAGGGAGTTGAATCGGGCAAAGGCGAATCATCGCGCCACAACGAAAAATACTCCTGGCGCGGAGTTCACTCGGAAGCCGTCAACCATTTCAATGGCTTGAAGTTTCCGGTTTCGCAAAAAACCAATAACGCGCGCTATGCGATCGAAGCGCGGGCGTTCAATGATGCCGTCGCATTTCGATACATCTTCCCTGGGGACAAACAATCGCGCGTGCCGGATGAGTCAACGATGTTCCGTTTGCCGGCCCGCAGCACCGTCTGGTACCACGATCTCGGCGGTCACTACGAAGATACTTACGACAAAAAGGAAGTCGGCGCGGTCGGAGCCGACGAGTGGGCCGCCCCTCCCCTGACCTTTAAGCTCGCCGAAAATGGCGGATACGCTTCGATCACCGAAGCCGCACTGGTCAACTATAGCGGCATGGCGTTGCAGGCCGATGGCAAACGCGGTTTCAAGGTCGCGCTGGGCCACAAGCACCCAATCTCCTACCCGTTCCGCCTGCGCTACAGCAACGACATCGACCGCGTTTCCCAACCTGCGCCCATCACCGGCACGATTACTTCGCCGTGGCGCGTGATCATGGTCGGCCGCGATCTCAACGCACTCGTGAACTGCGACGCGGTGCACAACCTTTGTCCGCCGCCGGATTCCAAGCTGTTTCCCAACGGCATGAAAACCGATTGGGTGAAGCCAGGGCGCGCGGTTTGGAAATACCTGGACCGCGGAGCCAACACGTTTGAGGAGATGAAAGAGTTCTCCCGCATGGCCGGCGAACTCGGTTTCGAGTACCACGTCATCGAGGGCTTCTGGTCCCGCTGGTCAGACGAGCAACTCAAGGAATTGGTGGACTACTCGCGCCAGCGAGGCGTCGGGTTGATTCTCTGGAAACACTCCCGCCAGCTTCGTACTCCCGAAGCGCGCGATGAATTCTTCAACCGGCTTGCCAACGCGGGAGCAGCGGGCGCGAAGATCGATTTCTTCGACCACGAACACAAAGAAATTATCGACCTTTACACGACGCTTCTCGCGGAGGCCGCCAAACGCCGGCTCGTGGTCAACTTTCACGGCGCCAACAAACCCACGGGTGAATCGCGCACGTGGCCCAACGAACTGATTCGTGAAGCCGTGCGCGGCATGGAGGCCAGCCGACTCCAAACGCGCGCGGTCCATAACGCCACATTGCCGTTCACGCGGTTCCTGGCTGGGCATGCGGACTACACTCCGGTCCATTTCGGCGCGCGCCGCGGCGACACCACTTGGGCACACCAGATCGCCACCGCGGCGGTCTTCACCGAGCCGCTCCTGACCTATGGCGCGCACCCCACGAATATTCTGGCAAACCCCGCCGTCGCGATGATCAAAAGCATTCCGGCCGCGTGGGACGAAACGATCGTTCTTCCGCCTTCGGAGATTGGCGAGATCGCGGTGTTTGCCCGCCGCAGCGGAGAGAAATGGTTCCTGGCCGTGCTCAATGGCCCGACTGCCCGCAACCTGAAAGTCTCTCTCTCTTTTTTGCGTGGGGGCGCGTATTCGGCGTTCGTGGTCCGGGACGATCCGAGCGAACCCGCCGCGGTGAAAATTGAGAACACAAACGTGAAGCCAACCGATTCATTCACGATGGATCTTGCCGCCGGAGGCGGCTTTATTGCTCGCTTCGAATCAACACGCTAACTTGAAACGGGGTCTTCTCTTTCTTCTCTTGGGCGCGACGGCGGTGGCTTCCGCCGCGGAATACCGCGTCAGCAATGCAGTCGATGTTGTCAACTTGACGGGCAAGCTCCAGGGGGGAGATGTCGTGGTCATGCTCAATGGCGATTGGAAAAAGCAATCGGTCGAGTTCGCCGGACGCGGCACTGCCGGGAGGCCGATCACGCTCCGGCCAGAAACACCCGGCAAGGCTATGCTTCTCGATGGCTCAACTCTGGCCGTTGACGGCGAACACCTCATCGTGAGCGGCCTCGCTTTTGGCGCCGGAGAGTCGGATCGTTCAGCCGTCGAACTGCGCGGGGCGTATTGCCGGCTGACCGAGACCTCGATTGTGGACGGCAACTACAAGTTCTTCGTCCATGTGCGCGGCACTTCGAACCGCGTCGATCATTGTTACCTCGCGGGCAAGACGAGCGTTCATCCGACGCTCCAGGTCGAAGTCGAGGGCAAGCCCAACTATCATCGTCTCGATCACAATTATTTTGGACCGCGCCCACCATTGCGTCGCAACGGCGGGGAAACGATCCGCGTCGGCTACAGTCATCAGTCCATGACTAACTCGGCGACGCTCGTGGAATACAACCTGTTCGAACGTTGCGACGGCGAGAACGAGATTATTTCCAACAAGTCCTGCGAGAACGTCTATCGTTTCAACACCTTTCGCGATTGCGCCGGCATGTTCACGCTCCGGCACGGCAACCGTTGTCGCGTGGAGAGCAACTTCTTTTTCGGCAACGGCAAACGCGGTTCGGGAGGTATACGCGTCATTGGCGAGGACCACGTCGTTATCAACAATTACATTGAAGGCGTGCAGGAGGGAGGCTTCTGGATTACTTCTGGGATTGTCGATTCTCCGCTGAATGGCTACTTCCAGGCACGGAATTGCCTGATCGCATTCAACACATTCGTGGATTCGCCAGGACCTGCGCTTGACCTCGATGCGGGCATTGGTCGCTCACGTCGCACGCTCCTGCCGGAAAACATTACCGTCGCAAATAATCTTCTCTGCCCAACCGATGGCCATGTTCTCAACGGCGATGAAGGCAAGGGCTTCAAGTGGTTGGCCAATGTCGCATCGACTCCAGCCGCTACCAACGATACAAAGCTGCGCGTGATCAATCTGAAGCTCGCGCGCGCTGAAGATGGGTTGTTGCGGCCCGCCTCCGCCAGCCTCATGCGGAAGGCAGCCGAAGGCGACTTCCCCGCGATCACCTTCGACATCGACGGACAACCGAGAACAGGCCGCTACGACATTGGTTGCGATCAGTTTTCGACGGAGCCTCGAACGAATCGGCCGCTTACCCCTGCCGATGTCGGCCCCTTATGGATGAAGTCCTCCCGCCTGGTAACGTCTACACAATGATATGAAGACATTTCTGCTCTCGTGGCTGCTGACAATCGTTTCGGCCGTTGCAGCCGGTGCGCCAAAGCTCAAGGTGCTTGTTGTCACGGGCGGCCACGGCTTTGACCGGTCCGAATTCTTTGAGGTTTTCAAGGACAACTCCGCGCTTACATTCACTGAGGCCAAACACACGAAAGATGCCAACGCCTACGAGCGCGACGACCTGCTAAACCATGACGTAGTCGTGCTCTACGACATGCCGAAGGCGATCACTGATCCGCAGAAGGAAAAGTTCCTTTCGCTCTTCAAGAAAGGCACGGGCGTTCTCGTCATGCATCACGCGCTCGTCTCATATCAGCATTGGCCTGAATATGAGCGCATCATTGGCGGGCGCTATCCCGAGGAGGACGGCAAGAGCGGCGCGGTCACCGAGCGGGTCGGGTGGCAACACGACGTCGATGTCCCGGTAGTCGTCGTCGCGAAGGACCATCCGATCACGAAAGGGCTGAACGATTTCATGATCCGCGACGAAATTTACTGGGGCTTTCATGTTGGCTCGGATGTGACGCCACTGCTCACCACGACCCACCCGAAAAGCGGTAAACCTTTGATGTGGACACGCACCGAAGGCCAGTCGCGCCTCGTTTATCTGCAACTCGGGCACGGTCCTTCGGCCTTCAAAGATCCGAATTTTCGCGAACTGGTCGCGCGCAGCATTCGCTGGGTGGCGCCGACTGGCGGCGCTTTGACGCAGTTGTTGGATGGCAAGACGCTAAACGGATGGACGCAGCGCGGTGGCAAGGCCAAGTACGAAGTCGAAGATGGCGCCATCGTCGGTTCCTCAATCCCGAACACGCCCAATTCGTTTTTGTGCACCACGCGCGACTACACCAACTTCGTCCTCGAACTGGAATTCAAAGTCGATCAAGGCTTAAACTCGGGCGTCCAGATTCGCAGTCATGCGTTTGACAAGCCGACCCAATTCGAAGGCAAGGGGCGGACCATCAAAGTGCCGGCGGGCCGCGTGCACGGCTTGCAGGTCGAGATCGATCCTTCCTCGCGCGCGTGGACGGGCGGCGTGCAGGAGGAAGGCGGGCGCGCCTGGCTCAACGATCTCAAGAATAACGAGGCCGCCCGCCTTGCCTTCAAGCCGGAGGCCTGGAATCATTTTCGCATCGAGTGCCGAGGTCCTTCGATCAAGACGTGGATTAATGACATTCCCGCCGCGGATTTTCAGGATGATCGCGTCAGCTCCGGTTTTATCGCGCTCCAGGTTCACGGCGTGGGCCGGAACGAGGAGACCCGGCGGGTCCGTTTCCGCAACATTCGCCTGCTCGAACTCTAAAGCTCTCGTTCGCATTGCGGCTTCCTTCAGGTTAGTATTGCTCCGACCTCAAATGAGCGATTGGAACGACTTGCAAATCCGGGTTCACGGCGACGCCGATAGGCCGACCCTGATTTACCTGCCGGGACCTCACGGCGATTGGACACTCGTAAGCAGCTTCCGGGTGGCGCTCAGCGACCGCGTGCGCTTCGTCGAATTCACCTACCCGCGCACGCTCACCTGGACCCTGGAGGATCACGCGGGGGCGGTCCTCGATAAATTGGCTGCCCACGGCATTCGCGAGGGATGGATTCTGGCGGAGTCGTTCAGTTCGGTGGTGGCGTGGGCCGTTTTGGAGCGCGCCGCCGCCCCAGGGTTTACCCTCAGAGGAGTGGTTCTATCCGGTGGGTTCGCCCGCTACCCGTATCCGTTGATCGTCCGCGTGACGCGTGCACTGAATCGAGCGATCCCGCTGTGGCTAATCAAAGTCCTTTGCTGGATTTACGGCCGCTACGCAATGCTCCGCCACCGGCAGGCGCCGGAAACGCTGGAATCCATCGCCGAATTCGTCCGTGGCCGCTGCGAGGAGGCCGACCGCCAGGCCATTTGCCATCGCTACGACGTGATTCTTCAGAGTGACCCGCGCCAACTGGTGAAGAACGCAGCCGTGCCGGTTTATCAAATCTGCGGCTTTGTCGATCCGGTCGTCCCATGGCTGCCGGTGCGTCGCTGGCTGAGGCGACATTGCCAAAACTACAAAGGCTGGCGGCTGATCTGGCGCGCGGATCACAACGTCCTCGGCACCGCCCCGTGCGCCGCCGCCGAACAGGTTGTCTCGTGGATGTATTCCCGTTGCTGCCCACCGGCGGCGGCAGGTCATTCTGCTATTGGAGTGTCTGCTGATTTCAACGTCAGGGCCGCCAGAGGGTAGTGGACGCCGCTCCACCGGTTTCCGCAGTCGGACCAACCCCTTTGCCTCGCCACAAAGTACCAACCCTGCCGCCCGCTTTGAAGCGTGGCCCCCGGCTTAGGACTATGCTGCGCTTGCCGGCGAAATCTATTTGACATTCCGGTTACTTATGATCACTATCGCCACCGTCTCCAACAGAAACCCTTGTATGGCTGGTGTCACGTGTCAGGCCGCGGAAGTCGTCCTTCGTTCGACTTCGAATATGGTGTTACTTCCCGCCAGTTACCTCGGTCACCACGCCCACAGCCAAAACAGCTATGAAAAAACCTAAACTACTCCCGTTGTATTTTGCTCTCGCCGTGTTCGCGCTCGCGGCGGCTGCGCCTTCGCAGGCGCAGCTTTCAGACGTCACCCAACCCGGCGATCCGCTCATCCCTTCGTCCGCCAACAGTCCCGGCTCCGAAGTCGTGGCCAACGCTATCGACAACGCCCCGACCAAGTACCTGAACTTCGACAGCGGCCGAGACGGCACGAACGCCGGTTTTTCGCCCTCGGGTTTCATTGTAACCCCGTCCATTGGGGCGACCCATGTACGAGGCATTTCGCTGCAGTCGGCGAACGACGCACCGAACCGCGACCCCCGTGCTTTCACTTTGGAAGGCTCCAATGACCCCACCATCACCAGCTTCAACTCGGGGAACTGGGAGTTGATCACTGCGGTCAGCAATATTACACCATGGACGACTATCTTCGGCACCGGCACCCCTGATCCGAGTCGCTTCAAGACGCAAACGTTTTATTTCAACAGCCCAAAGCCTTACAAACATTATCGGTGGCTTGTCACTGAGACGCAGACGACTCCAAACGGTTGTTGTATGCAGATCGCCGAAGTCGAGTTGCTCGGTTCCATTCCACCACCCGACGTCACTCAACCCGGCGATCCGATTATCCCTTCCTCGGCGAATAGCCCAGGGTCGGAGGTTGTCGCCAATGCGATCGATAACGCCCCAACCAAATACCTGAACTTCGACAGCGGTCGTGATGGCACCAATGCTGGATTTTCACCATCGGGTTTCGTAGTTAGCCCGTCCATCGGCCGCACCTTGGTTACCGGCATTTCTCTGCAATCGGCCAACGATGCTCCCAACCGCGATCCCCGCGCCTTTACCCTTGAAGGATCGGACGACACAAACCTCACCTCCTTTGCCTCGGGTACTTGGGAGTTAATCACCGCCGTCAGCAATATCACCCCCTGGACAACCGTCTTTGGCACTGGCACTCCCGACCCCAGCCGTTTTAAGACGCAAACGTTCATGTTCCCGAACCCCAAACCGTACCGCCATTACCGGTGGATCGTTACGGAAACTCAGACAACGCCTAATGGCTGCTGCATGCAAATCGCCGAAGTAGGATTTCTTGGTTCGAGCGCTCCTCAGGACGTCACTCAGCCCGGTGACCCGATCATCCCCTCGTCGGCCAATAGTCCGGGGTCTGAAGTGGTTGCAAACGCAATCGACAATGCTCCAACGAAATATCTCAACTTCGACAGTGGTCGTGATGGAACGAATGCCGGCTTTTCGCCTTCCGGTTTCGTTGTTTCCCCGCGAATTGGCGCCACCACAGTCATCGGTTTGGCTATGCAGTCGGCAAATGACGCTCCAAACCGCGACCCGCGTGCAGTGACACTTGAAGGATCGAACGACAACACGATTTCCGGCTTCAATTCTGGTAATTGGGAGCTTATCACGGCCATCAGCAATATCACGCCCTGGACAACGGTTTTTGGAACAGGCACGCCAGATCCAAGCCGATTCAAGACGCAAGCATTCTATTTTGATAATCCCAAGCCGTACAAACACTACCGCTGGATCGTAACAGAAACCCAGACCACCCCGAACGGCTGCTGTATGCAGATCGCAGAAGTGGAATTCCTTGCGGTTCCTCAGGGGTGTAGCACCAATCCGATTAGTACCCTCATCGCGCGTCAGCCTGAGGATACTCCCGTTCTTCTCGGCGCCCAGGCAACCCTCCGTGTCTTCCCGACGGGGCCTTGGAGTGTGCAGTGGCTTAGGAACGGCGTGCCGATCGCCGGCGCAACGAGCAGAACGTACACCACCCCGGCAGCTACCGCTGGCGATGACGGCGCTCGCTTTCAAGCGCGTGTCTGCAACTCAGAGGGCACCCAGATGAGCGACGAGGTCATTCTGAGTATCTTCAACCCATCCACGACCGAAAGTATCGCTGGCAGCTTTGAAGGCGGCGGTGCCAACGGCACGCCCACGGCGATCTTGCCGACGGACATCACGGGGTTTCATCGCCAGGCTTATTGGAACAACTTCCCGGAGCCCAGCGGCAACCCCGCCAATCTTGTTAACAGCAGCAATCAACCGACTGCTGTTACCATCAGCCTTGCCACCAGCGGTGAATGGGGTATCGGCACTGGCGACGGAACTCCTACCGAACGGATGCTCAATGGTATCGCCACTTCCTTCGCCACGGCTGACGCCAATGCGCAAACCATCACCTTCAACAACGTGCCTCCTGGAAACCACTCGCTGCTGGTTTACACCGTTCAGGTGCCACTGGAGTTCTTCAATATGGACTTCATCGCTGTCACTCATGACGACCTTGGCGCGGATGTCATCCAACGCCGGTACATCCGTCCGCAGAACTCCGACGAATACAACCCCTCGCCCGGGTTCGTGCTTGTCACCTCGCAGTCTGCTGCGACTCGCAGCGTGGGCAACTTCATCCGCTTCGATAACCTTCAGCCAGGCCCGGATGGCATCGTGCAGCTTCGCTTCTACTCTCCAGGGCGCGTTCAGGGTCCAGGTGAACCCATCCGCGGTCCCGGTGTGAATGGCTTCCAATTGCTCCTTAACCCAGGCCCCGTGCCCAACCCGCCTGTGATCAGCCAGGATCCCGTCGGCGAGAATGCCCCGGTCGGCGGCACGGTTGTGCTGCGCGTCCAGGCCACGGGCGACAGCTTGGCCTATCAATGGCTTAAGAATGGACAGGCCATCGATGGCGAAACCGGCCAGACACTCACGCTCGATAACTTACAGCAAAGTGATGCTGGCAAATACACCGTCGCCATTAGTAATCCCGCCGGTCGCGTTGTCAGTCGCGTCGCCGTCGTCGACGTCCTGCAAACTGATCTGATCACCGAAGACCTCGTCGTCTACTTCAAATTCGACGAGCCGGGCTTCGATTCCGGCGTGGCCGACAACTCCGCCCCCAACGGAATTGACGGGGAGGTTCGTGGCACTGCCTTCGACGCCACCTTCGGGCAAATCGGCAACGCCATTCTGCTCAACGGCACCGACAACTATGTGTTCGTGCCTGACTACGTGAAACCTACGAATGCGATGACCATCGCGGGTTGGGTAAATGCCAGCGTCGACCAGGCGACCGCCATTATCAACAACTGGGTCGCCAGCCAGCCGATTGGCTCTCGCGGCCAGTTCCGGGTCGATTTCGCCACTGCCGGCACCGAAATACGGGCTCAAATCGGTGTGGGCGCGAATGTGCCCACGGCAGTTGGCCCGGTTACCGGCGCGGTCGGTCAGTTTAACCATTTCGCCGTGAGCGCCAATGCCTCAACTCTGAGCCTGTATTGGAACGGGCAGTTGGAGGACAGCGTCGATTATATCGGCAACATCAATATTAACTCCTTCCCATGGCTCGCTATCGGCGCTACCTACGACCCGGCTGCGCAGACGGGTGCAAACTTCTTTAATGGCGCGATCGATGATCTCGCCATCTGGAGACGCAGTCTCAGCGGCGCGGAAATCAATGCCATCTACAACGGCGGCCTGGCTCAACAAAACATCAGCCAGATCCCGCCCGTGTCCGCTCCGTTCCTCACTATCTTCCGCCAGGGCAACGACGTGGTCGTCTCCTGGTCGCAGAACGTGCTGGGTTACACGCTCGAATCGAGCCCGAGCCTCACCCCTGCGACCTGGACCACCGTCACCGGCGTGGCTAACAACCGCTACACCGCCACCGCCCCCACCGGAATGCGCTTCTTCCGCTTGAAGAAATAGGCGGCGGAAATCCGAGAACACACCCACAAAAACCGGGGAAGCAATTCCCCGGTTTTTCTTTTCCCAGCCTCTGATTCATCTTCACTCTCTGCTTCCGGCTTGGTGTTCATTCGTGTCCATTCGTGGTTGGAAAAACCGTCAAGCCCAAATCTTCACAAAAGATGTCCTCTGGTGTCCACTCGTGTCCATTCAGGTCCACTCCTGTCACATTCAAAATACCCATCGAACGGAGTTCGCAAAAACCCATGCTATAATCGGGCCATGAGCGGGAAGTGTAACCTCGTAGCACGCGCTGGCAGTTGTAACTCCCGACCGGCGGGCGAAGCCTCGGCGCAAAGCAAGATTCGACTCGAGGGGGGAGGCACTTCCCGTTTTACATCTCTTCGCGTCTTTCCGCTGTTCAAACCAGCTGTACAAAATGGGACTTTTGGGGCTGGGACCGCTGCTCACACCTCGACTTTCCTCAGAACCCCCCAAACTTTTTCGGAACCAGTCCCACTTTGTCCAGTATCGCCAGGAGACCCATGTTTTGCGGTACATAACCTCATTGCCCCTCTCAGTGCTCGCCCGCATACTCCCCTCAAGCCCATGATCTCGACCTTCGCCCGAGTTCTGGTTTTTCTCGCGTTGATCGCCCGCGCGCACGCCGCGGAGACAAACTGGACGCAGCTCTTTAACGGCAAGGATCTCTCGAATTGGGATAAATGGCTGGGACCCAGGGCCAGCGGCTACTCTCAGAAAACCAAAGAACCGCCCCTCGGCCTCAACAACGATCCGCTCGGCGTCTTCACTGTCGTCCAAAAGGACGGCGCGCCCGCGATCCGCGTCTCTGGCCAAATCTTTGGCGCCATCACCACGAAGGAGGACTTTGGGAATTGCCACATTCGTGTGGAATACAAATGGGGCGAGAAGAAGTGGCCCCCCCGCGAGCAGCCAAAACATTATCGCGACACCGGCATTCTTTATTGGTGCATCGGCGCACATGGCGCCGGCAGCGGCGCGTGGATGCGCTCGGTCGAGTGCAACATCATGGAGCGCGGCGTCGGTCAGTGGTGGGCGGTCGCCGGCACTTATGTTGATATCGAGGGCCGCAAAGTCGTGCTCGAGAAAGAACCCTCCGTCCCCTATCGTGGCGAGAGTCCGGGCGAGATGTGCATTCTCTGGCAACCCGGCGGCCCGCAGTTCACGACCGGCGAGGGCATCACCTCGCCCGTCGATTCCGAGAAAGCCGGCCAGTGGAACGTTTGTGAAGTCATCGCCTGGGGCAACGTTGGCATTCACCTCCTCAACGGTCAGGTTGTCCTCGTGGTTGCCAACCCGCGCTTCAAGGAAGCGAGCCGCGAGTTCGCGCTCACTCGCGGCAAGATCCAGCTTCAATCCGAAGGCGCCGAGGTCTTCTTCCGCAAAGCCGAAGTGCGGCCCATCGATGAAATTCCCGCCCAGTTCCTCAAACACGTTCCGAAGAGCGCGCCCGGTGAAAAAGGCTTCGTCCCTCTTTTTGGCAAGAGCGCGCGGGACGGCTGGGCGCAGTGCGGCCCGGGCGAATTTAAACTCGAAAACGGCGTCGCCACGGCCACCGGTGGCATGGGTTTATGGTGGTTCACGAATCAAACCTTCACGAACTTCGTTCTCCGCGGCGAATTCGTGCAGGAGCAAGCCATCGCCGACTCCGGCGTGTTCGTGCGTTTTCCAAATCCGGACAACGATCCCTGGGTCGCCGTGAAGCGCGGCCATGAATTTGAAATAGGCGATCCGAACCCCGAGAAGCCGACGTGGCGCACCGGTTCGATGTATCCCTTCAAAGCCTCCGCGAACGCGAACACGCGCGCCCTGGGTGAGTGGAACAGCTTCGAAATGGTTTGCCTCGGGCATGATTACTCCGTGCGCATCAACAACGAAATGGTCACAACCTGGAGCGATCCGCAGCAACGCAGCTCTTCGGGTTACATCGGCCTCCAAAACTACAACGACAACAAGACCGTTCGCTTCCGCAATTTGCGGATCAAGGACTTGCCGCCGGAGGCACAGCCATGATGACCCGCCCGCTCCGTCTCGGAATCATCGGCTGCGGCAATGTGCTCACCGCCTATGGCCCAGCCATTCAACAACTCCGTGCGCGCGGCTGGGCTGAACCGATCGCCGCCTGTGGGCGCGAACCGCAGCGCGATTTCACCATTGCGCAACTCGGGCGCGTTCGCTTCACCACCGACGCCAACGCCTTGCTGCGTTCGCTGGATGTCGATGCCGTTGTCATCCTCACCTCGATGACCCAGCACGCTCAGCTCGTGCGTGCCTCTCTCGAAGCCGGCAAACACGTCTTCGTGGAGAAGCCTATGGCCACGTCCCTCGAGGAAGCCAGGAACATCGTTGAACTCGCTCAACGCAGTCCCGGCGTTCTCGTCTGCGCCCCCTTCGTCGTTCTCAGTCCCACGTTTCAGAAAATCGCCGCACACATTCGCCGCGGCGACATCGGCAAGCCGTGCTCGGCGCGCGCTCGCTACGGCTGGTCGGGTCCGTGGTGGGGCGAATGGTTTTACAAACCAGGCGGTGGCGTCCTTTTCGATCTCGGTGTCTACTGCATCACGAGCCTCACTGGCCTGCTTGGCCCTGCGAAGCGAGTCGCCGCGTTGACCGGCGTGGCCATCCCCGAACGCGAAGTCAACGGCCGCAAAATCCACGTCGAAGCCGAGGACAACGCGCAGGTTCTCCTCGACTTCGGCGAATCCCGTTTCGGCGTCGTCACCAGTGGCTTCACCATGCAGCAGTATCGTTGCCCTGCCGTCGAAGTTTATGGGACCACCGGCACCATCCAAATGCTCGGCGACGATTGGGACCCGGACGGCTACGAGCTGTGGCAGAACGCCGCAGGCTGCTGGCATGTTTTTAAGGAAACCGATCCCGACTGGCTCTGGAGCGACGGCCTCAGGCACTTCGCCGAGTGCGTTCGCAACGACACCCCGCCTCTGGTCACACCCGAACACGCGCTCCACGTTCTGGAAATCATGCTCAAGGCCCAACTGGCAGGGCGCGAAGGGCGCACCCTCGAGATCGAAAGCACCTTCGAACCACCCATGTTCGCGCAAGCCAAGTCCGCCGAGCCCGCCCACCTAATGCACGACCGCAGTCGCAAACACGAATGATATGCCCGCCTGGCTCACATGGACCTTCGTCGCCCTGCTCTCCTGGGGCATCTGGGCTATCCTGGCGAAGCTGCTCGGCAACGCGCTCACCGGCGAACAAAGCCAGGCGTTGTCCACTCTTGGCATCCTGCCGATCCTCCTCGCCCTTCTCCTGTCGAAGCGGACGCGCCTGCGCGGCGCCCCAGGCAAAGGCGTGATGCTCGCCTTGGCCGGTGGTGTGGTTACCTGTCTCGGCAACGTTGCGTACTACGCTGCCCTCGGCCGCGGCGAAAAAGTTGCGACGGTTGTATCGCTCACCGCGCTCTATCCGCTCACCACGATCCTGCTGGCCGTGATCATCCTGCGCGAGCGGCTCAACGGCGTGCAGTTGGCCGGCATTGCGCTCTCGTTCGTCGCGATCTGGCTTTTCAATATTCAAAGCGGCGCTGGCCTTTTATCCGCGACCGTTGTTTACGCAGTCCTCCCAATTGTTTTCTGGGGCCTGTCCGGCTTCCTGCAAAAAGTTGCCACCAACCATCTCTCGCCCGAGGCCGCGGCGCTGGTTTATCTCGGCGCGTTCGTTCCTGTCGGTCTGTTCTTCGCGTTGAGCCAGCCGTGGCCCGGGGCCCTCGCGCCGCGCAACTGGATCATTGTCCTCGCGATCGGTTTCTTTCTTGCATTCGGTAATCTCGCCATCCTCGCCGCCTTCGCACGCGGTGGCAAAGCGTCCGTCATCGCTCCGCTCGGCAGTCTTTATCCCATCATTAGCGTTCCCATTGCGGTCCTGTTTATGCGCGAAAAGATTGGCCAGCGCGAAATCATCGCCATTGTTTGTGCGCTCGCCTCAGTGGCGGCCTTGTCGTGGGAAGCGCCACCGGCGAAACAACCCATCCTGGAACCCCAATCTTAAAACATGCCAAAATCAATCAATGATCTTCTCCGTTCGGACGTCGTCATCGGCGACGGCGATTACCTCATCGAACTCGAACGCCGCGGCTACGTGGACAGCGGCTCCGGGCGCGAGAAAGTCGGCACAGGCCGCGGCAGTGGCCAGTTCACCCCCGAGGTCGCCATCGAAAATCCCGATGCGCTGCGCGAACTGCACCGGGAATTTCTGAAGGCCGGCTCGCGGGTCCTCCAGGCGCTGACGTTCTTCGGCACGCGTGAAAAATTGAACCGCGCCGGCTACGGCGCCGACACCGAGCGCATCAATTTTGAAGCCGTCAAGCTCGCCAAAGAAGTGGCCCGCGATGACTCAAAACATTTCGAAGAATTTGTTCGCGACTTCACCAAAGCCGGGGTAGATCAAATTCAGGTCGACAGAGCCCTCGTCGCTGGCAGCGTGTCGCGCACTCAACTCACCGAGCGGGAAGGCATGGCCTCGCTCGACAAGTCCCGCGATCACATCGCGGAACAGATCCGTCTGCTCAAAGACGCCGGCGTTGACTTCCTGATCCTCGAAACATTTTTCCATCTCGCCGAAATGAAAGTGGCGCTTGAATGCGCGGCCGCTGCCGGCCTGCCCGCCGTTGCCACCATGAGCTTTCGCCCGCTCATCGCCAGATGCAGTGACGGCCATACGCCGGCCGAGTGCGCGAAAGTTATGGCTGACCTCGGTGCCGTTGCCGTCGGCGCAAATTGCGAGCAGGATCCTAAACGCATGCTGCCGTTGCTGCGCGAAATGCGTAGCGCAACCAGCGTTCCGTTGGCGGCGCAACCCGCCGCCTTCCGCACCACTGAGGAGTGCCACTCATTCACGCGCTTGCCGGCGTTTCCCGATGGTTTGGAAACGATCCAGGTTTCGCGCAATGAGTTCGTCGAGTTCGGCAAGGCCGCGCGCCGGGAAGGAATCGGCTACATCGGCGGCTGCTGCGGTTGCAACGCCGCTTACATTCGCGCTCTCGCTCGGGGTGTTGCTGAGGAATTGCAACGGGGATAAATGTTCGTGAAAACATCCATCCTCGGCATCGACGTCGGCGGCACCAAAGTCGCCGCCGGCTTGCTCGCATGGCCGCAGGGGGACGTGCTCGCGTGCCGCATCATACCTACGAACGCCGCGCGTGGCGGCCGCGCCGTTCTGGACGACGTGCTCGGCCTCGCGCGCGAACTGGGAGCGCGGAAAGCAATCGGAATCGGAATTTGCGAGCTGGTCGACCAGGAAGGCCGCATCGCCAGCGCAAACTGTATCAAATGGCAGGAACATCTTGTCCTCAAAGAATTCTCGTCCATCGCTCCCACCGTGATTGAAGCCGATGTCCGCGCCGCCGCGCTCGCCGAGGCTTTGTTCGGCGCGGGCAAACCCTTCCGCAACTTTCTCTACGTCACCATCGGCACCGGCATCAGTTGCTGTCTCATGCTCGACGGCAAACCGTATCTCGGCGCGCGCGGCGCAACCGGCACTATGGCGAGCAGTCCGCTGGCGGTGCGTTGCGAGCGCTGCGGTGAGATGAGCCGTCGCTCGCTGGAAGATATCGCCGCTGGACCGTCGCTCGTTGCGCGCTTCCAGGCCACCGGCGGACACGCAGTCACCGGTCATGACGTGATCGCGGCAACCGCCGCGGGTGACGCGGCCGCGCGTCGTGTCGTCGAGTCGGCGGCGGAAACCCTCGGCTCGCAACTGGGAATTTTGGTCAGCACTCTCGACCCGGAAGCCGTCGTCATCGGCGGCGGGCTCGGCTTGAGCGGAGGTCTTTATTGGGAACACTTCGTCACTACCACACGCGAGGCCATCTGGTCGGACGTGCACCGTGATCTTCCTGTCCTGCACGCGCAAACGGGCGAGGACGCCGGCTGGATCGGCGCCGCGGCAAAGGCTGGCCAACACTTCGAAAAACAGCTTAACTTTACCACCAAACCATGAACACCACTCCCTCACTCCTCAATCGCCGTGCGTTCACCAAAGCAACAGTCTTGGCGGGAGCGGCCCTCGCCACGGGCGCGTTTGCGGCAGAATCAGCGAAGCGCATTCGCACCGGCGTCATCGGCTGCGGCAGCGTCTCCGGTTCGTATTTGCCGGTGCTCACGAAGTCGCCCTTCGTCGAGGTTGTCAGCCTGTGCGACATCAAGCCTGAGCGAGCGCGCAAACGGGCAGAGCAATTCAAGATCGCCCAGCATTATCCGCATATCGACGCAATGCTCGCCGGCGAACCCTTCGACTTTTTGGTGAATCTCACCGATATGCAGGCGCACGAACGCCTTAACCGTCAGGCGCTCGCGGCCGGCAAGCACGTTTGGAGCGAAAAGCCGATAGCCAACTCCCTCGCCGCCGGTCAGGAACTGTTGCGCACCGCTCAGCAAAAAAAACTGCGCCTCTGGGGCGCACCCATTACCGTGCAGAGCCCACAGTTCGCTTTCATGGCGAAGCAACTCGCGGCGAAGAAACTCGGCCGCGTCGCAGCCGCACACGCTGATTATGGACACGAAGGCCCGACCTGGTCGGCGTTCTTTTACGAAAAGGGGGGCGGCAGCATGCCGGATCTCGCCGTTTACAATTTCACATCCCTGACTGGGCTGTTGGGTCCCGCGAAGCATGTCACGGCCATGGTGAACGTCGTCACCCCGGAGCGCACCGTGGACGACAAGGGCCGCATCAAAGTCACTGAGGAAGACAACGCCATGGTGTTAATGGACCACGGCAACGGAGCGATCTCCCACGTGCAATCCGGCTTCAATTACTTTAACCCGCACGGCCATGACGGCAGCAAGGAGACGCGCTACACCATTAGCATTGTGGGGTCGCGCGGTTTCATGGGGTTGGTCGGCTACGATTGGGCGCCGCTCGGCGTCGACTTTGCTTCCAAGGACTCGCCCAAACTCGACCGCCACATCACAGACGCAGAGGGCTACATCTGGCAACAAGGCGCGGCGCTCGCCGCGGAGTGCCTTGTCACCGGCAAGGAATTGCTCGTGACCCCGGAACACGCCCTGCACGTCCTCGAAATTATCACCGCCGCGCGCGAATCCTCGGCAACGGGCAAACGCATCACGCTCACCTCCACCTTCAAGTGGCCCGTGCTCTCATGAAATTCTTTCAATGGCGAGGGCTCGATGCCAGATGTTTCCGCTTGACTGTATCTAAAGAATATATACAGTAGGACATATGGATTAACGATTAACGATTATGAAAACCAAAGTCACGGTTGCGTTGGCGCTGATCGCCCTTGTGCTCGGCGGTATTTGCGTGCGGCAGGCCGCGTTATTGCGCGGCGCCAAAGTGCGGCAGATCGAAGCGGAGAAGACATTGGCCCATGAACGAGAGGCGCGTGCCGAGGAAGAAAGACGTTCGCGCGCGTTGGAACAACGGCAGTCGTATTTAAATCAGCAGCTTTTGGACATGTCGGCCGTCCTCGGCGGTCTGCGTGCTGCAGAAGCGCAACGTGCCAGTAATGCCACACCACGCATTGCCGCGGCTGGAGCCGTGGAAAACGAATCGGAAGGCGCCGGTGGGTTCGGCAAAAACATGGGCAAGATGATGTCCAGGATGATGAGCGATCCAGCGATGAAGGAGATGATGCGTTCGCAGCAAAAGACCATGATCAACACGATGTACGGCTCTTTGTTTAAAGAGCTGAACCTGAGTCCGGAAGAGAAGCAGAAATTCTCCGAGTTGTTGCTGGATCAGCAGATGAAAACGATGGAAGCGGGCATGGGCATATTCGAAGAAGGCGGATTAACGAACGTCACCCAGAGCGTCCAGGCACAACAGAAGGAATCCGAAGAACAGATCAAAGCGCTGCTGGGAGAAGAGAGGTTCACCCAGTATCAGGAATATCAAAAGACGCTCGGCGACCGCATGCAGATTGATCAATTGCGCCAGCAAATGGAAACAGCGGGAACGCCCGTTCAGGACGCGCAGTTAACGCAGTTGCTCGCATTGCTGAAGGAAGAACGCGAGCGGACACCCCCGCCCATCTCACAAGATCCGCAAGCCGCCTTCGCCAGCGCGGAGAAGATGCTTTCCGACGAGGCCATGGAAACGCAGATGGCGTGGCAGGAGGAAATAAACCGCCGGGTTTTCGAGCGGGCCGCAACAGTGTTGACGCCCGACCAATTGAAAGCGTACGGAGAATTTCAGGCCGGGCAAATTAACATGCAAAAACTTGGCCTGAAGATGATGAAGGAAATGCTTGGACGACAAAAGAGTGACAAGTGACCAGCAAAATCGTAAAGATGAACTTGGAAACTGGCGGAGAGAGGGGGATTCGAACCCCCGGTACGATTTTACTCGTACAACGGTTTAGCAAACCGCCGCTTTCGGCCACTCAGCCATCTCTCCGGCCACCGTTGACTATATTTTATCGATGTAAAGCCGCCTTCGGTCAAGGTCGAGTTTTCCCCGATGGCGCTCAAAATGAGAATAGTCTGCGCGGAGAGTTCGTCATATACTCTCGAGACTGCATGGCGACGCTCGGGGCAAAATTCTTCAATCTGGTTTCACGCCGTGTGATCGGCTTTTGCGCGCTCTTGTCGGTCTTTCCGGCAGCGGCGGCGGAACAGGTCTCGTTCCGAAACGATGTCATGGCAGTAATGTCCAAAGCCGGGTGCAACATGGGCACTTGCCATGGCAACCAAAACGGCAAGGCCGGCTTCAAGCTTTCCCTGCGCGGCGAGGATGCGGACGCCGATTACCGAGCGCTCACGCGCGACATGTTTGCGCGTCGGACGAATCCGAACGAGCCAGAACAGAGTTTGCTGCTGTTGAAGGGGACAGCACAACTCGCGCACGAAGGCGGGCAGCGATTCACGAAGGATTCTCCTGAATACACGATCCTGCGGGCTTGGATCGCCGCGGAGGCGCGGGATGACGGCGCAAGCGCACCGAAGCTACAGCGCCTGGTTGTCAGTCCGGCGGAACAGATTCTCGTCGAACCGGCAAACGAAGCACAGTTCTCCGTGACGGCCGAGTTCGCGAACGGCTCGCGACGCGACGTGACACGGCTCGCGTGTTACGAGCCGGCGAATCAACTGCTAAAGATTAGCGCCGAAGGACGAGCCACGAGCGTTAAGCCCGGCGAGACGACGGTGATCGTGCGTTACCTCAATCAACAGACGCCGGTGCGTCTGGCGTTCGTGCCCGCGCGTCCTGATTTCAAATGGAGCGATCCGCGCCCGAAAAATTTTATCGACGAGCACATTTTTGCGAAGCTGAAGTCGCTCCGCATAAATCCGTCGGCGCTTGGCACCGACACCGAGTTCGCGCGTCGCACTTATCTGGACTTGCTTGGCATGTTGCCGGCCGCGGACGAAGCGCGCGCTTTTACCGCTGACCGCAATCGCAACAAACGAGCCAAACTGATCGACGCGTTGCTCGAGAGGCCAGAGTTCGCGGATTTCTGGGCGCTGAAGTGGGCGGACCTCCTGCGCACGGAGGAAAAAGTGCTCGACACGAAGGGCGTGCAGGCCTTTCACCGCTGGATTCGGCAGAGCGTCGCCGAGAACAAGCCGGTGGACCAGTTTGTTCGCGAGATTCTCACCGCGCGCGGGAGCACTTACGAAAATCCCGCCGCGAATTACTTGCGAGCGTTGCGCGATCCGGCCACGCGCGCTGAGTCGACCGCGCAGCTTTTTCTGGGCACGCGCCTGCAATGCGCGCGTTGTCACAATCATCCCTTCGATCGCTGGACGCAAAGCGACTATTACGATTGGGCGGACGTCTTCGCGCCGGTGCAGTACAAGATTCTGGACAATCGGCGCCGCGACGGACTGGACACGCACGAGTTCATCGGCGAGCAAATTGTGTGGGCGTCGGCGAAGCCCGAAGTGAAGAACCCGCGCACGGGCAAGCCGGCACAGGCACGTTTGCTCGGTTCAAGCGGCGCGATCGAGAGCAGCGAAGCAGCGCCAATGAATCGGCTCGCAAAGTGGCTGACCGACCCGGCGAACAAGCTCTTCGCGCAGGCGCAGGTTAACCGGGTCTGGTATCACTTGATGGGCCGTGGCCTCGTTGACCCTGTTGACGATTTTCGTCCCACGAACCCCGCCAGCATTCCCGCGCTATTGAACGCGCTGGCCGACGACTTCGTGCGCAACAACTACGACCTGCGCGACCTCATTCGCACGATCATGAACTCGCGCATGTATCAAACGTCCTCTGAGCCGAACGAAACCAACGCGGACGACGACGCGAATTTCGCGCGCGCGATCATCCGGCGATTGACCGCGGAGCAGTTGCTGGATGCGCAGAACCAGGTTACCGGCGTGCCGTCGCGCTTCAATGGTTATCCGGAAGGCATTCGCGCCGCGCAAATTCCGGGCGCTCGCGCGGTGCGTGTGCGCGAACGCAAGCTGAGCGACGGCGACACGTTCCTGAAGGTGTTCGGCAAGCCAGAGCGCCTGCTCACCTGCGAGTGCGAGCGGTCCACCGATACCAGCATGGGCCAGGCCTTCCAACTTATCAGCGGCCCGGGAATGCACGAGTTGCTCAGCGAAACCGACAACCGCATTGGCAAGTTGCTCAAAGCAGGAACGAGCACCGGCAAAATCATCGACGAGCTTTACTGGAGCGCGTTGAGCCGTTCTCCGACGGCGCGCGAAAGCGAGAAGTGCCTCGTCTACGTGCGCGAGGCGAAGGAGCCGCGTCGCGCGCTGGAGGATTTGACGTGGGCCTTGATGAACTCCAAAGAATTCGTGTTGCGAAAGTGATATGAAAACTTTTGCGTGCCACCGTTTTCATTCCGCGGCGATGTCGCGGCGTCAGTTGCTCAAGGTCGGCGGGCTCGGTTTGCTCGGCCTCAACATGCCGGGCTTGCTGCGCGCGGCGGCGGCGAAGAAAGGTCCGAAACCGAAAGTCAAATCAGTCATTTTTCTGTTTCAGTTCGGCGGTCCGAGCCACATCGACATGTTCGACCGCAAGCCGAACGCGCCCGAGGCCTATCGCGGTCCACTCAAGGGCATTCCAACGAGCGTCCCCGGCCTGGAAGTGTGCGAAGGACTCGAACGCACTGCGAAAATCATGGACAAGGTCACGCTCATCCGGTCCATGACGCACACGATGAAAAATCACAACTCGGCGACGTACTACGCCCTCACGGGGCACTCCCCGCCCACGGACGATATACGTTTGCGTGACTCTTTGGAGTTGTATCCGGCCTACGGTTCTGTCGTGGACAAGCTTGCGCCTTTGCGCAACGACATGCCCACCTTCGTCTCGTACCCACACGTGCTTGCCGATGGCTCAATCACACCGGGTCAGCACGCCAGCTTCCTCGGGAAAGGTCACGATCCACTTTTCTTCACGCAGGACCCCAACGACCCCAATTTCAGTTTGCCTGAGTTGAGTCTGCCGGCGGAGCTTTCGCTGGAACGTTTGCAGAGCCGGCGCGAGCTGCAAAAACTAATCGACCAGCAATCGCGTTTGCTGGATTACTCCGCGGCGGCAAAGGGTCTCGACGCGTATTACGAGAAGGCACTGGCAATGTTGAATTCGCCTCGGCTGCGCAAAGCATTCGATCTCGCTTCGGAGCCCGAGAAAGTGCGTGAGGCGTATGGCCGCACCACCTACGGACAGGGGTGCCTGCTCGCGCGCCGCCTCGTCGAGGCAGGGACAAAATTTGTCACGGTTTACTTTTCATCCAACATCGGCGGGCAAAGCACTGAGTCCGGCGGGTGGGACACGCACGGTTTCAACAACACGCGGATGTACCCGATCATCCAAAAATATCACTTGCCGATTACGGATCAGACGCTGCCGACGTTTTTGAATGACCTGGACGACCGCGGATTGCTCCAGGACACGCTGGTCGTTTGGATGGGCGAGTTCGGTCGCACGCCCAAAATCAATGAGAACGCGAGCCGCGACCACTGGCCGCAGTGCTACACGACGTTACTCGCAGGCGCGGGCGTGAAGCGCGGTTTCATTTACGGCGCATCTGACAAAACGGCGTCGCTCCCTGCGGAAAATCCAGTGCGTCCGGACGATCTCGCGGCGACAATTTACTACCTGTTCGGCATCGACCCCCACACCGAGGTCATGGGCGTCGGCGACCGCCCGCTGGTCATCGCCGACGGCAAACCGATCATGGGAATCATGGCCTGACGCGGGTAGCAGGGCACCCCATCGCACTCGGGCGCTTTTTGCGCGAAGCTCATTCAAGGCGAGCGCGGGATTATGCCATTATTGATTTTGTTGGTCGGTGTTTTCGTGCCGCGGCTCACTATTCTTGGCCTGTGGCTCCTCACGAATTGGTTCCAGGGAATGTTCAACAACTGGCTGCTGCCCGTGCTCGGGTTCGTCTTGTTGCCGACGAGCCTGCTGTGGTACTCCGTGGTGCAGCGATGGTTCAGCGGCGAGTGGGGCATTATCGCCATCGCCGGAATGGTCGTGGCCGTGCTGCTTGATCTCGCGCCGTTGCGCCCGCGCCGCCGCCGCGTCGTCTACGTTGAGGAAACTTAAGCCGCATCAAAAAAGGCGAGCGGGCAAAACAACCCGCCCGCCTCTGAAGAGTTTCGAGCAGTCCTAATTCGCGGAAACCGCGTCGATGAGAGTCTGCGCGGCGTCGATGAGCAACTCGGCAAACGCCGGGTCAACGTCTCCGAGTTTGGCGGCTACTTTGTCCTGGAAGATCTCCAGGCTCTCAATACCCATCGCTATCCTGCCTTTGTCGAAGTGATTGCAACTTTCATCCAACGCGTCCACGAGGGGCTTTTTGATCCCATTGGGATGCGAGCTTTCTTCGATGCGCAGGACCAACAGCCCGATGGCGTCGCAAGGCGTGAGCACATCGAGAGGAGCCTGAGCGGTTCCGGTAAGCTCTCCATCCGAGACCTGCAGTTGGAAGACGTAGCTGCCGGTGGCGACTTCGTTCGTGACGCGGATGCCGTTAGCAAATGCCACGGCCGGTTCGCCCACGAACCAGGTGTAGGTGAGCGGATCGTTCTCGACATCCAAAGATTGCGAGCCATCCAAAATGACGATGGCATTCGCGTCGAGAGTGATAATGGCTGGGCTGTCGAGGAACCTCACCGTGTTCTCGATCTGAATCCGCGCGATCGGCGCGTCGTTAACGGGCGTGACAGTAATGTCGACTGTCGCCGGTGCCGATTCGAACTGCCGGTCCCTCACGCTGAAGGTGAAGCTGTCCGGTCCAAAGTAGTCGGGATCGGGCGCATAATTCAGGAAGCGCCCGAATCCGCTCAGCGTTCCGTGCGCGGGCAGCGTGAGGACCGTGAAAGTGAGGAAGTCTCCATCCGGGTCACTGCCGTTGAGAGTGATTGCAACGCTGGAGTCTTCCTGCACTGTAACGGATTGACCGAAGGCCGTGGGCGGACGATTGATCACAGTGATCGATGCCGGAGCCGATGAGGCCTGCGCGCCCTGATTGTCCGTGGCGACGGCGCGAATCTGATGATTTCCCGCGGGAGCATTCGACCACACCGAAGTAAATGTGCCAGTGGAGGAGAACGCGCGAGCGACCCTGGTGGTGTTCGCAAAGAAGTCCACGAAGCTGACTGTGCCATCCGGGTCGCTGGCCTGAGCGCGCAAAATGATGGGCTGGCGAGCGAGGAAAGTCTGGCCGTTGGTCGGACTGGTCAGGGTGACGACCGGAGGCATGTTGCTGGGCGAAAGTACGGTCAGCACCGCGTTGCTGCTCAAGACGCCAGGCGCCGGGTTCGCCGCGTTTGTGACAACGACGGTGTAATTGCCAGCATGAGTAGGCTGCACGTTGGAGATGATCAACGTGTCGGTGCCCTGGTCAAACGGCACAATGGTGATACCGTTGCGACGCCAGCGATATCCAAAGGGAGGCGTGCCTGCGACGGTGACATGGAAGATGGCGGTTCCGCCAACTTCGACCGTTTGGCTCTGTGGCTGCTCGACAAACGTGGGAGGTATCGCGCCGCCGCCTGCGATGCCGACGAGTTCGAGATTAAAGCTGATGTCTGAACTACTGACATTCACCTGGTGAATCTCGACTGCGATCGTGTTCTGCCCATTAATGAGCAACGCGGGGATCGATTGTTCGAAAAACGTCGCTTCTTCCGGAGCGTTGACGGTCGCGGTGGCGAGTGTTTGATAGTTGATCGCGCCTGCGGGCATGTTGTGTCGCGCGACCTCCGTGCCGTTGAGATAGACGACCGCGCCGTCGTCGCGGAGCAGGCGGACGACAAGGTTCGTC
>Ga0075418_10001095_pt1 | contig 30216 bp, 32 predicted proteins | sample SoiMetdeltSBSDD2_FD_81776 | JGI IMG/M metagenome (GOLD analysis project Ga0075418, IMG submission 81776) | Bulk soil microbial communities from a Populus tree surrounding site in Tennessee, USA - Soil MetaG P. deltoides SBSDD2 | ecosystem: Environmental > Terrestrial > Soil > Tree plantation... | reverse complement strand
GCGAGAACGTGCGCGCGCTCGCCCATCCGGACTCGAGCATCGCCCGACGCGCGGGCTTCATCGCCCACCATCTTTGGGTCACGCGCTACGAGGCCAGCGAGCGTTACGCCGCCGGCGACTACCCGAACCAACATCCCGGCGGTGCCGGGCTGCCGGCGTGGGTGCAGGCTGATCGTAGACTGGTGAACACGGACGTCGTGCTGTGGTACAGCCTCGGCGTGCATCACGTCGTCCGGCCCGAGGAGTGGCCGGTGGCGCCCGTCGCCTATGCCGGGTTCTCGCTCAAGCCAATCGGATTCTTCGACGGCAATCCGGCCCTCGACGTTCCAGCGCCGGCTCACCATGGCAACGGTCACTGCAACGCCTGATCGGAGCGGTAACGCCCAGCCGAGCGCTTCGCCTGTAGGAAGCTCCCGACGCCGCAATGTAACGAGAGCGGCCAATCCACCCTCTTAACATCGACAGCCCCGGGGGGCGCCGAGGCTGACCTGATGCACACCTGCTCGCAACTGGTGGAGAAGGGAGACAAAATGCAGACGACTCTGACACTGAGAACGACGGTTATCTCTCTCCTGGCTTTGATGGTCGTGGCCTGCGCCGCAGCGGGGGTCTGGGCGCAACAGGCGATGCCGGGCCAGGATGTCAGCAGCTTGGCCGGCAAGTGGGTAGGCCGGATGACCCCCTCGAACCAAGTCATGGAAGTCCAGATCAAGCCGGATGGCTCGTATACCTCTCTCAGGGGCACCACGACCGGACAGGGGACCATCAAGATGGTTGGGGGCAAACTGATGGCCGATGGCAACCTTGTCACCGGCCCCAACGTGACGACGGCCGGCCCAGAAAAAGCCGAGCTGACCGTCTCCAGCAAGGGCGGAAAGCAGGTGATTTCCGGAGCCGGACGCGATAACGAGGGTCCGTACGCTTTCCAGTTGACGAAGCAGTAATGGGCTGCTGACGGCTGAGCGATAGCAATATGGGAGCACCGCAGCGTTTCGCTGCGGTGCTCTTTTCTCCATCGACTACCTCCCGCGCTGCTCCTCAGCGCGCCCGGCCACCACGAACGCCGAGGGTTAGCGGACGTCGAATCCGCTAACCCCTTTCGTTTGCCCAAAGAGATTACGCTCAGCCCGATCGGCGTCTGGCGCGTCGATGGTACGCGGCAACCTTCATCCGATTGCCGCAGACGCTCATACTGCACCAGCGGCGAGCGTGGTTCTTGCTGAGGTCATAGAAATACTGGATACACGCAAGACTTTCGCACTTCCGGACGAGGGAGAAATCTGCGTGACATAGAAAATCGCTCGCGGTCTCGGCCACCGGCACGAGGAGGTCGACCGAGGCACGCACCTTAAGGCGAAACCGACGGAGGAACGCATGGTGAGCGCGCACGAGCTCGCCGTGACCGATGGGCCGAGCCAGCAGCGCATTGATCGCTTCAAGGGGCGAGGCCGCAATCGGTCGGCCTCGCCCAATCTGCTCGAGCATGACTCGCAAGTGGGCGCGCAGCGTGCGGGCCTGCGTGAGGGCCCGCGCGCCTGCGGGCGTGCCGCTCCATCGCCGCAATGCGCCTTCGGCCTCGGCTGGTCCCAAAAGCTGGGCCGCAGTCAACCAAGCCACCAGATCGGGGAAATCGGTGAGGAGATCGACGCTCTGCCCCCTCTGGATAACCTCCGTATTGACGAAGTCGAGGCACCGGTGATTGCCGATCAGGGAGAATTTCGCGCCGGTGCGCCTCTGCCGGCCAACCATCGCGAGGATTTTACATCGGTTACCGTGTCGCGCCCGCCGCCCGAGGAATAATTTAACCCCCGTAACCTTTCTTCGATAGTTACCGTCAAACAACTGAATGACCCGCTGAGGCGAGGGCCTCTCGCGGTGAGGGCGTTAGCGGGCGCAGGAGGGTAACCGTGGGATTTTCCTCGGCGGAGAAGCTGCGCAAGACAAGGCACCGTGTCGTCGACGTGGATGGCCTGAAGATCTTCTACCGGGAGGCGGGAGCCGACACTTCGCCGGTGCTGCTCCTGCTTCATGGGTTTCCGACGTCGTCCCACATGTTCCGGGACCTGATCCCGGCCTTAGCGGACGACTACCATGTGGTCGCCCCCGACTTGCCGGGTTTCGGTTTCTCCGAGGCGCCGGAGCCAGCGCAGTTCAGCTACACCTTCGATCACCTCGCCGACGCCATCGACCGGTTCACGGCCGTCGCCGGGCTCACCCGTTATGCCATCTACGTCTTCGACTACGGCGCACCGGTGGGCTTTCGTCTCGCGACGCGCCACCCGGAGCGCATCACCGCGATCATCTCGCAGAACGGCAACGCCTATGAGGAGGGGCTGAGCGGGGGCTGGAACCCGATCCAGCGCTACTGGAAGGAGCCCACGCCGGAGAACCGCGCGGCGCTTCGCAACTTCCTCACGCCGGAGGCGACCAGGTGGCAGTACACGCATGGCGTGCACGACGAGTCACTGGTCGCGCCCGAGAGCTATACGCTCGACTCGGCGCTGCTCGCTCGGCCCGGCAACGACGAGATCCAGCTGGACCTGTTCCTCGACTACGCCAGCAATGTCGCGCTCTACCCGAAGTTCCAGGAATACTTCCGCACGCACCGGCCGCCGCTGCTCGCGGTGTGGGGCAAGAACGATCCGTTCTTCCTGCCCTCGGGCGCCGAGGCGTTCAAGCGCGATATTCCGGGTGCGGTCGTTCGCTTCTTCGACACGGGCCACTTCGCGTTGGAAACGCATGCCGCAGAGATCGCGACGGCGATCCGCGACGTCCTCGCACCCTGAAACCGCACCGATCAACCGGAGGAACCGCTATGCGTGCAATCGTCTTGGAGAAGTTCGGGGGGCTGGACAGCCTCGTGTACAAGGAGATTCCGGACCCGGAGCCCGAAGCTGGTCACGTCGTCATCGAGATCAAGGCGTTCGGCATCAACCATGCCGAACTGCACATGCGCCGGGGCGAGTGGGCCGAAGCTGCGAAAGTGATCGGCATCGAGTGCGTCGGGCTGGTGAGATCTTGCCCCGGCGGCGAGTTCCCGGTCGGAGCCAAGGTCGCCGCGTTGATGGGTGGTCTCGGGCGCACCATCAATGGTAGCTATGCCGAATACACCAAAGTGCGGGCGTCGAATGTCGCCCTCATGGGGTCCGATCTGTCCTGGGCCGATCTGGCTGCGATTCCGGAAACCTACGCGACGGCCTGGACCTGTCTGTTCCGCAATCTGGAAATCGTCCGGGGACAAACCCTGGTCATACGGGGTGCGGCATCCTCTTTCGGCCAGGCCGCGCTCAACATGGCGGTTGACGCGGGCGTGCGGGTCACCGCCACCACGCGTGGCCGTGAGCGCGTCCCCCTCCTCGAGAAGCTTGGCGCAGAGCGCGTCGAAATGGAGGGGCCCGACCTTTCGAAGCGGATCGCTGACGCCAGGAAGCTCGATGCGGTGCTCGATCTTGTCGGCAACAGCACCATTCTCGATTCTCTCGCCATGCTGCGCCGCGGTGGCCGCGCGTGCCTCGCAGGTTGGCTGGGCGGGCTCGCGCCGATCAAGGACTTCAACCCGCTGCTGCAGATGTCCAGCGGTGTTTACCTCACGTTCTTCGGCAGCTTTGTGTTCGGCGAACCGGGTTTCCCACTGTCCGACGTGCCGCTTCAGAGAATTGCCGAACAGGTGGCGGCTGGGCGTCTCAAGGCGAAGCCAACCCGGGTCTTCCGCTTCGAGGAGATCCGCGAAGCGCATCGCATCATGGAGGCCGGTGAGGCCGGCGGGAAGATGGTGGTCGTCCGGGGCTGAGAGAGCCGCCACGTGGGTTATCCGCCGTGCCTCCGGCCGCGCCGCCGCTGTCCGGAACCGAAGATCGAGGAAGGTGCCTGGCCATGAACTTGTTGATCAACGCCTCGATGTCGACCCTCATCGGGAACGTATGGGCTTGGCGGAATATGCGGGCGAAGTGTGCGCCCTACGCGGCGGTCCCCCTTCGATTGATAGTTGGCTATGGATTTCTCGCACACGGCCTTGCGAAATGGCACGGCGGACCAGAAGCGTTCGCAGCGATCCTTCACGCCATCGGCGTTCCTGCTCCGCAATTGATGGCTTGGCTCACAATCGCCACCGAAATTCTGAGTGGCATTGCCATCCTGATCGGAGGCTTCGTCTCGCTAGTCAGCATTCCTAGCATCATCCTGCTTGCGGTAGCAGTCTTCACGGTTCATCTGCCGTATGGTTTCACCTCGATCAAGCTGCTGGGCGTCAGCAATGGAAGGGCACAGTTCGGACCGCCCGGATACGAATGCGATCTTCTATACATTGCATCGATCGTCGTGCTCTTGCTGATTGGTCCGACTCCTTGGTCAGTCGACAATTATCGGCGCGGCCGAGCCGTCGCTGCCACCCGAACCGGAGCTCGAGGCGCGGCGTCGTAACGGCCACAGAAGGAGGTGCCCGAGGTTGTGAGGAATACAACAGCCGTTCGTACCGTGCCTTGCGAATTCTCAAGGTCGGGCGTAACGCCTTCTGTCGACGCCGCCTCTCAATAGTCACGAAAGTCACGAACCAATAGCTACGATCTCGCAGCGCTTGTAAAGCGGAGCTCAACGAGGCGTCTCTCCAGCTCCGATCGTTTGGCGGCCGCCTTGAAGCTGGGCTTCTTGCATCCCTATGTCGCCACCACGGCGGCCCGATGTTGCCGCCCACAAGGAGGAAGCGATGAGCGCTCCCGGACAATTCGTTGCAGACATCAAGGGAATTCGGCAGCGGGCGCGGCAGCAACTGGGCGACGGCGCGGTCACGAAGAACTACGGAGGCAAGGTGGAAGACGCGATCGCGCTCCTCAACCACGCAGTCGCCACCGAGATCGTGTGCGTCCTGCGCTACAAGTTTCACGCGGTGTGCGCGGCAGGACTTGCCAGCGAGGCTGTCAAGGAGGAATTTGCCCAGCACGCCAAGGAAGAGGCCGAGCATCTCGACCTCCTGTCCGAGCGAATCAATCAGCTCGGCGGCAAGCCCGACCTCAACCCCGACGGCATCGTCGGCCGCGCGGCGACGGAGTACATCGAGGGCGACAACCTGGTCGACATGATCAAGGAGAACCTGATCGCCGAGCGTATCGCCATCGAGACGTACCGCGAGATGGTACGTTACTTCGGCGACAAAGACCCGACCACCCGCATCGTGCTCGAGAGGATTCTGGCGCAAGAGGAAGAGCACGCGAACGACATGCATGACCTGTTGGTCAGCCATGAGGGCAGACCGATGCTCGAGAAGTAGGCAGGTGCATCACCTCAACGAAACGTAACAATTCGCGCGAAAAACCGTGCCTATACTCCGTGACGTCTTCGTTGCGCGGTGATTGCATCGTGATGACGAACGATGGCAGGAGGAGAATCGGCATGGCGATCGACAAAGTGCGCACACGCTCTCGCTCGGCCAGGCACGGTGCCGAGCGGCGCAGGCCGCGGCGGAGGGCGGTGAGCGCGAGGGTGGACACGAGTGTGGTTCCTCGTGTCGTCGCCGGCGCGCTGAATGGCGTCGAGCTCGTGGTGGTCGGTGCGCTGCGAATCACTCGCGATGTGCTGGTCCGAGCCATCTCCGGCGCCACCGTGATCGGCGCCGAGGCTGTGACGGCGACCGCGGCCGGCGTTCGGGGCGTCGTCTCGGCGGCATCCCGGATGATCGGAAATATGGCGGGCGCGGCGCAGGGAAGCGCGGCGGCGACCGACGGCAGAGGATCGCGGGCGTCTCGCACCGGAGTCACGCGAGCGCGGCGGGGGCGTCCGCGCGGACCGCGTGCGGCGCCGCGATCGACCCGTAGCAGCCTCGCGGCCTGATCGCGTTGCGACGACGGCGTCGCTCTCGGCCGTCGGCGAAAGCCGACGCCGTCGGTAAGGCTCAGTCCGAGGGCTGCCGCGATTCGCGCGGCGGTTCTTCTCTGCTGACCTCGCGCACTTCTCCAAAGTAGTCGATCACCGCATCGATCTGGCGCGGTCGATCCGGTCTGAGCACAAGGACGCGCTCGCGTTCAGATGTTTCGTCGCCCGGCATTGGTCCAGTCACTCCCTTCCCATGGGTCTCGCTGGTCTTGTACCGCGCACGCCGTGAGCAATTCGTCGCAGGCCGCGTGAAAAAGATTCCGGTCGACGAGTGTGGTCGTGGGACGGGCGTGATATCTTGAGCCCGGGCACCGACGCTCACACGATGGCGCGGTTGAATGTGACACTTCTGGGCGGGTTTCGAGCACGCCTCGACGCCGCCACGCCGCTCACCCTGCCGACGCGAAAGGCCAAGGCGCTTCTCGCCTATCTCGCGCTCTCACCGAGCTTACCCCAGCCCAGAGACAAACTGGCGAGCCTGCTCTGGGGCAGCACGCTCGAGACCACCGCGCGGACGAGCCTCCGTCAGACCCTGTACGCGCTGCGCAAGTGTCTGCGCGATGCGGGAGCTCGGCTGCTTGCCGTGGATGGCGAGAGCGTCAGCCTGGATGGAGATGCGGTGACCGTCGACGTCCGCGAGTTCGAGCAGCGCGCGTCCGAGGGGACCCCGTCGGCCCTCGCGGAAGCCGCGGCGCTCTATCAGGGAGAGTTCCTCGAGGGGCTCGCGGTGCAGGAGCAGCCGTTCGAAGACTGGCTTCTCGGCCACCGCGAGCGGCTGCGCGAGGTCGCTCTCAGCTGCCTTGGTGGGTTGCTCGCCCACCAGCGAACGATCGGGTCGACCGAGTCTGCCGTGCAGACCGCATTGAGAGTGCTCGAGCTCGATCCGCTCCAGGAGCCGGTGCACCGCGCGTTGATGCAGCTGTACGTGGACACGGGACGACGAGGCTCCGCGCTGCGCCAGTATCAGCTCTGCGTCGCGACGCTCCAGCGCGAGCTTCGGACCGAGCCCGAGGCAGAGACGAAGGCGCTCTATCAGGAAATCCTGCGCGGGCGCAGTCACATGCTCGCGGACCGACAGCCCGAGCCAATTCCTCCGGTGTCGGCCCGTCCAATTGCCTGTCCGACCGCGATCACGGAGCCGCCGCCCGCATGGGAGCCGCCGCTGGCGGGTCGTCACCGCGATGTGGCGCGACTGCGCGAGGCGCTCGATCGGGCGCTGGCCGGCCGCGGCCGCCTCGTGGTCCTGATCGGTGAGGCCGGAGCCGGCAAGAGCCGCCTGGTCAGCGAGCTGACCGGCGTCGCCACGCGGCGCATGGCCCGCGTCCTCGTCGGCCGCTGCTACGAGACCGAGAAGATCCTGCCGTTCGCGCCCTGGGTTCACGCGCTGCGCTCGGGCCGCGTCGTCGAAGAGCGACACGTCTTCGACACGCTGGAGGCCGGGTGGCGGGACGAAGTCGGGCGGCTGCTGCCCGAGCTGTCGACGGTGGGCAAACCGCCGGCGCCCGTGTCCGCGGCGGAGCTCGCCGGCCGAAGCGGCGGCGACCCCCGCTACCCGTTCGAGGCGATCAGCGAGCTGCTCAAGCGCCTCACGCGACGCCAGCCGCTGGTCGTCGTCCTGGAAGACGTGCACTGGGCCGACGAGATGAGCGTCCGCTTCCTCGCGTTTCTCGGTCGACGCGTGCATGAGATTCCGCTCCTGCTCGTGGTCACGGTCAGCGAGGAAGAGCTGGCCGATCTCGGTCTTCTGCGCCAGTCGCTCAACGAGCTCGACGAGGACGGCGACGTGCTCCGATTGCCCGTGTCGCCGCTCTCGCGCGCTGATACCGTCGCCCTGGTGGAGGCGCTCGCCCCTCCGGGGCTTCCCCATCAGCTGGTCTCGCAGCTCGCGCAGGACGCGTGGCGCATCAGCGACGGCAACGCGTTCGTGGTGGTCGAGGTGATGCACGCGCTGCGCGAGGGGCAGACCATCTCACTGGCGCAGCGGCTGCCATTGCCGGCCAAAGTTCGCACGCTCGTCCTGCAGCGGCTCGAGCGTCTCTCGGACCGCGCGCGGCGCCTCGTGGCGGTGGCGGCGGTGATCGGCCGCCAGTTCGATTTCGCGCTCGTTGAGCGCGCGGCGGACATGTCCGAGCGCGAGGCCGCCGAGGGCGTCGAGGAGCTGGTTCGCCATCGCGTGCTGCGGGGCGCCGGGGACGGACTGGAGTTCAGCCACGACTACATCCGCGAGGTCGCGACCGATGAGCTGCCCGCGCCGCTGCGGATGGCGCTGCATCGCCGGGTGGCCGAGAGCCTGGAAGATGTCTACGCCCAGGATCGGGCCGCGCACGCCCTGGCCCTCGGCACGCACTACCGCAACGGCGAGGCCTGGGACAAGGCCGCGGCTTTTCTCCACGTGGCGGGGCGTCTGGCCGCGGCGCGGTCGGCGCATCACGAGGCGGTGGCCTGCTTGGAGGAGGCGCTCGGCGCGCTGCGCCGTCTGCCCGCCAGTCCGGAGGTCGACGGTCGCAATCTCGATGTGCGCATCGAGCTGCGCCAGAGCCTCTACCCGATGGGACGCTTCGCCGACCTGGGACGTCATCTGCGCGAGGCCGAGCGCATCGCCGAGAAGCTCGACGATCGCGCGCGGCTGGCGCGGGTCGCCGCGTACATGAGCAATCACGCGTGGATCACCGGCGATCTTTCGCATGCGCTCGCATTCGGCGAGCGTGCGCTCGCGCTGGCGGAGGCCATGGCCAGCGCCGGGCTCGCGATCGAGGCGAATTTCCGCCTCGGCCAGGTCCACTGGAGCCTCGGCCGATACCGCGACGCGGTGAGCTTCTTCGAGCGCTGCGGCGTCGCGACGGAGCCGCAGGAGGTCCAGGCGCGATATGGTCCCACGGGCTGGCCGACGGAGTTCGGCCTCGCGGAGCTGAGTCTCTATTACCTCGCCGCGCCGCTGACGGAGCTCGGGCGATTCGACGAGGCGCTGGCCGCCGCCCGGCGGGCGCTGGAGTTCGCCACACGGATCGATCGGCCGTTCGCGCTCGCCGGCGCGTACGCCGCCATTGGTCGTGCCCACCTCTATCAGGGGCGATTCGGCGAGGCCGCGGCGGCGCTCAGCCGCGGTCTCGAAGTCTGTCGGCGCTGGGAGTTCTCGGTCCACCGTCCGTGGCTCGCCTCCGCGCTCGGCCACACCTACGCCCTCGCGGGACGGGTCGGGAAGGGCGTGTCGATCCTGCGTCGATCGGTCGAGGACGCCGAGCGGGTGGGCAACGTCAGCGGGCATGCGTGGCGCCTCGCCGCGCTGGGCGAGGCGCTCCTGCTCGCCGGACGGCCCGAAGAGGCCGCGGCGAGCGCCGATCAGTCGCTCGGGCAATCACGCCAGCGAGGCGAGCGCGGTCATGAGGCGTGGGCGCTGCGCCTGCAGGGCGAGGTGGCCGCGTCGCGGAAATTCCTCGACGTCGCGTTCGCCCGGTTCGCCGAGGCGCTGGCGCTGGCGCGCGCGCTCGAGATGCGGCCGCTCGAGGCGCGATGTCTCCTCGGCCTGGCGCCGCTGCATCACGCGGAGGGGCGGAGCGACGAGGCGCGGACCGCTCTCGCGCAAGCCATCGAGATGTTTCGAGGGATGGGGACGGAGTTCTGGGTCGCCCAGGCCCAGCGGCTGGGCCTCGCGCCCTAGCGGGTCCCTCGCCCGGCTCGGAGAATTCGCGGCGCGGATCGGGCGGTATGCCCGATTCGCATGAGCCATTTCCTGCGCGCAGATGCCCGCCAATTTTTTCACGCCGATCACGACGGATCGCTCACGGCTCGCCCTGTACAAGGAGACGTGATGGTCGTTCCACGAGGCGTGACGCGAAAGGAGGCGGCGATGCGGTGGAACGGAAATCGATCGGGGGACTGGGCGGAGCTCGCGCGACGCGGCGTCGGCCCGCTCACGGTGGCGCTTCGCGAAGCCCAGAAGCGCGGCGAGGTCGACGCCGCGTGCGAGCCCGACGTCGTGGCCCACTTCGTGGTCGCGTCGCTGAAGGGCGCGCTCATGGTCTCGAAGCTGACGCAGGACGCGACGGTCATGCGGCAGTGCCTCGGCGAGCTCGAGCGGTATCTCGCGCTCTACGAGGTCGCGGCGTCATGCTGATGCTCGGCGCCGCCATCATCGCGACCGCGCCGTTCGCGGTCGTCATCACGCTGCTCGCATGGGCGAACCGCCGCGAGCAGCGGCGCCGCGATGTGCAGGCGCGCCAGATCGCGCTGACCGAGTGCGTGCACGAGCGACTCGGCGCCGTCGCGGCGCCCGTGGTGCGGCGGCGTCGGCGCCGCTGGCAGGTGCGCATCGCCGTGCCCTTCGAGCGTGCATTTGTGATCGAAGCGCTGTTGGCAATCGTGCGGGAGACGTTCGTCCCCCACGACGGTGATCGACGGTCACTCGAAATCGTCCTGACGCGGCAAGCCCGCCCGTCCGCGAGGACGCCGGCGGCCCGGCGCGATGTCAGGAGGGAGTCGCTGTCATGGACATGAACGAGTACGCTCTCGAGGTCCTCGCGCGCGAACGGCTCGCCGAGCTGCGAGCGAATGCAGAGCGCGTCAGTGGGGCGAGACTGGGACGGCGGGCACCGCGGCCGCTGCGTGTCGCCGTGGGCCACGCGCTCATCCGCGTCGGGCGCCGTCTGCAGGGCACGCGCCGGTATTCGTGGGTCACACCGGCCGCCAAGTAAAACAAGGGAGGACAAGCTCATGCCGGGCAAAATCAAGCCGATTCCTGATGGACACCGAACCGTCACGCCGTATCTGGCCATCAAGAACGCGGCGAGGGCGCTCGACTTCTACGAGAAGGCATTCGGAGCGACGGTGCGCTACAGGCTCTCGATGCCCGACGGACGCGTCGGGCACGCGGAAATCGAGCTCGGTGACTCGGTCATCATGCTGGCGGACGAGTTTCCCGAGTACGGTGGCAAGTCGCCGGAAACGCTGGGCGGCTCGCCGGTCAGCATCCATCTTTATGTGCCGGACGTCGACGCGTTCTTCAAGCGAGCCCTGGCGGCCGGCGCGCGGGAGCGAAAGCGTGTCGAGGATCAGTTCTATGGCGACCGGTCAGGGCAGCTCGAAGATCCGTTCGGTCACCTGTGGTGGGTGGCCACGCACAAGGAGGACGTGCCCCCTGACGAGATGCAGAAGCGTGTACGGGCGATGTTCGCGGCGCCGAAGTGAGCGCGCCGACGTCAGCGCTCGACCGCGACCGGCTTCATCTCCGTGACGGGAAGTCCTCGGTCCATCCAGAGGCGTAGACCGCCTTGGAGCGGGCGGACGCGCGTCATGCCCGCCCGCTTCAGCTGCAGCGCCACCCGGGCGCTCGTCGCCTCGTTGGGTCAGGTGCAGTAGAGAACCAGCTCTCGGCCACGAGGCAGCTCAGCGTGGCGGCGCGAAATATCCTCGGCCGGAATCCAGAGCGCGCCCGGAACGGCGAACGGCTCGGCGTCGACCTCCAGGGCGGCGCGCGTGTCGACGATCGCGAGCGTCTCGTCGCCGAGGTCGAGGCGGCGCTTGAGCTCCTCCGGCGTGATCCGCGCCACCCTGAGACTGTGGAGGAACCGCCGGCGCTGGACGAACTTGAACAGGATGTACATGGCGAGCGCGCCACCGATGACGACGAGGAGAGAGTTGCCGAGGCGGCCGGCCCATGCGGCCACCAGCTCGAGCGCGTCGCTGAAGATGTAGCCCAGTGTCATCCACGTCCCGGCCCAGAGGATCGCGGCCGCGATGTCGAGGACGAGAAACTGCCATCGCGCGATCCCCACCATGCCGGCGAGCGGCGGCGCGACGGTGCTGAGCCCCGGAAAGAACTTTGCGATCAGCAGCGCGCCGCGACCACGCCGTAAGAACATGTTCTCGGCGCTGCGCACGCACGAGTCCGGCTCGAGGGAGATCCGACACAGGCTCGCAAGAACGCGCCCCCCGCGGCGCCGTCCGAGCTCGTACCAGATGATGTCCGGAGGCAGCGAGGCGGCGAGCACCGCGGTGAACGCCAGGGTCATGCTCATCCGCCCCGCGCCGATGAGCGCGCCGACGCCGAGGAGCGCGGGCACCGCCGGCACGGGAAGTCCTGCCTGCTCGGCCAACACGAAGGCGAACAGCAGAAGATAGCCGTGCTGCAGCAGGCTCTGGACGGCGTTCAGTCTTTCTCCTGCGCGTGTGCCTCGACCTTCCACAACAGCTTGTCGACGCCACGCGAGATCTCCGTGAAGAGGTCGGCGGTGACATCCTTGGCGGACAGATCATTCTGGGTCGGCCACATCGATCGCGAGTCCATGAAACGCTCCTTTCGTATTGTCCCTTTAGAGCGCTGGCCGCCCGCAATCGTTGCATCGACACTAAGTGTCCATCGTGATTCGAGAAACCGTTATTCGAGAAACGGCAGGCCGGGACGAGCCGCGGTCAGCACATGAGCCAATCGCCGTAGGTTCCGCGGATCGGCTTGCCCTCGGCGAATCGCGACAGGCGGAACGTGGGCAAATCCGGATGACCGGCGGGTCCGTCGACGACGAGCGCCGCGACCATGTGACCAACGGCCGGCGAGAGCTTGAATCCGTGGCCCGAGAAGCCCGCGGCCACGTGAAAGCCCTCGGGGCCGACGCGATCGAGAATCGGATGCCAGTCGGGCGTGACGTCGAAGCAGCCGGCGTAGCCCCGGGCGATGTGGCCGTCGGCGAGCGCCGGGAAGCGATGACTCACGCGGGCCAGGGCGTCCGTGGATTCGTCGAGGCTCACCCCTTCCTTGTACGCATCGGGATCGACCGCGTCGCGTGACTCCTCGGCGTCGAGCCCGCCCACGAGGATGTGCTCGCCCAGCTCCGGCCGCGTGTAGATGTTCGTGACGAAGTCGTAGACCATCGGGTGCGGCCGCCGGTCGGCCTCGGGCCAGGTCACGATGCTGATCCTGTGACGGCAGACGTGGATCGGCAGCTCGACACCGGCCATGGCCGACACGCCGCCGCTCCACAAGCCCGCGGCGTTCACGACGACCGGCGCGTGGATATCGCCGGTTCTGGTGCGAACACCGCGCACGCGGTCGCCGTCGCGCAGCAGCCCGAGCACGGCGCTGTCTTCCAGGATGCGGGCGCCGGCGGCGCGTGCAGCGCGCCCGAAGGCCTGCGCGGTCTCCACCGGATTGCAGTAGCCGGAGGCCGGCTCGTAGCAGCCGGCCACGAGATCGTCGGCGCGCAGACGGGGCTCGATCTCACGCATCTCCTGCGGCGAGACGAGCCGTGTGTCGATGCCGACGGAGCGCTGAAGTGACACCGAGGCCTCCATCGGCGTGCGCATCGTGTCGTCGACGCCGAGCAAATATCCGGTGTGACGAAAGCCGCACGAGCCGCCGTCGGTCCGCTCGGCGAAGTGCTGGAAGAACTCGAGGGAGTACCGGATCATCCGGCAGGTCTCGGCGGTGGAGTAATGCTGGCGAACGCAGGCCGAGCTCTTGCCGGTGCCGCCGGACGCGATCGTTCCCTTGTCCACGACGATGACATCGCGGACGCCGCGCCGGGTGAGATGAAAGGCGGTGCTGAGCCCGGTCACTCCGCCTCCGACGATCACCACGTCTGCCGTTCGGGCCGTCGCCATCGCAGCGATGCTAGCATGTCACCTCGATCATGGCCCATGAGCTGACGTCGCTGTTCTCGCCGATCGCGGTCGGCGCGCTCACGCTGAAGAACCGGATCTACTCCTCCGGTCACGCCGAAGCCATGGCGGAAGACGGCCGGCCGGGCGAGCGGCTGCGACGCTATCACGAGGCCAAGGCGCGTGGCGGCTGCGCGCTCACGATCTTCGGCGGGTCCTCCAGCGTTCATCCGTCGTCGCCGGCCGCCGCGTGGAAGCAGATCGCCAACCACGACGAATCCATCATCGCGCCGTACCGCGCGCTGGCCGACGCGGTGCACGCGCACGATTGTCGGATCTTCACGCAGCTCACGCATCTCGGCCGGCGCGCGCAGTCCGACCCCGACGTGCCGGGGCCGCTGCTCGCGCCGTCGCAGATTCCCGAGCGCGTCCACCGCGAGGTGCCGCACGAGCTCGACGCCACGCAGATCGCCGAGCTGGTGCGCGCCTTCGGCGATGCTGCGCGGCGGTGTCGCGACGGGGATCTGGACGGCGTCGAGATCTCGATGGCGCACAACCATCTGATCGACCAGTTCTGGTCGCCGGCCTTCAACACGCGAACGGACGACTACGGCGGCAGCCTGGACAATCGCCTGCGCTTCGGCTTCGAGGTGCTGGCCGAGATCCGGCGGCGGGTCGGCCGCGATTTCGTCGTCGGCGTGCGCATCTCCGGCGACGAAATGAGCCGCGGCGGCCTGACGACGGACGACCTGGCGACCATCGCGCGCCGACTCGCCGTCTCCGGCCTGATCGACTTCATCTCGGTCATCGGCGGCGGCGCCCATACCTACAGCCTCCAGGCCGCGGCGATCCCGAACATGAGCTTCCCGCAGGCCGTGTTCGCGCCGCTCGCGGCCGCCATCAAGAGTGCCGCGCCCGGGCTGCCGATCTTTCACGCCAGCCGCATCGTGGATCCGGTGCACGCCGACCGCCTCGTCGCCAGCGGTCAGATCGACGTCGTCGGCATGACGCGCGCGCTGATCGCGGATCCGGAGCTGCCGCGCAAGTCGCGCGAGGGAAGGCTGGACGACATTCGGCGCTGCGTGGGGGCCAACGAGGGCTGCATCGATCGCATCTACCAGGGGAAGGCTGTCACGTGCGTGCAGAACCCGACGACGGGACGCGAGCGCGAGCTCGGCGAGCTGGGCGCGGCGGCCACGGGCAGGCGCGTCGTGGTCGTCGGCGGCGGTGTGGCCGGGCTCGAAGCGGCGCGCGTGGCGGCGCTTCGCGGCTGTCGCGTCGTGCTGCTGGAGAAAGCGATCGAGCTCGGCGGACAGATTCTGCTCGCCGCGCGTGCGCCGGCCCGCGCCGAGTACGCCGGCATCGCGCGCTTTCTCGCCGGTCAGGTCGGCAAGCTCGGCGTCGACGTCCGACTGGGCGTGGAGGCGACGCCGAGTCTGGTGCTCGACGAGCGACCGGACGCCGTCATCGTGGCCACCGGCTCACATCCTTATATTCCTCCCGTGCCCGGCCATGACGGCAAGGACGTCGTGACGGACCGGGACGTGCTGGCCGGCGAGGCAAACGTGGGCACCCGCGTCGTCGTGATCGACGACGTGCACACCGAGCAGGCGCTGTCGACGGCCGAGCTGCTGCTCGATCAGGGAAAGCGCGTGGAGGTCATCTCCCCGCTCTTCTACGTCGGCCAGGACATCGGCGTCACGTCGATCGCGCCGCTCTACGCGCGGCTCTATACGAAGGGGGCCGTCCTCACGCCGTGCAGCGAGCTGTCGGCCATCGAGGGATCGACGGTGATCGTGCGCAACGTGTTCTCGGGCGCGGAGCGCCGCATCGAATCGGTGGACACGGTCGTGCTGGCGGCAGGGAGTCGCTCCACCGACGCGCTCTATCGCGCGCTCGAGGGCCGGGTGCCGGCCCTGTACGCGGCCGGTGATTGCGTGGCGCCGCGCGGAGTCCACCAGGCGATTCTCGACGGCACCCGCGTCGCGCGCGCGATCTGAGGCGCGCCCGACGTCGACGCGCTCAGCGCGTCATTCCCACGTCCAGTCGCGGATGCCCGGCATGTCGTCGCCGTACTTCGTGATGTACTCCTTGTGCTCGATGAGCTTGTCGCGCAGCATCTGTTTGACGTACGCCATGCGCGGGCCCAAGCCTGGGACTCGGTCGATCACGTCGCCGACCAGATGGAATCGATCGAGATCGTTGAGGACGACCATGTCGAACGGCGTGGTCGTGGTGCCCTCCTCCTTGTAGCCGCGCACGTGCAGGTTGTCGTGGTTGGTCCGCCGGTAGGTGAGGCGATGAATGAGCCACGGATAGCCATGGAACGCGAAGATGATCGGCTTGTTCGCGGTGAAGATCTCGTCGAAGTCGGGGTCGCGCAGCCCGTGGGGATGCTCGCGTGGCGGCTGCAGCACCATCAGATCCACGATGTTGACCACGCGCACCTTGAGGGCGGGATGTGCTGCCGCAGCAGCTTCACGGCCGCGAGCGTCTCGAGCGTCGGCACGTCGCCGCAGCACGCCATGACGACGTCGGGCTCGCCACCGCGATCACTGCTCGCCCACTCCCAGATCCCGAGCCCGACGGTGCAGTGCTTCACGGCCTCGTCCATCGTCAGGTACTGCAGCGCGGGCTGTTTGCCCGCGACGATGACGTTGACGTAGTGGCGGCTGCGCAGGCAGTGGTCGGTCACCGAGAGCAGCGAATTCGCATCCGGCGGCAGATAGACGCGGATGACCTCGGCTTTCTTGTTGACGACGTGATCGAGGAAGCCCGGGTCCTGGTGGCTGAACCCGTTGTGGTCCTGGCGCCACACGTGCGACGACAGCAGATAGTTGAGCGAGGCCAGCGGCCGCCGCCACGGAATCTCGCGCGTCGTCTTCAGCCACTTGGCGTGCTGGTTGAACATCGAGTCGACGATGTGGATGAAGGCCTCGTAGCAGTTGAAGAAGCCGTGGCGCCCGGTGAGGATGTAGCCCTCGAGCCATCCCTGCATCTGATGCTCGCTCAGCATCTCCATGACGCGGCCGTCGACCGAGAGGCTCTCGTCGGTCTTGATGATCTCGGCGCCGGACATGCGGTCGGTGACCTCGAACACCGCGCCCCATCGATTGGACGTCGTCTCGTCGGGCCCGAAGATGCGGAAGTTCCGCGTCTCGAGATTGGCCTTCATCACGTCGCGGATGAAGGTGCCCTGGACCTGCGTGGCGGACGCGCTCACCGATCCACGTCGCGTCACGTCGAGGGCGTACGTTCGGAAGTCCGGCAGCTTCAGCTCCTTCAGCAGCAGTCCGCCGTTCGTGTGCGGATTCGCGCTCATGCGCCGCTCGCCCACGGGTGCCAGTGCGGCCAGCTCGGCGCGCAGTCGGCCCGAGTCATCGAAGAGCTCCCTGGGGCGATAGCTCTTCATCCATTGCTCGAGGAGGGTGACGTGTGCGGGATTCTCGAAGAGGCCGGAGAGCGGCACCTGGTGCGAGCGCCACGTGCCCTCGATGGGCACGCCGTCCACCTCCTTGGGCCCCGTCCAGCCCTTCGGCGTGCGGAGCACGATCATCGGCCAGCGTGGGCGCTGTCGCCAGTCGAAGCCGCGAGTGCGCGCCTGCCGCTGCACCGCTGCGATCTCGTCGACGCAGGCGTCGAGCGTGGCGGCCAGCGCCTGGTGCACGGGGGCCGGGTCGTCGCCCTCGACGAAGTGCGGCGTGTGGCCGTAGCCGCGCAGCAGCGCGTCGAGCTCTTCGTGCGTGATGCGAGCGGGCACGGTCGCGCTCGCGATCTTGTAGCCGTTGAGGTGCAAGATGGGCAGCACGGTGCCGTCGCGCGCCGGATTCAGGAACTTGTTGGAATGCCACGAGGTCGCGAGCGGCCCCGTCTCGGCCTCGCCGTCGCCGATGACGCACGCGACGAGGAGATCCGGGTTGTCGAACACGGCGCCATACGCGTGCGACAGCGCGTAGCCCAGCTCACCGCCCTCGTGCATGGAGCCCGGCGTTTCGGGCGCGGCATGGCTCGGGATGCCTCCGGGGAACGAAAACTGCGTGAACAGACGCTTCAGCCCGGCCTCGTCCTGGGAGACGGCGGGGTAGATTTCGCTGTACGTGCCCTCGAGGTAGGCGTTGGCGACGAGGCCCGGGCCCCCGTGCCCCGGACCCGCTATATAGATGATGCTCAAATCCCGCGCACGAATGACTCGGTTGAGGTGGGCATAGATCAGGTTGAGGCCGGGGGTCGTCCCGAAGTGACCGAGCAGGCGCGGCTTGATATGCCGGGTGCTCAGCGGCTCCTTGAGCAGGGGATTGTCGTACAGATAGATCTGCCCGACCGAGAGGTAGTTCGCCGCGCGCCAGTACGCGTCGATGCCCGCCAGCTCCTTCGTTGATAACGGCTGCCCTGCTGCCATGACTTATTCTGCCTCCTGATGGTCACGCACGCGCCCGAACGCCCGCTCCTGGTGCTGAACGCCGGGTCGTCTACGCTGAAGTTCTCACTCTTCGACGCCACCGCAAGCGATACGCCACGCCTGTCGGTGCACGGGGTGGTCGACGGTATCGGCCTTCATCCGCGGCTCGTGATCGAGGACGCTGCGCCGCAGTCCGCGGCGGCCGCGAATCATGCGGAGGCGTTCACGGTGGTGGCCCGCTGGCTGGACGGGCACCTGCGCGGCACGCCGCCGATCGCCGTCGGCCACCGCGTCGTGCACGGCGGGACGCGCTTCGCGGGCCCGGTCGCGATCGACGAGGCCGTTCTCGCCGCGCTGGAGGCTCTCACGCCGCTGGCCCCGCTGCACCAGCCGCAGGCGCTCGCGGCGATTCGAGGCGTTCGCGATCACTGGCCCGCGGTGCGCCAGGTGGCGTGCTTCGACACGGCGTTTCATCGCGGGCGTCCCGAGGTCATCGAAGCGTTCGCGCTGCCGCGAGCGCTGTTCGAAAGCGGTGTGCGACGGTACGGCTTTCACGGGCTGTCGTACGAATACATCGCGGGGAGGCTGCCACGCATCGCGCCGGGCATCGCCGACGGGCGGGTGATCGTCGCCCATCTCGGCAACGGCGCCAGTCTCTGCGCCATGCGAGAGCGGCGGAGCGTGGACACGACGATGTCGTTCAGCGCCCTGGATGGCTTGCCGATGGGCACGCGCGTGGGCGATCTCGACCCGGCCGTGGTGCTCCACCTGCTCACCGAGCGCCATATGAGCACCGACGACATCAGCACGCTGCTCTACAAGCGCTCGGGGCTGCTCGGTCTGTCAGGCGTGAGCAGCGACGTGCGCGACCTGCTCGCGAGCCCCGAGCCCCGCGCGCGCTTCGCGCTCGAGTACTTTGCCGACCGCATCGCGCGCGAAGTGGGGGCGCTGACCAGCGTGCTGGGAGGACTCGACGGCCTCGTCTTCACGGGCGGCATCGGCGAGCATGCCGCGCCCGTGCGCGCCGACGTCTGCGCGCGATTGGCATGGCTCGGTGTGCATCTCGATGAGCCATCCAACCACGCTCATGGTCCGACCATTGCCGCGGCCTCGAGCCGGGTCGCCGTCTACGTCATCCCGACCGATGAAGAGATCGTCATCGCGCGAGCCACACTTCGCCTGGCGAGCTGACGCGTCACCCGATATGCTGGGCGTCGATGATGAAGGCTGATGATGAAGGCTAGTGTCCTCGCGCTCCTGCTCCTGGCAGCGTGGTCGACCGCGGCGTCCGCCGGCTCGGATCCGATCGAGCGCCACTCCGGAAGGGTGATCAAGGTCGATCGCCTGCGCGACATGGTCGTCGTCGAGGAGATGGGGGCGTGGGACCCGGCGACAGAGCGTGCGTCGATCACACGAAACGGGATTCACTTCACGGGTCTGACCGACTTCAAGATCTTCGTGCGCGCCCGGGTGGCGGGCAAGTATCGAGGCACGTTCGGCGAGATTCCGCTGCGGGTCACGAACGTGTTCCCCGGAGACACCGTGACCGCGGAATGCGTTCGGGACGGCAACAGGCTCGTCGCGCTCAACATCATCCTGGCCGAGCCGTTCTAGCCGGCCGTTCGCGCGATGTAGCCGGGTGTATGGTGGTCGAGCATGTCAGATCCCTACGTCGACCGGCGACACCAGATGTTCCCGCGGCTCACACCGGCTCAGCTCGACCGCATTTCCGCGCTCGGTGAGCGCCGCCGCGTGCGCGCGGGTGAGGTGCTGTTCGAGCCGGGCGAGCAGAACATTCGCTTCTTCGTCGTCATCGAAGGCGCCGTCGCCATCGTGCGCCTGGTCGACGGCCGTGAAGAAGAGATCACGGTTCTCGGTCCCGGTGAATTCACGGGCGAGATCAACATGCTGTCGGCGCGCCGGGGACTTGTTCGCGGCCGAGCCGTCGTCGATGGGTTGGTCGTCGTCGTCGAACGAGAGCATCTGCGTGTGCTCGTGCAGCGGGACTTCGAGCTCAGCGAGATCCTCATGCGCGCGTTCATTCTGCGCCGGGTGGCGCTCATCGCTCACAGCATCGGCGGTCTGGTGCTCATCGGCTCGCGCCATTCGGCGCCGACGCTGACGATCCGAGAGTTCCTGAGCCGAAACGGACAGCCCTTCACCTACGCGGAGCTGGAGACCGATCGGGACGCGCAAGCGTTGCTGGACCGATTCCACGTTGCCGTGGACGATGTCCCGGTGATCGTGTGCGAGGGCGGTCGGGTGCTGAGGAATCCTTCGATCGAGAGCCTCGCCGCCGCGCTCGGCCTGAGCCCGGAGTTCGATGCGCGAGCGACCCGGGACGTGGTCATCGTCGGCGCGGGGCCGGCGGGTTTGGCCGCCGCCGTCTACGCGGCCTCGGAGGGACTCGACGTGCTCGTGCTCGAGACGACTGCGCCCGGCGGGCAAGCCGGCTCGAGCTCACGCATCGAGAACTATTTGGGATTTCCCACCGGCATCTCTGGCCAGGAGTTGGCCGGCCGAGCGCTCATGCAGGCCGAGAAGTTCGGCGCCGAGGTGGCGATCGCGCGCGGTGCGGTGGCACTCGACTGCGGCGCGAAGCCGTACCGCGTGCATCTCGCGAACGATGAGACGGTGCAGACGCGGAGCGTCGTCATCGCCAGCGGCGCGCGCTATCGCAAGCCGGCGCTTCCGGAGCTTTCGCGTTTCGAGGGCGCGGGCGTCATGTACAGCGCGACCCACGTCGAGGCGCAGGTCTGCCGCGGCGAGGAGATCGCGATCGTCGGCGGCGGCAACTCCGCGGGACAGGCGGCCGTCTTCCTGTCGCAGGGCTGCGCCGCTGTGAACGTGCTGGTGCGGGGGCCCGGGCTCGCGGACAGCATGTCGCGATATCTGATCCAGCGAATCGACGACTGAGGGAACGTGAGGCTGCGAACGCGCACGGAGATCGTGGCGCTCGAGGGCACCCATGAGCTCGATCGCGTCCGCTGGCGTCACCTCGACAGCGGCGTCGAGGAGACGCGCGCGATCCGGCACGTCTTCCTGATGACCGGCGCCGATCCGAACACCGCCTGGTTGAAGGGATGCGTCGTGCTCGACGAGACAAATTTCGTCAAGACCGGCGCGGATCTCCACCCGGCGGAGCTCGAGGCGGCAGGGTGGCCGCTCGCCCGGCGACCCGAGCTGCTCGAAACGAGCACACCCGGGGTGTTCGCCGTCGGAGACGCGCGATCCGGCAGCATCAAGCGCGTCGCGTCGGCAGTCGGCGAAGGGTCGGTGTGTGTGCAGCTCATTCACCGAGCGCTTCGAGAGGTCTGATGCGAACGGTCGAAACCGAGGCGCCGGCCCACTATCTCTTCATCGTCGCCCGCGATCGCCCTGACATCCTCACGCGCGTCCGCGAGCGCCTGCGCGACGATGTCCGCATCGAAGTCATCGCCGACCGACGTCACGGCGAGCGCCGCACATCCGCCGGGGGCCGAACGCCCGAACGGCGGCGCGCCGATCGACGGCGTCCGACGCGACACTGGGACGACCTCAGCGTGTATCCGACGCTCGTCGTGCAGAAGCGGGTCGAGTCGTACGCGGAGCTGCAGCAGAAGATGATCGTCGCCGGCCGCGGGGCGCAGATGCTGCGCGAGGAGAACGAGCGCCTGACCGCGGAGAACGCGCGCCTGCGCGAGGCGATCGTGAGCATGGAGCGTCGCGTCGAGGCGCTCGCGGCCGCCGACGCTTTGCTGAAGGCCGACGCCACCGCGACGCTCGCGCAGGCGGAAGAAGTGATCGGCGCGCTGCTCGTCCGATTCCGCGAGCATCTGAACCCGCCGCGAAGCGCTTCCTGACGTCTCGAACTCTGGACATTCCCACCCGCCGCGATTTTCACTATCGTGAGCCGGCGATGACAGGTCGGCTCCGCTTCTATGATCCTCCGACCGCCTGGGGCGTCGTGCTCGGCGACGACGGCCAGCTCTACATGATCGTGGGTCAACCGACGTCGGGCGTGCCGTTCCGCCTCGGCGAACGGATTCGCTTCGAGCCGGCGCCGGGCCCCGGAGGACCGCGGGCCACCGGCGTTCAGCGCCTTGACGTGATCAAAGGTGTGGTGACCATCGGAGGACCGCGATGACGACACCGGTCTCGTAGAGCTCCTCGACCAGGAAGACGCCGCCGAAAACGAGCAGCCACGTCTGGGCGAAGAGCACGCCCGCGGCGAGCGCCCAGACGGCGATGGCGACGACGAGCCCGCGGATGCCACGGATGAGCCCCAGCGACGACGCCGCGTCATCGGCGTGGCGCATCGCACGCGTGGCCAGCCGCGCGCCATGCACCGCGGCGACCCCGCCGCCGAGCGTGAGCATCCCAGCGATGAGCCACGGGGTCATGAGACGTTCGCCTCGCGGAGTCGTCGCAGGCCGATGATCTCGAGTATTGCGAACGCGAGCACCGCAGCGCCACCGCGGCGACGGCGACGTTACCGAGCGTCGTCAGCGGCCCGAGCTCGATCACCGCGATGCTGCCGAGCACCCACGCGGCGTTCAGCACCACGGCCGCCAGGGTTTCGGCGGGGTATCGGTCCCGCGCCAATGAGCAAGAGCGCCCCGGTGAGCCCGGACGCGATCCCATCCAGCTGCAAGCTCCGTCTCAGAAAACGCGTGCGGTCGTTCATGTGGCCCTCCTGTCCGTGCTCGATGCTGCACGCATCGTCACGCCGAGGAGATCGTCCCCGCAATTACGCTCGAGGTAATGCGGTACACTCGCCGGCACATCGTTCGCTGAGGAGATCGTCCATGGCGCTGCTCGAGGGCAAGGTCGCGATCATCACGGGAGCATCGAAGGGCATCGGCCGCGCGCTGAGCCTGCGGTTCGCGCAGGAGAAGGCCGGCGTGATCTGCGCCGCGCGATCGGCGGACCTGGTGCGCGAGACGGCCGACCTCGTCACCAAGGCCGGCGGCCGCGCGATCGCCGTCACCTGCGACGCCGCGAAGGAAGACGACGTCAAGCGCATGATCGAGGCGGGCGTGAAGGCGTTCGGCCGGATCACAACGCTCATCAACAACGCCGGCGACGGCGGGCCGACGAAATCGGTGCAGGATTACACGATGGACGACTGGATGTACACGATCCACTCGTGTCTCACCAGCTCGTACGTGTGTACCCGGTTCGCCGTGCCGGAGATGCTCAAGGCCGGCGGCGGGTCGATCGTCAACATCTCCTCGGGCGCCGGCCGTCGCGGGTTGCCATACCGCATCGGGTACTGCTCGGCGAAAGCGGGGCAGGTCGGCATGGCGTACGGTCTGGCGCTGGAGCTGGGTCCGCAGGGCATCCGTGTGAACGTGGTGGCGCCGGGCGCCGTGGAGGGCGACCGCATCGACCGCGTCATCGCCGGACAGGCGCAGGTCCGCGGGATCAGCGAGGAGGCGATGCGTCGCAGTATGCTCGAGCGCTCACCGCTCAGGCGGATGACGACGGCGGACGACATCGCCGAAGCCGCGCTGTTCCTGGCGAGCGATCTCGCCAAGAATATTTCCGGCCAGGTGGTCGCCGTGAACGCCGGCGAGCCGGCCGGCTAGCGGCTACCAGCGCGCCGAGATGCCGACGAGACCGCTGTGGCTGTCGAGCTCGGTGTGCAGCGTCGTTCGCGCCGCGGACGAGTCGCGAATCCTGAAATCGGGCTCGGTGTGGGTGAAGCGGTACTCGCCGAAGACCATGAGGTTCTTGTAGACGTAGACTGCGAGCCCCGCGCCGGCTTTGTAGCCGAACGAGATCTCGGTGTCCCCGTCGAAGTTCCGGAACAGGCGCGTGTTGCGTGGCGTCAGCGTGCTGATGAAGATCGGCGCTCCGCCGAGGATGTACGGCTGCACGCGCCCGCCCGGCGCGTTCTCCGACTTGAAGAGCGGCAGGCGCAGGAAGACGTCGAGCGAGATCGCCCTGACGGTCAGATCGAAGGAGCCGAAGCCGACCTTGCCCGTGCCGCAGCTGCCTTCGAACGGGCAGCCGTCGAAGCTCACCGACTGGGGACCGATGTTCGGCGTGAACGAAAAATAGTCCACGCCGAGGCCGAGGAAAGGCACCGCGTCGAAGTAGCGACCCATGCGCATACCGTAGGCCAAGGCCGTGTCGAACTCCACGTCGCGATACAGCGTGTGCCCCGCGCCCTGGCTGACGGCCTTGATGTCGTCCTTCTCGGTAAAGCTCGAGCCGACGTAGACATCGGCGAACCACTCGGCCGAACAGGGTTGCACGCTCAGGACGAGCAACGCGATGGCCAGCAACGCACTCTTCATCTGGTTCCTCCGGAGGCCAGTGTAGCCGAGTCAGCCGGATTTCGAACGGTATGATTCGCGTCATGCGCGAGCTCTACGACACGATCGGGCAGGGCTATGATACGCATCGCCGTCCCGATCCGCGGTTGGCGTCCGCGATCGTGGCCGCGCTCGGCGCTACGGCGAGCGTCGTGAACGTGGGCGCCGGCGCGGGATCGTACGAGCCGGCCGACCGTCCGCTGGTCGCCGTCGAGCCCTTCGGCGGCCATGCTGCGCCAGCGCCGGCGGGGCGCCGCTCCGGCGGTGCAGGCGTCGGCGACGGACCTGCCGTTCCGCGACGCCGCGTTCTCGGCCGCGCTCGCCGTGCTGACCGTGCATCACTGGCCCGATCGCGCGCGCGGCCTGGCCGAGCTGGCGCGCGTCGCCCGCGAGCGCGTGGTGATCGTGACGTGGGATCCCGAGGCGCGCTATGCGTTCTGGCTCGTCGACGACTACTTCCCGGAGATTCCCGCGATCGATCGCGTGATCTTTCCCACGCTCGAGGACTTTCGCCGCGTGCTCGGGCCCATCGACGCGCGACCGCTGCCGATTCCGCATGACTGCGTCGACGGCTTCCTCGGCGCGTACTGGCGGCGGCCCGAGGCGTATCTGGACGCGGGCGTACGCGGCGCCATCTCGACGTTCACGAAGGTCGCCGACGTGGAGCCCGGGCTCGCGCGGCTGCGCGCCGATCTCGCCGACGGCACGTGGGAGCGACGACACGGGCACGTGCGCCGGCGCGACGCGGTCGATCTCGGCTATCGGCTGATCGTCGTCGAGAAGGCATGAGCATCCGGTGGACACGCTATCAGAGCGTGGGGACCGAGATCGGCACTCCCGACCCTGCGCGGTGGGCGTCGCTCGCCTTTCCGGCGCCGCCGCCCGAGCGCCCGTGGATATTCGGCGTGGTCGTCACCTCCGCCAACGGCGCGGTCGCGTGGCGGCGTCGCGACGCCCGCGACGAGCCGGTGCGCGAGATCCTCGGCGGCGACACGCGGCCCGATCGCATCGCGGATCGCCGACTCATGCGCTATCTACGGACGGTCGGCGATGCCGGCATCGGCGCGCAGACGATGCGTGAGCAGCCGACGCTCATCCTGAGCCCCGCGGAGCCCGGCGATGAGCGCGTGCCCGAGCTCTATGCGTTCCGCGTGAGGCGCGGCCTGCCGCAACATCCGCGCAACATCATCTATTCGCTGTACGGCCGCGTGCCGCCGCAGCATCCGATGCTGACCACGCCGGGCCTCTCGCCGATCATCCTGACCACGCTGGCGGGGCGTGACGAGCTCGCACGGCGCGGAGTCCGCGATGCGGCGGTCATCGCGGAGGCGCTCCTGGAGCCGCAGGGGCTCGCGCGCGCACACGCGCGCCTGCGCGCCGAGCACGGGGTGCGCTACATCGCCTGCGAGGGCGGCCAGACACTCTTCGCGGCGCTGCACGCCGCGCGACTGCTCGACGAGATGTTCGTGACGACGACGGACGTCGTCGTGGACACGTCCGCGCACGAGGGCGTGCTCACGATCTTCGACTTCGCGGCCGAGCGCGCGACGCTGATGGCGGAGGGGCGGCTGGAGCCCGCCGGCGTCTACCGCTTCAGGCGCTGGCGCTTCGCGCGCGGCGGATGAGCGACCACGGCTCAATTGTGGCGGTCGGGCCTCAGCATGCGACAGCGCGCGCCGTCCCACACGAGGACGCTCGGCGCCATGCCGACGAACAATCCCGTGCCGACCACGCCCGGGATGGCGCGGAGCGTCGCGTCGAGCGCGGCGGCATCGGCGATCGGACCGACGCGGCAGTCGAGCAGCCGGTTGCCGTTGTCGGTCACGACCGGTGTGCCTGCGGCGGTGCGCAGCTCGGCGGGATAGCCGAGCGCCTCGAGACGACGCCGGCACGGCGCCGCCGCGAACGGCACGACTTCGACGGGCAGTCGACCGCGGCTGCCGAGGATCGGCACCAGCTTTTCGTCGCCGACGAGGACGACGAAGCGGCGCGCGAGGTGCGCCACGATTTTTTCCCGAACGAGCGCGCCGCCGTAGCCCTTGATCAGGTCGCCGCGGGGATCGACCTCGTCGGCGCCATCGACGGCGAGGTCGAGCGCCTCGACGTCGTCGGGCGTGAGGAGCTTGATCCCGAGCCCGCGCGCCAGCACCGCCGTGGCCTCCGATGTGGGCACGCCGCGCACATCGAGGCCTCCGGCGACACGCTGGCCGAGCGCGCGCACGAACGCAGACGCCGCGCGGCCGGTGCCGAGGCCGAGCACCTGGCCGCTCGCGACGTGGCGCAGCGCCTCGGCGGCGAGTGCGGTCGCGCCGGCGTCGGTGAGTCGCTCATCGTGCATGCGGCGACAGCATCCCTCAGCCGGCGGCCGTCGTCCAGCGCACGTTCATTGTCCAGCGCACGCGTTAGAATTCGTGCCGTGAGCGCCGAGGCGATCGATCCGCTCGAGGACCTGTTTGCGCGCGGCGTGACCGACGGCCTGCCTGTCGTGCCGCCGACGGCCGAGCGCGTGCGCGCGGCGGTGGCGGCCAGCGGACGGCGCGGCGACGAGCTGATCGGTCTCGTCGCGCCCGCCAACGGCCGCGCCACCGTCGAGCGCGTGGCCGTCAACGCCGTGATGGCGGGCTGCCGTCCGGAGTATCTGCCGGTCGTGCTCGCGGCCGTCGAGGCGATTTGCGATCCCGACTTCGCGCTCGTGGGCGTCTCCGGGACGACCGACGCCGTCACGCCGCTCGTGGTCGTCAATGGTCCGCTCCGGCGCACGCTCGAGATCAACTGCGCGGCCTCCGTCTTCGGCGCCGGGTTTCGCGCCAACGCCACGATCGGCCGCGCGGTGCGCCTGGTCTGGGTCAACGTCGGCGGCGCGCGTCCCGGCGTGATCAGCATGTCGACCTTCGGTCAGCCGGGCCGCTATTCCTATTGCATCGGCGAGCACGAGGAGGCGAGCCCGTGGGAGCCGCTGTCCGTCGAGCACGACTTCGCCGCCGGCGACAGCACGGTCGCGGTGATCGCGGCGGAGGCGCCGCAGGTCGTCGTCAACGCTGCGGGCCGCACGGCGCGCGACATCCTGTCGACCGTCGCGCGAGCCGGCGCCGTCATCGCCAGTCCGGATCTGGCGCCGCTCGGCGACACGCTGCTCGTCATCGGGCCCGAGCACGCCGCGACCATCGCCGCGGACGGATGGTCGAAAGCCGACGTGCGGCGCTTCGTCTGGCGGGAGTGCTGTGTGAGCGTCGACGGCGCGCGCGTGCCGAAGTTCAGCGAGCCCGAGCGGCTGCACATCGTGGTCGCCGGTGGCACGGCCGGACGGTTCTCGGCGTGGGTTCCGGGCTGGCCGTTCCGCGGCGCGCCGTCGCGGCTGGTGTTTCGGCGCATCGCGTCCGTGTGAGAGAATCGCGCCCCGCATGAGCCGTACCGCCGAAGGCACGAGCGCGCTCCTGGAGATCCGGGGCCTCGCCAAGCGCTTCGGCGGCGTGCTCGCGGTGAACGGTCTCGACCTCAGCATCGAGGCGGGCGAAGTGCGCGGCCTCATCGGCCCCAACGGCTCGGGCAAGACGACGACGATCAACCTGATTTCGGCGCTCTACCGGCCCGATCGCGGCGAGATTCGCCTCGCCGGTGAGCGCATCGAGCGGCTGCGCCCGCACGAGGTCGCCGCGCGCGGCGTGGCCCGGACGTTTCAGATCTCGAAGCTGTTCGCCAACATGACCGTGCTCGAGAACGTTCTGGTGCCGGCGCTCGCCGAGACCGATCGCACGGGCGCTCGGCGAGCGCCCGCCCACATCCACGAGCGCGCGCGCCGTCTGCTCGATCTGGTGCTGCTCGACGGCCACCGTGAGGCGCTCGCCAAGGAGCTGTCGGGCGGGCAGAGCATGCTGCTGCAGATCGCGCGCGGCCTCATGCTGCAATCGGTTCGGCTGTTCCTGATGGACGAGCCCTTCGCCGGCGTGCATCCGACCATCAAGGACACGATCATGCAGACGATCCTCACGGCGAACCGTGCGGAGGGTGTGACGTTCCTGATCGTGTCGCACGAGATGGCGACGCTGCGGCGGCTGGCGTCCCGCGTCTCGGTCATGCACGAAGGCCGGCTCATCGCCGAGGGCTCGTTCGAGACGGTCGCCAACCAGCCCGTCGTGCTCGAAGCGTACCTCGGGGGCTGAATGGCGCTGCTCGAGGTGCACGACGTCGTCGCCGGGTACCTCGAGGGCATCGACGTCCTCAACGGTCTGTCGCTGGCGGTCGAGCGCGGCAGCATCACCGGGATCATCGGCGCCAACGGGGCGGGGAAGTCGACGCTGCTCAAGACGATCTTCGGCTTCGTGCACCCGCGCCGCGGCCGCATCGTGCTCGACGGGCGCGAGATCCAGACGCTGCCGCCGCACGCCGTGAAGCAACGGGGGGTGAGCTACGTCGCGCAGGGCGCCAGCGTGTTCCCGCAGCTCACCGTGCAGGAGAACCTGGATCTCGGGGCCTGGGTATTCCGGCGCGACCGCACGCGCATGGCCGCCATGCTCGAGCGCGCGTGGTCAGCGTTTCCCCGGCTGCGCGACAAGCGACGCGCGCGCGCGACGACGCTGTCGGGCGGCGAGGCGAAAATGCTGTCCCTGGCCAAGGAGCTCGTCACTGATCCGGGGTTGTTGCTCGTGGACGAGCCGTCGGCCGGGTTGTCGCCCAAGATCACCGAGCAGGTGTACGAGCGACTCGTGCAGGCGCGCGCCGCGGGGACCACCATCCTGCTCGTGGATCAGAACATCGCCAAGGCGATCGCCGTCAGCGACTACCTGTACATGATCGAAATGGGGCGTGTGCGCCATCACGGGCCGCGCGCCCTCTTCGCCGAGCAGGTCCGCGATCTCGTCCGCGATGCCCTCCTCGGCGTCTGAGCGGTTGCCTCCGCTCGCCCGACGCGTCGGCCTGGCGCTCGCCGTCTATGCGGCGCTCGCGGGGCTGCCGTGGGCGGTGTCGGAGTATCACCTGCACGTTCTCGTCACGTGCTTCTACTACGTCGTGCTCGCGATCGGCTGGAACCTCCTGGCCGGCTACACGGGACAGTTCTCGCTCGCCCACCACACGTTCGCCGGCGTGGGCGCGTACACCTCCGCGCTGCTGATCGCGCACACCGGAGCGCCGATCGTCGTCGGTGTCGCCGCCGGTGTGGCGGTCGCGGCCTTGCTCGGCTGGGGGCTCGGCACGCTCTGTCTCCGCATGCGCGCCATTTATCTGGCGCTGGCCACCTGGGCATTCGCCGAGTCGGTGCGGCTCCTGGTCGCCGTCGAGTACCAGATCACGCGCGGCGATCTGGGGCTCATGACGCCGTTCCTCTTCGGCACCCCGCGCCCGACGCCGCATTATTTTTTGTTTCTCGCTCTCGCCCTCGCCGCGATCCTGGTCGCGTGGCAGCTCGTGCACTCGCGCGTCGGCGTCTATCTGCGCGCCATCCGAGACGACGAGGAGGCCGCCGCCGTCATGGGTGTCGACACGTTCAAGTGGAAACGCGTGATTTTCGCCGTGTCGGCGGTCTTCGCCGCCGTCGCCGGCGGCTTCCAGGGCCACTACGTCGGGCTCCTGTCGCCCACGCCGATGAAGTTCAACGAGATCGCCATCATCGTCATCATGGTGATCATCGGTGGCCTGCGCACGTTCTGGGGCCCGGTCGTCGGCGCGATTTTCGTCGAGATCCTGTCCGAGGCGCTCCGCCCCTGGGGCGAGACGCGCATGGTGCTCTTCGCACTGCTGGTGATCATCGTCGCGCGCGCGTATCCTTCCGGGCTCGTCGGTGCGGCCGCCGCGCTGCGGCGGCGGGTGCGCGCGGCGTGATCATCGCTGCGCCGGGGCCGGCGATCTTCGCCCGTTCACCGGCTCGAAATGGCGCGCGGATGCAAAACGCTGATCGCATAGCCCACGTCGAGCCGCTCTCCCTGCCAGGCGGGCATCGCTGTGCACGCATTGATTTGCACGCCTGCTCCGTCGTTCTGTGGCTTGTAGCGTCTCGGTCGGGTTCGCCGTCACCGCACCGGCGTGGGAACGTGAGGGAGTATTCGCCCGTCCGGCCGCCGGAAG
>Ga0075418_10001093_pt1 | contig 30225 bp, 22 predicted proteins | sample SoiMetdeltSBSDD2_FD_81776 | JGI IMG/M metagenome (GOLD analysis project Ga0075418, IMG submission 81776) | Bulk soil microbial communities from a Populus tree surrounding site in Tennessee, USA - Soil MetaG P. deltoides SBSDD2 | ecosystem: Environmental > Terrestrial > Soil > Tree plantation... | reverse complement strand
TCGAGTTGCGACAGTTGTAAAACAGGTGCGTAAAGAGAATCCGCATCTGCTCATGCTGGATTCCGGAGACACGATACAAGGCACCCCACTCACTTTCCATCACGCCAAACTAAACAACAAGCCGGCCGACGCGATGATGACGGTTATGAACGCAATCGGGTATGAAGCGATGGCTGTCGGCAATCACGAATACGAATTCGGCCTCGATGTGCTCAACAAAGCGCGCGGCGAAGCGAAATTTCCTTGGCTCTCGGCCAACACTTACAAAAGAGGAACCTCGGTGTCCTACTTTCGTCCTTATGTCGTCAAACAGGTAGCGGGAGTTCGCGTCGGAATCATTGGGCTGACGACACCGGGGATGCCGAGTCTGGACGATCCCAAGCGCTACTATTCAAAGATCGAGCTGCGCGACCCAGTTAGCGAAGCAAAAAAATGGGTTGCTGTGCTTCGCGGCAAAGAGCGCGTCGACCTTGTAATCATCGCCATGCACATGGGGTTTGAGATCGACCTGCGAACCGGTGAAAAGTATCCGGGCCAGATGCCAAACGAAAACGCGGCGCACGCTATCGCCGAGAACGTTCCAGGTATCGACGTAATACTGATGGGTCACACCCATCGCGAAGTGCCGTCCGTGTATATCAACGGGGTCCTGCTTGCTCAATCCGACAAATGGGGCAGAAGCATCGCACGAGCGGATGTATTTCTAGAGAAAAAAGGCGCGGCCAGTCGCTGGGGAGTAGTCGCGAAATCCTCGCGTGCGCTCCCGGTCAGCGATAACGTTGAGGCTGACGCTGAAGTCCTCAGAATTGCCGAACCCTATCATCGAGAGACGCAGGCCTGGCTCGATCAAGTGATTGGCGATTCGCCGGTCGAAATGAAAGCAGGCGATGAGCGGTTTCGCGATAGCGCGATTCTCGATTTGGTTCACCGCGTTCAGCTGGAACTCGGGAATGCGGAAGTTTCAACGGCAATGACGCTCAATTCAAAGGCGAAGATACCGGCTGGACCCGTAACCGTCCGCGATATCATCGCGCTTTACGAATATGAGGCCACGCCCATTGTTGTGGAGGTAACCGGAAAGCAGCTCCGAGAAATGCTCGAACACTCGGCCAGGCATTTCGGAACCTACAGACCAGGCACGCCACTGGCAGAGCTGACCGATGATAGGTTTCCCAGCTACACGTACGATGTGGCTGAAGGTATTACTTACGATCTTGATATCTCTAAGCCAGCAGGAAAACGCATCGAGAATATGCGGTTTCGCGGGCAGCCGGTCACTCCTACACAGAAGCTGCGACTCGCTACGAACACCTTTCGGGTCAACGGTGGCGCCGGCTATACGATGTTCAAAGATGTGCGAGTAGTTTACCGAGCCACCAAAGACTTGCGCGAACTGATCATCGATTGGGTCAGACGGAACAAACGCATACCGACGATTCCAACAAACAACTGGCGGTTGCTTCAACTTGGAGTGCCCTGAGTGGACAGGCATCGCGGTTCGACCGTTTCCAGTAGTTCCTCGAAAAAAACCGCGCGAGTGTGACGGCGCCGAACAGGTACACAAGAGTTGGAAGGACATCGCTTGTCACCATAACCCGGCGTTGTTATCCTTCATTCTCGTTTGAACCAGCATCCTCCTATGGATACTCAGACCACTACGGCCAATCGCGAACATTTCGAAAAACTCGTTGCCGAATTGAAAGCGCTTGAAGCCAGGCTGCGTCAGGGCGGTGGGCCCGAGCGGATCGATCGCGAGCACGCAAGGGGCAAGCTCACCGCTCGCGAACGCATCGAACTTCTGTTTGATCGGGATTCCCATTTTCAAGAGATCGGATTGCTGGTCGCTTACGACCAATACGATGGCCAGGCGCCAGCTGCCGGCGTCGTAACCGGTTTTGGCCGGATCGCGGGACGTGAGAGCGTCGTCGTCGCCAACGACGCGACGGTCAAAGCCGGATCATGGTGGCCCGAGACGGTCCGCAAGATTCTCCGCGCGCAGGAGCTGGCGATGCGCTCCAGAGTGCCTATCGTTTATCTGGTCGACTCCGCGGGAGTAAATCTTCCGTATCAGAGCGGCGTGTTCCCCGGCCAATACGGCGGCGGTCGAATCTTCTTTTACAACTCGGTCATGCGACGGTATCTCAAGGTACCGCAGCTCGCGGCGGTCATGGGTCAGTGTGTGGCCGGCGGCGCGTATCTGCCCGCGCTTTCCGACTTCATCATAATGGTTGAAGGCACGTCGTTCATGGGGCTTGGTGGACCCAATCTGGTTAAAGGCGCGGTAGGTCAGATCGTGGACAGCGAGACGCTCGGCGGCGCGTCCACTCACAATGAGATCTCCGGGGTCGCGCATTTTCGCGCGAAGAACGACGAAGAATGTATCCAGCGCTTGCGTGAGTTTGTGACCGAACTTCCGCCGCAACAGCCATTACGAGTACAGATCAAGGAGCCGACCGCTCCGCGCCGGCCGCTAACTGACATCTACGACATTATTCCGGCCGATCACCGCCTGCCGTACGATATGCGCGATGTGCTCGACTGCTTACTCGACGCGGGCGAACTCGACGAGTTCCAGGCTGACTATGCTCGCGAAATGATAACCGGCTACGCGCGGATCTTTGGAATTCCGGTAGGGGTTATTGCCAATCAGAGAGGTTTGGTTCGGGGCGCTTCAGGACAACCGCCGAAGTTCGGCGGAATAATTTATACTGACTCCGCCGAGAAGGTCGCGTACTTCATTGAGACTTGTAACCGGCACGAGACCCCGCTGCTATTCCTGCAAGACGTATCCGGTTTCATGGTGGGAACTGAAGCCGAGCATTCCGGGATCATTCGCGCCGGAGCCCGGTTTGTCGAAGCAATGGCAACGGCTACGGTGCCCAAGCTGGTGCTTACAATCAACCACGCATCCGGAGCAGGTTACTATGCAATGGCCGGTCAGGGGTTTGATCCGGATTTCATTTTCACCTGGCCGACTGGCCGGATGGGGGTAATGGAAGGCGAGTCCGCGGTGATGGCGTTGTTCAGCTCAGAGCTCGGGAAACTCGAACGCAAAGGGCTCGAGCCTGACGAGAAGATGGAAGCCGAAATGGCGTGCGTTCGGGCGAAATACGACGGTGAACTTGAGGCCCGCTTTGCAGGCTCTCGAGGTTTCGTTGACGCTATACTCAGCCCTGAAGATACCCGAGTGGCGCTGGAGCTTGCGCTTCGCACAGCGCTCAACAATCCCGGGCCGCACCTTGGCGTGCCTGTTTTACCCTGCAACACGCCAAACGTACCGTAGGTTGTCTAACCTGCGAGACCGTGACTTACCGCAGCAAAACAAACCGCAGGTTAGACAACCTACGGTACATTTCATCGGAGGAATTCAAATGAGACGAAGGATAGAGCTGAGGACGATTTTGATGACGGCCACACTCCTGCTCGCTTTGGCGGTGCTCGCGTGCGAGAACAAGGAGACCACCGCGGAATTCAAACCTGAGATTCAACCGTTGCCTGCCGGTCTCGCCCGGTATGAGGCGATGGAGATTCCTGCAGATAACCCCATGACCCCGGAGAAAGTGGCGTTGGGCAGGCAGCTCTTCTTCGATGAGCGTCTAAGCGGCGATGGATCGCGCTCGTGCTACTCATGCCATGTGTGCGAGAAGGGGCTTACTGATGGTCTGCCAAAGGCGATCGGCGCGTTCAACAAAGCTTTGCCTCGAAGCAGCCCGACGCTCTGGAACATCGGTTACCACAAGATGTTTTATTGGGACGGGCGCAGTCCGTCGCTGGAAAAACAGGCGATGGCCGCCTGGACCGGCGGCAACATGGGCGCAAAGGATCGCGAAGCCGAGATCGTCGGCAAGATTAATGCGCTACAGGGTTATCGCTCTCAATTCCAGAAGGTATTCGGCGGTGAGGCCACTGCCGAGAACATTATGCACGCTATCTCCGCTTACGAACGCACGATCACTAGCGGCGATACGGCCTGGGACCGCTGGCAAGCCGGTGATCAGTCGGCTGCATCTGAAGCCGCAAAGCGCGGATTTGAAGTCTTCAAACAAGCAAAATGCAATAACTGCCATGACGGCGTGCTGCTCACCGACCAGCAATTTCACAACGTCGGAATAGGGATGGACGCTCCGGAGCCCGACCAGGGTCGCGGCAAGATCAGCAACAAACCCGAGGAAACCGGAGCTTTCAAAACGCCTACCCTTCGTGACATCGCGGAATCGGGTCCGTACTTTCACGACGGAAGCGTCGCCACGTTAGAGGAGGCTGTCGATCTTATGCTTGGCGGCGGCAAACCGAACCCTTTTCTCGACAAGAAGAATCTCGAGAAACGCACCATCACAGCGGCACAGAGGAGCGATCTGCTGGAGTTCTTGAAGTCGCTAAACGTGGACTGCAAGGTAACCAAGCCGCCACTTCCTCAGAAGTAACGTAAACTTCCGTTACGAGCTTGGAGCATTCAACCACGCGCAAGCGTTAAAAGGGGTAGCATAGACTTTAGTCTGTGTCCAAATCAGCGACCGGATGATCGCTGAACACAGACCAAAGTCTATGCTACCCCCGCTTAAGCCGGCCGCTTTACCGGACGGCTTATTTAATCGTTGACGCTCAGAGAACCGAGCACCGCCATGAATGTACGTTGATAATCCTGGCTTTCATCCTGTGGAACAACCGCGACCAGATAAAAGAGGTCCCCGTTCCTAAGCATTGTTGTAACAACGCTGACTAATTCCTGCCTGCCGCTCAACTCCGAAATATTCGTTAGCGAGACCCCCAGCGCGTCACGCCTGCCAAGAGTTTCGCGCTCGTAGCCACCGGCCTGTTGAAGACTCTGGTTGCCTTGTGCCAGTGCGCGTATCAGTTCATCGGTCGCGGCTCTTAGTGAATTCGATTGCGTTCGGACGACGCCAACCTGAACTCCGTGGGTGAAGACGAATCGACCCTGCGTCTGGCTATAAGCTCCTTCCGGGGCGAATGTTACTCCGTCGTTTGAAGGCAACTCGCGCCAATTATCCGGCACGCTGATGCGAAAGTTGTTTCCGTTGTAATTTCGAAGCCTCGAAGAAGGATATTCGACTCGTTGACGCCGGCCCTGTTGAGGATAGCGTTGATCATCGCGGTCCGGGTAACGTTGATCCTGGTCGTCAGGATAACGTGGATCGCGCCGCTGAGGATTCCGCTGGCCGCCTCGCCCGATCTCCTGCATCGACCGAGCCGGCCGCATCTCACGCAAGTAGGCTTGAATGCGAGTGAAAGCAGGAGTGTCTCTAATTGGATTGTTGACCCGCAAAGCATCGGCCTCTTGATTGATGTATTCAAACCGATTGCCCGGGTTTGGATGACTGCTCATCCATTGTGGCCCGCCGCTTCCGCCCTTCTGTTCCAGAGTGCGAAACATATTCGCCAGATCGTGAGGATCGTATCCGGCATTCGCCATAACCTGAGCACCTAGTAAGTCGGCCTGTTTCTCATATTCGCGGCTAAACTTCAAAAAGTAAGCACCGATTCCCATTTGGCCAACCTGGCCAGCAACATTTCCTACGCCCCCTAAAATTGCGCCAAGTATCCCGACGACTGCGGCGCCGGTCTGATACTTCTGGGCCTTTGCCGCTTGCGCCGTGCCGTGGCGCAGGGCAACGTGACTGATCTCGTGAGCGATCACCCCGGCCATCTCACCTTCGTTGCGAGCCGCCTCAATCAGCCCGCGATTGACATAGGTGAATCCGCCCGGCAAGGCAAACGCGTTTATGTCGCGCGCGTTCACAACCTTGAAGGAATAGCGGAACTCCGGGTGCTGAAATTCTCGCGGGATCGCTTCGGCAAGCCTTAATCCGATGCGCTCGACATAAGACTGAACTTCAGAATCGCTCAGGAGCGGCATCTGACGCTCGACCTCGGAGGCAGCCTGGCGGCCGAGCTGTACATCCTTGTCGATGCTGTAGGGGTTTTTGGGAGCAACAACCCGGGTTTGGCCGATCAAACTGATCGGCATTACACCCATAGAAATCAACGCCAGCAAGCATGAGCCCGCTCTGAGACTGCTAAATCTGCTCATTGTAGCCCTCCGACACCTTGTTATCCGTTACTTGAATGATCCGATAGCTGTCTACTGAGATTCATCGTCCGGCCTAAACGTTGTAGTTCTTTTTAGCAAGTCCGAACGCCAGCCGAACTCATTATAGACGATGCCCGGGGGGTTGGGCACAGTGATAAGCTCCGCCGACCAATCCGAGTTATTGGCGGTGATACTCGGCGCGACACGCAAGACGAGGCTCTTTATCTCGTTCAAACGACCGGGTTTCGGTGCGGGGGCAATCAAAAGACGCGCGCAACCCAGTCAGCGCGCAGACCTCGACATCGACCATGCTCCCGGTTGTGGTGTCAACTTCAGCTTCGATGTCGATCTCAGGCTTTAGCTCCTCATCCGCCTCCGGGATTTCCTCGAGCTCTGCAACTTCATAACTCGAGCAGGGCCCCGACGGCTCCGTACCCGCGATAAATACCTCCATTCGACGCGACACAGATTCGGGACCAGCGAGACAGCCCGTTGCAGGATCGATCTCGACCGTAATGATCCCGCCCGGCTTGCCAAAGGATGCACCCGCGAGGTTGGCATGGAGCTCCATAGCCTGTCTCATGAAATCAGCCCACATCGGTAACGCCGCATCGGATGCCTTCATTCCAAGATCGTGATTGTCATCAAATCCCACCCATGCGACGCAGACTATCTGGGGCGTGTAACCCACAAACCAACCGTCGTTGGATGTTCCGGTCTTTCCGGCGATGGCCCCCTTCAACCCCATCGCACGAAGACGCGAGGCAGTTCCCTCATCCACGACTGCTTGCATCAGATTTGTCATAAGGTAAGCAACCTGGGGCGAGAAGACAGATGTGGTTGAGGCCGATACCTGGTCAGTTGCAGTCCCGGTGATGCTCTTCACCGGAGTGGGTCGTACCGCGGTCCCGCCGTTTGCGAACGCTGTGTACGCACCCGCCAACTGCAGCGGCGTGACTTCGCTCGTACCCAAAGCCATCGAAGGATAGATACGCGGTTTGTCGAGCCCGCTCATCTCAGCAACCTCGGCGACCCGGGCGAGACCAGTGCTGATGGCTAGTTCGACAGTCGGAACGTTCAGCGATCGCGATAAAGCTTCCCGCAGGGTCACATCCCGATTGGTAAAACCGCCGTGATAATCGCTGGGGCTGTACTCAGCTCGCCCGCCGTCAAAGGTAAAAGTTCGGGGGCGGTCTGACAGTAGGCTGGCCGCGGTAAAAGAACGCGAGCCGAGCGCCGTGGCATAAACAAAGGGCTTGAACGCCGAACCAGGCTGCCGTTTCGCATCGGTGGCTCGATTGAGCTGGCTTTCGTCGTAGCTGCGTCCTCCAACCATCGCCAACACCTCGCCGGTGTGCGCATCCAGCGCGACAAGGGCAGCTTGAACCGGCTCAGGCTGATTACCCTTGCGACGTTGTCCGGCAAAGACCTTATCAAGCTTCGCGGTTTGTCGCTGCACAGCGGCATACGCGGCATTCTGGAGTCGCGGATCCATTGTGGTCACAATGCGATGCGCCGGGGCCCGACGGCTGCGATACCGTTCATCGATGAACCGTTGCGCATAATCAATAAAATAGCTTGCGCCGTCGTCTCCTTCTATCTCGTGCTTCTTGATTTCAAGCTGCTCACCTTTTGCCGATTCAGCTTCGCTTTGGGTTATTGCCTCTGTTTCAACCATCGCGTCCAGCACAAGGTTTCTTCTTTCGATCGCTCGTGCTTTGTCCCTATGCGCCGAATAACGATTGGGGGCGCAAATCAAACCGGCAAGAAATGCCGACTGGCCGAGGGTGAGTTCACTGAGGTCTTTGTCAAAATAGATCTGCGATGCTTGTGCGAAACCATTGATCGCAAAAGTGCCACTGTGCCCAAGATATACTGCGTTGCAATAGTAGGTGAATATCTGTTCTTTGGAGAGGCGAAACTCAAGGATGACCGCCATCGCCGCCTCTTTGATCTTCCTCGTAAGAGTGCGATCAGATGTCAGGAAGTCGTTCTTGATTATCTGTTGCGTGAGCGTCGAACCGCCCTGAACGAACTCGCCTTGATCAAGATCGGTCTTGAGAGCGCGAATGATTCCTCGCCAATCCACGCCCCCGTGACTAAAAAACCGCCTATCCTCAGCCGCAATAATTGCGTTGCGCAGGTTCCCTGGGATATCGGAGAACTGTACTGGGATTCTCTTGCGGCGATCGCCTTCGCGGACGGAGGCAAGCAACTTACCTTCGATCGCGGCTGACGATAACCGCTGGCCCGTCGTCGGACTCGTCAACGAAGCGATCTTTCCGGTTTTATCTACCTGGATTCGGACTGGACCAACACTGCCGTGGTTCGCGGACTCATCACCCGGTGAAACTACAATTGAGTTGGCTTCCACTTGAAAAGATCCGACGTGGTTCCCCTCGCCGTTGTTCGCACGTTGCTGATATCCGTTTGCACTAAGGTAGTCGCTGAGCTCGTTAATCGGAAGGCGGTCCCCGACGGACACCGAAAGCGGCGGCGTCACTATCTCAACCGAATTATCAAGCGAGCTATTATTAAGCCGCATATCGATTTCGTTTGCGAACTTGTTGTAATAGTAGATCGAGACAGACAGAAAAATCGCTGAAATGACCCCAAAAACCAGGAGTACTCTGGGCTGCGACAGCCAGGCGGCTGACGATCTTACCCATCGCGGGAGACGACTCCAGATCTCTCTGATACGGTCACCGACAGTGGCCCGTGTTCGACCGTACGGGTCGTGCAAGACTATTGTCCGGGGCCGCAATGTCACGTCGTTGATTGTTCGACTGATCGGCACTTTAGATCCTCCTTTCAATGATAGCGCAAAGGAAGGGCCAAGTGTCGCGGACTCCAGATTCGCCTATTATGCAGGTAGATCAACTCAGGAGAGATTCAGCGCTTTGCGGATCTGATACGTTAATGGACTAGAATCGTACAGGCTGCTTGAACCCTTTGTATTTGAATGACTCCGCCGGGACAGCAAGCCCTCTAGCGGTAAACATACGAGCTCGTTTTTTTCTGATCCCACTGAATGCTGTCGATGTTCTGAGGATCAGCAGCAAAGATCTCTTCGCTCAGCTTATCGGTGTTATGATCGCCCGCAACATTCAGGAAATAGACAATTTTACCGATCGGGTTCTCTTTATCCTCGGGATCGACCTTCCGCATCTCTCCCTGAATACTCCGTTTTTCGAAGATCTCGCGAAGCACTTCGTCGGTTTCCGTTACGTTGCGGCTGGCTACCGTCAACTCCATCGCTCGGAAGACTTGCTCGGGCTCGTAATACTCAAGAAGTGAGACGACAATGAGAGAGAACAGGGTAAGAATGATCGCGACTTCGACTTTTCCGACGCCCGTCGCCAGTCCAATCGCCAGGCTGATCAGCAACACAGTGATTTCTTTTGGATCACGGATATTGGTCCGGAACCTTACAAGCGAGGCAGCGGCGAATATCCCGAAGGCTCTCGCTGCATTGTCGGCCACAACCATCATCAGCGCGGAGGCCACTACTGCAAGCAGTATCTGAGTTTGCGCAACATACGGATTGCGAATCGTCACAGGGGACTCGCGGCGCGGCCGGAAAGCGAGCAGGGTTGCCAGCAGTGCTCCCAGCGCTAGTTTTAGCGTGATCGTCGCCGCAACTACCGGCCAGGCCGCGTTGTCTTGCCCCCCGGTTTCGGCATCGAAGAGCCCCGGTGGTCCCACCTCTCCTGTTCTGTCGCGAGTCGGCGCCGTTTGCGACGCGGGAGGAGCGCCGCTCCTCACTTGCTCACCCGGCGCATTCGATTGGCTTACCAGCAAATATCCAAGCAGACCTACGACCGCTATTCCGGCAACCATAAGGCCCACGGAAGCACCCCGCTTTTTTGCCAACCCGCCGAGCCGCGATCGCCAATTCCTGCGATGAAAGGCTGGGGTTCGCTTGGCCGATGCCTGAGCGGCGGGCCGAACTTCTGATTGTTTTTCTTCATCCGCGGCGGAGTCTGTGGTTGCGACATCAGCATGAATTGCGTCCTGGTCGTGATGGTTCATCTCCACCCCCTCATCGGATAGAAAATGCGAAGCCGGCCGAAGCCTAAACACTTTGACTAAAGCAAACATTAATCCGTTCAGGAACTGGACCGCGCAGGAGTCGCTTCAGATGTGACGAAGAGCAGTAAGTGGTGAAATAACGGTGGATCGGCGTGCGAGGGTCGCCAAGGCTATTGAATGCCCTCCATAGTTTCGGCGATTAGTTGATCTACGACTGCATTAAAATCGCCCGTTTGTTCGAACGTTTTGAGCTGGCGATCGGCGCTGGTTCCGCCTTTAAGGATGGTATGGATGTACTCGAGTTCCTTTCGGCTTCCCAGTTCGTCGACCACATCATCGACAAATTCGAGCAACTCGAGGATCAAATCTCGGACTGGCACCTCGGTCTGTTTGCCGAAATCGATAAGTTTTCCGTCCAGACCCCACCGAACCGCTCGCCATTTGTTTTCCTGGATGAGCGCGCGCCGATACAGCCGAAACCCCATGTTCATTCGATAGAGTTTGGACAGCTTCGCGATAATGGCCTGGATGAGCGCCGCGAGCGCGATCACTTCATCAACCCTGGAAGGAATGTCACAGATTCGAAACTCCAGCGTCGGGAAATGCGGGTGAGGGCGGACGTCCCACCAAATTTTCTTTGGTTTGTCGATGCATCCGGTTTTCAACAGAAGGTTGACGTAATTATCAAACTCCGAACAGGAGCTGAAGTAATCCGGGATGTCAGTTCTCGGGAACTTTTTGAATATCTCGGAGCGATAGCTTTTTAAACCGGTCTTTGTTCCCATCCAGAAAGGCGAGCTTGTCGACAACGCAAGCAAGTGAGGTAAGAAGTACCGTGCTGCGTTCATCAAGTGAATCTGCGCCTCACGGTCTTCAATTCCAACATGCACGTGCATGCCGAAGATCAGCAGCGACTCGGCTAGCACCTGCATCTCGTCGATGAGCGCGGCATAGTGCTCGTGGTCCGTAATCTTCTGATCCTTCCAGCTTGAAAAAGGATGAGTCGAAGCAGCGGCAATGCAGAGACCTTTACTGCCGGCCAGAGCGGCGACAGTGCGCCGGAGCTTGATCACATCGGCTCGAGCCTCCTGGATGTTGGCGCAGATACCGGTGCCGACTTCGATCATAGATTGGTGCATCTCGGGTTTGACCTGCTCGCCCAGGAGCATGCGCCCTTCATCGATCATCTCGGTGATGTGCGAACGGAGCTCGCGCGTGTGCGGGTCGATAATTTGAAACTCTTCTTCAATTCCCAGCGTGAAGTCAGGCATTCATACTCCTGAAGTTTCGATTCTCGATTGCCGATTGGCGAATGAGCGATCGCACATCGACAATCGCAAATCGGAAATCGGAACTCAGTCAACGATCATCGTCGGCACCATTCCAGCTCCGGATGTCACGTTCGCCAGCGATGACGACGACAGACGGGTGAAAGCGCCCGAGACCTTCCCAAAGAACAATAGCGGATCCAAATCCAGCAGTTGCTCGATCATGTGTACGCCTGTCTCATCTACAAACGGAAAGACCTCTCGCGACGTTGTTACACGCTCTTGAGCAAGATAATCGCCGCCAAGCGCTTCCTCGATGGCTTGATCCCAGGCCCCTTCATCCGACTCCCAGCCGATAAAAATGCCGTGTCCTCCGTAGTCATCATTCGGCTTCAAAACCAGCTTGTCGCGATTGGTCCTTATAAACTCCAACAGATCGATCTCCCCTCCACCGTAGGTTGTCTTTGCGTGCTCGACCCTTCGCGTCCACGGCACCGAAGCGCGGATCGCTTCCTGTTCTGCACCGGAGAAGTAGTGCTGATGCCGCTCATCGGTCAGAACCCCAAAGAGCATTTTCTTATGAACGTACTTCGTGCGAAACGAATTCACGAACACGGCGGAGCCCTTCTTGTAAGCGGCTACGAAGGCCTGGCACTCATCGATTTTCTCCAGCAGCTCGGTTGTCAGCACGCGCCGATAAACAAGATCAATCCTAAACTCGCCGTGGTGCAACTTCCCTTCCCGCAACTCCAGGTCGCGCGGGTCGGCGATTGTCGTTGAATAACCCTGCTTCTCAAAGAAGTCCTTGAACAACTCGAACTCCCGCTGCGTCGGAAGCCCCTTATAGTCCACGATCGCGATCTGAGGCTTCTCGGCGCGGCCTCGGACGCGCTCGTAGATCGCAATTAATGCGTCCAGCATGTTTTGACGGCAGTACATCGGCGTGATTTTGTGATCGACGCAAAACTCTCGCATGAGCGGCAGCCCGCAAAAGATCTCGGCGGCAACATCCTGATAGGCGATACCCGCCGGGCACTCGGCATTCAACTCGACAAACCAGTACGACTCATCGGTCAGAAAAGAATCCAATCGCGCGGTGACCGAGACCTCGTGGTAACCCGGATCGACGGCCACCAACTCATGCTCACCAGCAGTCAACCCGATTTGATCAAGCATTAGCTTGTCGTTGGGAGCAATGCGGCCAACTTTTTCAATCGCGCCCCAAACCGTCTCACAGATTCGAGTTATATGCTGCCACTCACCACGGGTAACGAAATGTGGCCGCAGGTAAGGCGAGAGCATTCTACCGCCAAACACGAAACGCACGTCGTTGAGACGGGTCTCTAAAAAGGCGCGCGATTCTTCGAGCAGCCCCGGCTTGCGTTCGATAAGTGAGTTGTAGTCGTTGGCTGCCTGGCTGGTCATCGGTTTGGTTTTTGGTTTCTGGTTTCTGGTTTCTGGTTTGTGGTTTCTGGTTTGTGGTTTCTAGTTACGGACGATATCGAAATCGGAACCAAAAACTAGACACTACGAACCAGAAACCAGAAACTAATCCGCTCCGGCCGGCTTGCCGGCGCTGGGCCGTTGAATTTCGTGATTCAGCAACTCGTTCCACCGATGGCTGGCGATGGTCGGTTTGCCGTGCAACGCAGTTTCAATCGCCAGGTCCGCGACTTTCTCAACCATCCATTTGAAATAGATCGATCCTACCGACCACCAATCGGCATCCGGCGCAGGATTCATGTAGTCAATAGCGTAAGGCGTACCGTCGGCTATCGCGAACTCGACAGTGTTGATGTCATATCCCAGCGCTTCGTTGATCTGGATCGTCTCACGCCGAACTCGCGCGTCCATCTCAGGATCGAGATAGTTGTCGACGACCAGGTAGCGTTGAAATATCGGATCATAAGGCATCGGACACACGTCCTTCTTGCCAATGCAATATGAGCGGACGTAATGAGTGAACGGCACGAACTCCTGAAGGACCATGCAATCGGTTCCGCTGGCATCGTACTTTTCCATCAACTCCTCTCGGTTGTTGACGCGAGAAACGCCTCGCCAGCCGCCGCCGTCAAACGGCTTGATAAAAGCCGGAAAGCCGATGTGCTGAATTATGCCGTCCCAATCGAGTGGATATTCGAGGTTTCTGAGCGACTCGGCGACCACGCCTTCCTTGTATTCCTTTTGAGGGAGAAGGATCGTTTTCGGCACGGCGATTCCGAGATAAGTCGCCAACGAATAGTTGAAGAACTTATCGTCGGCGTTCCACCAGAATGGATTGTTGATGACTTTCGCACCGGCGAGCACCGCGCTCTTGAGATAAGCTCGATAAAACGGGACTTCGTGTGAGATTCGATCAATGATTGTGTCGTATGGGCAGGGTTCAGCCATGGACACTCCGCCGAGCTTTATGTACTCGGCGGTTACTCCGGCGCGGCGACCGTTGATTTCGTTAATAAGACCTTGAGGGAAAGTGCCTTCGCGGCCTACGAGTACGCCGATCTTCATTTTGCTCCTCCGCGGTGAATGACGCGGCGAATTCTATAGTACGGCTTTGAGCAGGTGCAACCGTTCGCCCCGCGTCGCGGTGCCTGGTGCCGGGCGTGCAATCTTGCAATTCTTGTTTTGCAATTCTCGAAATCGCCGCGATGCAGCGTTGAGGCATAGAAAGGCTTTGCTAGCGAAAATGCCCGAAACGTTGGCGCACCTCCAGACTTTAGTTCTATTATCACCGGTGATTCGAAACGAGAGCGAAAAGGAGATCATTATGTGTAAATCGTGGTCCATTCGATACAAGGCAATCATATTCACAACACTTCTAAGCGCATCCATACTCGCGGCCTCTTGCAGCAAGTCTGAGCAGCCAGCGACAAACTCGAGCGCCTCGTCTCCATCGACAGCCGCTTCGGCCGGAGAATTTGAAGGCGTGATCGCGATGAAGATGGAAACGGTCGATGAAACCAGAGCCGAAATGACTTACTTCCTCAAAGGCAAGAACACTCGCATCGAAACAAAAGTTCCCAACCTCCCTGATGGATCTGCGGTGATGCTCTTAGACCTGGACGGCGGAAAGATCGTCTCCCTAATGCCCTCGCGGAAAATGTATTTGACGATGGACATGAAAGCCGCGGCCGAAGATATGAAAAAGATGAAGAAGGCGCACGGCCAGGAAAACCCTGAGTTCCCGAAACTGACCGAGACCGGCAAGACGGAGACGATCGCCGGCTACACTTGCGAGCACTGGTTGATGGGGGAGGAACAAGACGTCGATATGTGCGTTGCAAAAGGCCTCGGGTATTTTGGAATGGGGGGCCAATCCTCAGGAGGCATGGGTTCGTGGAAGAACCTCGTTTTTAGCCCCAAGATGCTTGCCGAGGCGGCGGCTCATCCTGAATGGGTGAAGTTTCTCAACGGCGGCGCGTTTCCCTTGAAACTCAGCGTGATGCAGGACGGCAAAGCCACTATGACCATGGAAGCGACCAGAATCGAAAAGAAGTCCCTGGATGATTCGCTATTTGTCATCCCAACCGACTATAAGGCGATCAGTATGCCGAATATTCCTACGATGCCGAGTCCGCCGAGCGGCAAACAGTAGTTCGCCTCCGGTCACCAATTCAGCAAAGCTGAGGTTTTCGCACTTGAATCCTGCTCCACCGACCCTGCGTCGGTGGAGGAGCGACTGACCAGCTAGACGTGAGCACACCAGACCTCCTCCCTCCACCGACCCTGCGTCGGTGGAGGAGCGACTGACCAGCTAAGGCGCCTGTGCGAGGCACCTTCTTCCCTAAACCGAACCGAGGTCGGCGCCGTGAGAGGCCTCGCGCGGGAACGTCTTAGCTAGCAGTCGTACCTCCACCGACACAGGGTCGGTGGAGGGAGGAGGTCGTCGTCACGTCTTAGCTGGGCAGTCGTTCCTCCACCGACACAGGGTTGGTGGCGGGGGGAGGTCGTCGTCACGTCTTAGCTGGGCAGTCGGCCCTCCACCGACACAGGGTCGGTGGAGGGAGGAGGTCGTCGTCACGTCTTAGCGGGGCAGTCGTTCCTCCACCGACACAGGGTTGGTGGCGGGCAGCCGCCGCCTAACACTATGAACATTTTCAAAAGCCAGCCCTGAGGCTATAATCTCCCGCGAAACCAAAGAGAAAAACACTATGTCCTTTACACCTGGATCGACTCTCGGTCATTACAGGATCCTCGAGCCAATAGGCGCGGGCGGCATGGGCGAAGTTTACAAAGCAATCGACACAAGGCTCGATCGTCCGGTCGCTTTGAAGATTCTTCCCGCAGAACTCGTAACAGATTCGGATCGCGTGCGCAGGTTCATCGGCGAAGCAAAAGCCGCCTCTGCGTTGAATCACCCTCACATCATCACGATCTACGAGATCGGAGAGGCTCAGCTCGACGCCGCAAACCCGCAGGACGTTGCCCACTACATCGCGATGGAATACATCAGCGGCGCGACACTTCACGTCAAAATCCACCGCGAGCATCTCGATCCGAAAAAGCTGCTCGATTATTTCGCGCAGACTGCGGACGGGCTAGCTAAGGCTCACGCGGCCGGGATCGTGCACCGGGATCTCAAACCAGAGAACATCATGGTCACCGAGGACGGATATGCCAAGATCCTCGATTTCGGACTCGCAAAGCTAATTGAAGCCGAAGAGCCCGCCACCGCAGCTGCCGATCCCGGAGAAGCCGCGACCGCCGTGATGGATAAGACCCGCCCGGGCGTAGTCATGGGCACGATCGGATACATGTCGCCCGAACAAGCGCAAGGCAGGGTGGTCGATCAGCGCTCGGATATTTTCTCATTTGGCTGCATCCTGTACGAGGCCGCGACGCGAGTTAAGCCGTTTCAGGGGGACTCGGTTATCGACTCGCTGCACAAGATCGTCTACGGTCAGGCCCCGCCAATCGCAACGACCAATCCTGACGCACCAGCCGAGCTTCAACGCATAATTCGGAAATGCCTCGCCAAAGATCCGGCCGAGCGTTATCAGTCAATCAAAGACATAGCGATCGATCTCCGAGCTCTGATCAGAGAGTACGATTCTCAGGCGACTGTGTCGGGGATGTACACATCTCAACCGACTTTGATTCATGGACACCAACCAGTTACCGCGCCGCACTCCGCCCAATTTGCGGTGACCGAAGCTCAATCCGTCGTTACTGCCACCAGCGGTCCAGTGACCGGACCAGTGTCGGGAATCTCGCAGCCGGCTAGCAGCAGTAGAAAACTAGTTACGCTCGTCGGCGGTTTGCTCTTAGCAGGAGTCATCGCAGCGATCGCAATCTATTTTGTAATCGGTCAGAACTCGAACAAGAGAATCGGACCTGCTTTCCAGAACACTGCGATCAGTAAGCTTACGAGCGCCGGGAGGGCCCTGGGGGCGGTCATTTCGCCTGACGGCAAGTACGTAGTTCATATTGTCAACGACGCGGGAACGCAGGGTCTGTGGGTGCGTCAGACAACAACATCCAGCAACGTTCCAATCGTTCCGCCCGATGACGGCAATTACGTCGGTCTCACATTCTCACGTGATGGCAACTACGTTTATTTCGTGAAAGGCCCAAAGGGCGCCAGCATTCGCAGTCTGTATCAGGTTCCTGTCCTGGGAGGTACGCCGAGAAAGTTGATTGACGATGTCGACAGCCCAATTACGTTCTCTCGCGACGGAAAACGCTTTGCCTTTATCCGCCACTCCAGCACCGAGAGCGCGCTAATCCTGGTTAACGCCGACGGCAGCGGCGAGCAAAAGCTGCTGACCCATAAACAGCCCGACCTCTTTCTTCAAGCTGAGTGGTCACCAGATGACAAGGTCGTGGCGGCGACAACCAGAAAGATCACCGGCGGCTTTAGGAACGAGCTGGTCGCGGTTCAGGTCGCGGATGGCACCGAGAAGGTCATTGGCTCTCAGAAGTGGCTCGCGCTTGGCGGGTTCGCCTGGCTGAGCGACGGCAGCGGGCTGGTGATTTGCGCGTTGGATCAAACGCCCGGCGGCCGCCAACTTCAAATATGGCAAATCTCTTATCCGGACGGAACTGCGAAACGGATCACAAACGACCTGAACACCTATAACGGCGTCAGCCTTTCCGCCGACTCCGGGTCGCTTGTTACTATTCAGTCTGATGTGGCCGCAAATGTTTGGGTAGCACCCAACGGTGACGCTGCTCGAGCAAAACAGATTACAACGGGATCGGGTCGATATGACCAGATCACGTTGGTGCCGGACGGGAGGATCGTATGCGTCTCGTTAGCCGGGGGCAGCCCGGACATCTGGCTTATGGACGCCGATGGTAAGAATTCAAAACAACTGACCGGTGATTCAGGTGTCAACATATTCCCCGCTGTTTCGCCCGATGGAAAAGTTGTAGTTTTCAATTCGAACCGAGGCGCAAACGCGGCTACATTCAACGTTTGGCGAGTTGCTATCGATGGGTCCAACCCGCGTCAGCTTACTCAGGGTGAGGGCGAGTATTTTCCCTCATGCTCGGCAGACGGGAAATGGGTCGTCTATTCACGTTTCGCCGAAGGCCAGAGCCTATCGTTATGGAAGGTGCCGATCGACGGCGGAGATCCGGTGCAGGTTATCGATCGGGTCGCGGTAAAGCCGGTCGTCTCGCCCGATGGAAAATGGATTGCCTTCCAAACGAGCGGCGCTCAAGGGTCAGGCCCAAAGCTTGGTATTGTCCCGTTCGACACGGGTCAGCCCCTGAAGCTCCTCGATGTTAAGCTTGCTCAATATCGCTGGGCCTCCGACAGTAAATCGATTCTCTATCTGGACAATACGGAAGGTGTGACTAACATCTGGAGTCAATCCGTTGACGGCGGTCCTCCAAAGCAAATGTCGAAGTTTACAAATGATCAGATTTTTAGCTTCGATTGGTCGCCGGATGGGAAAACCCTGGCGTGTTCGCGGGGAGTTGTGACGACTGATGTCGTGCTGATCAAAGATAGAGGACGCGAGGCAAAGGAATAGTTCGCAGCATCCTTCGCTGAATAGGTAACCGAAGTATGGCACGAGGATGGGAGAGCAAAGCAATTGAGGAGCAAATTGCGCAAGCCGAAACCCGGAAGGATGCGCGGCGCAAGCGAACGCTGACCGCCGATGAGACCGAACAGTTGAAGCGGAAAGAAGCATTGCTGTTGGAGCGGGCGCGGATAGTTCGCGAAATGGAGAGAGCTTACATGAGACGCCATTTGGTTATGTTGGAGCGCGGCCTCGCTCACATCGACGCCGCGTTGGCAAAGCTCGAAGCGGGAGACAACAGCTAAAGCTAATGGAAACTCTTTGGTACGATCTGTCTCACGGCATCCGAAACACATTCAAAAACCCCGGATTCGCAGCGGTTGCCGTCTTATCTCTGGCCATTGGGATCGGCGCCAATAGCGCGATATTCAGCGTAACAAACGCCCTGCTGCTTCGGCCTCTTCCTTACAAAGACGCCGATCGCTTGGTTATCCTTTGGAGCCGATCGCCCGGGTTGAATGTTCCTCAGGATTGGTTTTCGCCAGGTCAATACATCGATGTCAAAACTCAAAACACTGTTTTTGAGAATACTGCGATCGCCATAGGCGCGAGCTTTAATCTCACCGGCCCGGTCGCTCCCGAGCACATCGACGGCGCGCGGATCTCGTCTTCGATGTTTTCGTTGTTAGGCGCGAACGCGATGATTGGGCGCGTTCTGCAACCCGAAGAGGATCAGCCTGGCAAGCCGCCGACGGTGGTTCTTTGCTATGGATTCTGGCAGCGCTACTTCGGAGGAGATGAGTCCGTTCTTGGCAGGACGCTGACAATGAACGGCAACGCCTATAGCATTGTTGGCGTAATGCCGGCGGGGTTTACACTGAACAAGGAAGTGATGCCCGCGGTCAACGGGATCGAAAACGCCGATCTCCTTGTGCCTCTGCCGCTGAGCGATACCGCTCAATCGAATCGCGGAAACGAAGACTTTAATATCTTTGCAAGGCTCAACGAAGGCGTCTCGATTGGCCAGGCGCAAGCCGAGATGGACATCATCGCCGACCGAATGAAGCAGCAGTACCCGGCGAATTACCCGCCAAACGGCGGTCTAACTATCAGCGTGGTGCCGTTGCTCCAACAGGTCGTGGGAGATATTAGCTTCGCGCTTAAGGTGCTCTTCGGTGCGGTCGGTTTTGTGCTGCTTATTGCGTGCGCGAACGTCGCGAACCTGCTGTTATCGCGCGCAGCCGTGCGTCAAAAGGAATTTGCGATTCGCGCCGCAGTGGGCGCAAGCCGAGCCCGTCTGATACGGCAACTGCTGACAGAAAGCATGGTGCTTGCACTGAGCGGCGGACTGGCCGGGGTGCTTATTGCATTTCTGACTCTAAAAGCACTGCGAGTGTTTGGGCCGGAGAACATTCCTCGTTTGGATGAGGTAACCATCGACGGCCGGGTGATGGCTTTCACCTGTTTGATCGCGCTGATCACCGGTCTTGTCTTCGGATTGGCTCCGGCGATCAGAGCGTCGCGCGTGGACCTAAACGAGGTGCTGAAAGAAGGCGGGCGCAGCGGCTCCTCAGGCCGTGGCGGTCATCGGACGCGCAAGTTGCTGGTCGTCTCCGAAGTCGCTCTTTCGCTTCTTCTTCTGATCGGCGCCGGTCTGTTGATTCGCAGTTATCAGCGGATCTGGAACGCCTATCCGGGATTTGATTCACACAACGTCCTTTCATTGAGACTATCGTTACCATCAATAAAGTATCCCAAGCCGGAATCGATCACTCAGTTTTACCATCGACTGATAGAGAGGCTAAACGAAATACCCGATGTAGAGTCGGTAGCAACAACTTACTCTCTTCCGATGAGCACCGTGGCGCTGGCCTGGGAGCCTATCGCAGTGGAAGGTTATGTACCGAGCGGCGCGCAGGAATTAATCATTTCCAACGTGCGTATAGTCAGCCCTGATTATTTCCAGACGATGCGGATTCCTCTTGTGAACGGACGGTATTTCGATCATCGCGATGTGAAGGGCGCGCCGGAAACCGTGATCGTCGACGAAGCGATGGCCGAGCGCTTCTGGCCAAACGAAGATCCGCTAGGAAAGCGGTTGCAACGCGGAGGTTCTGGTTCGTGGCGAACAGTCGTGGGAGTCATAAGTAACGCGAGACAGTACAGCGCTGAAAAGGAGCCTCCCATCGCCGTCTACTATCCATCCGAACAATTCGCCGCCAGAAACATGTTTCTTGTGATTCGCACCACCCGCGACCCTTCGGGTATGACCGGGGCAATTACAAAAGAGATCCAGGCGCTCGATCCCGAGATGCCGGTGTTTGATGTCGGTACAATGGATCAACGCCTCCACGATTCCCTTGCGCGACGGCGTTTCTCGATGTTCTTGCTTGGTCTGTTTGCTGTAGTCGCATCGGTCCTTGCAGCGATCGGCATTTACGGAGTGATGGCGTATTCGGTAAACGAGCGGACTCACGAAATCGGCATTCGTCTTGCGCTCGGAGCGCCGCCGGCCAAAGTCAGGCAGCTGGTGATTCGTCAGGCGCTGGTTCTAACATCATTTGGAATCGCAACCGGCCTTGCGGGCGCGTTCGCCCTAACGCGAGTTATGTCCAGCCTGCTGTATGGAGTCAGCGCCACCGACGTTGGGACCTTTGTCGCAACACCGCTATTGTTGGGAGGGGTCGCGATACTTGCGAGCTATCTTCCAGCGCTTCGAGCGGCAAGAGTCGATCCAATGATCGCGCTAAGATGCGAATAGGGAAAGCGCGTGTTGGGCAGCCTTGAGGTCGTTTTTGCAAAACTTGACTCACGTCTAAGACCCGAAGAATCGCAGGGGCGTCGCCGTCCATCACAAGAGGATCAAATGAGCGCGGTTGACGAATTCTACAAACCACCTTCGACCGCACGTCGACCTAATCGCAAAAAGGTCGTCCTTATAGTCACCATCGTCGTTGGTGCATGTGCACTCTACTTGCTTCTTCCTGTGTTGACGGTAGTATTTGTCGCGCAGCCAGTCCGCGTTGAGGGAACCGCTATGACGCCAACTCTCAACAATGGCGATAAGATTCTAGTAAGCAAGCAGCTCGGGACACTGGAACGTGGTGACATCGTGGTTTTCTTGTTTCCGCAAGATACGTCTAAGAGCTTCATAAAGCGAATCATCGGATTACCCGGCGATAGAATTGATGTCGACGTAGAAGGCAATGTCACCATCAATTCGCGGAACTTGAAGGAAGACTACATCGACCCGGCCCACAATAACATGGCGCGCTCGCGATGGAACAACGTCAGGTCCGAGTGGAAAGAGATCAACCCGGGATTTTACTTCGTGATGGGCGATAATCGCGATGCTTCAAATGACAGTCGCAGCTGGGGACCAGTGCCTTTGAAACTGATCTACGGAAAGTACGTGTTTCGGTATTGGTCCTCGGGAGCGCCTTAGGCAAGGTTCGCATCTTGCGGCAGTTCTAACCCAATCTTAGGACGCCATCGCACCCTTTACGATCCCAATGATCGCTGTGCTACACTTCTGTTCGGCTGGCCTGTCTCAGAAATCGCGCACATCAATAGGAACGCGCAACGGAGGAATACGGAAGTTGTTACTCAAGTCGGCGTCGTCGAGCTTTTCGGTAAGTCCGTTCACACGCGTCCGGGCGGTGGCAGCAATAATCATTTTGGTGTCGTTCCTGCTGGCGCCTGCCGTTGCCTCTTCTTTGCAAGAACAAAAAGACAAGAAGCCACCTCCAAAACAAGAACCCGGTCGGAAGGATGACGGAAAGGTCCCAACCGAAAAGGATCTGGAGAAGGCAAAAGCGGCTCAGGTAAAGCTGACCCCGGCTGAAGCGGCCATCGAACTCGCGATCCTCGCTTATGGTGGACGCAAACAATTGGGCATCGCTCGAGCAGTTATTCAAGAAGCCGGCACGATACGACTGGCGACCGAACAGGGCGATCTAAGCGGGAACTACCTCTTACGTTCGATCAAGAAGGACAAAACGTTTCAGGATCTGCTCCGGGTTGACCTCGAGTTGTCGCCCGTCGAGAGCGCTGAAGATCGGACTACGACTCCGATAAAGTATGTGATTGGGTTTAACGGTGCGAGCGTGTGGTCTGCTCAGAACGGCCAATATGTAAGCCCGCGTGCAGGTGCCGATGTTGCCTTCCGCGCTCAGTTAACTCATGAATACATGTCTTTGCTGCGTTACAAAGAAGACGGTTCGAAGCTCGACTATATTGGCCTTGAGACCGTCGTAGGCCTCGATACGTTTGTAATCGATCTGACAACTCCCGAAGGTGAGAAAACAAAATTCTGGCTTAGCACAAAGACTTATCGTGTACTTCACTGTGAGTATGAACTCAAACTTGTTGAGGGACAGCCGCCGACGAAGTATAGAATCGATTATTACTACACGCCTTTCAGCGCCGCGGTCGTTCAGAATACTCTTGTGCCGGTTCGAAGAGAGATGAAACAGGACGGCAAATTCGTCCAGGAAATCAAACTGACCAACATCTTGTACTCTACAAAGCTCGATCCTGAGATATTCCAGCATCTCCAGGAGCAATAGGATCTATTGGACCGATACGGCCTATACCCTCTAGTCGCCATCCAGGTACTCATCAACCGTCAGGCCCACTCGAGAGTAAAACTGCGCCGCAAGCGACGGGATGTCATCTACCGTTTCGTCCAAAGCGATTCGCTCGACCCGCCACATCGGCAGGAATACGTGAGTGAGCCCCATATTCCGTTCGCCTCGAACGATCATCTGAACCCAGTCCTCGAAGGTGTTTAGATCTATGCCGCGCACGAATACCCCGGCGGTATTCAGTTCCCTCAACACTCCCCAAACCTTTTCGCGAGGGTTTTGCAGATTAACGATAACCGGCGCACCCGGCACGATCCCTGTTTCTTTATTGTCAGTCTTAGCCATTCTATTTTCTATTTGCTATTTGCTATTTTCGATTTTCTATTTAGAAGTGCTTACTGCACCGGAGGTAATAACAAATAGGAAATAGAAAATAAAAATAGTAAATAATCACCGCTCCACTATCATAGCGATTCCCTGGCCGCCGCCGATGCACAACGCCGCAAGCCCGCGTTTGACATCGCGTCTTCGCATTTCGTAGAGCAACGTAACCAGGACCCGCGCGCCGCTCGCCCCAATCGGATGACCCAGCGCGATTGCGCCACCGTTCACATTCACGCGGGCAGCGTCGATTCCCAACTCGCCAACTACGGCAAGGCTCTGCGCCGCAAACGCCTCGTTCAACTCGAACAAATCGATGTCCTTTAGTTCCAGCCTGGCTTTCTCGAGCGCTCGCTCTATCGCCGGAACCGGGCCCATGCCCATAACCCGCGGATCGACCCCGGCCGAGGCATACGAGACGATCTGGGCCATCGGCGCAAGTTCCATCAAACGCGCTCGTTCCTCGCTAACCACGACAACCGCCGCGGCGCCGTCGTTTATTCCCGAAGCGTTGCCCGCCGTCACCGAACCAGCTTTCTGAAACGCCGGCTTCAATCGGCCCAGCGTCTCGGCAGACGTTCCGGCGCGCGGATACTCATCGACTTTAAACGAGGTCGGCTCCCCTTTCTTTTGAGCAATCTTCACCGGAACAATCTCGTCATCGAAGGTCCCGCTGGATATCGCCTTCTGCGCGCGAAGCTGGCTCTCGGCCGCAAACTCATCCTGCGCTTCCCGCGTGATCCCAGATTGAGCTGCGATGTTTTCAGCTGTCACCCCCATATGACACCCGGCCATCGCGCACGTGAGACCCTCGCTCAACATCGAATCAACAATCTCGTCCGCGCCAAGCCGGTATCCCCATCGCGCTTTCTTTAGAAGATAAGGCGCGCGACTCATCGATTCCATTCCACCGGCAACGATCAAGTCCGCATCCCCGGCGATGATTGCCTGGGCAGCGAGAGCGACTGCCTTCAACCCCGATCCACAAACTTTATTGACGGTGAATGAAGGGACGCTCTCAGGAATTCCCGCTGCTATTGCCGATTGACGAGCCGGGTTCATTCCTGCGCCGGCCTGAAGCACGTTGCCCATGATCACTTCTTCGATATCGGAGCGATCGATTCCCGCGCGCTCCAACGCGCTTTCGATCACGACGCGGCCAAGCTCGCTCACGGGAACCTCGGCTAACGAACCGCCAAACGACCCGATCGCTGTTCGTGACCCGCTTATGATTACTGCCTTGCTCATATCTACCTTGTTTTGGGGCGGCTATCGCCAGCCGCCCGTTTGTAAACCGACGTAACCCTGGTCCTGGCTACTCACTCACAACCCGCACATCATCAAACGCCTGACCCTTCTGCGCATAACAGAACAACCCGACTTTTCCGTGGCTGTAGGAAGCATCCCTTATCTCGAAGAGTTCCCTGCCGTCGACAGCAGCTTTGATCAATTCGCCCGCCACCGTTACTTCAATCGCCAATCCGGTACCCGTTTGATAGCCTCTTCCCGCCGACCAAAGCTCAGTGTAATCCGGGCCTTCACGCCTGTCCAACCTGGTGACCGGCCCGCCGCTCAACCCGTCCTGAAGAAACAACAGTCGATAAAAGTGCTCCGGATCCTGATATCGAAATACGACGCCGAAGCCGTCATCATCAAAGGCCTTTGCCCTCAACGCAAGAGTGTAATCGGCCCAGCGAGCGTCGCCGGCAACAAGAAAGGTACCGAACCAGCGCCCTAGAAAGTCGCCGCGGCGTCCCCAGATGTTGCTGCGCTGGTGCAGCCATCCATCCTGTTCGACTCGCCATTCCGACGCTCCTTCAAGCGTGTCCGGATCATCAACAACCGTCCAGTTCGTTAGTCTCGTATCGTGAAACCGTTCGTCCAACATCACCCTGTCTGCGCAGCCCCAATGAACAAGAACTCCCAATCCCAGCGCGCCATGCAGGCCGATCAGCTGGATTAATCTGAGAAAAGAAACGTTAACGCGGACTGAGGCCTTCATCGCGGCTCAGGGAGCAACTCTAGCCGTAGAGGCCGATGGTTTGCGGTGCTTCAGCCTTTCGACTTCGGTGGTTCCTGAAGGATATGACTGATAGAGAGTGAAGGTTTCGACCTGAATGCAAGACAACGGGCTGCCATCTTCACCGCTGGTATCAATTCCTACGCATGCGTTGTGAATGTAAATACCCCATCGCCGGTTGCGGCCCTCACGAGGAAGAAATGCGGTTGGGGTATGGCCAAAAAAGCACAGCTTGCCGGTGTAGCCCTTGAAAAAGTCTAGATCGCGCGTCCACACAAGAACGTCCTCGTCGGTCTCGGATGGATGTTCTCCGGGAACCAGACCCGCGTGAACATAAATCGCCTGTTCATCCTCGTGAAAGACCGGCAGGTTTCTGATGAACTCGACGTGCTCGGCGGGAATCCTGATGTCCGATACATCCTTCAACTGGTCGAGCTCAAAACCATATGATGACAATGTAGCCAGCCCTCCGTTTTCCGGAATGAGCCATTGCAGGTCGCCGTAGTCAAGACAATCAAGCATCATCTGTTCGTGGTTGCCCCTGAGCACGACAATGTTCGGGTTGCCGCTGGCAATCTCCATCACACGATTGACTACGCCTGGAGCGTCCTTGCCTCGATCTATCAAATCACCGAGGAACACGATCTTGTCCTGAACCACATTCCACGGGACGTTTTGTATTAGCTGGTCAAGCAGTTTCAATCGCCCGTGTATATCGCCTATCACATAAGTCGGCATAAAAACGATTCTACTTTCCGCCTATTGCGCTTCTTCTTAGCTAGCCTGCTTCTTTCTCGCGATCACAGAACGTTGCTGATGTACTCACGATTCTCGATTCTGAACCGAGCCCAACTGGCGCACCAGATCGTTAGCCTCCTCGAAAGCCGAGCGCATACCGTCCAGTTCCCCGCCCTCAATATTAGACCTTGCAGCTTCTATTTCGCTTATCAGCTCATCAAGCGCAATAGTTATCTCATCGGCGTTGGTTCGGCAAATGTCTTCCCACATAGGCCATCGGCTTGCCGCCAACCGAACCATTTCAGAAAAGCCGCTTCCAGCCAGCTTAAGATCGGCCACGTTTCTACGCCGCGCAACCGCGCACGCAATCGATGTCGCCAGCAACTGGGGCGCGTGGCTAACGCGCGCCACTATGCGGTCGTGTTCCTCAGCGGAGAGCTTCACTGGTTTCGCGCCGATGCGTTGGACCATCTCTTCAACCGCGCGTAACCCGCTGTCTTCAGAAACCGTTTGGTCTGCGACAACTAACGCATAAGGCGCACCTTGAAACAATTTGCCGCCGGCGTGCTCCACGCCTGAATTGTGACTTCCCGCCATAGGATGTCCGCCGACAAACATTACGCCGCTCGGTAGTGTCTCACGCGCAACTCGGCAAATCTCGCGTTTGGTGCTTCCGGCGTCCGTAACTATGGTGCCAGCTCTGAAGGCCTTCCCTCTTTTGCGAAGAAAACTCAATATCGCTCCCACCGGTGCCGCCAGATAAACGAGATCGGCATCGGAGACCCGCCCTGACTCAAATGCGTCCTCGACTCCGTCAATGATTCCCCGGCGGCGCGCTTCATCCAGAACCTCCTTACTATCCCATCCGGTTATCCGCTGGGCGATACCGGCGCGACGCACCGCCAGCGCAAAGGACCCACCGATCAACCCGACTCCAACGATGGCGATGTGCTTGAAGTGCATAACCAAAAGGCGAATGGGAGACAGGGCGAAGAGGAGAAGGGGCGACAGGGAGATTGGCGCCTCACCCCGTCGCCCCGTCTCCCACTCGCCCTATCTCCGCTCGCGGTTTCACCTACTTCACCGCCGCCTCCTCCACGCCCGATGCGACCTCGCGATCGACGGCCAGCGCGATCAGACGCAGACGGTGCATCAACTTCTCAAACTGATCCGGGAGCAACGACTGCGCGCCGTCGCAAAGGGCGTTCTCCGGATCGTTGTGAACCTCTATCAGCAGCGCATCGGCGCCTGCGGCGACGGCGGCCTGGGCGACCGGAGGAACTTTGTCGCGCCTGCCCGTCGCGTGGCTGGGGTCGGCAACTACCGGAAGATGAGACAGCTTTTTGAAGACCGGTATCGCCGCGACATCAAACGTGTTTCGAAGGTACGGCTCGAAAGTGCGAATACCCCGCTCGCAGATGATCACCTGGTGATTGCCGCCGGACATTATGTACTCGGCCGCCAGCAATGTTTCTTCGATCGTCGCTGCGGGCCCTCGCTTGAGCAATACCGGTTTGTTGATTCGGCCGACTTCGCGAAGCAGATTGAAGTTCTGCATATTCCGCGCGCCGATCTGAAGAATATCAACATAGCGGATAAACAGTGGGATCTGCGAAGGCTCCATTACCTCGGACACAACGAGCATGTCGTGACGGTCGGCCGCCTGTCTCATGTACTTCAAGCCTTCTTCTCCGAGTCCCTGAAAAGAGTAGGGCGAGGTTCGCGGTTTGAAAGCTCCTCCTCGCAGGACTTTCGCGCCGTTGCGGGACACGATCTCGGCGATCTCCATTACCTGATCTCGGCTTTCGATCGTGCATGGCCCGGCCATCATCACGACTTCGCGACCGCCAATCGTTACGTCCTTGATGGTAATCTGCGTTCCTTCTGGCTTGAAACCGCGGCTTGCTAGCTTGTAAGGGGCGGTTATTCGCAGAACCTCTTTGACCCCGTCCAGCAGTTCGATGTCTCGCCAATCGATCTGACGGTCTCCGACCGCCCCGAGGACTGTGTGCAACACACCTGTCGAGCGATGAATGTCGAATCCCAGTTTTACGAGCTTGTCGATGACCCCGGAGATCTGCTCTTCAGTAGCAGTCTCGTCCATTACTATAACCATTCCAAATGCCTCTCTTTTTCACACTTGCGTTCAGGCTCGCTAATGTTCGCGCAACAACGCAAAGCACCGCAAAGACGCTGCGCCGTCAACCCTTCTCTCTTTTTTTCCGTTTCCCCGAGTTTTCGCTCTTCGCTTCCTTCTCTACCGTGACTCGCTCGATGCGCCGTGATTCGTCGATGATTCTCTCAAACAACCGGCGAACGGCAGTGCGATCCAACGGACCGGGGTTGATGCCGGTAACGTGAGCTATGACTTCGCGCTCGCGATCCGGCGAGTAGATCGCAAGCCCAAGCTCGCGTTTGATTCGTCCCAGTTCAATCGCACACTGCGAGCGCGCGTTGAGCAGTTTCACCAACTGCTCGTCCAGCCGATCGATTTCGTCTCGCCAATCCTCGATCTTCAAATCAGTCCCCAAAATCGGCCGCAGAGAGCCTTGCGGCGCAAACCCCTTAGCATCGCTTCGGGCGCGCGCGATTTTAACAGGCTCACCTGATCACGTTGACGCTCACTAGTTTATGCGTGTGAGCCAAAAGCAGCAATGATAACCGGGATACAGATGATGGAATCAACTCTCAGCTCTACTCGAAACCAGCCATCGAGTAAGTGCACCAACCTTATCAACCAGAGCGGGATCGCCTGCATTTTTCTCAATTTCCGCGACCAGTCGGCTGCCGACAACCGCGGCGTCTGCGTGTTGCCATACCTCAGCTACGTGTTCGGGATTCGAGACGCCGAACCCGACCGCTACGGGCAGATCGGTAAACCGCTTGACTCGTTGAACCAGGCTCGACGCCGCCTCGGACAAGCTCTGCCGAACGCCGGTTACGCCCGTCCTGGAGACCGCGTAAACAAATCCGCTGCTCGCCTCGCTCACAAGCTTAATTCGTTCATCAGTGCTGGTCGGCGCAACTAAAAAGATCAGGTCAATTCCGGCAGCTTGTATAACACCTCGAAACTCATTCGCTTCCTCTGGAACCAGATCGGTCGCCAGCACGCCGTCTACCCCCGCTCTCCGAAGCTCATCACCAAGACGATTGAACCCAAGCGACAGCAGAGGGTTCAGATAGCTAAACAGGACTATCGGCACCTGGCTCTGACGGCGGATTCTACTAACAAGACCGAGACAATCACGAACGCTAACGTTATTAGCAAGCGCCCGTTCGGATGCCCGTTGAATCACTGGACCATCCGCCATCGGATCAGAGAACGGCACACCGAGCTCAATGACGTCGGATCCGCAGCGTTCGAGTTCCAAAATGATTTGCTCGGTTGCTTCCAGAGACGGATCTCCGGCAGTGACGTACGGGACAAATCCCTTGCGCCCGATGCGCTTGAGATCAGCAAACTTTGCCTTGATTCGGGTCATGATTGTCGCGCTATTTTTTACAACAGGCTGGCCGGGCGCCTCCGATTCCTGGATCAGTGTTTGAGACGCCTGACGAGATGGTCAGTCTATTACGCTGATCTGTTCCTCGGATCCAGTCAGCTGCTCAGACACGGTATTCACATCCTTGTCCCCTCGACCCGAAAGATTCACTACAATCACCTGCTCACGCGATAACGTTGGCGCTATTTTGATTACTTCCGCTATGGCGTGAGCGCTTTCAAGGGCCGGTATCAAACCTTCCAGACGCGCCAACAATTGAAACGCCTCGAGTGCCTGCTCATCACTCGCTTTCGAATAGGTTATTCGTCCGGTGTCGTGCAGGTACGCGTGCTCCGGGCCAATCGCAGAGTAGTCGAGTCCCGCCGACACCGAATGCGTCGTGGAAATCTGGCCATTCTCATCCTGAAGCACGTAGCTGTGCGTGCCTTGCAACACGCCCGGTCGTCCGCCGCTGAACCGAGCGGCGTGTTCGCCCAACTTCTCGCCCCGCCCGCCTGCTTCAACGCCGATCATTCTCACGTTCTGATCGGCAAGAAAATGATAGAACAAACCGATCGAGTTACTCCCGCCACCAACGCATGCGATCAACAGATCGGGTAACCGGCCTTCAACTTCGAGGATCTGTTTGCGCGCTTCGCGGCCGATAACCGATTGAAAATCACGGACCATCACCGGAT
>Ga0075418_10001092_pt1 | contig 30228 bp, 24 predicted proteins | sample SoiMetdeltSBSDD2_FD_81776 | JGI IMG/M metagenome (GOLD analysis project Ga0075418, IMG submission 81776) | Bulk soil microbial communities from a Populus tree surrounding site in Tennessee, USA - Soil MetaG P. deltoides SBSDD2 | ecosystem: Environmental > Terrestrial > Soil > Tree plantation... | reverse complement strand
CCGAGGTGTCCCGAACGACGCCGTAGACGTGCCAATGCTGGCGGAGCCCGGAGCGAATGTAGCCCATGAGCCCCATGAGCCAGGTAAAGGTGACCGCGATGAAGATCAGCACGTACTGGGAGATCACAGGCATCCTGCCCCACTTTACTTCGCCCGTCTTCTTCGCCCCGCGGAAGAGGAAGACGTCGATGGCCGTGATGGACACCATGGCGAAGAGAACCGAGCTGACCTGCGGCACCGACAGGCCGATCCGAACCGTCGCCTCGACGAAGTACCCGACGACGCCAAGGGTGATGACGATGATCGCGGCGCCCACGAAGATCGCGAGCTGCGCCGCATGGCCGATCTTCGCCCACGCCACCGTTGCGACCTTTCCGGTGCGGCGATACAGCAGGAAGCTCATGAACGTCGTGAGGATCAGGATGTTCACGGCGGTGTTCTTGGCAGACATGACACCGAAGTAGCCCAGAATGGGGTGGGTCCCCCCTCCCATCGCCCGGAGCTCGGAGACGGTTGCGATGATAGAACGCGGCGTCGCCCAGACCGCGAAGCAGAGCGTGATCCCGGCGAGAAGGTACTTGATGTACTTCTGAAGCGGCTGCGCCCCCTCCACCCGCCCCATCCCGAGCCAGAGATAGTAATTGGCAGCGAGGAAAAGGTTCCCGATCAAGACGGCCTGGACGATGAAGAGCCACGAGAAGGCCCCGCCCATCATCGTGAGCCCGAGCGTCTGCGAGTACGCGTAGATCTCCTTCGCGAGCCAGTAGCCGGCGAAGGGCAGCGGGAGGAAGGCGCTGATCGCGACGAAGTTGCCCATGTATCCCATCCAGTCGTAATGGGCGCGCTCCTCGTCGGTTTCTGCCTGCAGGAACTTGAAGGCCGCGTAGGCGCCGGCGACCGATCCGCCGAATGCGATGTTTGCAATGAACCGGTGGACGTTGATCGGCATCCACGTGTAGTTGTAGATCGCATCCCAGACGGAGAGTACCGCCCCCTGGTCCGAGATCCCGTTCGGCGACATCATGAACGTGACCCACGCATTGGCGATCATCATGATGGCCGTGCCGACGAGGTTGAGGCCGAGCCCGAGGCCGAGATGAACCAGCGGATGAAACTTCCCCCAGCCGTAGTAATAGGTGTAGAGAAAGAATGCCTCGAAGAAGAAGAGCAGCACGTACGGGAGGAAGGTGGGGGAGAACACGCTCATCATGTAGTTCGTGAACTTCGGATACAGGATGATGAGCATGAACGTCAGGCACGCGCCGAACGTCGCGGTGAGCGAGAAGGAGGTCGAGAGCAGCTTCGTGAACTCGTACGCGAGCCGGTCGTATCGCTGATCTCCGGTCTTGTAACCGATCACCTCGATGATGAACGCAAAGATCGGGACGGCAAGGACGAACGCCGCAAACAGCAGGTGGAGTTGCGCGACCGACCAGATGGCCACGCGGCTGCCGACGATAGGAAAGGTCCGATACTCAGCCTCCGCGTAGGGCGTTGCCTTGGCCTTGGCCTCCGCGGCGGCCCTTTCGGCGTTCAGTCCGTCGGCGCGAGGCGTTGCGTCAACGGCTGCGGAAGGAACACGGTACGGCTCCCTGTACTCGCGGTTCACCAGCGTCGACACCGTCCAGAACACCGCGGCGAACATCACAAGGCCGGTGACGGGACCGAAAATGAACAGCAGCTTGCGGTTCATCGCGCCGTTCATGACCCCGTTGCTCACAGTGCCTCCTTCACTGGTTAGCTGCGCGCGCGCCCGCGGCGGTTGCCAGCCGCTTCTGCTCGAGCTCGCGCACGTACGCGATGATCGCCCACCGGTCCACAGCCGGGATCGGCCAGCGGTACGACGGCATCAGTCCCATTCCGTTGGTGATGACGTCGAAGATCTGCCCGTCCGGGTACTTCAGAATCTTCTCGTCGTGGAAGCTGGCCGTGGGGACGTTGCCTCGCTGGAACAGGATCCCCTTGCCCTCTCCCCGAGCGTCGTGGCAAGGCTGGCAATAGATCACGTAGCGCTGACGGCCCCGCTCCTTCAACGCATCGTCGTTGGTCACCGGGATCGTGGCTACGAACTGCCCGTCCGCTCCCTTCCCGGTGAAGAAGGCCGCGTCTTCCTTCAACCCGTCAATCGCGACCGTTCCTGGAACTGGCTCGCGCATGGACGAGCCGTTGAAGAAGAAAGTACTGGCCGTCTGCGAGAGGACCTTCGGTTGGTCGTCCATGCTCGGGTTGAGATGGATCGGAGGACGGCTCGACGTGCAGCCGCGCGCGCAGCCGCTGAGGACGACAACGGACGAAAGAGCAAGCGCACCGACCACGCGCCGCCTGCGGAGGGTCATGAAGTCGCCCTCTCCAGATCGGGGTTCGGATTGCGCACCTTGGAGAGATAGGTTGTCCTCGGCTTGGTGTTCAGCTCCTCGAGCAGCGCGTAGTTGCGCGGGTCGGCCTTCGCCTTCGCGACGCGGCTGGATGCATCGCGAATATCGCCAAACTCGATGGCCGAGGCGGGGCACGCCTGCTGGCAGGCCGTCCTGACGTCGCCGTCACGAAGCTCGCGCCCCGCGAGCTTCGTATCGATCTTCGCGCGATTGATTCTCTGCACGCAGTACGAGCACTTCTCCATCACGCCGCGGGAACGAACCGTGACGTCGGGGTTCATCGCGAGCTTCAGAATGTCGGGCGTGTCCTTCGTGAAATTGTAGAAATTGAAGTGACGCACCTTGTAGGGACAGTTGTTCGAGCAGTAGCGGGTCCCGATGCACCGGTTGTAGACCATGACGTTGAGACCCTCGCCGTCATGAACGGTCGCGGCGACAGGGCAGACCTGCTCGCACGGCGCATCCTCACACTGCATGCATGGAACGGGCTGGAACACGACCTCCGGATTGCCGGAGGGCTCGCCGGAGAAGTACCGGTCGACTCGAAGCCAATGCATCTCGCGCTGTCTCGAAACCTGGTCCTTGCCGACAACCGGCACGTTGTTCTCGCTCTGGCAGGCGACCATGCACGCGTTGCAGCCGATGCAGGTATTCAGGTCAATCGTCATCCCCCACTGGTGGCCCTTATCGTAGGTGTGCGGGTTCCACAGCGAGAAATGCTCCGGTTTCTCCTCGAAGACGCCGAGGGCGCTTCGCCGTTCCCCCTCCTCCTCTTTCGGGGATCGAAGTTCGGTCAGCGTCGACTCGCGGACGATGGGCCGACCCTCCATGCTGCCGTGGTCCTGCGTCGCCGAGAGCGGGTACTTGCGTCCGAGTTTGCTGAGCGTGACACCGCTGTCGAATCCAGGCGCCTTGGACGCTCGGACCTTGAACGTGTCGAACCCCACCCCGGCCCCAATCCGTCCAACGCGCTGACGACCGTAGCCAAGCGTGAGGGCTACCACGCCGTCGGCCATGCCGGGGAGGATCCAAACTGGAAGTTCGAGGGAGCGACCCCCGTAATCGAGACGCACCAGGTCCTCGTTCACAACACTGAGCATCTCGGCGGTCTTGGGGCTGACGAGCGCGGGGTTGTCCCACGTGAGCTTGGTCAGCGGATCGGGAAGCTCCTGGAGCCAGGCGTCGTTCGCGAACCGGCCGTCGTGGAGCGATGGCGACGGGACGAACACGATCTCCAAACCGCTCGAAGATCCAGTCGCGCGCGCGAGCTCTGCAAAGCTCTCGCCCTTGACAACGGGAACCACCTCGGTGAGCTCGCTCCCGGCAAGCAGCCCGTCATGCAGGACGCGATTCCATTTGCTGTCGAACTCGGCTCCCAGGATCGTTTTCCAGGTGTCGCGGACGATGTCGTAACCCGGACGATCCTTGTCCCCGACCATCAGCCCCAGCACTTCGACCGGAGTGCGTCCTCCGAACAACGGAAGGATCAAGGGCTGAACGACGCTGAGCGTGCCTCCAACCGCCCGCGCGTCTCCCCATGATTCGAGATAGTGCGCGTGGGGGATATGCCACTCCGCTCTGGACGATGTTTCGTCGACCGTGTGCCCGAGCGCGATGGTGTGAGGAACCTTCGACATCGCCATCGCGAAGTCGAGATCGGCGGGTGCATCGAACACCGGATTCCCGCCGAGGATCATGAGTGTCTGGACGGCGCCTGAGTTCATCGCGGACACGAGCGCAGTCAGCGAGCTCAGGCTCGAAAGCGCCGCGTCCTTTGTCTCGCGGTAACTGACCGTCTTGCCGGTGTTGCCGAGATGCGCGTTCAACGCGCACACCGCGGCGTGGACCCCCGCGGGCTGCCGCTCACCGGCGATAATCAAACTCTTGCCGCGGTTCGCCAGAAGGTCCTTCGCGACGGCGTCGAGCCAGCGTTGATCGACGCCGGGGACATCCACCTGGCCGGAGGTTCCGGGTGCACCGAGGCGCGCCGCGAGTGCCGCGGTAAACGCGGCGATCTGTCGGCTCTCGAGACGGAGCCGGTGATCCGCCATCGCTCCTGTGAGCGAGTACACGCCTTCGACGGCGTACAGCCGGTTCATCGTGCCACCGGTGGTTCCTGCACGCCTGCCGTCAGCGAAGCCGCGCGCGTGACGGATCGTCTCCGGATCGGTGAGCAGCGGATCGGCGTCGAGGCAGAGAATCACCGCGGCTTGATCGAACCGGAGCATGAGATCGACGTCGCGTCCCACGACCTGCCGCAGGCCTGCCAGCCGGTTCTCGTCGCTGACGGCGTCGTAGGTTGCCCATTGCAACTTCGGGAAGCGGGTTCGAAGCTCGGAGGCCAGGCGCGCCAGCGTCGGCGAGGAGAACGATTCGGACAGAACGGCGAGGCGGGCGCCGCCATCCGCGGCATGGGCCTTCGACAGTTCCCCCCAGGCCATCACGAAGTCGTTCCAGGACTTTCGCGCGCCCTTCAGCCTGATCGATTGCGACCGGTCGGGATCGTAGAGGCCGAGCACCGATGCCTGAACGCGCGTGCTCGAGCCGCCCAGCGTCGACGGGTGTGCGGGGTTCCCCTCGATCTTGGTCGGCCGTCCTTCATGGCTCTCGACGATCAGGCCATAGGCGCTCCGGCGGAACGGCATCGTCGTCGCGTAATAGCGCGGAACCCCGGGGACGACCTCTTCGGGAGGAGCGACGTACGGCACGATCTCCTCAACAGGCCGCCGGCACGCCGTCAGCCCTGCGAGCGACAGCGACGCGCCGACGAGCATCATCATCTCGCGCCGCGTCATTCCCTCGGGAAGCTCCGACGCACCTTCGGGGAACTCGCGCTCGAGCGCAGCGCGGTATTCCGGGAGATCCTCGATCTGCGCGAGGCTGCGCCAGTACTCGCGACTCACCGGTGGCACCCTGAACACTCAGTCGGCGGATTGACCGGTCGTCCGAGTTGCGCCGCGAGCACGCGAACGTCCCGAGGCGGGGTCCATCGCATGTTGGTGACCTCCGAGACGGGGCGTCGGTTCGGCGTGGGATTGCGATGGCAGTCGAGGCACCAGCCCATACTGAGGGGCATCATCTGCGTGACCCTTTCCATCTGGTCGATGCGGCCGTGGCAGCTCACACAACCGATGCCTGCCCCGATGTGCGCGCGGTGCGTGAAGTACGCGTAGTCGGGCAGCTTGTGGACGCGAATCCAGTGCATCGGCCGACCGCTCTGGGCACTGTCGCGAATCGGGGCGAGCAGCGCGCTGTCCTTCTTCACCGTCAGGTGACAGTTCATGCACGTCTGCGTGGGCGGGATGTTGGCGATATTCGACGTCTCGACCGAGGCGTGACAGTATCGGCAGTCGAGGCCAAGCTCGCCGACATGGAGCCTGTGGCTGTAGGGGACGGGCTGAACGGGACTGTAGCCGACGTCTGTGTACCACGGCGAAAAGTAGTACCAGACGCCAGCGGTCGCGAGCGTCGGACCGAGGACGACCGCAATAGCGGCGATGAGCGGGAGCTTATTCCACGAGGAGGGAAATATCTGACCCAATGGCTAGGACCCCGGAGCGCTGGAGTGCCGGTGTCCAGGCCGCGAGTCCACGATACACCTATGATGACCCACGTCGCGCCCCCAAAGAATTTGTCGCAGGGGATGAACCGAAATCCCGTTGTGATTGAGGTTTGCATCTTATTCACAAACTGAGAAGAGGGTCAAGACGCCAGACTCGCAGCGACCGTCACCAACCTGCCACTCGGTCAAGCGTCGAAATGATGACGTCGGATTTGGACAGCGCGCGATGTGTAGAACTACTTCGGCGAGTTGTTCCGAGGCGTCTCCTCGAGCGGCCGCGCACCGGCCGCGATCGGGCTCGTCAGGCTGGTAATCGCGCCGGCCGCTGTCGATCCGCGCGGGGACGTAAACCATCCGCGTGACAGGTAGTCGGACATCGTCAACGTCAGCAGGATCCCCAGGAAGAAGAACGCGGTGCCGACGATCAGCTTCGTCAGCTTGCTGCCGTACTTCACGTGCATGAAGAACAGGACCACGAGCGTTGCCTTGAAGACCGCGATCGTCAGCGCGACGGGGAAATTCAGGTCGCCCAGATTGATGAATGCGGCGATCACGGTGAGGATCGTGCACACCATCAGCGCGCCAAAGATTGTGAGATACGTGGATTTCGGCGAAATATGTCCTGACATCGCTCTACAGAATGTGGTGGGACCGGTCCACGAGATACAACAGCGGGAACAGGAAAATCCAGACGATGTCGACGAAGTGCCAGTAGAGGCCGCCGAGCTCGACCGGTGTGTACCACTCCGGTGAGAAGCGCTTCCGGTACGCCATGATGGTGATGACAGTCATCAGCCCGACCCCAATCACCATGTGCAGCGCGTGTACGCCGGTCAGCGCGAAGTAAAGCGAGAAGAAGATCTGCACGTGCGGCGACTCGGGGCCCTCGAATCGGAAGTTCGGTCCCGGCACATGACCCGTCTGGAACTTCTCCCGGTACTCAAAGAACTTCACGACCAGAAACGTCAGCCCCAGCGCCATGGTGAAGAGCAGCCATCCAACCGTCGCGCGCTGCGCACCGGTCTGCGCGGAGCGGACCGCCAGCGCCATGGTCAGGCTGCTTCCGATGAGCACGATCGTATTGAACCCGCCCAGGTAGATGTTCAACTCCTCGCTGCCGAGCGCCCACGCCGTCGGATACCAGATGCGATACAACGTGTAGGCGAGGATAAGGCCGCCGAAGAACATCACTTCGGTCACGAGGAACAGCCACATGCCGAGCGTGGAAGCCTCGTGCTGTTGATCCAGGTCCTGGAAGTGATGCTGGAGCGCAGGATGGTGGTGGCCGTGATGCGCTTCGGGTGCCGCGATCGTTCCGTCAGGCAACTTTCATCTCCCGCTTGGAATAGCTATACGCGCCCTCGGTGACGACCGGCGTCGTCCGGAAGTTCTCGGGCAACGGCGGCGACTGCGTCGTCCACTCGAGGCCGGTGGCCTTCCACGGATTCGCGCCGGCCTCTTCGCCAAACTTCAGCGAATAGAGGAAGTAGAGGGCTGGCAGCACGTAACCGACGGCCAGGATCGATGCGCCGGCTGACGACAGCACGTTCAGCACCTGGAACTCCGGCGGGTACACGTGGTAGCGCCTCGGCATGCCCAGGTAGCCCAGGATGAACTGCGGACCGAACGTCAGGTTGAACCCCACGAAGATGAGCAGCGCCGCGAATTTGCCGAGCGTGTCGTTGTACATCCGACCAGTCATCTTCGGCCACCAGTAATGGAGCCCGGCGAAGTACCCCATGATCGCGCCGCCGACCATGATGTAGTGGAAGTGCGCGACGACGAAGTAGGTGTCGGTGAGGTGCACGTCGAGGCCGAGCGACGCGAGGAAAAGCCCCGTGAGGCCGCCGATGAGGAACAGCCCGAGAAAGCCGAACACGAAAAACATCGGCGTCTTCCACCAGATGGCGCCTTCGTAGAGCGTCGCCGTCCAGTTGAAGGTCTTCACCGCTGACGGAATCGCGACGGCGAAGGACAGAAACGAGAAGATCAGCGCCGAGTACGGCGAGATGCCGGCGACGAAGAGGTGGTGCGCCCACACGAGGAAGCCGAATACGGCGATCGCCAGGCTGGAGAAGGCGACGAACGAGTAGCCGAACACGTTCTTGCGCGAGAAGCAGGCGATCACCTCGCTGATCACACCCATCGGGGGGAGGATCATGATGTAGACGGCGGGATGCGAATAGAACCAGAACAGGTGCTGGAAGAGCACCGGGTCGCCGCCGAGCCGCGGATCGAAAATGCCGAGGTGCAGGCCGCGCTCCAGGACCAGCATCAGCAGCGTAATCGCGATGACCGGCGTGCCGAGCACCATCACGAGGCTCGTCGCGTAGAGGGCCCAGATGAACAGCGGCAGCCTGAACCACGTCAACCCCGGCGCGCGCATGCGGTGAATCGTCACCATGAAGTTGAGGCCAGTGAGGATCGACGAGAAGCCCGTGATGAAGACGCCGATGCCGGTGATGAGAACGTGGGATTCGGAACCCTGGGTGCTGTACGGCGTGTAGAACGTCCAGCCGGTGTCGACGCCGCCGAGGACCATCGAGACGATGGTGAAGATAAAGCCAATCGTGAAGATGTACCAGCTGAGAAGATTCAGCTTGGGAAATGCGACGTCCTTGGCGCCGATCATCAGCGGCATCACGAAGTTGCCGAGGACCGCGGGAACCGCCGGCACGAGCACGAAGAACACCATCGTGACACCGTGCATCGTGAACAGCCGGTTGTAGACGTCGGCCGAGAGCAGATCGCCCGATGGCGTAGCCAACTCCAACCGGATCAGGGTGGCCATGAGGCCGCCGAGGAAAAACGCCGCCGTCACGACAATCAGGTACAGAATCCCGATCCGCTTGTGGTCATACGTCAGCAGCCACGAGGCCACGCTGTGCCTGTGGTTGATGTAGGTGACCGGCTCTGCCCAAACGATGGTTTCCATAAGAGTCCTTATCGCGCGGACGCGACGCGGTTTCCGGTCGGCTGCAGCGACTTGATGTACTCGATGAGCGCTGCCACACCATCCTCGTTGATGAGTCCCTGGAAGGTCGGCATGAGGCGCTCGTACCCCTTCACCGTCTTTGCCTGCGACAGGAGAATCGATTCACGCAGGTAGCTTTCGTCCGCTGTCACGACCGCGCCGTTGTCGAGCGTCACCTGCGACCCGTACAGACCTTCGAGCGACGGCCCGCGGCCCGTGCCGTCCGGGAGGTGACACGTCACGCAGGCGAGCTGGGTGAACAGCGCCTCGCCGCGCTGCAGCAAACTCCCCCCGGCCGTCGCGCCGCCGCCGAGCCACGCCTGGTAGTCGGCCTGTTCCATCACGTAGACGGTACCGATCATCCCCGAGTGCCGCGTCCCGCAGTATTCGGCGCAGAACAGATGGTATTCGCCGACTTTCGTCGGCTCGAACCAGATCGCGCTGTATCGTCCCGGCACGGCATCCGCCTTCACGCGGAACGCGGGGATGAACAGGTCGTGCAGCACGTCCTCTGACGTGAACACGACGCGAACGGCGCGCCCGACTGGCACGTGGAGCTCATTGATCTCGATCTGCCCGTCAATGTGCTGAAAGCGCCACATCCACCGCTTGCCTGTCGAATAGATGTCGAGCGTCTGGTCCGGCGCGCGAACGATGTGGAAGAAGACAACCGCGGCCCAGACGAAGATTCCGATCGCGATGAAGAACGGAATCAACGACCACCCGAGCTCGAGCGGCACCGAGCCGGTGATCGGCGCGCCCACCTTGTCGCCCGTCGGGTCGCGGTACTTGATGGCGAAGTAGGTGATGCACACCACCACGAGGACCGCGAAGAACCCGGTGATGGTGATGACGCCGAGATAGAGGTTGTCGATCTCGGGGGCGAGCGACGAGGCCTGCGCCGGGAAGAGCGAGAATCCGGAAAACATAGACGCGTTACGCGTGGCCCTCCATGTGCTGCCGTTCCTGACGCCGCATCAGCAGAATGAATCCCGCGATGGCGAGCACCGTCAGCACGCCGCCAAGCCTCACCAGGTTCATGACGACTGCGCCGTAGCGGCCGTTGGCCGGATCGTAGTGATAGCAATAGAGCAGCAACTCATCGACGAGCGAGCCGATGTGCCCCTGCCCCGATTCGAACAGCGCGAGCCGCAGCTCCTTCGGCGAGTACTCGATGCCGTAGAAATAGCGTGAGAGTCGGCCCTCGGGCGTGAGAACCAGAAGCCCGCTCAGGTGCGCGTACTGCTGCGACTTTTCGTCCCACATGTAGAAGAAGCCTGTGGCGGACGTCACTTCCTTGATCTGCGGCTCCTCCCCGGTAAGGAAGTGCCACGCACCCGACTGGTTCTGCATCGCCCAGTAGTTCATCAACGCAGTCTTCTTGGCGAACGCGGTCTCCGGCCTGTCACGCGGATCGAAGCTGATGAAGACGACGTCGAAGTCCTCGCCAGGGGTGAACGGCAACACTTTGACGGCGCGCGAGACGCCGTTCATGACCTGCGTGCAGAGCATCGGACAGCTGTAGTAGACGAACGCCAGCACCACCGGCCGATTGCCGTCAAAGTACTGGCCAAGCGTGACGTCGCGGCCATTCTCGTCCTTGAAGTGCGCGTCCAGCGGCAGCTGCGTGTTGAGCCGCTGTTTGAAGGTCACGTTTTCGAGCTGCGGCAACCTGGCGGTCGCCAGCGCCCCCGGCTCCATCATGTCGTAGCTCGGCGACGGGAAACCCGGCTCCTGCGCAAGAACCGGAATGCTCAATGCCCAAAGCGCAATGCTCAATGCGCAAGGAAACACGCGCGCGCGCATGCGACTCGGCATCACTCTCCCCGCCTCTCCAACACACGCCCCGAACTTGCGTCCGAGGGAAACAGATCGGCCTGCGCTGCTGCCGAGAAATCCTGCGGCCGCGAGATAAATGCGCCCCGCTCGAGCATCAGGCGCATCGCGTCGTCGATTGGAATGTGTACCGTGCCGGCGTTCTTGTCGACCCACCCGTAGCTGTGCAGATCCGCGTCCTCTTTCATGCGGAACTCGTAGAGCTCATTGCGTGGGAACTGCTGCAGCCGCGGTTGGGCCGGCAGCCGCCCGTTGACGGCAAGTGGATAGCGCTGGGTGTCGGCGCGCTCGTTCGACTCCCGGATGAGCAGCCCGTACATCCCCGCCAGGCCGACCACCACGATCACGGTGGAGATGACCAGCCACGTCGCGAACTTGATCATTGGACCGACGTCCGCGTCGGTGTGTTCGTAGGTGGAGCCCGGTGGCGTCTCGAGATATTGATCGTCGGCCGAATCGTGGCCGGCCACACCGTGGTGCTGGGCGTGCTCGGCCATCAATGACCCCCCGTGCCTTCGAGCGCCGAGGCGAGATAGGGATCGCCAATCGGCAGCAGCGGCCGCTGGCGCAGCTGCGTGTAGAACATCCAGAACCAGACGCCGCCGATGGCAATTGGCGTGACCACATCGAGCCAGTTCACGAAAAAGACGCTGCCGTGCTCGCCTACGAACCAGCGGTTGACCCCCGCCGCGTCTTTGCTGAATTCCGGCGTCACGTACATAAACGTGTCGATGACGCGAATGATCAGGAGCCACACCGCGAGCCTGACGAGCCGCTCGGGTGTCCGTTTTAACGCCTTCGAGAGCAGCAGGCAGAACGGCACCACGAACTGGAACAGGAGCAGGAACAACGCGAGGTACTGCCAGCCGCCCTCAATCCGCGTCAGCACGTACGGAATTTCGTCTTTCAGGTTCGCGGCGTACACGAGCAGATATTGCGAGAACTGGAAGTACGCCCACATCATCACGAAGGCGAGCGTCAGCTTGCCGTAGTCGGCGAAGTACGACGGCCGCACCAGCGCGCCCATCGGCTCGGTCCTGCGGAGATACGCGGCCATGATGATGGTGAATGCCAGCCCCGCCAGCCCGAGGTAGTTCATGAACAGGAACCCGAACATCGTCGAGTAGAAGTCCGGGTTGAGCGACATGAACCAGTCGACGCCGACGAAGGTAATCGACAGCGCCAGGAATACCAGGCCGGCGCCGCTCAACCACTGCATGCTGCGGGTCGCGGCGAGATTCCCTTCGTCCTGTGCGCGCGACAGCGCCGTCATGCGCCACGCGATCAGGTTCCATCCGATAAAGTAGAGCGCGGCGCGCGCGATGAAGAACGTCGGGTTGAGATACGACGCCTTGTGCTCGAGAATTTCGTCGCTCTGCATCAGCTCGGTGTGGGTCCACGGATACAGACGGTTCATCCCGAGGACGACCGGTATGAAGAGCACAGTGAGCAGCGGCAGCGTGCGGCTCGACGCCTCCCACACGCGCCGCACCACCATGCCCCAGGCGCCGCCCGAGAGGTGATGGATCATCATCAGCCCCATCGAGCCGAGCGCGATACCCAGCCACAGCATGTAGCCGATGAGCCAGGCGCGGAAGAATTGATCGCGGTTGATGAAGAAGCCGACGGCGCACAGCACAAGCGCACCGACACCGATCATCAGCGCGCGCGAACGGCGCGCGTCGAGATCGGCGGGCGGGTAATAGGTCATGGCGTTCACTTACCGGCCCTCCGGCCTGGGGACCTCGCCGGCTGGCGGCGTGGCGGGCCGATCGAGCGCGTTGCGAAGGGGCTCGGGCACGTCGTCGATCGCCGCGTGCTGGCTGAACTGCAGCGCGCGTTCATACGCCACAATCGCCCAGCGGTCTAACACGGGGATTTGTGCCGCGTAGTCCTGCATCGCGCCGAAACCGTGCGTCATCACATCGAAGAAGTAGCCGGCCGCGGCGTTGCGGAGACGATCCTCCATGAACGACGGCGGCTGCCGCATGCCGCGCTGCACGATCATCCCGTCGCCCTTGCCGGTGCGGCCGTGGCATGGCGCGCAGAAGATGTTGTAGCGCTCCTCACCGCGCGCGAGCACCGCGGCGGTGATGGGCATCGGGAACGCGTTCGCGAGCGTGCCGTTGATCTTGCCCGTGTACAGCAGCTCGTCGGTGTCGGTCAGCGGATTCCGCGAGATCGTGTTCGCGACCGGCATCCGCGCGGACGAGCCGTCGGTGAAGAACGCGCTCGCCTCGAGCGGCTCGTACCTCGGCGCGTCATGCATGTCCTGACGGCAGGCGGCGAGGGCGACGACCGCGAGAAGCAGCGCAACACGCGCGCTGGTCCGCCTGAAGGCGGACCCCACCGATGCTCGTTGGTGGGGTCCGGCTTTAGCCGGAGCAGCGATGGCAATTTCACGCGGCAACTTCGGACACTCCGAGCGGGTGAAGACCCTTGAGAAACGACCCGGTCGCGTGGCGATCGAACTTCGGATCCGTGGATTCGATGCAGAGAAAGAACCGGTCGCGAGACGCGCGGTCGAACGCCGGCACGTTGAACACCGGGTGATACGGCTTCGGCAGCCGGTTGAGCACCAGCATCCCGACAAACGCCGCGAGCGAGGCGCCCAGCACCGTGCACTCGAAGGTCACAGGGATGAAGTGCGGCCAGCTGTTGAAGGGGCGGCCGCCGATGTTCATCGGCCAGGCGATCACCTGCGTCCAGTACTGGAGAAAATACCCGCCGCCGCCGCCAAAAATCCCGCCGAGCAGCACGATGAGCGGCAGCGAATTCCTTTTGAGGCCGAGCGCGTCGTCCAGCTCTTCGATCGGAAACGGCGTGTATGCATCCATGGACGTGTAGCCCGCCAGCCGGGCACGATTGGCCGCGTCGACGAGATCCGTCGGGTTGTCGAATTCGGCCAGCAGGCCGTGAAGCGGTTCGCGCTGTGGTTGGGGCGCCATTTAGAGCAGGTGCTCCGCCGTCGATCCCCCCTTCAGCCTCGCCTCGGGCAGCAGCGTGCGCACCTCGAAAATCGAGATCGCGGGCAGAAGGCGGACGAAGAGGAAGAAGAGCGACAGGAAAAGTCCGATCGTCCCGGTGAACATCCCCCAGTCCCACATCGTCGGTGCATACATGCCCCACGACGAGGGGAGGAAGTCACGGTGAAGGCTCACGGCGATGATGACGAAGCGCTCGAGCCACATGCCGACGTTCACGAAGAGCGAGAGGATGAACAGCAGCACGACGTTGTCGCGCACCTTGCGGAACCAGAACAGCTGGATCATGCAAGCATTGATCGCGATCAGCATCCAGTAGAACGGGCCGTAGGGGCCTGCCTGCCGGTTCTGCATCATGAACTGCTCGTAGAGGTTGCCGCTGTACCACGCGTAGAAGACTTCGTTCACGTATGCGTAGGCGACGATCATGCCGGTGGCGAGCATGATCTTCGTCATGTTGTGGATGTGCCGCATTGTGATCAGATCGTCGAGCTTGAATGCCGCGCGCATCGGCACGGCGAGCGTCATGACCATCGCGAAGCCCGAATAAATGGCGCCGGCGACGAAGTACGGCGGAAACATCGTCGCGTGCCACCCTGGAATTTCAGAGACCGCGAAGTCGAAGCTCACAACCGTGTGGACCGATAGAACCAGCGGCGTCGAGAGGCCCGCAAGCAGCAGGTAGATCGTCTCGTAGCGCTGCCAGTGACGCGCCGATCCGCGCCAGCCGAGCGCCAGCACACCGAAGGTCTTCTGCGCCCACTTCGATTGCGCCGAGTCGCGCAGTGTCGCCAGGTCGGGAATCAGGCCGGTGAACCAGAACAGCAGCGAGACCGTGAAGTACGTGGAGACGGCAAAGACGTCCCAGATGAGCGGGCTGCGGAACTGCGGCCACAGCTGCATCGTGTTCGGATACGGGAACAGCCAGTACGCCGCGAGCCACGGACGGCCGGTGTGCAGCAGTGGGTACATCGCCGCACAGGCGACGGCGAAGAGCGTCATCGCTTCGGCGAAGCGGTTGATCGACGTGCGCCACTGCTGCCGGAAGAGCAGCAGAATCGCGGAGATCAGCGTGCCGGCGTGGCCGATGCCGATCCACCAGACGAAGTTGATGATGTCGAACGCCCAGGCGACCGGGATGTTGTTGCCCCAGATGCCGATGCCGGTGAACAGCAACTTGACGATCGTCACGTTCAGGATCATGAGGAACAGGAACGCGACGCCGAACGCCAGGAACCACCCGGTCGGTGTCCGGTGCGTCAGGACGATCCCGGCGATCTTGTCCGTGACCGAACCGAAGGTCTGACCCGATGCGATGACGTCGGGTGTGCGTGCGAGCAGCTCGCGGCGCGCAGCGGTCATGCTGCCGGCCTCAGGGGGCGCCTGCAACGGCTGCTGCGGTGCGCCCATCATCGCGCCTTCCCGTCCGTCGCAACCGCCTGCGGCGTCTCGAGCTCGGCGTTCGGGTTGCGCACGAGCGCCAGATACGACGTGCGCGGACGGTTGTTGAGTTCAGCCAGCAGCGTGTAGTTGCGCGGACTCGATTTCTGTCTGGACACCTGGCTTCCCGGGTCGTTGATGTTGCCGAAGACGATGGCGTTGGTCGGGCAGGCTGCCTGGCACGCCGTCAGGATTTCGCCGTCGCGGATCTGCCGGTCGTCCAGCTCGGCGGTGATGCGAGCCTGGCTGATGCGCTGCACACAGTAGGTGCACTTTTCCATGACGCCGCGGCTTCGGACCGTGACGTCGGGGTTACGCATCGGCCACAGGCTCTGTGTATTCCAATCCTGGTAGAGCAGAAAGTTGAACCGGCGCACCTTGTACGGACAGTTGTTCGAGCAGTAACGCGTCCCGACGCAGCGGTTGTAGACCATGTCGTTCAGGCCTTCGCCGCTGTGCGTTGTCGCCGCTACCGGGCACACGACCTCGCACGACGCGTTCTCGCACTGCTGGCACGGCATCGGCTGGTAATACGTGTCGGGGTTCTCGATGTCGCCGGTGTAGTAGCGGTCAACGCGCAGCCAGTGCATTTCTCGGCCGTTCATCACCTGCGCCTTGCCGACGACCGGCACGTTGTTCTCGGCCACGCAGGCCACCACGCAGGAGTTACAGCCCGTGCAGACGTTCTGATCGATCGTCATACCCCAGGCGTAGCCCTCGTACTTGAAGGTCTGCCAGTACATCGACAGTTGGCGGCCGTCGCCCTCCTCCATCTTCTGGGCGAACTTCGGATCCGCGTCGTACTGCGTCTTGGTCGCCACACGAACAAGGTTGCGTCCTTCGAGCGACCAGTGGTTCTGGGTGCAGGCTAGGTTGTAGCTTTCGCCGGTCTTCGTCAGCTCGACGCCCCGCAGGATGTCTTGTGCGTCGAAGGTCCGAAGCACGGTCACGTCGAAGCCGGTGCCGTTGCCCGTCCGGCCGGCGCGCGTGCGACCGTAGCCAAGGTTCAGTGTCACCGTGTCCGGGGCCTGGCCTGGCGAGAGCCACACAGCGATGCGGAGCGAACGACCGCCCTGCTTCAACTCGACAACGTCGCCGCTGATCAGGCGGAGACGATCCGCGGTCGCGGGAGAAATCAGCGCCGCGTTGTCCCATGTCAGCTTCGTCAGCGATTTCGGGACCTCCTGTAGCCAGGCGTTGTTGGCGAAGCGGCCGTCGTAAATGGTCGGATCCGGACGGAAGACGGCCTCGAGTCCCTGCACGACCGGGCGGGGCGCAGCCTGCACGGCGAAGTTCGCCTTGATCGCAACTGTCTTCGGCGCGAACGCGGTATCGGGGACTACGCCGTCGTGCAGCCACTGGCGCCAGTCGCGGTCGAATTGCGACGTGTTTGCGCGGACTGGAGCGGCGGCAACGGCGGGCGGCGTTACTGCCGCACTCTGCCGAGCGGGGGGAGCGTTCGCGGCGCCGCGGTTCGCGCCCGCCACAGGGTCAGCCGCTGGTCGCGCACCGCCGGATGCGCCCGCGGTCGCGGCACCAGCCGCCGCCGGCGCGTCAGCTTCGGCAGCGGGTGGCGCGCCACTGATCCTTCCCGCGCCACTCGCAGCGCCCGGACTGCTCCAGTACGCGCGAACCAGGTCGTATCCCGGCCGCTCGCCATTGCCGCTCAGCGCCGCCATCACTTCGTGAGCCGACTTGCCACCATAGAGCGGCGCGATCAGGGGCTGAATGATCGTCACCGTCCCGTCGTCGGCGCGCACGTCGCTCCACGATTCGAGGTAGTGCGCTTCGCAGATGTGCCAATGGCAGAGCGCCGCCGTCTCGTCTTCGTAGAGGCCGAGGTGGAGGCGCAGCGCGACCCTCTGCATTGCCTCGGCGAACTTCAAATCGACCGGCGCGCTGTACACGGGATTGGCGCCCATGACGATTAGCAGTGCGACTGTCCCCGCGTTCATGTCGCTGACCAACGTCTGGAGCGCCGCGCGTTGATCCATCGGCTGCACTTCAGCCGTCTGCGTGTAGGTGACGGTGGCGCCGATGTTGCCGAGCGCGTCGTTCATGGCATGCGCGAGCGCATGCACGATGGCCGGCTGGCCGTCGCCGGCGATTACCAGGCTACCGCCTCTGCTGGCCTGGAGGTCGCTGACAAGCGGATCGATCCAGCGCATCGCCGCCTGCGGAACTGTGGCATCGCCCACGCCAGCGACGCCGACCCTCGATGCAACGGCACGCGCAAAGTTCTCGATCTCGCTCGCCTTCAGCGGCAGCCGATGATCGGCGCGCGAGCCGGTGTTGGTGGGATCGCTTTCGACGGCGTACAGACGATTGAGCTGCGCATCGCCCTCGAGCCGGCGGCGCGAGGCGAACGCGCGCGAATGACGGATGCCCGAGGCCCCCGTGCAGAGGAAGTCGGCGTCGAGCGAAAGGATGACGTCCGCCTTCTCGATGGCGTACTGCGCATCGACGTATTCGCCGAAGGCGAGCTGGCTGCCCGCTCGCGCGTTATGACGGCCGGCAGGCTCCCACTGGATCCACTTCGCCTGCGGGAAGCGGGTCAGGAACTCGCGCATCTGGGCGCCGAGGGTCGGCGAGGCGATCGTGTCCGTGAGGATCCTGATGCCCGCGCCCTTGCTGGCTTCCTGCGCCTTCAGTGGGCCCTGGAGCGCGGTCGTGAACGCACTGAACGGACGCACGTCGCCGAGGTTCGTGATGTTTCGCGATCGATCGGGGTCGTAGAGACCGAGGATGGATGCCTGGGCGAACAGGTCGGTCGCGCCACGACTCGACGGATGGTCCGGGTTCCCTTCAACCTTCGTAGGATGGCCCTCGTGGCTCTCGACCAGCAACCCGACGCCCGCGCCGTTCATCGGCATCGCGGTCGCAAAAAAGAGCGGCTTACCGGGAATCTCTTCTTCCGGCTGGCGCACGTACGGAACGATTTCCTCATCCGGCTGGCGCGTGCAGGCGCTGACACCCGCGAGCGCCAACGACGCGCCCATCAATTTCAGGAAGCTGCGTCGGCCGACCGGATCGAGCCATTCGGAGGCGTTCTGCGGAAACTCCCGATGGAGGAATTCCTTGAACTCGGGGGTCTCGGCAAGTGATTCGAGGCTGCGCCAGTATTCCCGCCCGCGCGTGGCTTCAAGCCTGCCCCGCAGTGCCACCAGGTCGTTGCGTTCGTTCATGGTCCCGTCTGTCATCGGTGGCACGTCGAGCAGCTTATGGAGGGATGAACGTTGTAGGCTTTCATCAATTCCGGTCCGAGCTCGGCCTGGTCCTTCGCCGGCCGGTACCCCATCGTCGTGATTTCAGCGCGCGGGCGAAGGTTCGGCGCGGGGTTCCTATGGCAGTCGACGCACCACTCCATGAGCAGCGAGTTCTGCTGGTAGGTCAACGGCATCTGGTCGATTCGGCCGTGACACGTCTCGCACCCCACGCCTTTCTTGATGTGGATGCTGTGGTTGAAGTAGACGAAGTCCGGAAGATCGTGAACGCGGACCCAGTGCAGCGGGCGGTTGTCCCGGAAGCTCGCGCGCACCGGCTCGAGGAACGCCGCATTGGCGAACAGCACCGAATGGCAATTCATGCACGTCTTCGTCGGGGGAATTCCCGCGAACGAAGACGTCTCGACCGACGTATGACAGTACCGGCAGTCGATACCGTCGTCGGTGACGTGGTGCATGTGACTGAACTGGAGCGGCTGCTCGACGAAGATCTGCTGCCTGGTGACGTAGCTTGATCGCGCAAGCACGATCGCCAATAAAATCAAGCCGCCAACGAGGGAAAGAAGACCGAAAATGCTGACTCTCGAAAGCGTGTTGGCGCTTTTGCGGAATATTTGCGGCATCTGACGTTGTTCGGCCCGACCACCGCGTGCACTTGAGGTTGCTTACACGGAAGACGTTCTGGCGATACCCTACAAACGATGTACCACACTTGTGAAAAAAAGATCAAGGAAGGACAATTACCCCGATGAGCGACGAACGGAAGTACCGGCAGCGCGGCTACCAGGACGAGGAACGCGACCGCACGCCGAAGCCCGCGGCGCGCAAACCACCTGAACCGGGCGCGCCCGCCGGGACGCGCCGCATCTCACAGGACGCGCCGAAAAACATCAACATGCCCGGCTTCCGCGAAGTCGTCCGCTGCTCACAATGCGGCAATCCGGTTTCGTCCGAGATCGGATTCGATTCCCGGTGCCCACGATGCGGAACCGATCTCCACACGTGCTCGCAGTGCGTGTCATTCGACCCTGGTAGTCGTTTCGAATGCATGGATCAAGCGCTCACGGCGCGCGTGTCGCCAAAGAACGCGCGCAACGCATGCACGCTGTTCTCGCCCCGCACGACCGTCGAGCGCGAGACGACGACGCCTCGCAGCGATGACGCGCGCAAAGCGTTTGACGATCTCTTCAAGTTCTAACGAACCGGCAGCCGCAACCGTACCACGTCAGTCGTGCAGCGCTGACTGCCAGGCTTCGAGATATTTGTATCCACTGCCGGTGTTGAACAGCACGACCGATTCGGTCGACCGGATTTTCTTCTGCGCAACGAGTTGGCGGATTGCGCCAAGGCCCGCGCCGCCTTCGGGCGCACCCAGAATGCCTTCGAGTTTCGCCATGTCGATACACGCGGCCATCAGGGCCTGATCGCTGACGGCGACGGCTTCGCCGTGGCTCGCATAGACGTCCGCCAGAATCAGAAAATCCCCGAGCGGTTTCGGGACGCGCAGCCCCGCCGCAACCGTTGCGGCGTTCTCCCACATCACGGATGCCGACTCGTGCCGGTCGAAAGCGCGAACGATTGGCGCGCACCCTTCGGCTTGCGCAGCGATCATGCGCGGGCGGCTGTTGCCAGTCAGTCCCATCGCCTCGAGCTCGTCGAACGCTTTCCACATCCCGATCAGGCCAACCCCGCCTCCGGTCGGATAGACGATGACGTCTGGCAATGTGCCGTCGAACTCCTCCCACAGCTCATATCCCATGGTCTTCTTGCCTTCGATGCGGTACGGCTCCTTCAAGGTCGAGACTTCAAACCATCCGTGAGCGGCAGCGTTGCTCGCGATGAACGCGCCGCAGTCGGAAATCAACCCGTCGATGAGGTGAACTTCGGCGCCGAAGGCGCGGCATTCAAGAACGATCGCCGCAGGTGTGTCACGCGGCATCGCGATCACGCATCGGATGCTGGCGTGCGCTGCATACGCGGCGGCGGCACCGCCGGCGTTTCCCGCCGTGGGAAGCGCGATCGTGTCGATGCCGAGTGCTTTCGCCATGCTCACCGCCGCGGAGAGCCCGCGCGCCTTGAATGAGTTGGTTGGATTCTGCCCTTCGTCTTTGATGAACAGTCGTTCGAGGCCGAGCTGCTCGCCAAGGTTGCGTGCGTGGACCAGTGGCGTCACGCCTTCGCCGAGTGTCACGGGTTCCGCGGCGGGCATCACTTCCTCGTAACGCCACATCGATCGCTCGCGGGTGCGCAGTGCGTCGCGCGTCAACGTGCGACGTGCAGTCTGGAGGTCATACCGCGCAAGCAGAGGGGCGCGGCAGACTGGACAGAGATTTTGCGGTTGCGAATACGGGACGGTGGTTCTACATCCCGGGCGTGAGCATTCGAGATGCGTCAGGGTCGATGGCACGGCGGCTCGCCAACCGTAGCTCGAATATCTCCGTCTGGTCCACCTCCGTCCGCCTCCGCTAAAGCCTACGGCGGACAAGCGCTCACGAGGCTTGCCAACGGTAGCTCGCGAAGGTTGGCGGAGAGGAAGGGATTCGAACCCCTGGAAGCCTTCCGGCTTCAACGGTTTTCAAGACCGCCGCCTTAAACCACTCGGCCACCTCTCCGCGCGCGATCGGAAGTGTAACCTCCGCCAGCCTCCCGACAATATCGTCAGTGATGCTCCAAAACGGAACATCAGATAGGTTTGCTGCCCGGTTGTGGTACGGAGACGTAGTTCGACGTGTATTCACGCTAAACATCTTTTTAACAACATGTTAACTAGCTATTGCGGTGAAATATTGGTCGGCGATTGGTCCAAAGCGAGTCAGGCATTATCGTTGCGACTGTGGCGTTCGATGCTTCTGAAGTCGTTCGGAGTCAGTCGCGGTGGGATGAAACGACGGAATTCCGACCGCTCCACGTTCGGGGGCCTGCCACCGGTCGCTCGTGGCTACGTTGCGGCCGTGGTCGCCGCAGGCGTGTTGTGCCTCGTGGCAGCGATGCTTCGCGTTCGGCTCAACCTCGAGAACATCCTCCTGTTTGTCACGCTACTTATCAGCGGGGTCGCCACCTCTGCGGCCAAGATCGAACTGCCGCTGGGACGAAGTCAATCGAACCTTTCGTTGTCGCACGCCGTGAACTTCTGGGCACTGTTTGCGATGCCGCCGACTGACGCCGTCTGCATCGCGGCAGTGAGCGCGTGGGTGCAGTCCACCGTGTACGCCTCGGGCCGTAATCCGCTGCACCGTGTCTTGTTCAACATCTCGTCGCTGGTCGTAACGGTATCGCTCGCCGCAGTGCCGCTCCTCTGGTCCGGTCTCTCGTCCGACGCACCGACCGCCGCTTTGGTTCGCGCCGCCGCGCTTGTCGCGCCGTTCTACTTCCTCGTGAACAGCCTGCTCGTCGCCGGGGCTATTTCGCTTTCGACTCGACAGCGCATCGGTGCCACGTGGCAACAAAACTTCCTGTGGAGCGCACCGAGCTATTTCGCGGGCGCGGCGCTTGCGGCGCTCGCCCACGTCGCGTGGACGAGAGGCTGGTTCGGGTGGCTCGCGCTGCTTGCGTTGCCGCTGTATCTCGTCTTCCGGAGCTATGACACGGTGGTCGCACGCCTCCGTAAAGAGCAGGCGGACACGCGGCGCGCAATGGAGGTGCAGCTGGCGACGATCGAGGCCCTCGCGCTCGCGATTGAAGCGAAGGCGGGCTGTACTCCGGAGCACGTCCGATCAATTCAGCATTACGCGGCATCGCTTGCCGAAGCGGCCGGCATGTCGGATACGGAAGTGCAAACGGTGCGAACAGCGGCGTTGCTGCACGACGTCGGCAACCTGGCGGTTCCCGAGCACATCCTGGCCAAACCGGCAGCGCTGAGCGCTCAGGAGTTCGAGCGCGTCAAGATTCATCCGCGCATCGGTGCCGAGATCCTGCGCAACGTGCCATTTGCCGGTCCCGTCAACGATCTCGTGCTTTGCCACCATGAGCGCTGGGACGGCCTCGGGTACCCGAGCGGTCTGCGTGGAACAGAGATCCCGCTCGGGGCGCGGATCCTTGCGATCGCCGATTGCTTCAGCGCGCTTCAGTCCGATCGCCCGTATCGACCGCAGCGCAGTGAAGCCGACGCGCTCGCCGTCATTCGGGAGCATTCGGGCACGGCGTACGATCCGTCGCTCGTCGAATTACTCACCAACCGTGTTCAGGTCGTCGGTCCCGTGACGAACAACGGCGCGACGACGAGCGGTGAGCTGGCGTTACAGGACATCGCTGGCGCGCACCGCGAGGCGCAGACCCTGTACGAGATTGCGGAAGCGCTCGGCTCGAGCCTCGGGGTCGCCGCGGCGATGGCGCTTATCCAGCAGAAAATGAGCCGGCTCGTCCCGTTTGTCACCTGCGCTCTCTTCCTCGGTGACGACGAGCATGGGTACACCTGTCGCTACGCACACGGCCCTGGCACAGAAGCTCTCTTCAAGTCGACTCCAAAGTCGTGGAGCGAGCTGTCGCTGCAGATTCCGGTGTGCGCGGATGGGCGCGCCGGACATGGCGAGGACCTCGCGTCGGTGCTGGCGTGTCCGCTGCGATTCGGCGGGCGGCTGATTGGCGGCCTTGTCATCTACCACTCGGTCGATCGTTGCTTCACCGAGGAGCACCGCCGCATCGTCGGCCGGGTGAGCGATCAGGTCGCCGCGGTAATCTACAACTCGACGCGCTTCGAACAGACGCAGCACGAGTCGCATACGGATCCGTTGACCGGCCTGGCCAATCGTCGGTCGCTGGATCGCCAGGTCGAAGCGGGTCTCGCCCACGCCGCGCGCGCGAAGACCAGTTTCAGTGTCGTGGTGCTCGACCTCGATCGGCTGAAGGAGATCAACGACACATTCGGGCACGAAGCCGGCGACCTCGCCATCCGTACTGTCGGCAACGCGCTCCGCTCGACCGTGCGCCAAACCGACATCTGCGCTCGATTCGCCGGCGACGAGTTCGTCGTGATTCTGTGGGATTACAGCCGCGAACATGAAAGCCGGCGCGTGCTCGAGATACAGAATGCCGTCAGCGCGCATCCGTTCGAACCGCGTCCGGGCGTGCGAATGGCGCTCTCGATCAGCGCGGGCCCGGCACGGTTCCCCGACGACGGGACGACGTTCCAGGAGCTGCTGGCCGCTGCGGACGAACGCATGTATCGAGACAAGGCCCGGCGCCGATCGCGCAGCGTCGGACGACGCCCCGCGATTGAACTCAAAGCCGTCTGAGAACGGTTACCCGCGGGTAATCTTGTCGCGACCGTCCATATACGGCCGCAGGGCCGCAGGAATCGTCACCGAACCGTCTTCCTGCTGGTAATTCTCGAGGATCGCAATCAGCGTCCGGCCAACGGCAAGACCGGATCCGTTGAGCGTGTGGACGAATTCTGTCCGGCCACCCGCTTCCCGTTTGAACTTGATGTTCGCGCGTCGCGCCTGAAACGCTTCCGTGTTGCTGCAGGAAGAGATCTCGCGGTAGGTCTGCTGGCTGGGGAGCCACACCTCAAGGTCGTACGTCTTCGCCGATGCGAAGCCCATGTCTCCGGTGCACAGCAGCATCGTCCGGTAAGGAAGTTCGAGCCGCTTCAACACTTCCTCGGCGTTGCTCGTCAGTCGTTCCAGTTCGTCGTACGAATCCTCCGGTCGCGCAAACGCCATCAGTTCAACCTTGTCGAACTGATGTTGACGGATCAGCCCGCGGACGTCGGCGCCGTACGATCCCGCTTCGCTGCGGAAACATGGTGTGTACGCGGTGTACCGAATCGGGAGTGAGCGGACATCGAGGATCTCGCCGCGATGCAGGTTGGTGAGCGGCACTTCGGCTGTGGGCACCAGGTAAAGATCCCAATCCCCGGCAATCTTGAACAAATCCGCTTCGAACTTCGGCAAATTGCCCGTGCCGGTGAGCGTGGCCGTGTTCGCCATGAACGGCGGTTCCACCTCGGTATATCCGTGGTCCTTCGTGTGCAGCTCGAGCATGAAGTTGATGAGCGCGCGCGCCAGACGGGCACCCGCACCCAGCAACACCGTAAAACGGGCGCCGGCGATCTTGGTCCCGCGTTCGAAATCGATGATGCCAAGTGCCGGCCCGAGATCCCAATGCGGCTGCGGCGCAAACGTGAACGGTCGAGGCGTGCCGACACGACGTACCTCTCGGTTGTCGTTTGCGCTGTTCCCAACGGGAACGCTTGAATGCGGAATGTTCGGGATGACCAGTAGTCGGTGATTGCGTCGCTGCTCGAGCAGATCGAGCTCCACCCCAAGCTGCTTGATCTGAGCAGCGCGCTGACGATTCGCTTCCTGAATCTTGCTTGTATCCTGTCCCTGCCGCTTCGCCTTCGCGACTTCGTCCGCAGCGGTGCTTTGTTCGCGTCTTAGCCTTTCCAGCTCCGGGATCAGGCGCCTGCGGCGCGCCTCGAGCGCCGCAAGCTCCTCGAGCTCGCGGGTCATGTCGACGCCGCGATTGGCGAGCGCGGTTCGGACAGCTTCAAGGTTGTCTCTGAAAAGGGCGGGATCGATCACGTGCGCGCTCGCGTTCACATCGTATAACAGCGCTCGCAGGTTCCTGCGATACGATCAGCGCCATGGCTGGCACGATTCGCAAGGCGGTCTTCCCGGCTGCAGGGCTCGGAACGCGGTTTCTCCCGGCAACCAAAGCGCAGCCGAAAGAGATGCTCGTGCTCGTCGACAAGCCGGTGATTCAGTACGGCGTCGAGGAGGCCGTCCAATCCGGCGTCAGCAACATTGTCATCGTGACAGGTCGCGGCAAGAACGCGATCGAAGATCATTTCGATGTCGCCGTCGAACTGGAAAGCTACCTGGAGCAGCGCGGCAAGACGTCGCTGCTCGAAGAGATCCGCAAGATCACGCAGCTGATCAACGTGTCGTACGTCCGACAGGGCGAGCCGCTTGGCCTCGGCCACGCTGTGCTCGTGACGCAGAATCTGATTGGCGACGAGCCGTTCGCGGTGATCCTTGGCGATGACGTCATCGATGCGACGCCGCCGGCGCTCAAGCAGATGATCGACGTCTTCGCCCGAGTGGATGGACCTGTGCTGGCCGTGGAGCGTGTTCCGGCCGATCAGGTCTCGAATTACGGCGTCGTGAAAGTCGACGAGTCGGCCGGCAATCTCGGCCACGGTGTCTACCGTGTCGCCGACCTGGTGGAGAAACCGCGCCGCGAGGACGCGCCGTCGAACCTGGCGATCATCGGACGTTACATTCTCACGCCCGATATTTTTCCTTCACTGGCGGCGACTGCGAGCGATCGCACGGGGGAGATTCAACTGACCAACGGACTTCGCGATCTCCTCCGCTCCCGGCCGATTTACGCGTACGAGATCGACGGCGTTCGACACGATACCGGCAACAAGCTGGGATTTTTGAAGGCGCTGGTCTACTTCGCGATGCGCCGGCCCGATCTTGCAGAACCGTTCCGCAAATACCTCGAGGACGTGTTCAGCCTTTCGACTCCTTCGCGGTAGACGAGGCGGAGGAGGTGTCGCTCTTTGCGGCATCGCCCTTCGATGATGTGCTGTCCCCCGTCGCCGCATCCGACTTGGCCGTGTCGCTCTTCGCTGGCCCCGTCGATGTGTCCGACTTGGCTTTCTGCGCGTAGTCAGTGATGTACCAGCCAGTCCCTTTGAACTGAATCGCGGGTGAGGACAACAACCGGCGAACCGGACCCTTGCCGCACTCCTTGCACGATTCGACGGGGGGATCGGAGAACTTCTGAATCACTTCGAACCGGCATCCGCACGCGTCGCACTGGTACTCGTACAAAGGCACGTCGTTACTCCAGCACCGCGTCGAATCCATCCGTGAGCAGCAGCCGACGCATCGCCGGAAACGGCGCGCAGCCCTGGTCAAGCACCGCGTCGTGAAATGACCGCAGCGAATACTTGTTGCCCTGCTGCTCCTTGTAGTCGTGACGCAGTTTCAGCATCATCAGCTTTCCCACCGAGTACACCAAATACGTGGGATCGAACGTTCCGCGTTCGGCTTCACGTCGCGCCGTTGCTTCTTCGAGGAACGCCTCGTCGCGGAAGAAGCGCATGCCCTGCTCGACCGACATGTCCTCGCAGTGCAGGCGGATGCACACGACGAAACGGGCCAGGCGCACGAGCGCTTCCGCAAGCTGTCCAAGCTTGATGGCCGGTTCGTTCCGACGGAATCCCGCCTCCACCATCATCTGCTCGCAGTAGTGAGCCCACCCTTCGACGAACGAGGCCGGCGCAAAGAAGATCGACTTGCGCACCTTGGAGTCGACCTGTCTCAGATGCTGGAAATGGAGAAAGTGGCCCGGATAGACCTCGTGGATTGAGATGTGCCAGAGCGTCGGGACGTTGAAATACCGCAGGTGCTCTTCCTGACGCTCCGGTGGCCAGCTTCGGTCGGCATCGGTCAGATAGTAGTACGCGCGGCTTGGCTTGGTTTCGAACGGGCCGGGCGTCCACATCGACGCAAACGTCCAGCGATAGAAGTCCGGTGTCGGTGCCACGACCACGGGCTCGCCGTCGGGCAGCGTCACAATCGACTGCTTGCGGAGGAACTGCTCGAGTTCCTTGACCTGTCCCTGCGCGGCCTTGACCAGCTCGCCGGGGGCCGGATGCTGCTCGGTCGCAGCGCGCCACGCCGTCTGGACGTCGCCACCCGGCAGCCGTCCGGCAAGGGAGCGAAACTCCTCCTGCACCTCATGAAGCTCTCGGAGCGCGATGCTCAGGAGGCGGTCGGCCGTAAAGCTGATTCCCTCGTCAAGGCGGAGTTTCTTTTCGAACTTGTCCCGTCCGAGACGAAATGACGCTTTGGCGCGCGGTGCCAGATCGTTTTCTAGATAGTCGATGTACGCCTTAATCGAGGTCGAAGCCTCGGCGGAGGTGTCGGCGAGATCGCCGAGGATGTGGAGGTCGTCGAGGGAGACGAACGCGCGCGGCAGATCGACATCCACGAACTTGAGGATCCCGCGCCAGCCTTCAAGCCCCATCTTCACGAAGATGCCGGGACTCTCCTTGATGTTGTCGCGGGCGGCCTGCACTAGCCGTGGCACTTGACGCAGTTTCGACACGATTCGCCGCGCCCGCTCCGCCTCCGGTGCGTACGCAAACAGCGCCTGGCCGGCCAGACTCGCCCCGACGATGTCGGCGTAGAGCTGCGGATTCCGCTCCCAGGTGCGCACCTCCTCGAACTCGAACATGCGGGCTTCGATGTTGGAGGCGACGATGGGGTGCTCTATGGCCTCAGTGGGCGGCAGCGTCGTGGCGTCGATCTGGTGCAACCGACGGCCAAATCCGGATAGCGCCCGGACGTGGGCGTCAATGGCTGGACGACTCAGATCCTCGAGGTGGTCGTCGTGGAGATGGGTGCCGTCGAGCGTCGCCTGAGTTGGACACACCTCGTATAGATAGGCGAGGTAATCGTCCACAAAGTGGGGAAAGGGCTCCGATGGGTACATGCCTGATCATGCTGGCGCTCTGCTGCTCCACTCGGTGAGCGCACATCCCGCAATGGTACAATAATCCGTCTGTCCCTCCCGATGTCCGGCACGTTGTACGTGGTCGCGACCCCCATCGGAAATCTCGAAGACATCACGCTCCGGGCGCTTCGCGTTCTGCGAGAGGTTGACGTCATAGCCGTCGAGGACACGAGGAGAACAGCCCGGTTGTTGAATCATCACGCCATTTCGACGCGAACCATCAGCTTTCACGCTCACAACGCGCGATCTCGCGTGCCGCAGCTGATAAGCCGTCTAGAGGCCGGCTCGAGTGTGGCTATTGTCACCGACGCCGGAACACCGGGTATCTCTGATCCTGGCCTTGAACTGGTGCAGGCGGCCATTTCAAATGGAATTGCTGTCGATCCGGTGCCAGGTGCCAGCGCTCCGCTTACGGCGCTCGTCGCTTCGGGCTTCCCGCTGATGCCGTTCACCGTGTTTGGATTCCCGCCGACTAGGTCAAAGGCCAGACTCGATTGGCTCAAAACGGTTTGCTCAACGCAGCACGTATTTTCGTTCTTCGAGGCACCGCATCGGATCCGCACGACCTTAGGTGACGCCGAACAATTTTTGGGTTTTAGACCAATAGTCGTGGCCCGGGAAATCACCAAGGTCCATCAGGAGTTCATCAGAGGCACCGTGTCGGAGCTGCTGGAGCGATTGGGCGAGCCTCGCGGCGAGTTCACCGTGATTGTTGGCCCGACCGATAATCAACATAAAAACAATCTGTTACCGGTATCTGATGACCAGGTCGTCAGTGAATTCTGTCGTTTAACAGAATCTGGTAGAACTTCACGGCGTGAGGCCATTCGTCTAGTCGCGCACGGCTCTGGACGAAGCGCCAAGGATGTCTACTCCGCAATCGAGCGCGCCAAGAAATTGGTCTAATAACACAAATTGTGGCCTCTGATATCCACGTAGTCATCCTAGCCGCCGGACAGGGCACGCGAATGAAATCGCGGATGCCCAAGGTGCTTCATCGTCTCGCCGGAAAAGCACTGATCGAGCATGTCCTGGGAACCGCTCAGGCCCTGAATCCAGAGACCGTGACGATCGTCGTCGGACACGAAGCGGAATCGGTTCGCGAGTCTGTGGGCAATAGACCGAATATTGGGTGGGCTTTGCAGGAACCGCAGCTGGGGACTGCCCACGCCCTCCAGCAGACCGAATCCCGCCTCGCGGGAAAGCAAGGAACCCTGATTCTTCTTTCTGGCGATGTCCCTATGCTGAGGGCTCCCAGCCTCAGGCGCCTTGTCGACACGCATCAGACCGCGCGCGCGGCCGCAACGGTTGTAACCGCGATTGTCGATCGCCCTTACGGGTACGGCCGAATCGTCAGGACCCGAGGGCGAATTGCCCGGATTGTCGAAGAACGCGATGCGTCGCCGCACGTCCGGCAGATTCGGGAGATCAACGGCGGCATCTATGCGTTCGACCTGGCGCCGCTCTTTGACGCCTTACGCGGGATCGCATCGCAGAACGCCCAGGGCGAGTACTACCTCACAGATCTGATCGCAATCTACCGTCGTCGGAAGATGCGTCTTGAGACGTTGCTGGTCGATAACCCAGAGGAAATCCGCGGCATCAACAGCCGTACGGAACTCGCGGAAGTGAGCCGAATCGTGAGACAGACAAAGAACGAAGAACTGATGGCGGCCGGCGTCACGATCATCGACCCGGCCACGACGTATATCGACGCCGACGTCCAGGTCGGCCTCGACACAATCATTCACCCCGGTGTGGCGATAGAGGGACAAAGCCGAATAGGCGCTGCCTGCGAAATCCACAGCAGTGTGCGGATTGTCGACTCGGAAATCGCTGACAAGGCCGTCGTTCAGAACTTTTGCCTCATCCTCGGTTCGCGTATTGCAGAGGGCGCTTCGGTCGGTCCGTTCGCTCACCTTCGGCCAGAGAGCGTGGTGGCGGAGGGAGCCAAAGTCGGCAATTTCGTGGAGCTGAAGAAGACCACGCTAGGGCCAGGGTCGAAAGCCAACCATTTGGCGTATCTGGGCGATGCGACGATCGGCGCCAAGGTCAACATTGGAGCCGGCACCATCACGTGCAATTACGACGGCACGTCGAAGCACCAGACCGTGATTGGCAGCAACGTGTTCGTCGGCAGCAACAGCACGCTCGTCGCGCCGGTGACCCTGGCCGATGGCTCATACATTGCAGCGGGCTCGGCGGTCACCGCCGATGTGCCGGCCGGCGCGCTCGCCATTGGCCGATCGCGCCAGGAAAACAAAGAGGGCTGGGTGGCGAAGAGGAAAGACGCAAAGGCGAAAAACTAATGTGCGGAATTGTCGGCTACGTTGGACCGAAGCCCGTCGTGCCGGTCCTG
>Ga0075418_10001091_pt1 | contig 30239 bp, 25 predicted proteins | sample SoiMetdeltSBSDD2_FD_81776 | JGI IMG/M metagenome (GOLD analysis project Ga0075418, IMG submission 81776) | Bulk soil microbial communities from a Populus tree surrounding site in Tennessee, USA - Soil MetaG P. deltoides SBSDD2 | ecosystem: Environmental > Terrestrial > Soil > Tree plantation... | reverse complement strand
GCACCGCGGTGCCGTATTCCTTCACGAACGCCGTAAGAATGTCGTCCTGCCCTTTGCCTTCGTTGAGGAACTTCTGCAACTGCGCGGTCTGCGCATCGTAGCCATGGCAGGCGGGCCGCATCGGGCAGTTGTTCAGCGGACTCCGAACGCACCCCACCGAGCCGCACATGCAGATGACCTTGCCCTCGATATCACGCTGCATCACGGTCTTGTTCGTGCGGCCTGGTGCGCCATCCTGCGCCTGCACCGCGGCTGGCAACGTGATCGCCAGCAGCAGGAGTGAGGCTGTCGCCGTCTTCGCGGCGTCGGGGACGCGGCCAACGGCGAACGCAAAGGCGGTTTCAGGCAACAGCGCGATCAAGGTACCGAATGCCAGCAGACCGAACCCGAGCCACACCCAGTTGACCAGAGGATTCACCGTGATCTCGACGTTCGCCGATTGCTGGCTGGCATCGAACTGCGGCATCACGATGTACAGGTCCTCCGCGAACGTACGTCGAATCGCGACCTCGGTCGTGGGTTGGTCCTCGTGTTTCCGGAAAAACCACCGCGCCGGGTACATCTTGGTGAGCTCGACACCATCGCGGAGCACCGTCATGTCCGCCGTGATCATCTGCTTCCGACCGTCGTCGGTGACGCTGAGCGAGTTGTGCCGGATCACGTACGAGCCGATCCGGGCCTCCTGGCCGGGTGTCAGCAACGCCGACTCCTCCAGCTTGAATCCGCTGCCGGCAAAGCCAAGGAACAGCAGGACGATCGCGACGTGGATGATGTAACCGCCGTAGCGGCGCTTGTTACGCCCGACCAACCCGATCAGGGCGGTCAGCAGATCGGTCCCTGTGGTGTGCTGACGGACGCGAGCACCCCGCCAGAATTCCTGGGTGATTGTCCCGATCACGAATCCGCTGAAAGCGAAACACAACCCCGAGCTCCAGATCCGAACCCCGAGGGCCACGGTCGTTCCTCCGACTAGCAGGCCGCACAGAATCGGAAACACGAACTGGTCGCGCAGATTGATGAGCGTCGACTTGCGCCAGGCCAGCAACGGGCCGATGCCGGTGAGAACGAGCATCGCCAGTCCGATTGGGATCATCCACTGGTTGAAGAACGGCGGCCCGACGGTGATGCGCTCGCCCGTCACAGCCTCGCTGAGCGTCGGGAACATCGTGGCAAACAGCACGAAGCCGGCGCAGAAGAGCAGAATCCAGTTGTTGAACAGGAACGCGGCTTCACGCGACAGCCAGGAGTCCAGCTCGTTGCGGGCGCGCAGCAGCGGCATCCGGTAGATCACGAAGCCGAAGCTGAATATCAGCATCGACACCATGAAAATGGTGAACATCCGCGAGAGGACCGGGTCCTGACCGAATGAATGCACCGACTGCACGATGCCCGACCGCGTCATGAAGGTGCCGAAGAGCGTCAGGAAGAACGTCAGGATCACCAGCGAGACGTTCCACATGCGCAGCATTCCGCGACGTTCCTGGACCATGACCGAATGCAGGAACGCGGTAGCCGTGAACCACGGGAGCAGGCCCGCGTTCTCGACTGGATCCCACATCCAGTAGCCGCCCCAGCCCAGTTCCTCGTACGCCCAGATCATGCCAAGGCCGAGGCCGATCGACAGGAACAGCCAGGCGACCATCGTCCAGCGGCGCACCGCGCGCAGCCACGAGTCGTCCAGGTAACCGGTGATCAGCGCGGCCATGCCGAAGGCATACGGGATCGTCAGGCCGACGAAACCGAGGTACATCGTCGGCGGGTGAATCACCATGTAGAAGTTCTGGAGCAGAGGGTTCAGTCCGGCTCCGTCCGTCGGGTTTTCGGTCAGGTACGTCTCAAACGGGTTGTTGTGGACGATCATCAGGAGCAGGAAGAACATCTCCACCGTGGAGATGATCGCCACGATGTAGGGAATCAGCTCGCGATGGCGCTCCCGATTGATATAGATGGCGGCGCTGCCGAACAGCGACAGCAGGAACACCCAGAACATGATCGAGCCGTCGAGCCCGCCCCAATACGAGGTGAGTTTGTAGAACAGCGGCTGCGCTGAATCGGAATAACGCTGGACGTATCTGATCGAGTAGTCACCGGTGAGGAAGGCGTAGACGATCACCGAGGAGGCGGCCGTCATAATCGCGGCCAGCAGATAGAACGCGCCGATGCCGCTTTCGATCAACGGCCGCGAGCGGCGGCGCGCGCCGGCCACTGACATGGCGGTGGCGTACGCACCTACGACGAACGCGGCGAGCAGGAGGTAGTAACCCAGAGAGGACATAGACCTACTTTACGGCCGGACCGGGAGCTTCCTCGTACTTGGAAGGACACTTCGCGGTCATGTCGTTGGCCATGAAGCCCTCCTTCGTCAACACTCCCGTGAGCACGACCTCTGATTCGTCCTTGAACGTGTCCGGCACGATTCCCGTGTAATACGCCGTAAGGGTCTTCCCATTTCGCTGGATGTCGAATCGATATTCGAGCTTATCCCGTTTCTTGCCGATCGAGCCGGGAACGACATAACCGTGAACCTGGAGTTTCTTGCCCGTCCAGTCGCTCTGGCTGCCGACGACCTCATCTACGTATTTGTAGTACTGCATGCTCTCGCCGAGCGTCGTGTACAGCAGGATCCCGAAGACGGTGGCGAGCACGAGGGACGTGACGCCGATCTTTGCGGCTTTGTGGCTCATAGATAAGGACTTTCGAATAGGGAATCACCCGTCAGGATAGCAGTATTCCCGCCTGGGTGCACATCGCGTAAACGAGGCCCACCGGCAGCCCTACCACGTTCGAGTAAGACCCTTCGATCCGGCTCACGTAGCGGGAGGCGAGCCCCTGAATCGCATAGGCACCCGCTTTGTCGGATGGCTCCCCGGTCCCGACGTACCAATCGATCTCCGCCTTACTGAGCAGGACGAACTCAACCGCGGTGACCTCTACAGCCGTATACGACAAAGACCCCGGGGGTGATTTCCATCCCCCGCCGCGGAAATCACCCCCGGGGTCATTTGCGATCAGCGCGACTGCCGTCATGACCTCATGCGTCCGCCCCGACAGTAAGCGAAGCATCCGTTTCGCATCGTCGGCATCAACGGGCTTGCCCAGGATTTGACCGTCGATGACCACGACGGTATCAGCCGCCAGGACCGGGCGTCCCGGAATTGACGAAGCCACGGCCACCGCCTTCTCGATAGCCAGTCGGGAGGCGTAGGTCCGTGCGTCTTCCCCGGACCGAACCGCTTCGTCGATGTGGGCAGGCCGAGTCTCGAACGGGATGCCGGCCGCAGTGAGGAGTTCAGCGCGCCGGGGCGACGCCGACGCCAAAACGAGGACGCTCGCAGCCAATCGACGCGATTCTGTCACGAAGGAGGGGCCCTGCAGAGGTAAGCTTGCCGCTGGCAGCGTTGCTTCATGGAATCGCTCGGGCAGAAAGTCGTCGATCGGCTTACAAATACGCGCAAGGGGGAACGAACCGTTGCGCTGCTGATGTTCGCCTATTCGTTTCTGGCGATGACGGCGTACAACATCGTCAAGCCGGTTTTCAAGTCGAAGTTCATCGACCAGCTCGGGTCCGACAACCTGCCGTACGTCCTGATGGCCTCGTCGATCCTGATCGGCGTCCAGATGCAGTTGTACAGCAGCGCGATTCGGCGACTTCCCCGTCGATTCGTGATTCCGATCGCGCAGTCGGTTCTCGTCGTGGTGTTGGTGATCTTCTGGGCCCTGCTCCGTTCCGGGGCCGTGTGGGTCACCGTCGCTCTCTATTTCTTCGGACAGATTCTTGGCGTTCTTCTCATCAGCCAGTTCTGGACGCTCGCCAACGAGGTCTACGACGCCAGGCAGGCGAAGCGGCTCTTTGGCCTGATCGGCGGCGGCGCCTGCCTTGGCGGCGCGCTCGGTGCGTCGATCACCGCGATCACGATCGAAGAGTTCGGCGCCAACAACCTTCTCCTCGTCAGCGCCGGCATCCTGGTTTTGTGTGCGGGCATGGTGCTGGAGATCGTCCGGTTGCCGCACGCCGGACATCAGTTGGAGGCGATGGACGAACGAGGTGTTGGCGGCCGCGAAGCGTTGCGGCTGCTGGCGCAATCGAAGCACCTGCGCGGCCTGGCCGCCGTCGTCGGCTTTGCTGCTGTTGGAGCAGCAATGGTCGATCAGCAACTGAGCATGGCGGCCGACGCCAGCGGTATCGACGCTAACGCGATCGCTGTCCTGCTGGCACAGGTCACCATCTTCCTGTCGGTTGCCGGGTTCGTCGTCGGAGTCTTGCTCACGAGCCGCATACACCGCTCGTTCGGTATCGCTGCGGCGCTGCTTCTGCTGCCAATTGGTCTTGGCGCCAGCGCGACCCTGATCCTGATTACGGGTCAGCTCTGGGCAGTGGCAACCGCGCGAGTCCTCGATACCACTCTTCGGTACTCGGTCGACAAGTCGACGCGCGAAGTTCTGTTCTTGCCGCTGCCGGCTGATTTGCGCTTTCGCGCAAAGCCATTCATCGACGTCACGATGGATCGCTTCGCGAAAGCGGCGGCAGCCGTCTTGATTCTGGTCCTCATTCATCCCCGAGGACTCGGCCTCGATTGGCATCAATTGAGTTATGCGAGCCTGTTCGTCACCGCCGGCTGGGTGGCGATGGCGTTGATTGCGTGGCGCGAGTACCTGCGAGCTTTTCGCGCCAGCATCATCTCGCGCGACATTGCTCCCGCAACCATCCGCACCGACGTCGCGGACGCTGCGACAATCGAAGCGCTCGTCGAGGAGCTGTCGAGCCCGGACGAACGAGCCGTGCTTTACGCCATCGATCTGCTCGATGCGCTCGACAAGCGGAATCTCGTGACCCCTCTGCTCCTGCAGCATGAGTCACCTCGCGTGCGGGCGAAGGTCTTGCGAGTGATTGCCACGTTCGGTTCACCAATCGCGAGCCGGTGGATCCCGACCATCCAGCGAATGGTCCAGGACGAAGACGTCGACGTTCGGGCCGCGGCGCTTCACGCGCTCGCCGGCTTCTCTCACGAAGACACCGCGGTGCTCTTGCGACGTCACCTTGACGATGCCGAGCCGCGGGTGGTCGTGACAGCGGCAATTGCCCTGGCCAATAGCGGCCGGCCGGCAGACATCGACGCGGCCGAACTGGCATTGTTGCGGCTCGTCAGCGATACTCGCGACGCCGCCGCCCCGGCCCGCGAAGAAGCGGCGACGGCGCTCGGTCGCATCGAACATCCACGCTTCCGGCCGCTGCTCGTGCCGCTGCTCAGCGACGCGGACATCAACGTGGTGCGTAAAGCCATCAAGAGCGCTCGCGCTCTCGGCGCCTCGGACGGGCTCTTCGTTCCAGCGCTCCTGTCACGGCTCGGTCATCGCGCGCTGAAGGCACAGGCACGGGAAGCGCTGGTTGGGTACGGGGAAGAAATCGTTCCGCTCCTGGCGTACTCGCTGGCCGACACTCGCGAACAACTCTGGATTCGACGCCACATCCCGGTGACCCTCGCCTTGATTGGCACGGCCGGCTCGATGGAAGCGCTGATCACGGCGCTCGACGACGCTGACGGCTTCCTGCGTTACAAGGCGATCATGGCGATCGAGAAGTTGCGTCGAGAGAATCCAGCGGTGTCGTGCCCTCGTCAGACCGTGGAGAAAGTCGTCATCAGGGAAACATCCCGCTATTACAACGGCCTGACGCTCCAAAACAACCTGATGCGCCACTCGCTCGACGCGGCGGAATCGCTGCTCGGTCGTGCGCTCGAAGACAAACTGCGCCGCTCGCTCGATCGAATCTACCGGTTGCTCGGGCTGCTCTATCACATCGAGGATGTCGCGGCGGCGCGCTTCACGATCGAACAAGGCGAGCGGCGGCGGCGAGCAGCGGCCGTCGAATATCTCGACAACCTTCTCGGTGGTGTCGTCCGCCGGCGCGTAATGCCGATCCTCGACGACACGCCGCTGACTGAGAAAGTGCAATATGCGAACGCGGTGCTCAGGAGCCGGCCGCGAGACATAGAAGACACGCTCGCCCAGCTCATTTACGACGACGACCCGGTCATCGCCGCGTCCGCGATCCACTTCGCCACCGAGCGGCAATTCGCCTCGCTCAAATCCGACTTCGATTACGTCACCACGCATCGGCAGGATGCGTTCGTACGCGAAGCGGCGCAGTGGGCCAGCCGCGAAGGGGGGCAGTCGGGCGATGGGCTTCCGGTAGTCGCGCTGGTTGATCGCATCAGGGTCACCCCCGTGTTCGCCGCGCTCTCGATCGACGAACTCTTCCGCGTCGCCGAAGTCGGCCAGGAGATTCGTCACCAGGCCGGACGCGAAATCTCGCGCGCGGGTCAGCAGGCGAGCGAAGTGTTCTTCCTGCTCGAAGGTGCGCTGGAAGCGACAGGTGAACGTGGACCGGGAAAAGAGTTGACCGCCCCTGCAGTAATCAACGTCGAAGAGGTGCTCCAGGGTATCCCGCTCAAGAACACGATCCGAGCCATCGAACACAGCATCGGCTTTCGTGTTCCCACGCCTGTTTTCCTGACGATGGTGTCGGACAACATCCTGATGGCTCAGAGTCTCTTCCGGCTCCTTCTCGGTCAGTCGCCGTACCGATTGCGTGCCGCGATGGCGGCGCCTTATCAACTCACCGCGCTCAAAGCCGGTTCAAGCGGCAGCGAGCGGCTGTTCCGCCAGGATCCGCTGCTTGCGGGCGCGACCGCGGCGCAGCTCCTGGCCCTGCGGGCTTCTGCCTCCGAAGTGACGTTGACGCCCGGGACAGTCGTATTCGACATCGACGGGCCTCCCGCGACTTACCAGATTCTCGACGGCGAACTGCGTCTGGAATCGCCCGATCAGTCCCCGGTTCTGGCCTCGGCAGGCGTAACCTTCGGCGTTGCCGATACTCTGGCAGGCACACCTTCAGGGTGGAAGGGAGTCGTGACTGCAGGAGGACGGGCCCTGCGCCTCGATCGCGACGATCTGTTCGGTGTGATGGCCGACCACGTTGACCTAATGCAGAACCTGTTCACTGAGGTGCTGCGGCTCCGCGACCAGGAATCGCCGGCAGCGGTTCAGCATCCGTTTTTCGCGTAGAATCCAGCTCGTTCCGCATTCGCAGAAAGGGGACGTTCCTTGGATCGACTCTCGCGCGCGCCACTCATCGTCATCGGGATCAGTCTCACTGCTGTCTCACTGGGGTTCGCTGGTCAGGGCGCCAAGGTCACGGCCGGCCAGTTGACGCCAGACGAAATGGAGACCTTCCTGCTGAAGGCCAGAATCCTCGACACCAGCGACGCGGGAGGCGGCGTCACCGGTTCACGGCGTGTGAAGATGTCGGACGGGAAAATCACCCACGACGCGCACGTGCAGACCGTGGACATCGCCAAGCCGGTGTTCGAGGCTGGTCAGCACACCGAGGTCAATTTCAAAGACACCTACCGCTACAACATCGCTGGCTATCGGCTGGCCCGGCTCCTCGAGCTCAACACGGTGCCGATGTCAGTCGAACGCGACGTGAACGGGAAGACGGCCGCCGTGACGTGGTGGGTCGACGATGTCCAGATGGACGAGAAGGGACGGCTCCAGAAAAAGACGGTAGGGCCCAACCCGCTGCGTACATCCCATCAAATCCAGATCATGCGGATCTGGGACGAACTCATTCAAAATCGCGACCGGAATCAGGGAAACATTCTCTGGACCAACGACTGGACGATGTGGCTGATCGATCACACGCGGGCGTTTCGACTTGGCAAGGATTTGATGAAGCCGAGCGATTTGACCCGCTGCGACCGAGGTCTGCTGACTCGCCTGAAGGGACTCACCTCGGAATCGATCGAGAAAGCCGTTGGCGACTCGCTCATGAAGGGGGAGCGCGAGGCTGTTCTCGCGCGCCGCGACCGCATCGTCAAGGTCATCGAGGAGCGAGCCGCGAAGCTTGGTGAGGCCGTAGTGTTTTTCGACTTCTGAAGCCCGAAGAGTACGAAGGGCACGAAGAAGGTGTCGTAGAGGCGCTACACCGGCGTGAGATATTCGATCAACGTGATGCGGGGGTTGTGGCAGCCTGCAATGCGGGCGCGGCCAGCGGCTCGCGTCGATCGAGATAGATCGCCGTCAGCATGTTGCCGTGCCACTCGAGTGCGGACGGTACGCCGCCTTTATAAAATTCTCCGCCAACCATTCCTGTGTCGATCAGAATGACTCGCCCGTCGAGACGGGCGACGATCCGCCCGGGCAACACCGTCGAGTGCCCGATGACGATCGCCCTCGCCTTCATCTGTTCCAGGATGGTTGGAAGAATGGGTGTCAGTTCCTCCTCCGGCTGAAGAGCCAATCCTCGGTACCAGAGCGGTCCCGTCTCGCTGGCCGACATGAGCGATGCCGCCTGTTCCGGCGGCGGCAGCGCCGCGAGCTCTTTCGAAACTGCCGCGTTGATCCCCTCGCATCCGAGCGGCGCCGTCTCGGGGCTGATGCCTCCGTGCATGAAAAGCACCCCGTTGATGCGCGCGACCGCGGGACGCTCTTTCACCCAGCGCGCGTATTCTCCCTGCGGACCGAACGCCTGACGTAATTCGATCATTCCAAGAGGGACTTCCTTGAGGAACTGCTCCCGGTAGGCCGCCGGATCGTGCTCGCGTCCCTCGGCCTTGGCCCGTTGCGCTGCCTGTTCGTTCAGCGCCGTCAGGACCTGCTCGCGAAGCTGGGCTGAATCGCCGGTCCGGAAGGCGTCGATCTCTCCCGCGCTTACGTATCGCCAGTCGGAAATGAGGCGCATCAACTCGTGGTTACCGAGGAGAGACACGACTCGTCCACCTGCGCGCTGCGCGTCCCGTTCCAGGCGGCGTAGCAGGTCGATGGCCTTTCGTGAGTCCGGACCCCGATCGAGGATGTCGCCGGTCTGGACGAGCACGGTCTTCTTACCGCTCCATCGGCTGCGGTTGTCGATCACCTGCGCGGCGCGCAGAATCGCCACGAAGCTATCGAACGCTCCGTGCACGTCGCCGACGGCCACGACCCGCTCGGTTGTCTGGATGTTGCACGGAGAATCGGTGGGCTTTCCGCCTTGCGCGAGCAGCCGCCGATCCGGGCCGGCCAGCGCCGTAGCAACAAGCGCCAATGCCAGGCCGAAGACAATCCGCTTCGACATTACAACTGGCATTGGAGCACTGAATGGAGTCAGATCTCAACTCAGAAGTTGGGCGTTGGGAGTTGACAGCGTAAGATCCCTGAGTGATTCCTTTACGCCAGGTCATGCCCGACGCCGTGGCCGCCATCGTTCGAAAGGCGCCGCTGACTCCGGAAAAGGTTGCGTTCGCGTGGCGCAGCGTCGTCGGACCCGCGATCGACCACGCGACGTCTGTGAACTGGAGCGATGGTGTGTTGCGCGTGAAGGCGAAGGATGTTGCCTGGCAGCGCGAGGTCGAGCGCTCGGCCGCGCTCATTCGATCTCGGCTCGATCACCTGCTGGGCGAGCGCGTGGTTCGTTATATCGACGTGAAAAGCGTCTGAAGCAGCGACGGCAACGACCACACAAACAACACGGCCGCCGCGGCGAGTCCGGCCGCAATTTGAATGGGCTCCATCACGTCGAGCGGAGCCTGAGCCTTGCGCTCAGCATCCCACCGCCGCAGCATCTGCGCTTTCACCCAGAGCACACTGGCATCAGGTACCTGCGACATCTTCGCAGGCGGCGCATTCGCCAATCGATTGATGTACTCGGCGACGACTCCATCGTCTTCGGCGTCGCGGTCGAACCATTCCACCATCACGCCCTCGCTGTCAGTCCTTTCGTCACCAGCAGTTTCCGCAACTTGCTACGAGCGCGGGAGAGCAGGACCTTCACGCTCCCGCGAGCGATGCCCAGCGCGCTGGCGATCTCCTGATGATTGTGCTCCTCCACGTACGCCAGCCACAAGAGCGCACGATCGCGCGGGTTGAGCTCGTTGAACTCCTGGCTCACGGTGTCGTCCGGGGCATCGCCGGGATCGATCTGCGGTTCACCGCGAAGCCGATTGAGCCACGATGCCTCTCGCTCGGCACGTCGCCACCGGTCCGTCATCAGGTTCCCGGCGATCCTGAAGACATAACGACGCAGCTCCTCGTCGTTCAGTCCCTCGACGTCGGCACGCAACAGGCGGCAGAACGCGTCCTGCACGATGTCGTCGGCATCACTGGCGAGACGAATCACGCGGTAGACGTACGCCCAGAGCGGGCGCGCCGTCCGCTCGTAGAACCTCGCGAACTCGACCTCGGTCAGTGCAGCACCTATACCGAGCGAGCAATCTCATTCGGGGCCGGAGGGTGCGACTGCCCGTTGATGAGCCCCATCTTGCGCGACAGCTTGAGCGATACGTAACCGGAGATCAGTAATCCGATTCCGACAGCGGCGGATACCGTTCCGACGAAGCCGACGCTCTCGTACGTGTCGGTCTCCACCCGCACATCGCTCAAATACAAGAAGATTCCGATTCCGAGGCAGAGCATGACAATGCCCGACTGGAAGGCACGCAAGACACGCTGGTGCGCAAAGCCGCCGTCGGTGCCAACAGTTCCCAGCAGTTTCTGCCCGCCTTCGGTGTTCAGGAACTGGCTGAACTCGGTCATCGTGCCCATGCGCTCGAGCAGCTTCGTCTGGAACTCGGACGTGGATCTGAGCTGTTGGCGACGCGTAAACGCGTTGGCGACTGCGTAGAAAACGTAAGCAATCATCAGGAATAGCGACGGAACGATGATGACCTCTGAGCCCATTCTGCCCTCCTGCGACGTCTCAGGCCGCTGACGATACAACAGCGTCCCCTGCCCGGCGGTTAACACTGCCCGTAAAATTGAGGGGTGGGCGTTGTCATTGTTTCCGCCGCTCGAACCGCAACCGGCAAGTTCCTCGGATCGCTGAAGCCCTTCACTGCCCCACAACTCGGCGCCATCGTGATTCGCGAGGCCGTTGCCCGCGCAGGCATCGACCCGGGCATCGTCGAGGAATGCATCATGGGCAACGTCGTCTCGGCGGGGCTCGGTCAGGCGCCGGCACGTCAGGCCGCATTGAGAGGCGGACTCGGAAATGACGTCGCGGCGCTGACGATCAATAAGGTGTGCGGGTCGGGGCTGAAGGCAGTCATGCTCGCGGCTCAAGGCATCACAACTGGCGATGCCGACGTTGTCGTGGCTGGCGGCATGGAGTCCATGAGCAACTGCCCTTACCTGCTCGCGGGAGCACGCGAAGGACTGCGGCTTGGTCACGGTCAGGCTGTCGATTCACTGATCAACGACGGGTTGTGGTGCACCTTCGAGGACTGGCACATGGGAAATGCCGGCGAGGTGGTGGCCGTGGACTTCGGCATTACACGCGAAGCGCAGGACACCTTCGCGCTCAACAGTCATCGCAAGGCGGCCGACGCCACAGCCGCTGGCCGTTTCCGCTCGGAAATCGTGCCGGTCAGCATCCCGGCAAAGAAAGGTGATCTCGTCATCTTCGACCGCGACGAATCGATTCGTCCTGAAACCTCGATGGAAGCATTGGCCGCGCTGCGTCCTGCGTTCAAGGCCGATGGCACGGTGACCGCGGGAAACGCGCCACCCGTAAACGATGGTGCCGCCGCTCTCGTGGTGATGTCGGAGCGGCGTGCGCGCGAGTTGAACGCTCGCCCGATGGCACGCATCGTTGGCCAGGCCGCCAGCGGACTCGCACCCAAGTACGTGCTCATGACCCCCGTCGAGGCTATCCGTCGACTCGCGAAGAAAATCGGCTGGTCGCTCGCGGACGTCGATCTGTTCGAGATCAATGAGGCCTTCTCGGTGCAGCTCGTGGCGATCCTTGGTGAACTGGGCATCGATGCCAATCGCGTGAACGTCAACGGTGGCGCCGTTGCGCTCGGACATCCGATCGGCGCAAGCGGCGCACGTATCCTGACGACCCTGCTCTATGCCCTCGAGAATCGCGGCCTCCGGTGCGGCATCGCCGCGCTCTGTCTTGGTGGTGGGAACGGTGTGGCAATGGCAGTGGAGCGGGTCTGAATAACTCCAACATTCGGCCTGTCAAGGCGCTGCAAATTCCGCCGAATCCGGGCGGAGAGGCGAAAGTCAGAGGTGTCTGTAACTGATTGAAATTGTTGGGCTGAGGCCGGCGTGACTACACGGATTTTCGCTTGACTTTCGCGCGGCACACTCCTAGGATCAACCCCGGCCGTGACCTTCCCTGTCACACCACCAAGCCACTCTACTCATACACGGCCAACGGCGCGCCCGCGCGCTACGCCAAGGAGATCGCATGCCGCTCGACGACCTGAAAGAACGCACCAAAGCCATCGACATCGCCGTTGGACAGATTGAAAAGCAATTCGGTAAGGGCTCGATCATGCGCCTGGGCCAGCGCAACGCGATTGCGCCCATCGAGTTCATTTCCACTGGCTCTATCAGCATTGACTACGCGCTCGGAGTAGGCGGCCTCCCCCGCGGCCGCGTGATCGAAATCTTCGGGCCGGAGTCGTCCGGTAAAACGACACTGGCGCTGCAGGTGATCGCCGAGGCCCAGAAAACCGGCGGCATGGCCGCCTTCGTCGACGCTGAGCATGCGCTCGACGCGCAATACGCCCAGAAGCTCGGCGTGGACCTGGAGAATCTTCTGGTCTCGCAGCCCGACCACGGCGAGCAGGCCCTCGAAATCGTCGAGGTACTCATCCGATCGAACAGCGTCGACGTAGTCGTGGTCGACTCGGTTGCCGCCCTGGTTCCGAAGGCGGAGATCGAAGGTGAGATGGGCGAAGCGCAGATGGGCCTTCAGGCCCGCCTCATGTCACAGGCTCTCCGCAAGCTGACGGGCGTCGTGTCGAAATCGAAGACGACGCTCATTTTCATCAACCAGCTACGCGAGAAAATCGGCGTCATGTTCGGCAATCCGGAAACGACGACAGGCGGCCGTGCCCTGAAGTTCTACGCATCGGTTCGCATCGATATTCGTCGCATTGCCAGTATCAAGGACGGCGATCAGGTCGTGGGCGGGCGCACACGCGTGAAGGTCGTGAAGAACAAGGTGGCGCCTCCATTTCGCGAAGCGGAATTCGACGTCATGTACGGCGAAGGCATTTCGCGCGAAGGCGATCTCCTCGACCTGGCCGTCGAGAAACGCATCGTCGAAAAAAGCGGCGCGTGGTTCGCGTATAACGGCGATCGCCTGGGACAGGGACGCGAGAACGCGAAACAGTTCCTGAAGGACAACCCCGAGATCCGCCAGATGATCGAAGATCGCGTGCGCCGTGACCTCGGTATGGTTCGCGAGGCTGAAGTCACAGCCGTCTAAGCAATGTTCCAGGTTCCTTGTTCCCGGTTCGTGTTCGGCGTTCTCAGTTCACGACGAACTGTGAATTCTGAACACGAACTTGGAACTCGGAACCGGGAACTCGGAACGGTGCTACTTGGGGGCCACCTCAATTGACGTGGCGATGCGATCAGCACCTTTGGTTGTGAAGTTGATCACGACCTGTCGCCCGGACGCGGATGCGAGACCCGCAACCCCGCCTTGCGCGCCAGTTACTTTCGTCTGGTCGGTGTACATGAATGTCTCGCCTGACGCGAGCGTCAACGTCATCTTCGCTGCATCGACGGATTTCAGCTCTCCTTTAGCCGAGTCGGATTTCTGTGCCTGACCGGCCGGTTTCTCTCCGGGCGCCTGGCCTGCCGGAGCCTGCGCGTACGCTGACAGGCTGATGGCCACGACGAACGCAAGTGAGCTGAGCATCGTGACAATTCCACGGGTCGTCTTACGCATGATTGGACCTCCGTCCGCCTGTCGTCGGCGAAGAACATGCCAATCGTTTGTATCGCAATTAAGTGAGGTCGACGAAGCTCAGGCAGACTGCCGCCGCGTAAGTCTTGCACGGAGCGAATCGCTGAGTGGGTAAATCTGCTATCGAGTTGCGTCGGGGGCCAGCCCGGCAGCAGAGGCCGGTGCAGGCTCAGCACCAAGGAAACGGACGAGGTCGCCTTTGGTCCCGCCGCGCTGCCATACCTTGGCGTAAACGCGTTCGAGGCTCGCGCGGCTCACTGCTCGCATCGCGATCTGGTTCGCGAGCTCTTCAGTCTGCAGAAATGGATGATGAGTAAAGATCCATACGTGGCCGAGCTCGTGTGCAATCGCCGCCTCGATCTCGTCATCGCTCAATGTCTCGAGAAAGCTGGCGTCGATCGTCAACGAAAATGCCTGCTTTGAATCCTCCGGCGCCTCGACCGACATCATCAGAGCGTTGCTGGGCACAATGGAAACGACGACTGCTGGTGCGATCAGTAACTTGGACTTCAGCTCATCGACGACCGACTGTAGCTTCCGTTCGATTGCCGCCGGTGCGTTCTCGCGTTCAGCGCCAAACACACCAGGGGTGAACGATGAGGAGAGAAACCCCAGCAGCACGAGTAATGCTGAGTTTCGCAGAATGCTACAGCCAGAGCGCATAGGGATCAGTTCCCCCTCTTTTCGTAGACGTCCCGTCCGAAATCACCAAATGCCCTGGAGGAGCGCGTTGGCGGGAAGGAGCTATGTCTAACCTGACTATCGGCACAGCCAAGGTAACACAAGAGAGGCCGATTTGTGTCTGGAATCAGAACTCAGCTGATAAAAAATTGCACGTAAAATTTTTACTACACACAAACTCAGCTTGACCGTTTGATTAAAAAATGGGCACCGGCAGGACCGTCGGAATGGTCGAAATTGCACTAAAAAAGACGTGTTTCAGGCCGCGCCTCGCCGACGTCGTCGTTTGCCAACCGGAAGATTTCGGTCATATTGGCATGAAAGCGTTCTTGATCGCGTGTTGCGCGATTTTCCGGCCCTGCGCAATCCCCTCTGTCTTGTCGAACGACCAATGGATACGAAGATAGGCCTACGAAAACGACGCGCAGTGCCTGGTCGCAGTGGTCTGACCGTGCCGTCCCGTCCCTTCGCGTGAATGCAATCGTGTCAGTGCCGTAGAACCGACGCAGCATCTCGAACAGCGCGCCACCAAGGCCGGCATGGCCAGACGGATAGGTCGAAAATGGCGGAATGAAGTCGGGGCCCGTCAAGTTGTTCGACGGGGCGCCAAGAGGGACAAACGTTGGATCCCCAACAGTCGCCTCATTGCCATCGCCTTGCCCTGACGGCCCGGTGCCGTTGTCTGATTCGCGGGAGCGCGAGGCAAAAGCATCGCCAAGCGATCGCGTTGAGCGAGGTGACGCTACGACTTGGAAAACGGCTCAAAGGGTGGAGCCGCGATTGCCACTTCACGAGGCAAACGATTGCAGACGGCGAAACAGCATCAGGCGCTTGTGAGCTCGTCCTGCACTCTCTTGGCAAACGTTTCGAGTGAGAACGGCTTGGAGAGGAGTGACGTGCCCCAGCCCGGCTCGCGACCGAACGCATCGTCGGCGTAGCCGGAGACGTAGAGGACCTTCAGGCCCGGATGTCGACGTGAGAGGTGCTCGTACAATTCGCGGCCGCTCATACCTGGCATGACCACATCAGTAACGAGCATGTCGACCGGCCCTGAGTGATCGGCGAGCAGTCGAATGGCGTCTCCTCCGCTTGGCGCATCGAGAACCGTGTACCCCTTCTGTTGCAGCACTGACCGCATCACCGTTCGCACGTCGTCCTCATCATCGACGAGGACGATTGTTGGCGCCGCCTTCACATCGGCATCGATTGTCGAGCTCGCAGTCTCGCGCGATCCGCAGACCGCCGACGCGCGGGTGAGCGCGATCGTGACAGTTGTTCCCTTCCCCAACTCGCTGTCAATGCCGATCGTGCCGCCCAGCTGATGAACGATCCCGTAGACGACAGGCAGGCCGAGCCCGGCACTGAGACCTCCGGACTTCGTCGTGAAGAATGGCTCGAAAAGATGATCCCTGGTATGCGCATCCATGCCGCGGCCGGTGTCGCGCACGGTCAGCCATACGCACTCGCCGGGATCCGAATCGGAGTGATTGCGTGCACGAACATCCTCAGCGATGGACGTGGAGGTCTCGATCACGATGGATCCGGCGTCGGTTATCGCCTCTGCGGCGTTGCCAGCAACGTGCAGAAGCACCTGCTCCATCTGGGCGCAATCCCCATCGATGTGCGGAAGGTCCGGTTCGAGGTTCAGTGTCAGCGTCGCGTTCGATCCAACGACATGCCGAAGCGCCGGTTCGAGCTTCTTCACGACGGCATTCAGGTCGAGGGCGGTGCGCTCGATCGGCTGTTGACGGCCAACGGCGAGGAGCTGCCGTGTCACGGTGGCGCCACGCGCCGCCGCTCGCATGATCGCATCGAGACGCGCCCGCGTGCGCGCGTCCGCTGACTGATCGGCGATCAGCATCTCGGTGCTGCCGATGATGACGGTGAGCAGGTTGTTGAAGGCGTGCGCCACGCGGCCTGCGAGCCTGCTCGTCGCTTCGAGTGTCTGCGCCTGGCTGCGTCGGACCGCGGCTTCCGCGGCAGCGCGTTCGGTCACGTCGATGGCGTGACCCAGCACGAATGGCCGCACTCCCGGTTCAACGTACAGCACATTCCGGTACAACCAGATTCGCTCGGTGCCGTCCTTGCGAACGACGCGCATCACACCGCTGTCGTGGGCGTTCTCGCGAATGCGCGAGAGGTAGTGATCGAATCGATGTCGCGTCGCCGGGGCCAGAAACTCGCGGAGATTTCGACCAATGCCGTCGCGCGGCTCGTATCCGAGCGAGTTGGCCGCGGCTGGATTCACGGAGAGCACGATCCCTTCGAGATCGTGAGTGCAGATCAACCCCAGGCTGTTTTCGACAAGATGTCGATAGCGCTTTTCACTCCAATCGAGTGAATCGTCCGCAGCCGATTCCGTCGTACTGCGCGCGATGCGCTGCTCGATGGCGGCCAGATCGTTGAGGAATTCACCCCTGAGATCCGGGAGATGAGGCATGCGGTCTTCTGACATGGCGACGGACGGAAACGCGATGGCGCACGCGTGCGCGGTTCGATGCTACAGCAACAGCTTGAAGGCCGCAGTAAGGGAAATCCCCAAGAACGCTATGGAAAACGCGAGTGTTTGAGACGACTGCTTGGTTGCTCACAGAATGGCAGCGCTGAGAGCACATCCATATCCGTGAACATATCCGTGAAAATACTGGAGCCGAAGCGACACGGAAGGTACGCTTTCGCGACTGCCGTTGCTACGACAGGACAAGGTGATCGCTTTTGTAGCGGATGAGCACGACATTACCCGGCGTCACGCACGCGCATGACCACTTCATCACCCAATACACCGATCCCAATCGCCGGCCTGCAGAGCCGCGTCCGTCAGAGCTGGCCGATGCGTTTGAAGTAGCGCAGAGACTTTCACTATACCGATCGGTCAGCGATTCCCTCGGAGGTAAGGCGTGGGGCCGCCCACGGTTAATCAGAGGCGCCGGCAGCGAGACGTCGACCTGCTCACGGCCTGCGCGGATGCGATCGAACTGGAAGTGAGCGACTAAGGTCGCAGCCGTAGTACTCGGTTTCCGTTAGACAGTGACCGGCTTTGCGGTGACTCGGGATTGTCCTTCCGATGCGACCAGATCCGTCCGCAGTCGTCGCAGCGGTAGTACTCGACGATGGAGTTAGCGCTGGAGTCCGGCAACAATCGCGCCGGTGTGCGGCAAACGGGGCATAGACGGTGCGGCTGAAAAGTCACTTGAAGTGCCGCATGATTCGATTGAGAAGCCTGACGATACATCGGCACACAACGCGGGACTGTTCAAAAAGAGACAACGTTTGACAGCGGCGGCCGGCTGAGCTCGGTGGTGACGGCGGTGAGGCGATCGAGATGCCATCGGCATCTGAGTCGCTGGCGGACATGCCGGTGATTGGAGGCGTGCAGTAATGAGCGACGAGCCGTACACGCCGTTTGGCGGCCGACAATCGGGACCGGCGAAGCCGATTCCTCGTCGACCGCGTGTGGCGTGTCGGTCACCCCCGCAGCGGCAGGATTTTGAGTTGTGGCCGGTATCTACACCCGCTCCCGATGCCGCCTTGGCGCGTGCAGCCGAGTGGAAGCAGATGGTGCTCGAGAAAGGGTATGAGGAACTGGGCGGGTTGTTAGGACGATTGGCCGCCAAGCAACTGGGCGAGGGCCTGATAGAGGCGCAAATACTGTTACATGATTCGCTGCGTTCTGCATGAAATCGGCGTAAGCTCGCGCGAACGACTTCTTCCCCGCTGCCGCTTCCATCTCTACTATCTGCTTGCTTAGCGGTTCGCGGGCGTCGTCGTCCAGATCAGAGCTACGAAGAGCCTCCTGCATCGCAGCAAAGAGTTGTTTAACATCCGTATTGACGATGTTCGTTGATTCTTGCAGACGCAGCGTCTCGACCGCGTGAGTCCCCATCGGGCTCTTTAATGCCGCATACCATCTGGTTGAGCGACTCTTTGATCAGCCCTTGCGACCAGCTCACTGCTTCGGGTGCCACGATCTGCATCGATCGCAGGAGCCGCACGACTGATTCGATTGCCTTCTCAGTAAACTCATGGATGCATGACACCGCCGTAGACCTTCGCCTCTCAAGCATTCTCGCTTCGCGACCTTCAGTGGAGAATCCTTCGGCGCTGTTTTGAAGCCGTCTTCTGCGATTGCGGATGGCCTCTGTTCTCGCTTGCTAGACAAGACGTCCAATCAGGGTTGTGAAATCCTCGGGCAAGCTGTCGGGCGGGATTTCAACGCTCATCTTTCGCACTCACGGGCCTGTGACCCTAGTGTGACCCTGATAGGAACCCTCCCGACCTTGGTCGCAGAGAACATAGATTTTGTTAGGTAATTTGGTGGCCAGGGCCGGAATCGAACCAGCGACACCGTGATTTTCAGTCACGTGCTCTACCAACTGAGCTACCTGGCCTCGTGACACGCGTTTTTGAGCACGTACGAACCTCCACTATAACATGCTGCATTGACCCGTCGGCGGCCGCGTCGTACTCTGATGAGAGTACGTTTTGACGACTCTTCACCGACAGCCACTCCCGAGAGAATTTCACTCATGCGAATCTTTCCATTGATCGTCGCCCTCGTCGTGTGCGGATGCTCCAAGTCGTCCACAGAGGCGGCCGCGGCGACGACTGCGGGAGCCGCGCCGGCCGCTGCCCAGGCAGCCCCGGCAGCACCGAAGCCGATTCCGGCACAGATTCCCGATGTGCTCGCGCACGTCAATGGCGAAGACGTCACCAAAGCGGACTTCGATCGCGCGGTGCAGGCTCTCGAAGCTCGTGCCGGCGGTCCGATTCCGCCCGAGCAACGCGACCAGGTTCTTCGCGGTGTGCTGGATCAACTCATTGGTTACAGGGTGCTCATCCAGGAAACGCGTGCCCGCAACGTGACGGTTCCCGACGCAGATGTCGACGCACGCATTGGACAGATTCAGAAGCAGTTCCCTTCAGAGACGGAGTTCACACAGATGCTCGCCCAGCGAAAGCTGACACTCGAGCAGGTGAAATCCGACGCGCGGCAGGACATGGCGATCGCGAAGTTGATCGAGGGAGAGATCGCGGCGAAGGTTGCCGTGAAGCCCGAACAGGTAACCGACTTCTATGCCAAGAACCCCGACCAGTTCAAACAGGGCGAGAGCGTCCGCGCCAGCCACATTTTGATCACCGTGCCCAAGGGCGCCGACGCGGCAACAAAAGCGCAGGCCAAGGCCAAAGCGGAGCAGGTCCTCAAAGACGTGAAGGGCGGCGGCGACTTCGCGGCGCTGGCAAAGCAGCATTCTGCTGATCCGGGCAGTGCGGCCAATGGTGGCGATCTCGGGTTCTTCCAGCAGGGCCAGATGGTGGGTCCATTCAATGACGCCGCGTTCAGCCTCGCACCCGGTGCCATCAGCGATCTGGTCGAGACCGATTTCGGATTTCACATCATCAAGGTGGTCGAGAAGAAGGAAGGCCGGACGATTCCGCTCGAAGAGGTCAGACCGCAGGTCGAGCAGTATCTCGAGCGCGTAAACCGGCAGCAGGAAACCGAGTCGTTCGTCAACGGACTCAAGGCGAAGGGAAAAATCGAGGTCCTGATTTGAAGTAGACGTGAACGAGAAATCTTCAGACACCGTACGCCTCGACGTGTGGCTCGACGTCGCGTGTCTGTTCAAAACGCGATCCGAGGCCAAACGGGCGTGTGAGGGCGGCAAGGTCGAAGTCAATGGCGACGGCGCCAAGCCGCATCGATCGCTCCGCGAGGGCGACCGCGTTCGCATCAGCCGTGGCCTCGGACGCTACCAGGACATCATCGTACGCATCGCGATCGATCAGCACGTCAGGAAGGCTGAAGCGCGCGCGCTCTACGATGATGTCACGCCGCAGCCAACCCCTGAAGAGATCGAAGCCCGCCGCATCGAGCGTATCTACCGTGCGGTCGCCCAGGCGGCCGGCACTCCCGACCGCCGACGACGCCGCGAGATCCGCCGCTTCAAAGAAGGTGGTTAGAAAGCCCCGATCCTCGAGCCCAAAGCCAAGTTACGATCGCTTCCGTGCCCCGCAACCAGGAAGTCATCCGTCAATGGAAGCTGCTTCACGCACTCGAGTCGTCGCGCCATGGTGCCTCCATCGATGCCCTTTCGAAGGAGCTCGAGGTCACGACCCGCACGATCCGAAGAGATCTCGCGGCGCTTCAGGAAGCCGGTTTCGCGCTCTACGACGAGCGCGACGACAACGGCCATGTCAAGTGGCGTCTTGACGGCCAGGTCCTGAAGGGCATCGATGCCGGTTTCACGCTTTCCGAGCTCTGTGCGCTGTACTTGAGCCGGAACCTTCTGGAAGCCGTCGCCGGTACGCCCTTTCAACGTGATCTGACCAACGCCTTCGAGCGGCTTGCGAAGATGTTGTCGCCACGGATGCGGCTGTTTCTCGACCGTCTACCCAGCGTGCTCGTGGCCAAGCCCGGCCCACGCGCGGGCGCGAGCTCGCCCGCCTTCGTGGCGCAGCTACTCGAGGCCACGCTGCACTACCGCGTGACCACCATGCGCTACCACTCGGTATCGAGCGGACGGAGCAAGGACTACCTCGTCCATCCCTACCGCCTGGCGTTCGTGCAGGGAGGCATCTACCTGCTGGCCTATGTCCCCGAGTACAAAGCGGTTCGCACGTTTGCCGTCGATCGGATCGCATCGGTTTCACTCGAAAAACAGACGTTCACGGTCACCCACGCGGTTGGTGACGATGTGTTCGCGAATTCACTCGGTGTAAACACCGGACCGGCCGAGCGAGTAGAGATTGAATTCGATGCGCGCGTGGCTCCTTACGTTCGAGCACGGGTCTGGCACCCGTCGCAACAGGTCGAGGACGCTCGCGACGGGGGTGTCGCGGTGACGCTCAACGTGTGCCACGATTGGGGGCTGCGAAGCTGGATCCTCAGTTGGGGCCCATTCGCGCGCGTGGTTTCGCCTGCACGACTAGCCAAGGAGATTCACGCCGATTTGGAGGCGGCGGGCGCACGGTATGTGGCGTCGTCTCCGTGACCCGCGACTGCGGACGCCTATGACATCACCACTTCGTTTTGCCCTCGCGGCGCTCGCCCTGCTGCTGTTTCTTGGCGGCCCGTCGCTTCTGCGCTTCTACACCGACTGGCTGTGGTTCGGCGAAGTCGGTTACCAGACCGTCTTCCTCACCATCTTCCGGAGTCAGGGGACGCTCTTCTCGCTTACCTTCATCGTCGCGACCGCGTGGCTCGTCCTGAATCTGAACGTGGCGCTGTCCGCCATCGGCAATGTGCGCCCCGTCTTCACCACCCGTGAGGGCATTCAGGTCACATTGCCCGGAGGACAGCAGCTTCGGACCCTGGCGCGCGGTGCTGCCGTGCTCCTGGCAGCGCTCATCGGCCTCTTCTTTTCGGGACGATGGGAGGAATGGCTTACCTGGCGATACGGGGTGCCGTTTGGGGTTCAGGACCCGATCCTTGGCCGCGACGTGGCCTTTTACGTCTACTCGCTGCCTTTTCTGCGGCTGGTTCAACGCGGCTCGCAGACGTTGGTCGTGCTGGCGGCCTTGAGTTCGGCCGCCATCTACCTCGTATCAGGTCATCTGACGTCCGGCTTCCCGTCACGGCTCTCGGTGTCGCCCTCCGCGCGCCGGCATTTGATTCTTCTCGCCGGCACGTTCTTCCTTCTGCTGGCCTGGGGTGCCTGGCTTCAACGCACGGAACACCTCATCGAGTCATCAGGGCTCATTCACGGCGCCAGCTACGCCGACGTGTACGGCCGGATGCCGGCAGCATTGCTGCTGATGGCCGTCGCCGTCATCGGCGCCGCGCTTGCCGCGTGGCAAGCGTTCGATTCTCGCAACTGGCCAATTCCTCTCGCCATCGGCCTCTATCTCCTCGTGTCGATTGGCGGCGAGGTCTACAGTTCCGTTCTCCAACGCTTCATCGTCAGTCCCAACGAACAGGTTCGCGAGACACCGTTCATCGAGCACAACATCGCGGCAACGAGACGAGCGTTCGGACTCGAGACGGTCGAGGAGCGACCGCTGTCTGGTGATGCGCTCCTGACGCGCGCGGACATTACCAACAACGCCGCCACCCTCGAGAATGTCAGGCTCTGGGATCACCAGCCGCTGCTGGAGACCTTCGGGCAGATCCAGGAGATCCGCACCTACTACGATTTCGTGTCGGTCGACAACGACCGCTATCGCATCAACGGCGCGCTCCGCCAAGTGATGCTGTCGGCGCGGGAACTGAACTCGGCCAGCCTGCCGAATCGAACGTGGGTGAATGAGCGTCTGACGTTCACGCATGGCTACGGGCTGACGCTTGGACCAGTGAACCAGGTCACCACCGAGGGGTTGCCCGTGCTGTTCGTACGCGATCTTCCTCCGCAATCGACGGTTGACTTGAAGGTCGATGAACCGAGCATCTACTTTGGCGAGCTCACCAACGATTACGTCATCGTGCGTACCAGGACCCGGGAATTCCATTACCCCAGGGGTGACGAGAACGAGTTCACGCAGTACGCGGGAACCGGTGGCGTCTCGCTCGGGTCTTTCTGGCGTAAGCTGCTGTTCGCCCTTCGTTTCGGGTCGTATCAAATCATCCTCACCGACGACATCGGACCGGAGAGCAAGATTCTTTTCAACCGGAACATCCGCGAGCGCATCACGAGGCTGGCGCCATTCCTTCGGTTCCTCGATCTGGACCCGTATCTGGTCGTCGCTGATGGACGCCTCTTCTGGCTGTACGATGCGTACACCGCCAGTACCTTCTACCCGTATTCGACTCCTGCGGGCCAGGTGAACTACATCCGCAATTCCGTCAAGTTCGTCATCGACGCTTACAACGGCACGACGACGGCGTACCTGGCGGACCCGGACGATCCAATCGCTGCGACGTATGCCCGCATCTTCCCTGACACGTTCAAGCCGCTCGACGAGATGCCTGCAAGCATCCGCTCTCACGTGCGCTACCCGGAGGACATCTTCGCGGTGCAGGCGCAGGTGTTCGCGACGTACCACATGACGCAACCCGCGGTCTTCTACAACCGCGAGGATCAGTGGGAGGTCCCGAGCGTGGACGACGGCAGCGAGAACCGGGCGATGCAGCCGTACTACACCATCATGCGACTGCCCGGCGAATCGGAGGCCGAGTTCATTCAGATGCTGCCCTTCACACCGCGGCGGCGTGACAACCTCGCTGCGTGGCTCGTGGCGCGCAGCGATGGTGAGCACTACGGCAAGATGTTTGTCTTCGAGTTTCCGAAGCAGAAGCTCGTGTTCGGTCCGCGTCAGGTGGTGGCGCGTATTTCCCAGGATCAGGTCATTTCGCCTCAGATCACGCTCTGGAATCAGCAGGGTTCACAGGTGATCTGGGGCACGCTGATGGTGATCCCAATCGAAGAGTCGCTCATTTACGTCCGCCCGCTGTACCTGCGCGCATCGGGCGGCCGGATACCTGAGCTGACGCGCGTGATCGTCGCTTACGAGAACCGCATCGTGATGCAGGAGACGCTCGAGGCGGGGCTCGCGGAGCTCTTTGGTGGGAAACCGGCTTCTCCAAGTACCTCGACGTCCACCGCTGCCCCGGCTCCCGGTCCTCCCGCCGCGGACGGGACGCGCCCAGCGGCGACGGGTCCGGACCTCAGTGCGTTGGCGGCCCAGGCCCAGGCGCATTACGAGCGCGCAGTGACGGCGCAACGAAGCGGCGACTGGGCCACGTACGGTGAGGAGCTGCGACAACTTGGACAGGTACTCGACAAGATGCGCGCTCGCTGATACTCCCAAGGCGATCGGTGCGCCGACAACGGAGTTGGGCGGAGACACCGGATCGACACGGAGCAACGGAGAACCGGAGGACGAACGCGCAGCAGGGAGTTTGTTGAGTGCGGTTCAAGCTGACGATCGAGTATGCCGGCACGCGCTACAGCGGTTGGCAGGTGCAGAAGAACGCCCGAACCGTGCAGGGAGAACTGGAACGGGCGATCGCTGAGGTGACCGGGACGCGCGAGTTCGAATTGTACGGGTCGGGGCGCACCGATGCCGGAGTCCATGCGCTCGCTCAGGTGGCGCATCTCGATCTCACGACGTCCGTGCCTCCGGACACGCTCATGCGCCGCATCAACGACCAGCTCCCCTCGGACATCAACATCCTGGGCATTCAAAAAGTCCGGCACACGTTCCATGCCCGCCACAGCGCACGATCACGGACGTACCTCTATCAGGTCGCGCGTCGACGCACGGCGTTCGCGAAGCCGTTCGTCTGGTGGGTCAAGGATGATCTTGACGTCTCTCGAATGCGGACCCTGGCGGAACGGCTCGTGGGCTTTCATGACTTTCGATCGTTTTCCGACGACGACCCGCGGCAGAAGTCGACGACCGTCCGCCTGAACGCCCTCGAGATCCACGAGTTCGGGGACCTGATTCTTTTCCGCGTCGAGGGTTCGCACTTCATCTGGAAGATGGTGCGTCGGCTGGTTGGCGTGCTCGTCGAAGTCGGCCGCGGTGGACTGTCGCCGGACGAGGCAATCGGAATGCTGTCGAGCGATTCGGAATTGCCCGCGCGGCTAACGGCACCAGCCTCGGGACTCTTCCTCGAACATGTCGGCTATGATGGTGATCCAACTCCCAGGCGAAGGATCAGCCCAAATAGACTCCCGACCCCCTTTTCTAAGGCCGGTTGCTGGCAGGCGGAGTGATGCCGCTGAGCCGCAGATAGACGACCAGCTGGCCGTAGATATCCTGGCTGTGCGACATCGAGAAGTTGATGACACGCAGGCGGCTCGCTGTCGGTCCCATGAACGGCAGTGACGCCACGCGCTCGGCGAGCTGTTGGTCGTTGAACTCCTTGATGACCGCAGCGCCGTAATCGTTCACCTGACGAAGCGCGGCGACGATGTCGGCCTTCGAGGCCGCTTGCACATTGACCATCGGGGCGGGTGTCTTCCCGCCCAGCGTGCTGAGCAGCTTCACGTCAATGCCGGCCACATGCATCAAGCGCTGGCCGAAACTCTCCTGCGGTGGCGTGGGCTTGAATCCGTATTTGTCTTCAGGCATCGCTTCGGCCTCGCCGATCAGCAACGCATAGCTTCTTCCCCAGTCACCGAGTACGTCGCACTGCACGGTGGTACATGCCGGTGCCGCACCTCTGCCCCGCCCCTGCGCCTGTGCCGTTGCTGCGGCACTGAAAACCGCAATCGCGCCCATGGTCACTACGAGTGCACGTTTCATGAAACCTCCTGCGAACGCTGTCCTATAACGTTTCCTTCAACAGCTCCAGCAGACGACGCCAGTGGAGCTCCGCTGCTTCCTGGTCGAACACGATGTGGCCGGTCACCGCAAACCCGTGCTTGGCCTTCTCGTAAATCTCGATCTTATGCAGTACGTGTGCGTCGGTCAGCGCCTGCTCCAGGCGGACCTGCTGCTCGGGTGGAAAACTCGCGTCGATCTCTGCCGCGCCAACGTAGACACGGGCGCGCATCCGGGGAGCCAGGCGATGGGGGCTGTCCGGCTTGTCGGTCGCGAGCGAGCCGCCATGGAACGAGGCCGCCACGACGACCCGGTCGGGAAACGTGCCAGCGGCGCTGAGCGCGTAGCCGCCGCCCATGCAATAGCCCAACGCGCCCAGGCCCGTTCGCTTGACTGACCGGCGTCGATCGAGCTCCGCGATCACCACGCTGGTATCGCTCATCACCATCGCGTGATTGATTGACGCGATCATGCCCTTGAAGCGCTCGCGCTCGGGTCCTTCCGTGGCGACGACGTTGGGTGCGAATGGCGCGAACGGCGTACGGTAGTAGAGATTCGGAAGGGCAACGACATAGCCATTCGACGCTAGCCGTTGAGCCATGCCGGCCAACTCCGGCCTGACGCCAAAGGCATCCATAAAGAGCACCACCGCCGGCCATGGACCACCGCCACTCTCGGGTGTGAAGACATGCAGGTCCAGGACACCGTCCTCGGTGTTCAGATCGATCCGATCGACACTCATCTCGCAACCTCTCAGCCGTTCAGGGCGGAAGCATTCTCACACACGACACACACGAAGGCCACGAAGAGTGCGCAGCACACGAAGAGCAACAGTCTTCGTGATCTTCGTTCTTCTTCTCGTCTTCGTCTTTACGCGGTGGCAGGCAGGGCGAAAGCGTGCGGGCCGATTTGCTGGAACTCGTCGAAACAGGGAACGTGCCTCGGCTCACTGCGGAGCTCTCGAAGCAATTGACGAATGGGCACGTGCGTGCCGTTCATCAAGACGGCGCGAACCGTCGGGCGCAGCGTGCGGATGCTCTCCAGCAAGCTGACACCCGAATCGTCATCGATGCTGGCGTTGATCATCACCAGGTCGAGATACTCGAGGCGGCAGTGGCGGATGGCACCGTTGGCATCTACTGCCGTACGGATATCGATGCCATCCTCGTCGGCGATGTCTGTCATCGCCGTAGGGTGGCCGGCATCGAGATCGACAACGAGCAAACGAACTGGCGTATCCACCACTGCGTGGCATAGCAAGGAATCGTCCAAGACGACGGCTGCGCAGATCTGCACTGGACACAGTTTTGCTCACGCGCGGCCTACGCAGCACCGGTCGCTCGTCTCCCTCGAGCGCCTGCTGCGTGGAGACTGGAGTCAGTATGTCGACCGCTCGCCTGCTAGCCAGCATCCGCCGCGAGTTCCAGGAACACCCCGGTATCGCCGTCACGCTCTCACAGGCACAACGCCGCTGGTCCCTCGATAAAACCCACTGTACGGAGGTGTTCGACGCACTGCTCGAAGAAGGGTTCCTGCGGCGGATCGGCGACGTGTATTTGTGGCGTGATGCGCCCACGCCGCAATTCCGAATCAGCCGCTGAAGGCGAGCGTCTCACTCATCCACTCGTCGTGTCGGCGTGCGTGCGAGCGCGATCGGCGGCGCCAAGCCGCTGACCGCGCCGGCCAGCGGTTTGCCCACACCTGCCGCGGTCTTCCTTACAGATTCGGCGACCAAGATTCAATATTGGTCGACCCGAATTCGCACGATTTGAACCTCGCACGTCATCCTTGTTCTGAGCCGCCGTCTCTGGCACAGTAGAGTTCAGCCCCCTGTATGGAGCGTCATATGAAGGCCCGACAACACTGGCTCGCTGCCATCGGACTCCTTCTGCTGGCTGCGCCGGCGTTTGCTCAGCAGCCGTCTCCCGCGGGGCGCATCAAGGTGGTCTCTGGATCCGCCTTCATCGTCCGATCGGGGGGGACGATCCCAGCCGAAGTCGGTCAAACGGTGTTCGAATCGGATGGCCTCCGGACAGGTGACGACGGTCGCATCGGCATCACGCTCGATGACGATACCCGGGTGTCGCTTGGTCCCAGCAGCGAGGTTCGTCTGAACTCGTTTCGGTATGCCCCGGCGCAGGGCTCGGTTGGTCTTGCAATGAGCTTCCTCAGAGGCATCGCGGTGTACGTCTCCGGTCAGATCGCGAAGCTCGCACCGGATTCCATCCGTCTCGAAACGCCTTCGGCCATCGTGGGCGTCCGAGGAACGTCACTAGCGCTCCACGTCGTATCCGAATGATCTACGCGCGCCGAGTCTACGTACTGGTAGGGGTTGCCGTGGGCCTGCAAATGGCCTGCGGCCCCCTCCGGTCGCGGACTCCGCAGCCAAAGGGACAAGCCACCGTCGTTCTACTGCCAGAGTCCGACGGCAGTGTCGGACGCGCCACGGTTTCCAATCCGAACGGTAACGTCGAGCTCGTCACGCCGCGGGCGTCGACGCGCGTCGTACCGGGACTGGCGCCAGAAGTCGTAAAAGAGATGAGCGAAGCGGACGTGATGCGTCTTTTCGGCGATGCCATCGGCGCACAACCGCCAGCCCCGGCTCATTTCACGCTGTATTTCGAATTCGATTCCGACGAACTGACCGCTGAGAGTCGCGTGCTCGTCGGCGAGGTTCAGCAATCCGTCAAGGGATATCCCGCACCGCAGGTCGCCGTCGTCGGACACACGGACACGACGGGAGATGCCACTGCTAACATCGGACTCGGACTCAGGCGGGCAGAGGTCGTTCGCATGCGCCTCATCGAGGCGGGCGTGGATCGTTCGTCGATCGTCGTCACTTCACATGGCGAGGCAACGCCCCTCATCCCAACTGCCGACAACGTCAACGAGCCGAAGAATCGCCGAGTCGATATCACGGTGCGATGAGCCCACGTTATCGCAGGATCCTGCTGCTCTGCGGCCTCCTTCCCACACTGGTTGCGGCCGTACTGTCGCTGACCAGGCCCGCCCCTCTCGTCAAACTCGAATATTCGGCTTACGACACCCTCGTGCGCTGGACGCCCACGCGTCTGCCCAGCGGGAAGATCGTCATCGTTGACGTCGACGAGAAAAGCCTGGCCAGTGTGGGCCAATGGCCGTGGCGCCGCGACATCATCAGTCAATTGATCGACAGCCTGCGTGAGCGCGGCGCCGCGACGGTTGCGCTCGACATCATGTTCCCCGAAAGCGATCGCTATGAGGGAGCCGGTCGATCTCCAGACGCGGTCCTGTCCGATAGCCTTCGGCGCGGCCGGGTGATTCTGGGATACGGGCTGCTGTTCGATCAGACGCAAGAAAAACTCAAGCCGTGTGTGCAGCATGCGCTCGGTCTCCCAATCATCCGCAGCCCGGGGGTACAGGCTGATGATCCGTTCTTTCAGGCAACGAGCGCGGTCTGCAACATCTCGATGTTGACAGCCGCCGCCCAGGCGTCCGGGTTCTTGAACGCCGCGCCGGATCCTGACGGCATCCTTCGTCGCGCCCCGCTGCTCATGCAGTACGCCGATCGGGTCTACCCGGCGTTGGCGCTTGCCGCCGTGCGCGCGCTGACAGACGCGAACAACCTCGTGCTGCGGATCGCGAACGTCAACACCGCGTCGCTGGGTCTCGACGGGCAGGACGTCCCACTCGACGGTAAGAGCAATCTGCTTCTTCGGTACCGCGGCGCGAAACGCACGTTCCCCTATATATCGGCAGTGGACGTGCTCAACGGCGAGGTCGATCCCTCTGAATTCAAGGATCGAATCGTGTTCGTTGGGACCACCGCGCTGGGCACACGCGAAGTCGTCGCCACGCCGCTCGACACGTTATTCGTGGGAGTCGAAGTGCAGGCCACCGTGGCTGACAACCTCGTTCAACGGGATTTCATGTATCGGCCCGAGCATGGGGTCACTCTCGAAACCCAAGCCGTGATCGGCCTCGGCACGCTCACCGCGCTTATCGTTGCCCGGTTCGGTCTCGTGTGGGGCGCGATCGCCGCTGTCTCGTTCCTGATAGCGACCTGGACCGGGTCGCGATCGCTGCTGGCGACCGACGGCGCGTACTTCTCGCCGCTCTACCCCTCCCTGAGTCTCCTGGCCAGCCTCGCCGCGATGACGGTGGCCGGTTTTGGCGTTGAGCGTCGCCGTGCCGAACGCGCTGGCGTCGAGACCGCCAAGTCACATCGCCTCATGGTGCAGACACTGTTGTCGTTGACGGGCATCCGTGATTTGGAGACGGGACGTCACTCGAAGCGTACGCAGAAGTACACACAAGTCATTGCCGAGGAGTTGGCGAAGCATCCCAACTATCGAGACTACCTCACGCCTGAACGGGTGGAATTACTGGCGAGCCTCGCGCCTCTCCATGACATCGGCAAGGTGGGTGTACCGGACCGCGTGCTCAATAAACCAGGACATCTCACGCCGGAGGAACTCGCCGAGATGCGTCGCCATCCGCGATACGGCCGCGACGTGATCGAAAACGCCGAGCGCGCCGCTGGCGTTCGCGACGATGTCGCGCTGGCGATCGCGAAGGATATCGTCTACACCCACCATGAGTGGTGGGATGGTTCAGGATATCCGGAAGG
>Ga0075418_10001090_pt1 | contig 30241 bp, 24 predicted proteins | sample SoiMetdeltSBSDD2_FD_81776 | JGI IMG/M metagenome (GOLD analysis project Ga0075418, IMG submission 81776) | Bulk soil microbial communities from a Populus tree surrounding site in Tennessee, USA - Soil MetaG P. deltoides SBSDD2 | ecosystem: Environmental > Terrestrial > Soil > Tree plantation... | reverse complement strand
GTGTCCCAGCGCTTCGGTCCATTTGGCATCGAGATCCAAAACGCGTTCGCAGGTGTCGGACATCTCGTTCCAGCGTCCGAGGGCCGCGAGCACCAGGATCTCCGCCACGAGGATGGCGGAGGTGCGCAGGTCGTGACGGTGCTCACCCTCGGGCACGTCCTCCCGCAGCGACCGGGCTCGAGCCCGCAGCTTGACCAGGAGTCTTTCTTGGTCTCCCGCCTCGAGGGCGCGGACGGTCTCGCGCGCTTTGTCGAGATCGTTGGCGCTCAGATAGATATCGAAGAGGAATTCGGCCAGCTCCAGAGAGCGACGGCGCTGGAACTCTTCTTCGGCGATCGCCAAGATTTCGCTGCGCTCGTGGGGTGTGCGGCGGAGAGCGGTGCGGAGCAGGCCCACGCCCTCGGCGGCGCGACGCAGCTGGAAGCAGAGGTTCGCCGCTTCGCGCGCCAGTAGGAACTCCTGCGGCTGCTCGGCGAGCGCTTCCTTGAGGCGCGTCAAAGCGCGCTCGTCGTGACCGCGGATACGGTCCTGTTCGACCTTGCGGAGGAGCTTTTCGAGAGACACCGGGGGTCCTCCATGCCGCAGCCTGGAACGCCAGGTCCTGACTTGCGAAAGCCGTACCCGATCCGGCGCGCCGGAGCCCCCTCCGGCGCCGGCGGGTTTCGCCGCCGCCGCTTCGGCGCGCCGGCCCGTGCGGGGCGCGTGGGTCCGGGCCGCCGGTGCGAAACAGGCGTGGAGCCAGGGAAGCGCGGGTCCTCCCGGGTTGTGACCGCCCCGGTGGCTCCGTTACAGTGCCCTGGCCAGTTTCTGCGCACGGGTAGTTTCTCCATACTCCACGCCGAGGGATGCGAACGTGACCTGGCCACCGGATCGGACCCGGGCGCTGGCGCCGACCTCGCTCGTGCGCTCCGCGCCGCTCTGCGTGCTCCCGGATTTCGAGGTCTTCGCGCGTCTGCATCGCCAGGGAATCTCGCTCCCGGTGCTTTGGGACTGCGCCGATCCGGGCTGGGAGCCGCTGGCGCTGGCCGCCGCGTTGCCGGAAAGCGCTACAGTCTTCTTGCTCGAGTCCCCGGGCGGACCGCCGGATCTGGAGCGGCGCACCTTTCTTTCCTGGGATCCGGAACGCGAGTTCGTGCTGTGCCGCGGCAGGTTGGAAACGAGCGGCCCTGGCCTCGAGACGAGCCGCAGCCGCTGTCGCGCTCCGCTCGCGGCGCTGCGGCAGGTCCTCCGCACCGAAGGCGCCGCTCCCGTTCCGTACGCCGACGGTTGGAACGGCGGGCTCGTCGGCTATCTCGGTTATGACTGCAAGAACTACCTCGAACGCCTTCCGGATCGCGCGCGTGACGATCTGGGCACGCCGGAATTGCGCTTCGGACTGGTGCGGCGGCTGGTCTCGTGGGAGCACGACAGCGGCAGGATGCAGCTGCGCGTGAATCTGCGCTGTCGTTCCGTGCGCGCCCGGGACGACTGGAAGCACGCCCACGCTGCTCTCGAGGAACTGGCGGACGAGGTCTCCAGGCTGCAGGCACGGGCGCGCAGTGGAGCCCGCCGGCGCGGCCTCCGCGGGCGCGAGCCAGGAGTCTCGCGGGCGGCGATGATCTCCAGCCTGCGGAGCAACCTCGATCGTGAGGCCTACGACGCCATGCTGGCCCGCGCCCACGAGCACATCCTGGAGGGCGACATCTACCAGGCCAATCTCTCGCACCGTTTCGAGAGCCGCTATGCCGGCGACGGTCTCGATCTGTACCGGCACCTGCGCAGCATCAATCCGTCCCCCTTCGCCACCTACATGCGTTTCCCCGACCACATCCTGGTGAGCTGTTCGCCCGAGCGACTGGTGCAGCTCGAGAACGGGCGGGTGAGCACGCGACCCATCGCCGGCACCCGCCCGCGCGGCGACGATCGTCGCGCCGACCAAGCGCTGGAGCGCGAGCTGCTGGCGAGCGAAAAGGAACGGGCCGAGCATTTGATGATCGTGGACATGGCGCGCAACGACATCGGGCGTGTCTGCGAGATCGGCAGCGTGGAGGTGCAGCGCTTCATGAATGTCGAGCGCTATTCCCACGTGCGCCATCTGGTCAGTAACGTCGTGGGGCGCCTGCGGCGCGATCGCGACGCCTTCGATCTCCTCGCCGCGGTGTTCCCCGGCGCCAGCGTCACCGGCGTCCCCAAGATCCGCTGCATGCAGATCATCGATAGCCTGGAAACGCAGCGACGCGGTGTCTACACCGGCTCGGCAGGGTACTTCGGTCTCGACGGCAACGCCGACTTCAACATCCTGATCCGCACCTTCCTGCTGCAGAACGGCCGCGCTTACTTCCATGTCGGCGGCGGCATCGTGGCCGATTCGGAAGCCGAGAGCGAGTATCAAGAGACGCTTGCCAAGGCGCGGGCACTGCTGGAGGCGCTGTGGGCCACGGCGGGGGCGCGCCACACCCGACCCGGTGCCGCCACGGTCCGTCCGGCCCGCCGTGCGGCCGCCACGCTCCTGGGCCGCAAGAAGAGCGCCTTCCGGAGGGCGGCGGAGGTGAGACGTGCTGCACGGCTCGCATCTCATCTTGAACGGCGAGCTCCTACCCCGCGCGGCGGTGCGTCTCGATCCGGACGACCGCGGCTTCCTGCTCGGTGACGGTGTCTTCGAGACGCTGCGCTTGTACGAAGGCGTGCCATTCCTCCTGGAGGCGCACCTGCGGCGGCTCTTCGCCTCCTTGCGCGCCGTGCACATCGAGGTGCCGTGGAGCCCGGAACAACTCGCCGCCTGGATCGATCTCCTTGCCGCCCGCAACGATCTCGAGCATGGCGCCGGCCGCGCGCGCCTGACCGTGAGTCGTGGCCCCGCCACCCTGCCGCCCCCCGGGCGGCCGACGCTCCTCATCAGCGCCGATCCGTACACCGAACCGGCGCCGGAAACCTACTCCCATGGTGTCGCGGTGGTGAGCGCCTCGACCGCGCGGCAGGCGCAGCCGTGGCACCAGGTCAAGTCCACCAGCCGGCAGCAGCAGACGTTGTTGCGGCTCGAAGCGCAACGCGCTGGCGTCTTCGAGGTCCTGCAGTGGAATGAGGCGGGGCGGCTCGCCGAGGGCAGCTTCACCAACGTCTTCGTGGTAGACCGCGGCACCGTGCTGCACACGCCGCACCCGGACGAGGGCTGCTTGCGCGGCGTGACTCGCGATGCTGTCCTCGAGCTCGCCGCCGGCCTGGGTTTGGAAGTGCGCCAGGGAGGCGTGAGCCGCTCTCTCGTCGTGGAGGCGCAGGAGATCTTCCTCACCGCCAGCCTGGCGGAGATCGTCCCCGTGCGCCGCTTGGATGGATGCGATGTCGGTGCCGGCTGTCCCGGCGCGGTCACCCAGAAGTTGCAGGAGGCTTATCGCGACGCCGTGCGCCAGGCGCTGGAACGACGCCGCTCCAGGATCCCACGCTCCTTCGGGAACGGCCTTCCAGACACCGGTCCCCAGTGAGATTCCCCCGGGGTCCCCCCGCGGGCCCCGGCTGCCCCTGGTAACTCCCTGTGGCGCATGATCTTGACAGTGGCGAAAAGGGCCCGGTAGAGTTTCCGTGTAGCCAGAAGAAACGTGTCGTTTTCCGACCGGTTCGGGGAGAGATCTCATGACCAAGGCAGAGATCGTCGAGGACATCGCCGCGAAGACCGGACTGACCAAGAAGGAAATCGCCGAGGCCGTCGATCAATTCCTGAAGACGGTTTCGGATGCCCTCGCCGAGGGCAAGCATCTGGAGATCCGCGGCTTCGGCACCTTCAAGGTGAAGCACCGCAAGGCGCGCATCGCGCGCAACCCGCGGACGGGCGAGCCGGCTCCGGTGCCGGAGCGGCGGGTCCCGGTCTTCAAGGTCTCCAAGGAGCTCAAGGACCTGGTCGCGTCGCGGCGCTGACTCGAGGAGCCAGCGTCAGGGCGAGGCAAGCGCGCCGCCGACCCCCCCCGGAGCGGAGCACCCAGTTGCCGCGGAGGATCGGCTTGCGCCGCCGCACCCACCTGTGCCAGCTCGTCGGTCTCTTCACCCTCCTCGGGGCGATCGCGGGCTCCGCCGTTGCCGACCCCGCTTCTCTCGCCGACGCGTACCGTGACGAAGCGGAGCGGCTGATCGGCGCCGCTTTGACCAGTGAATCGGCCTACACGCGTCTGTCCCAACTCTGTGATGGCATCGGACACCGCCTGAGCGGCTCGCCAGAGCTGCAGCGCGCCGAAGAATGGGCGGCGGCGGCGATGCGGAGCGACGGGCTCGAGGTGCGCTTGCAGCCCGTGATGGTGCCGCGCTGGGTGCGCGGGCGCGAGAGCGCCGAGATGCTGCAGCCACGCTACGCGCCCCTCGCCATGCTCGGCCTGGGAGGCAGCGTCGGCACGCCGCGCCGCGGCGTCACCGCTCCCGTGGTGGTCGTGGACGACTGGGCGGAGCTCGAGGCGCTCCCGGACGGCGCCGTGGAAGGCAAGATTGTCCTCTACGACGTACCCTTCACCACCTACACCGAGACGGTGAAGTACCGCGGCAGCGGCGCCACGCGCGCCGCCGCCCGTGGCGCGGTGGCGGTGCTGGTACGCTCGGTCGGCCCGGTGAGCCTGCGCACGCCGCACACCGGCGCCCTGCGCTACGAAGGCACCCAGCGCATCCCGGCGGCAGCGATCAGCATCGAGGACGCGACGATGCTGCATCGCCTCTATGACCGCGGGGAGGCCGTTCAGGTGCAACTGCGGATGGAGGCCAAGATGCTCCCCGATGTCCGCGCCCACAATGTCATCGGCGAGCTGCGCGGCAGCGAACGCCCGGAAGAGATCGTGGTGCTCGGCGGGCACCTGGATTCGTGGGACGTCGGGCAAGGAGCGAACGACGACGGCGGCGGTTGTGTCATCTCCATGGAGGCGCTGCGGCTCATCCACCAGCTCGGCTTGCGGCCGCGGCGGACTCTGCGGGTGGTGCTGTGGACGAACGAGGAGAACGGCACGCGCGGCGCCAGCGCCTACCGCGACAGCCTGGGAGCGGCGGTGGGCGCTCACGTCGCCGCCTTGGAAGCGGACATGGGAGTGGAGCGCATCGTCGGTTTCGGCGTCCGGGTGCAGCACGAGGACAACGACGCCGGCGGCCGCGCCCGGCACCAGCAGGCCTTGGCGCGCGTCCGCGACATGAGCCAGCTCCTCGCCGGCCTCGGCGCGGCGCGGATCACCGAGGACGGCGGTGGCGCCGATATCGGTCCGCTCATGAAGGCCGGCGTTCCGGGGCTCGCACACCGCACCGTGGGCGAGCATTACTTCGAGTGGCACCACACGCAGGCGGACATGTTGGACAAGGTGGATCCGATCGAGCTGCGCAAGCACGTGGCTGCCATGGCGGTCATGGCCTACGTGCTCGCCGACATGCCGACGCGCCTCGATGCTCCCTGGTTCTGACCCACCCACGGACGAGCGGCTCGTACAGTATGATGTGGGGATGCAGCGCCGGCTTCCCGGGCGGGCCGCAAGGACGCGGCGGTCGCCAGGCGCGCTGCACTGCGAGTGAGGCCACGATGACGACCAAGACTGCCACGGCGATGGAGAGCGCTGCCGGGCAAGGGCTGCGCTCGCTGCGCCTGGGCCTGGGCCAGATCGCACCGAAGCTCGGCGACGTGCAGGCCAACCTCGAGCTGCACCTCGAAACCCTGGAACGAGCGCGCACCCAGAAAACCGAGATGCTGCTCTTCCCGGAGCTGTCGCTCGCCGGCTACCAGCTCCGCGACCTGGTGCCCGACGTGGCCCAGGATCGGCGTTCGCCCGAGCTCCTGCGGCTGGTGCGCGAGAGCCGCGGCCTCTGCCTGGGCTTCGGTTTCGTCGAGGAAGCCGCGGATCACCGCTTCTTCAACAGCTACGCTTTTTGTCAGGACGGCCGTCTGGTGCACGTGCACCGCAAAGCCTACCTGCCGACCTACGGTCTCTTCGAGGAAGGGCGCCTGTACGCTGCGGGCGAGCACATCCGTGCCTTCGACACGCGCCTCGGGCGCTTGGGCGTCGTTCTCTGCGAGGACCTCTGGCACCCATCGGTGCTCTACGTGCTCTCGCAGGATGGGGCGGACCTGGTGGTGGCGGCGGCGGCGAGCCCGCTGCGCGGTGCCGACGTCGGCGAAGAGCACTCGAACGTCGACGTCTGGGCCACGGCGCTCAAGATGTACAGCCAGCTTTTCGGTTGCTTCATGGTGCTCGTGAATCGAGTGGGCTTCGAGGACGGCCTCTCCTTTTGGGGCGGCTCACGGGTGCTCGCTCCCGGCGGGCGTTCCTGCTTCGAGGCGCCACTTCTCGAAGCCGGCTTGTTCACTTGCGAGCTCGACTGGAACGAGGTGCGGCGCACGCGGGTGAGCGACCCGACGCTGCGCAGCGAGCGGCTAGAGCTCACCCTGGCCGAGCTGCACCGCATCCGTCGCGAGCGCCGGCAAGCCGGCCCGAGCGAGCTCGTGGACCCCGAGGCGGAGCGATGAAAAGCGCGCAGGCGGCGGCAAAGGGTGGACAGGAGCCACTGGTTCCGGCGGACGCCCACGGCGCGATGGTGCACCGCCTGCGCCGGGGCTACCGGCAGCGCCGGCTCGACGTCGATCTCCTGCGCAAGGTGCTCGTCGCCTTCATCCACGAGGAAGTGCACAAAGTCGGCATGCGGCGCGCCGTGCTCGGCGTTTCCGGCGGCGTCGACTCGGCTCTGGTGGCCACTTTGGCGGCGGAGGCCCTGAGCCCGGAGGAAGTCTGTGGCATCCTCATGCCCTACCGCACTTCCAATCCGCGGAGCAGCGCCGATGCCGAGACGGTGGTGCGCCACACCGGCATCCGCTCTTTGCGCCTCGACATCTCGGCGCAGATCGACGCCTACTTCGCCGGCCACCCCGACGCCACCGCGCTCCAGCGCGGCAACAAGATGGCGCGGGAGCGCATGAGCATCCTCTACGATCGTTCGGCGGCGCTGGGAGCGCTCGTGCTCGGCACCAGCAACAAGACCGAACTCTTCCTGGGCTACGGCACCATCCATGGCGACCTGGCCTCGGCGATCAACCCGATCGGCGACCTCTACAAGACCCAGGTCTGGGCGCTGGCGGCGGCGATGGGGGTTCCCGCCGCGATCGTCGACAAGCACCCCACCGCGGATCTCTGGGAAGGGCAGACCGACGAGAGCGAGCTCGGATTCACCTACGACGAGGTGGACGAGCTGCTGCACTTCATGGTGGAACGGCGCTATCGGCACACCGAGCTGGTGGAGCTCGGTTTCGCTCCGGCCTTCGTCACCCGCGTCGAGGAGCTGGTGACACGCTCACAGTACAAACGCCGGATGCCGCTCATCGCCAAGGTATCCGGGCGCAGCATCACTCACGATTTCCGCTATCCGAGGGATTGGAAGCGCTGACCCGACACGTCGCGTCGATGGCGCCGCCGAACCGTGAAGTATTGCGAGGGGTGTCCTTCGATACGGCCCGGCCGGCGCCAACGAGGCGACGCATGGGTGCTCTCGGCGCCGTCAGGAACGGCGCGCCACAGAGCCGCATCAAGCAAGGTTCCGTCCACACCACCGCGCACCGTAGCGCGCCGTTGCGCGCCCCCAGCGGGAGCGACGCTCGCTGACAGGATGCGGCGTTCCGCCTTGCTGCACGCCGGAGAGAGGTGCTAGCGTCTGCCGCTCGCGAAACGGAGTCCGTCGTGCACAAGGCGCTGTGGCAGGAACGGGCGCGCGCTCTCGCGGCACCGCTGGTCGAAGTGCTGGCCCGCGCCGGCATCACACCCACCGCGGTCACCCTGGTCGGGCTCGTGCTCAACGTCGCCGCCGGCGTGTGGATCGGGCTCGGCCACACCCTCCTCGGCGGCGTGGTCCTCCTGGTGGCGTCCATCTGCGATGGTCTGGACGGCGGGCTCGCCCGGCGCACTGGTCGAGTGACCCGCTTCGGCGCTTTCCTCGACTCCACCATCGACCGCATCGACGAAACCGTGGTACTCGCCGGCATCGCGGCGTACTTCTTTCAGCGCGACGGCATAGCGGGTGGTCTGTGGGGCGTGGCCGTCCTCCTGGCCCTGGGCGGCTCGCTCATCACCAGCTACACCCGCGCCCGCGCCGAGGGTCTAGGGCTGGAGTGCAAGGTGGGGTGGTTCGAGCGGCCCGAGCGTCTCGCCGTCACCATCCTCGGGCTCCTCCTCGGCTACCGCGCCCTCATAGGGGCGACGGCGATCCTGGTGTTGTTCTCCTGGGCCACCGTCGTGCAGCGCATCCGCCACGTGCAGCGCCTGACCGCCTCGAGAGGCGCGGAGGTAGGGGCCGGGGCGCGGTCCGAGCTCCCCAGCTCTCCTTAAGAAACGGCCTTCCGGTAGAAACGAACCACCTGAGCCCGGCCGGGCGATATTTCCGTCCGCCCGTGGCGTCTCACCCACAAGGCGCCACACGGCCCAGCCGCGGCGCCCCCGCCCGGCCCCCCGGCGAGGCGGCGCTTTCAGCCCCCAAGCGGTTATAATTCCCCGGAACCGGGCTCACCTCGCCCCCCGGAGTGCCGGCGCGGAGCCGCTCCCACGACCTCGCGCACCTCGTCTGTTGCGTTTGGAACGTTCCTTGCCAGTTTTCGTAAGCCACATGAAATGAGGCGCCGCCCCATCTCGTTGCTCCGTCGCCTCGCCCGCAAGCCCGAGTCGGAGGGAATCGGTAAGCCCCAGGAGGTTGATCTCTTTGAGCGCACGGAAACGTTGGATCGCCGGCCTCCTCGCCGGCGTCACGATCGTCTGGCTTGCCAACGGGCTCAGCGCTGACAACCGCCGCTCCACCTCGGACCAGGCGAAGGTGATGGAGAGCTTGGATCTCTTCACCCGGGTGTTCGAAAAGATCACCACCTATTACGTCGACGAGGGCGTCGATCCGAACGATCTCGTGCACCGCGCCATCGAGGGGATGCTGCAGGGCCTCGACCCGCACAGCCAGTTCCTCGACACCACGATGTACGACGACCTCATGACCTCGACGCAGGGGTCGTTCGGCGGGCTCGGCATCGAGATTTCCGTGCGCGACAAGTACCCCACTGTGGTGTCGCCGATCGAAGGCACCCCCGCCTACAGTCAGGGAGTGCAGGGCGGCGACCAGATCATCGAGATCGAAGGCGAAGACACCTACAGCTGGACGATGGCGAAGGCCATCTCCAAGCTGCGCGGCCCCAAGGGCACGGAGGTCCATTTCAAGGTGCGCCGGGAGGGCGCGGAGCAACCCATCGACTTCTCCGTGGTCCGCGACATCATCGAGATCGAGAGCGTGCGTTACGCCTTCAAGATCGGCGACATCGGCTACGTGCGGGCGGTGAACTTCGCCCAGGACACGGCGGAGGAGCTGCAAGCGCGCCTGACGGAGCTGGAGGCCCAAGGGATCAAGGGTCTCATCCTCGACCTGCGCTACAACCCCGGCGGTCTCCTGCGGGCGGCGCGCGACGTGTCGCAGCTCTTTCTGGAGTCGGGAAAGAAGATTGTCATGACCCGCGGGCGGACGCCGCGGCAGAACTCGGATTACTACTCCACCCAACCGGCGAACAAGACCTTCGGTAGGGATTATCCCGTGGTGGTCCTGATCAACGAAGGCAGCGCCAGCGCCTCGGAGATCGTGGCGGGTGCCCTGCAGGACTGGGACGCGGCACTCATCGTGGGCGAGACCTCCTTCGGCAAGGGCTCGGTACAGACGGTCTACCCCCTGTCCGATACGGAGGCGTTGAAGCTGACCACGGCGAAGTACTACACGCCCAGCGGTCGCTGCATCCACCGGGACGAGCGCGACCACGAGCGCGAGGAAGTCGAGGTGTCCGAGGCTGGGGCGGAGGGCGAAGGCGAGGAGCACGCCACCGCGACCCGCCCGCCGATCCTGCAGCAGGACGACCGCTCGACGAAGAGCGAGGCGCCGGACACCACCACCACCTTCCGTACCGTGGGCGGGCGTCCGGTGAAGGGCGGCGGCGGCATCGTTCCCGATCTGGTGCTGACGCAGCCCAATCTCTCGGATTTCGCCGTCGACCTGGAGCGCAAGAACCTCTTCTTCAAGTACGCCATCAAGCACGTGTCGCGGCATCCGAAGTCCACCAGCACCGCGGTGACTCCTGCCATGATCGAGGAGTTCAAGAAGATGCTGGCGGAGGACAAGGTCGACTACGACCCGGCGGTTTTCCAGGAGAGCTCCGAGTACATCGAGCGCGGCTTGCGGCGCGAGTTGACCCGCCGGCTGCACGGCACCAAGGCGGCCTACCTGGTGTCCATCGAGGGTGACGAGCAGCTGAAGAAGGCTCTCGACCTCTTCGCCCACGGTCACACGATGAAGGAGTTCTACGTCCTCAGCCCCGAGGAAGTCCGGGCGGTGCCGACGGATCGCATCAAGCAACTGCTGGCGACGCCGTGAGTGCCTGAACGCAAACAGTCGCACTGTAGTGGCGGGGGAGGCAGCGAGCCTCCCCCGCCGCGCTTTCAGCCGCGGACAAACCGGTCGCGGCGGTGGACGCCCTACGGACCATGGCGGCGTCCGGTGCCGGCGGCCTGTGCTATCGTCGGTGCCCGAGGAGGGGCGATGGAACTGTTGCAACGGCGGCTGCGGCAGCGGCTGGTGGCACTGGCCCCGGTGGCGAGCATCACCAACAGCATCTACCGGCGGATCTGCAAGCGTTACGGCGCCGACTACGCCGTCACCGAGCTGGTGTCGAGCGACGCCTTGAGCCGCGACAGCCTGCGAAGCTACGAGCTGGCGCGCTTCACCGAGGCCGAGCGCCCGGTGGCGGTGCAGATCTTCGGCGGCGACGCGGAGCTCATGGGGCGCGCCGCCGGGCTCGTGGCCGAGCTGCGCCCCGACGCCATCGACATCAACATGGGCTGTCCGGCGCGCAAGGTCGTGCGCAACGCCGGCGGCTCCGACTTGCTGCGCGACCTGCCACGCCTGGCGCAGGTGGTGCGCGCGGTGGTCCGCCAGGCGCCGGTGCCGGTGTCGGTGAAGATCCGCGCCGGCTGGGACGAGAGCTCGATCAACGCCGTCGAAGCGGCGCGCATCATCGAGGCCGAGGGGGCGCAGTGGATCACGGTGCACCCGCGGACCCGCAAGCAAGGCTTCGGCGGCGCGGCGCGCTGGGAGATCATCGCCGCCGTCAAGCAGGCGGTACGCATTCCGGTCATCGGCAACGGCGACATCATGGGCCCGCAGGATGCGCTGCGCATGTTCGCCAGCACCGGCTGCGATTCCGTGATGATCGGCCGCGGCAGCTTCGGGTACCCCTGGATCTTCGCGCAGGTGAAGGAGCTGTTGGCGGGAGGCGAGCCCCGCCTGCCGGCGGTCCAGGAGCGTGTGGCGATGGCGCTGGAGAACCTGCGGCTGGAACTGGAAGAAGCCCGCATGGATCCGGTGCACGTCGTGCGCCGCATGCGCAAGCACCTGGCCTGGTACGTCGCCGATCTCCCAGGCTCCAAGGAGCTGCGACCGCTCGTCTTCACCGCTGACACCTACGAGCAGGTGGAAGCCGTGCTGCGGCGCTTCGAGGCGCTGGCAGGGGTCGAGGCGGGCCGGGAGCGCAGCGTCTTCTTCGAGGGGATCAGCTGCGATGCATGAGGCGGAGCTGCAGGAACTGCTGGAAGGCGTGCGCACCGGCAAGGTCTCGAGCGCCGACGCTCTCGCCCGCTTGCGCGACCTGCCTTTCGCCGACCTCGGCATCGCCCGCGTCGACCATCACCGGCAGCTGCGCCTCGGCTTCCCCGAGGTCATCCTCTGCGAGGGCAAGACGGCGGAAGAGGTGGCGACCATCGCGGCCCACATGGCAGAGCGTGGCAGCGGCGTGCTGGGCACGCGTTGCACGCCCGAGGTCTTTGCCGCGGTGGAGCGGCGGCTGCCGCAAGCGCTCTACAACAGCCGCGGCCGCACCTTCCGCCTGCCGCCGGCGCGGCCGCGCCGGTTGCAGGGCCGGGTCGCCGTGGTGACGGCGGGGACGTCGGACCTGCTGGTGGCCGAGGAGGCCCTGGAAACGCTGCGTGCCACCGGGGTGGAAGCGCACACCCTGTACGACGTCGGCGTCGCTGGCCTGCACCGCTTGCTCGCCAGCCGCGAGCTCCTGGAAGCGAGCGACATCCTCATCGTCATCGCCGGGATGGAAGGGGCGCTGGCCAGCGTCGTCGCCGGCATCACCGGCAAGCCCACCATCGCCGTGCCCACCAGCGTCGGGTACGGGGCCAGCTTCGGCGGCCTGGCGGCTCTCCTCGGCATGCTCAACAGCTGCGCCGTGGGCGTGACCGTGGTGAACATCGACAACGGCTTCGGCGCCGCGGCGGCGGCGGCGGTGTTCCTCGGCAAGCTGCGCGGCGAGGCGACGTCATGAAGTGGTTGGTCTTCGACTGCCCCTCCGGCATCGCCGGGGACATGACGCTGGGTGCCTTGGTCGACCTCGGCGTGCCTCTCGAGGTGTTGCGCGGGGCGCTCGCGACACTGCCACTCTCGGGATACCAGCTGCGGCAGACGGCGGAGCTGCGTCACGGCATCGCGGCGACGCAAGTACACGTCGACATCGAGGCGGAGCACGGCCACGCGCACCGGCACCTCCACGACGTGCTGGGCATCCTGCGCGCCGGCCGCCTGTCGCCCCGCGCTCTGGACTGGGCTTGCAAGGTCTTCGAGCACCTGGCCCGCGCCGAGGCCTCGGTGCATCGCACCACCATGGAAGAAGTGCACTTCCACGAGGTGGGGGCGATCGACGCCATCGTCGACATCGCCGGTTCCTGCGCCGGCATCGACTGGTTGTGCACGCAGCACGGCATCGAGGGCTTCCGCGTCTCGCAGATCCGCGTCGGCCGCGGAGTCACCCGCACCGAGCACGGCCCGATGCCGGTGCCGCCGCCGGCGGTGCTGCAGCTGCTGCGCGGCTTTCCCCTGCAGTTCACCAGCACCGAGGGCGAGCGGGTGACGCCGACGGGCGCGGCCCTGCTCGCCGCGTTCGCCACGCCGCTCGGCGATACGGCCATCCGGGTCGAGGCGACGGGCTACGGTGCCGGAACCTTCCGCTTCGACGACGCACCCAACGTCCTTCGCCTCCTCCTCTGCGCGCCGACCCCGGTGCCGCAGCGGCCGGCGGCGTCCGAGCGGGGGCGCGGCGCGGTCGCTGGCCACGATGCCGGCAGCGTGAGCGTGGTCACGACCACTATCGACGACATGGTGCCGGAGTTCTTCGGCCACGTGATGGAAAAGCTCTTCGCCGCCGGCGCGCTCGATGTGTACTACACCCCGGTCTTCATGAAGAAGGGGCGCCCGGCGACGCAGGTCACGGTGATCGCCGAGCCGGCGGAGAGCCGGCGTCTGGCCGAAGTGCTGCTGCACGAGAGCAGCACCCTCGGCGTGCGCATCGCGCAGGAGGAGCGCCTCGAGCTGCCGCGGCGGCTGGCGACGGTGCACACCGCCTATGGGCCGATCCAGGTGAAGGTGGCAGTCCGCCCCGATGGCACGCTCCGCGCGGTGCCGGAGTACGAGAGCGTGCGCAGCGCCGCAGCCGCCGCCGGCGTGCCGCTCGGCGATGTCTACCGCGCGGCCCTGCAGGCAGAGTGGGACGGCGAGAGCGGGTCGTAGCAGTCAGGCGCTCGGCGCCCGCGATGCCCGTGGACTCGAGGCCAGGGCGCGACCCAGCGACGGGCGCGACGAGGCGAGGCGAGAATGGCGCGGCACTTCCAGGCCATGCACAGCGCGCGATGGGGTGTGCTCTGCGCCTGCTGGGCGGGGGGCATGCTGCTCTCGGGCTGTGCGGGCCCGCGTCCGCAGGTCCCGCCTCCCCCCGGCGAACCGCCGGTGCAGGAGCAGCCCCCGACCGAGCAACCGCCGCCGGCGCCGGGGGACGCGGAGGTGCAACTCGCCTTCGAGCAGGCCACCGCGTCGCTGGGGGCAGGTCGTTACAGCGAAGCGATCCCGCGCCTCTACGATGTCCTCGAGCACCGCCCGAGCCACACGGTGGCGCGCTACAACCTGGGTGTGGCGCTGCAAAGGGTCCGCCAGTGGCAGGAGGCCCTGAAGGTCCTCACCGCCGAGGGCACCGACGAGGTCCGGAAGCGCGGTCTCGCGGCGAACGTGGAAGTGCCCGAGGATGCTGACGCCGATTACGTGCACGCCCTCGGCACGGTGTTCCAGGAGCTGCGGCGCTTCGACGAGGCCATCGCCTGTTTCGATGCCGCCATCGCCCAGGACGCGAAGCACCTCAAGTCGCGCTATGCTCGGGCTCTTTGCCTGCAGCTCCGGGGCGATCTCAAGCAGGCCCGCACTGCCTGGCGCGATTACCTCGCCCGCGATCCAGACAGCTCCTGGACCGAAAGTGCCCGCAAGCACCTGGCAGAGGTCGAGTCCCGCCTTTCCACCCAGCCGCGCTGACGTTTCCCCGGGATTCCACTGAACTTCCTCCCAGTCACGATCAGGTCACCGCCCTCAGATAACGCTTCCATGCGGCAAACATGTGCGTTTAATGAAACCGGGTCCTTGTCTTAATCGGATGCTTACAGGCCGCTGTGACACTTCTCGATGACGGCCAGCCCCGCAGGCGGCTGGCTCCCGGAAAGCAGACGATGGAAGCCGGTGCCTCGCCGGGCGGGGAGCCTCGCCGCGACGGGAGTCACCACTTCGATGGGGTGGAACCGGTGCTAGGTCGATCGGGAGCGTCGAACCAGAGGTCCGAAAAGGAGAGCCGTATGGGCAGAGCGTTCGTGGTGGTCCTGTGTCTCGTCTCGAGCTTGCTGGCGCTCGGGGCGCCGTCCTCCAGCCCAGCGCAAACCCTGAACCTCTATTACCAAGAAGCCAGCAAGGACGGCCGTGTGTACGTCTTCAACACCGCGGCGCGGTACAAGACCTGGCAGGAGGGCGGCGAGATGGGGACGGCCCTCATCCTGGTGGGCCGCGGCGCCAACGGCGAGACCGTGGTGGCGGAGAACGAAACGGCCGCCGACCTCTACTTCTTCAAACACGACCTGCCGGGCTACGAGCGGCCGGCGCCGAAGCCGGAGAAGCCCTTCGACGAGAGGGTTTTCTACAAGGACGGCAAGACCAACTTCGTGATGAAGGCCGGCACGGTGCAGCTCTCCACCCACATGCAGGCGCGCTACACCTACCTCGACCGGTTGCAGAACGACCGCGGCAGCTTCCGTATCCGCCGCATGAAGAGCGTCGTCGAGGGCAACACCTACGGGGGCACCTGGCGGTTCAAGTTGCAGGCCAACTGGGTGGGGGGGAATGTGGTGAACAGCGCCACCGTCAGCGCCAGCAACGACACGACCAAGCCGCTCAGCGAGCGGGTGACGCTCAGCACCACCGCCACCCGCGGCGCCATCCTCGAGGACGCCGAGCTCTGGTTCGCCAAGTTCCCGCTGGCGACGGTGTGGATCGGCCAGGGCAAGGCGTACTTCGGCCGCCAGGAGCTCATCTCCGACGGCAAGCTGCACTTCGTCGACCGCTGGGTCGGCAACGCCCGTTTCGCCCCGAGCCGTGACCAGGGGATCGGCCTCATCGGCGCCAATGGGACCAAGAAGTACGAGTACAACCTCGGGCTCTACAACGGGAATCTGATCAATCAGACGCTGAACGACAACGTCGAATACATGTACGTCGGCCGCCTGGTGTGGACTCCTTTCGGCGAATACAAGCTCGAGGAGAGTGCGCACGACTATCCCGAGACGCCCAAGCTCCTTCTCGGCGCCGCGGGCTTGAACAACACCCTCACGCGCGGGCAAACCGACACCGACATCTGGCGCGTCGGCGGCGAGCTGGCCTTCAAGTGGCACGGCTTCAACAGCAGCGGGGAGTACTACTACGAGGACGCCGAGATCAGCCCCCGGACCACGGTCGCCCGCGGCTACTACGTGCAAGCCGGCTGGCTGTTCCCGAACCGCAAGTTCGAGCTCGCCGGCCGCTACGCACACGTCGACGACGAGCTCCTGATGCTCACCATCTCGGACCTCAACCGGAACCCGCTGGCGGAGCTGCGGGAGTATGGCGCCTGCGCCAGCTGGTACTTCGACAAGCACACGCACAAGATTCAGGCGAATTGGCTCCGCTTCGAGGACACCCTCGCCGACCAGCACATCGACGAATACGCCATGCAGCTGCAGCTCGTCTTCTGAAAGCAGTTCGCAGCGGCGGCAAGCAGCGGAAGGGCGGGAAGAGACGGCCGGTCAGGGCCGCCTCTCCCGCGCTTCCTTGCGCAGGATCGTCACGTGCCGCCACACCCAGTAGATAGCGCCGGCAAGGAGAAGGGCGCCGATCACCAGGTCGGCGCCGTGGAAGTATTTGCGCAGCGTATTCCAGTTCTCGCCCAGAACCTTCCCCACCCAGGCGAGGAGGGCGCAGAAGGGCAGGGAGCCCAGGAAGGTATAGAGGAGGAAGGGCAGCATGGGCATGCGCGCCACGCCGGCGGGGAAGGAAATGAAGGTGCGCACCACCGGGAGGAGGCGGCTGACGAAGATCGCCGCGTGGCCGTACTTGGCGAACCAGCGGTCGGCCAGATCCAGGTCGTGCCGCGTCACCAGGACGAAGCGGCCGTAGCGTTCGATGAAGCCGCGGCCGGCATAGGCTCCCAGGTAGTAGGCGGCCACCGACCCCACCACGCAGCCGAAAGCCCCGGCCACGGAGACCCACCAGAGCGAGAAACGACCGGTGAAGACGAGGTAGCCCGAGAAGGGCATGATGATCTCGCTCGGCAGCGGGATGCAGGCGCTCTCGATCGCCATGCAAACCACGACGCCGGCGTAGCCCAGCGTCGAGATCACCGTGACCACGAAGTGGCCGAGGGCCTCGAGGATGTGATGCATCGGGCTCCCGTCGTGCGGCGCCGCGCGCCGCCGGGCGCCGAGCGCAAGGAAGGCGCGATCTCCCAGGAACTGGATGACCACGGGTCACCATCCAGGTCGCGCATGGTGCGAAGGAACTGGTTTTCGAGTCAAGGAGATTGCGACACGGTGCGGTGGGTCGTAGCCTACGAAGGTCGAAGACTTGCCGCCCGACGCGATTCCTGTGCAAGGCCCGGCGACCACGACGAGGGCTCCGCATGATCGAAGTGCACGACGTGAGCGTCGAGCTCCCGGGTCGGCCGCAGCCGGTCCTGGACGGCGTCAGCTTCCGGCTGCAAGCAGGGGAGCGCGTGGCGCTCCTCGGCGGCAACGGCAGCGGCAAGACGACCCTGGCGCGCTTGCTCAACGGCACGGTGCTGCCGAGCCGGGGGCGCGTGCTGGTGCACGGTTTCGACACCCGTGATCCCAGCGCCCGCTTCGAGGTGCGCCGCCACGTCGGGCTCCTCTTCCAGGATCCGGATCACCAGTTCGTCACCACGACGGTGGAGCGCGAGATCGCCTTCGGCCTGGAGAACCTGAACGAGCCCACCCCGCGCATGCATGCAGCGGTGCGCGGCGCCCTGGAGGATTTCGATCTGCGCGGGCGGGAGCAGGCGCCGCCGCACGAGATGTCCGGCGGCGAAAAGGCCCGCTTGGCGCTGGCCTGCGTCTGGGTCATGGGCCCGAGCGCGCTCGTCCTGGACGAAACGGATTGTCTCCTCGACCGGCGCAGCACCGAACGCCTCTGGCGCCAGGTCGACGACCTGCCGGCAGACACGGCATTGCTGCGCGTGACCACCGATGCGGAGTTGGCCGCCTCCAGCCCTCGGGTTCTCGTTCTCCACCAAGGCCGGTTGGTGGCGGAGGGCCCCCCGGATGCGGTCTTCGCCCACCTGCCGCCGGAGGTGGTGGCGCGCGTCGGCCTGCCGCTCGTCTGGCGTTTGGCAGAAGAACTGGTGCGCGCCGGCCGCTTGCACCGCGCCACGGTGTCGTTGGATCGCGTGCTGACCGGCCTCGGCGTGCCGGGCCCCGGGGGAGGCGCGGCGTGAGGTCCGACCCGGAGGTGCTCCTGCAGCTGCGCGCCGTCGAGGTCGCCTATGACGCGGGGCTGCCGGAGAAGAACCTGGCGCTCCGTGGCGTCAGCTTCGACCTGCACCACGCCGATCGTCTCGGGCTCATGGGACGCGCCGGGTCCGGCAAGACCACCTTGCTGCACGTGTGCGCGCGCCTGGTGGAAGCCAACGCCGGGAGCGTGCACGCACCGCAGCAGCGCGAGCCGAGTCTGGTCTTTCAGTTCCCGGAGCACCAGCTCTTCGCGGAGACCGTGGCGGAGGACGTGGGCTACGGCCTGCGGCAAGGCGGGGTAGCTCCCGGCGAGATCCGGACCCGGGTGGAACAGGCGCTCGAGGATGTCGGCCTGGCCGCAGCCGAGTTCGCCGCCCGCCCGCCATTTCATCTGAGCGGGGGGGAGAAGCGGCGCGTCGCCCTGGCCGGGGCGCTGGCGCAGCAACGCGGTCTCGTGCTCCTCGACGAACCGACCCTCGGTCTCGACGCGGAGGGAATCGAGCGTCTCCGTGCCATCCTCGAACGCATGCACGCCCGCGGCGTGGCCTACTGCGTCGCCTCCCACGATGCCGACTTCGTGGCCGCCACCTGCACGCGCCTCGTGGTGCTCGACGCCGGGCGCGTGGTGTTCCAGGGACCGACCGAAGAGTTCTGGGGCGACCCCCAGCTGGTGGAAACCTGCGGCGTGCGCCTGCCGCGCACCGCCGCATTGGCGCAGACCTTGCGCGGTTACGGCGTCCTGGGCCTGCCGCCGCAGCCCGATCTGCGTCGCATCGCCGCCGCACTCCTCGCCCTCTGGCATCGTCCCGGAGCGCACTCCTGAACAAGCGGCGAGCGCACCCGCGCGCAGCCGAGCGGCGTTGCCCGCCCGGGCACGCTCTGTTAAACTCGCAACGTCAAGATTCGCCCCGATCTCCCCCACGCCCCGCACCCGTGCGGCGGGCCCCCTGCCGTCGCGTCGAGGTGGGGAGGGGGAGCACGCTCCGAAGCAGGAGGTTGCAACATGCGTCTTCGCTATCGCTCGATCCTGCTGGTGCCGGCCTGCCTGGCGGCCTTCGCCAGCCTGGCCTCCGGCCAAATCCTCATCAACGAGATCCGCACCGACAACACCGGAACCGACACGGATGAGTACTTCGAGCTCGTCGGCCCGGCGAATACGCCGCTCACGGGCTACACCTACGTCGTCCTCGGCGATGGCAGCAGCTCCAGCAACAGCGGTGGTTGCAGCGGCGTCATCGAGAGCTTCGCGGACCTGAGCAGCTTCTCCATCCAGGCCGACGGCTACTTCGCCGCCCGCAACAGCGCCGCGACGCCCGTGCTGACCGGCTACGATGCGTCGATTGCCCTGGCGTTCGAGAACACCGACAACGTGACCCATCTGCTGGTGACGGGGTTCACCGGGTCGTTGACCCAGGACCTGGATACGAACGACGACGGCGTCCTGGACGTCACGCCCTGGACCTCGATCGTGGACAGCATCGGTCTGTCGAAGGGAAGCGCTTACAACTGCCCCGTGAGCGGCGCCAACGAAGAATACTTGTACACGCCGAACGTGGTCGGCCCCGATGGCTCCTTCGTCCCCGGCATGGTGCGCCGCTGCAGCACCGGCCTGGTGATCGGGCCGTTCGGCTCCCTCACCATCGACACTCCCGGCGCGGTGAACAACTGCACGGTGGCGGTCACCCCCGCGCCATGGAGCCAGGTGAAGGTTCTCTTCCGCTGAGTTCGCGTGACCAAGGATCGACCGCGGCCTCCCTCCGCTCCCGGGCGGGGGGAGGCCTTTCTGTTTTCAGCGCGGTTCCGGGCTCAGCCGGAGCAGCACCAGTGCATCGCTGGAGTGAAGCTCCGCCGTCGCTCCGGCACCGCGACCCGACACCGCGCTCACGAGCAAGCGCAAGCGCAAGCCCTCGCCTTCGGCATCGATCGTCAGTGGGAGTGGCCGACCTTTTCCTCCCGCCGGGGTCGTCGTCATGGCCGTCCTCGCCTGCACGAGCAGCGAATCGTGGGAGATCTCCAGAATGGGCCGCCCGCGCAGGGACACGACGGTGCGTGACGGCGCCGTCTGGGGCGCGAAGGCCAGAGTGTCCGGCCCCAGCGGCAGGTCGACTCGGGCCACGAGGTCGAGGCGCCCCAGCCACTCGTACCCGTCGAGAGGGACGGCCTGCTGGCTCAAGTCGGCGAAGTACGACACCTGACCCTCCGGAGTCTCCTGCCAGCGTTCCACGTAGGCCACGCCTATCCGGTCCATGACGGCGTGTGCCGCCGGATGATCGGTGGCGCGTGCGGGCGCATCCGCGCGCAGAGCAACCTCCGCCGCCTGGCGCAGCGCGGCCGCGATGCGCCCGAGGGAGCTCGCGCCGTGCGTGTCGATGAGGTAGCGGAGCACGGCGCTCATCTCGCGGCGAGCCTCGAAGCCGACCTCGCCCGCCGGCGGTTGCAGACGGGACTCCGTCAGCATCTCGTGGCCGCGGAGGAGATGGCGCAAACGGGTGAGTTGACTGAGCCGCGAGACCGAGTACGCGGACCAAGGACCGACGAAGGTCAGCAGCGCCAGCGCGCCGAGGGTCGTAGGGATGACGCGAATGTTGCGTGAGCCGGTGAAGCCGTAGTAGAGCGCGATTCCTGCCAACCACAGCGCCACGATGGTGAGGAAATAGCGCGGCTCGGTCAGCCCGTATTGATCGACGCGCAGCCAGATGGCCATGAGCAACATGGCGATGGAGGGCAGCAGCGCCACATAGAACCAGCGGCCGTAGTTGTCCACCCAGCGGCTGTCGGAGCGCTCGCGCACGGGATGCACCAGCAAGAGCGCCAGCGTGCCGGCAGCCGCCACGCTGGAGACGAGGTAGCCGATCCAACCGCTCGGCCAGGTCCGTGTGACCAGGACGCGCACGAGGTAGGCGGTGAGAATCATGAGATACACGGTCACGACGGGAATCAGGATGAACTGAGCGAAAACCTTGATGCCCCCGGGATAATCCTCGCGCGCCTCGAGCGCATTCAGGTCGCGAGGCAAGCCTCCCAAGAAGAACCAAGGATGGAAGACGAGGCCAATCACAATCCACATCCGGGCGTACCAGTCCTCATCGACACGGACACCGAAAAGGTTGTCGATGGCGAGCAAGGCGATGGCGAGGCCGCCGAAGAGGACGCCGGCGAACAAGGCGGCGGTCAAGAAGCGTAGGAACTGGATGCGATTGTACTGCCAGAAGCCACGCTGCGCCGTGGTGCCGAGGTAAGGCAGCGTGGCCGCCAGCAGGTGCAGCGCCACGCTCAGCTGAGCGAAGCGAAGGGTGCGGGTCGTCTCCGTCCAGGTGCCGGAAGCCCACCAGAAGCCCACGGGGAGCAGGAGCGCCGTGAGCCCGACCAGCGTGCGCGTCGCCCGCCGCCAACCAGCGCGCTCCCCGGTCGTCGCGACCGCGGTGAGCAAGGGGAGTCCGAGGAGCGCCGCCAGCAGCCCGCGTAGGCGCGGCGTATCGTCCCCGGAATGACCGACCAGCGCCAGCGCGTACCCGGCCGCCACGCACGCGGCGAAGAGCACCAACGGGAAACGTACGAGCGTTTCCCGCGCCCGTGCCGCCGCCTCCTGCAGGGAAATCAGCCGCACCTTGAGCCTCGCGTCCGCACGACCGGCCGCGAAGGTGGGGCAAGCCCTCCGAGCCTGGCAAGATGATTCGCCGCTTCCGAGTACGCCCCGCCCTTGCCATGCTCGGCCCGTCCGTTGTAGAGTCAAGGAGCTGGAGACGCCCGCGGTCCCTGGCACGCCGAGCACCTTTTAACTTGGTCCTGCGAGGCTAGGAAAGGTCATGAAGGCGCCAGCCTGCACGCAAAGGAACCTCTCGCCACAACCCTCCCTCCGGGAGGGATTTTTTTCTGCCCCCGACCCATCCCGGATCCCCCTGCTCCAAGGAGAGCGACGTGTCTGATTTCGTCGCCAAGGCGGCCATCATGGACGCCGAACAGATGCAACGGGCCGTGCAACGCATCGCCCACGAGATCATCGAGCGCAACGGCGGCTCGGACAGCCTGGTCATCGTCGGCATCCAGCGCCGCGGCGTGCAGCTGGCCGAACGCATCGCTGCCGCCATCGTGCGCTTCGAACACTGCAACCTCCCGGTCGGAACGCTGGACATCACCCTGTATCGCGACGATCTGACCACGCTCGGCCCGCAGCCCCGGGTGGGCGAGACCCGCATCCCCGTGGACATCCACGAGCGCAACGTGGTCCTGGTGGACGACGTCCTCTACACCGGGCGCACCGTACGCGCCGCCCTGGACGAGCTGATGATGGACTTCGGTCGGGCGCGCTCGATCCAGCTCGCCGTCCTCGTCGACCGCGGGCACCGGGAGCTGCCCATCCGCGCCGATTACGTGGGCAAGAACGTGCCGACCTCGAAGCGCGAGATCATCAAGGTCCAGGTGCGGGAGATCGACGGCACCGACCAGGTTCTCGTGGGGGAGATGAAGACATGATCCCACCGCGCAAGCATCTGCTCGGCCTGGAAGGCATGGACGCCCGGGAGATCCACGGGATCCTCGACCTGGCCAGCAGCTTCGAAGAAATCCTCGAACGCCCGGTGAAGAAGGTGCCGACCCTGCGCGGCCGCACCATCGTCAATGCCTTCTTCGAGCCCTCCACCCGCACCCGCGTCAGCTTCGAGCTGGCGCAGAAGCGCCTCTCTGCCGACGTGGTGAACATCTCCAGCAGCGGCAGCAGCCTCTCCAAAGGGGAGACGTTGCGGGACACGGTGGCCAACCTCGAGGCGATGAAGATCGACATGCTCATCGTGCGGCACGGCACCTCCGGGGTCCCGCACATGCTCGCCGAGCACACGGTGGCCTCGGTGGTGAATGCCGGGGACGGCCAGCACGAGCACCCGACGCAAGGACTGCTCGACCTCTATACGATGCGCGCGCGTCTGGGCGACCTGGCGGGCCGCCGGGTCACCATCGTCGGCGACATCGCCCACAGCCGGGTGGCGCGCTCCAACCTCTGGGGCCTGCGGGCGCTGGGGGCGCACGTCACCGTCTGCGGGCCGCGTTCGATGATGCCGAAGAGCGTCGAGGATCTGGGCGTGCAGGTGGAGTACGACCTGCGCCGGGCGGTGCGCGACGCCGATGCCATCAACGTGCTCCGCATCCAGTTCGAGCGCCACGGCACGCCGAACTTCCCGAGCCCGCGGGAGTACATGCGCCTCTTCGGGATCAGCAACGAGGTCCTGCGCGGGACCCAACCGGAGTGCTTCGTCATGCACCCGGGGCCGATGAACCGGGGAGTCGAGATCGCCTCCGACGTGGCCGATGGGTCGCGCCAGGTGATCCTGCAGCAGGTCACCAACGGCGTCGCCGTGCGCATGGCGGTGTGCTACCTCTTCGCGGGCGGCGCCGGCCCGGCGGCAGAGGAGAACGAGCGCGCGGGCGGCGAGGCGGCGGCGGCCACGGGGACAGCGCGGCGCCTGCACGCCACCAGCGCCTAGAGTTTTCCTGAGCTCCTTCGCGAGTCCAGCCTCGCCAAGAAGCTCGAGCCGAAGGAGAAGGGATGCACCTGGAGAGCGAAACGCTGCCGGGGGAATACGTGCTGAGCGGTGCCATCCTGCTCGATCCGGAGAGCCGGCGGCAGGGGCCAGGCGAGATCTGGATCCGTGACGGCGGGATCGTCGAAGTCGTCTTCGCTGGCCAGAGCAGCGCCGCCGCGACGGTGCCGCGAGTGCCTTGCCGCGGCTTGGCTCTCGCCCCGGGTTTCGTCGATCCGCACGTACACTTCCGCGAGCCTGGACAGGAATACAAGGAAGACATCGAGTCGGGCAGTCGCGCCGCCGCGGCGGGCGGTTTCACCAGCGTGATCATGATGCCCAACACGCTGCCGCCCCTGGATCATGCCGGCGTGGTGCAGACGGTGTTGCGTCGCGGCCGTGAGGTCGGCCACTGCGACGTGCACGCCGCCGGGGCCCTGACGCTCGGGCGTGCCGGGCAGGAACTGGCGGAGTACGAGGACTTGCGGCAGGCCGGCGTGGTCGCCCTCACCGATGACGGCAGCCCGGTGGAGAGTGCTGCGCTCATGCGTCACGCCTTGGAGCACGCCGCCATGCTGGGCCTGGTGGTCATCGCCCACTCCGAGGAGAAGTCCTTGGCCCATGGCCGCCACATGCACGAGGGCACCTGGTCGACGCAGCTCGGCATTCCCGGCATCCCCGCCGCGTGCGAGGAAATCGGCGTGGCCCGCGACGTCCTGCTGGCGCGGGAGACCGGTGCGCCGCTGCACGTCGCGCACGTGTCGACCCGCGGCGCCGTGGACATCCTGCGGCTCGCCAAACACACCTGGAAGGTCGACGTCACCGCCGAAGCCACGCCCCATCACCTGGAGCTCACCGACCGCGAGCTGGTGGGTTATTCGGCCAACTTCAAGATGAACCCGCCGCTGCGGAGCGAATCGGACCGGCAGGCAGTGCTCGAAGGCCTCGCCGACGGCAGCATCGACATGCTCGCCACCGATCACGCCCCGCACGCTCCGGACGAGAAGGAGCTGGAGTTCGATCGTGCCCCAGTGGGCGTGATCGGTCTGGAGACGGCATTCGCCGTGGCTCACACCGGTCTCGTGAGCAGCGGGCGCCTGCAGCTCCTCGATCTGGTGCAGAGAATGAGTCTGGCACCGGCTCGCCGCTTCGGTCTGGAGGCAGGGCGGCTCGTGGCCGGCGCACCGGCCAGCTTCGCCCTCATCGATCCCGAAGCACACTGGTTGGTGGGTGCGGAATCCTTGCGCTCCCGGGCGCGGAATTCGCCCTTCCTCGGGCGGACGCTGCGAGGCCGCGTCCAGGCCACCATCTACCGCGGCCGGCTGGTGCATCGGGCGCCGGAGCCCACGCCGTCGCTGGCCCGGGGCGGTTGACGCCGCGGCAGAGCCCTTGCATCTTCGATCGTGCCCGCGCCGGTCGCCCCAGGAGAATGCATGCACGACGCCCCCCGGCCGCGCCGCCCGCGAGCCCGCCGCGCCCTGGCGCCCCTCCTGGCCTTCGCCCTCGGCGGTTGCGCCTACTTCAACACCTTTTACAACGCCAACAAGCTCTTCGAGGATGCGGAGAGCATCCGCACCGCGAAGGGGAGTTCCGCCGAGAAGGCGGCGGCCCAGTACGACGCGTGCATCAAGAAGTGCCACGATCTGCTGCGCTACCACTCGAAGAGCAAGTACGTGGATGACGCCCTCTACATGATCGGTGTCAGCCATTTCCATCGCGCCGAGTACGTGCAGGCGCAAGGCTCGCTGCGCGATCTCCTGGATCGCTTCCCCAACACGAAGTTCGCCGAAGGCGCCTGGTTCCATCTCGGCCTGGCGTCGCTGGCGCAGGGCGATGCCGCCGGGGCCGCCGCCGCCTTCGAGAATCTGGAGCGCAACTATCCCAACAGCCCCTACCGCGTCGAGGCGGCTTACCGCGCGGCGGAAGCGGTGCTCGACGCCAAGGACAGCGAGAGCACGCGGCAAGCCTTGCGGCAGTTCATCCAGGAGAATCCGCATAGCCGCCACGTGAGTGCGGCGCGGTTGCGCATCGCGGACACGTATTACGACGACCTGCATTTCCCGGAGGCGCGGGCGGAATACCAGCAGGCCCTGACGCTCGAGCTCACCGAGGAACAGCGCTTCGAGGCGGAGCTGCAGATCTCGCTCACCAAACGCGACGAGGCGGAGCTGATTCTCGCCGATCCGGCTCTGTACACCGAGCAGGACCTGCCCTCGGGACTGCGGGTGCAGATGCAGGAGGCGCTGGCGGACACCGCCGCGGCGCCGTCATCGGCTGCGGGCACCGCCCTGCCGGAATCGTTGCAGGCGCAGCGGCAGCAGGCGATGAGCTTGCTCGCCGAGGCGGAGGTCGAACTCGAGCGCCTGCGCAAGCGGGCGACGAAGTTCAACGCCGATCCACTCCTCCGCATCGAGCGCGCCGTGACCCTGGCCTGGCTCGGCAAGCCCGAGGAAGCTCTGGCGGACCTGGATCAGGTGGCGCGCACCGACCCGCGCGGCGAAACCGGTTCGCGAGCGCAGTACGAGATCGGCGAGATCCACCGTCGCTTCGGGCGCTGGAGCAAGGCGCAGGAATCCTACGATCTGGCCCAGCGCGGTCAGGGGACGAGCGCGAGCCCGATCGTCGAGCGCGCCAAGAAGAAGAGCGCCGCCATTCGGGCGCGCACGGCGGCCATGGAGCAGCTGCGCCCGGCGGCGGAGGTGCAGCGTCGCTGGCGCGTTTCCCGGGGGCTGGAGCCGCCACGTCAGGGCGAGGCGGATTCGCGCTCCGGACCGGACTCGCTACGCAGCCTGGTGGAGATCGAAACACGCTTCGAAGACCTGGCGGGACACCTGCTGCGTGTGGCCGAGATCGACCTCTTCGAGCTGGAGCAGCCCTGGCTGGCGCTGCGCGAGTGCCAGCAGCTCCTGGCGGACTACCCGCGCAGCGGTTCGGCCCCGAGAGCGGCTCTCGGGATCGGCTGGATCTACGACCGCTACCTCTCCGAGCCGGGTCTGGCCATCGGCGCCTATGACCGGGTGACGCAAGAGTACCCCGGGTCGCCGCAGGCGCAGCGCGCCGCGGATTTCGCCGCCGCCCTGCGCAACCCGGGAGCGGCGGTGCCCGACGCGAGGGGTGTCCTGCCGGAGGCGAGAGGGGAAGCGTTCACCGACACGGCGGGAGCTTCGGTATTCTCTCCCGGCGACAGCACGGCAGCAGCCCCCGGTGACACGACCGCAGCTCCGGTCGACACCACGAGCGCCGCCGCGCCCGTCGATAGCACGGCCGCCGCAGCGAAGGACACCACCTCCGCGGCGCCTCCCGACACCTCGCTCTCGCCCTGACCGGAGGTACCATCATCGCGGCGACGCTGCTCGAGAACCGGCCGCTCTGCGGCGGCTCCCACTTGCTCCGCCTCGAAGACGCGGCCGCACGCGTCGCAGCCCCGCGCTCGCGCCCCGGGCAATTCACCATGCTCCTGGCCCAGCCCTCGCTGCACCTCATCCGCCGGCCCATGAGCATCCACGACGAGGGCGATGGCTGGCGGAGCTACATGGTGAAGCCCGTGGGTCACGCTTCGGGCGAGCTGGTCGCACTCCGGCCCGGGGACCGAGTCGAGGCGAGTCCACCCTTCGGCAATGGTTTTCCGGCGCCGGCGGACCTGGGCGGCGGTCCGCTTCTCCTCGTGGGCGGCGGTTTCGGCATCGCCCCGTTGCATTTCCTGGCGCGCCGGCTCGACGCCCTGTCGCCGTCGATGGAGTACACCATCCTCTACGGCGGCCGCAGCTCCCGCGACGTCGAACTCGACGCCGTGGCCGGTGTGCGCGGCGAGATCCTTCCCAGCACCGACGACGGCTCGCTCGGCTTCCACGGCACCTGCGTCGATCTCTGTCGCGATCTGCTGCGCCGGCTGGGAGCGAAGGCGCGGCAGGCCACGGTGCTCACCTGCGGTCCCCCGGCGATGATGGCGGCTCTGCACCTGGCGGTCCGCGATCTCGTGCGCGACGTGTACCTCTCGCTCGAGGAGGTCATGGCTTGCGGCGTCGGCGTGTGCATGGGCTGCGTGACACGTACCCGCAACGGCACCGTGCCGATTTGCACCCACGGACCGGTGTTCCGCGGCGCCGACCTGGTCGGGATCGATGGAGGGCGCGAGCATGTCTGAGTACACCGTCCGCCTCGGTCCGGCCCGCTTCGCCAATCCGTACTTCGCCGCCTCGGGTTGTTTCGGCTATGGCCTCGAGTACGCTGCCTTCCTCCCGCCCAGCGAGTTCGGTGCGGTGGTGACGAAGACGGTGACCGCGCTGCCTCGCACCGGGAACCCCGTACCGCGTTTGCAGGAGACGCCGTCGGGCCTGCTCAACTCCATCGGCCTGCAAAATGTCGGCCTCGATGCCTACTTGCGCGAAAAGCTGCCGGCCCTGGTGGCGGCGGGTGGCGTGCCCTTCGTCAGCATCGCTGCCGAGACGGTGGAGGAGTACGCGCGGATGGCCGAGCGACTGGCCGAGCACGAGGCCGTGCGCGCCGTCGAGGTGAACCTGGGCTGTCCCAACGTGGACACCGGTGGGGACCGCGACGCCGCGGAAGCGCGGGCGGTGGAACGTTTCACCCGCACGGTGAAGGAGCGTTTGCGGGACCGGGCGGTGGCGATCAAGCTGACGCCGAACGTGACCGACATCGTGCACTTGGCCCGCGGCGCCGAGCAGGGTGGCGCCGACGCCGTGGTCGCCATCAACACGCTGGCAGGGATGGACATCGATCTCCAGCGCCGCCGGCCGACCTTCGCCCGCGTGCGCGCCGGGCTCTCGGGCCCCGCCATCTTCCCCGTGGCGCTACTCAAGGTCTGGGAGATCGCCGGGGCCGTGCGCATCCCGGTGGTCGCCGTGGGCGGCATCGCTTCGGCGCAGGAGGCTCTCAAGTTCTTCATGGCGGGAGCCACGGCCGTGCAGCTCGGCACAGTGCTCTATTCCCGGCCGACGCTTCTCGCCGAGGTGAAGGCTGGCGTGCGTGCGTTTCTGGAGGAAAGGGGCCTTTCCCACCCGCAGCAGCTGCGACTGCAGCCCGATCCGGCCATCCTGATCGCCGACGGAAGCGACCGGATCACCTGAACGCCGTACACTTCCTGGGGTAGATGCCCCAATTCATCTCTTCTTGCTTCCAATTCCTCCCCAGACCGGGGTCGGTGATCCCGGCGATGGCGCATCCCGCCGTGAAATGGCGCGCCGATCTTGAGGGGTGCGACCAGAACCGCTAAGCTTGAGATCGCACAGGTATCGTCAACACATCGGTCGCTCTCGTTCCTGCCCGCCAAGGGATGGCTCGATGGGCGTCGTGTCGTTCCCCTCGGCCCTAGCGCCGTTGCCTCGGACATCCATGCGCCCATTCCGCCAGCTCCTCCCGGGCCCGACCCTCCTCCTTTCCCTCTTCCTCGCCGTTCTCCTCGGCGGGAGCGGCTTGCACGCCGCTTGGGCCGCGGTCCGCGTCGCCGTCATCGCCGACTACGGCGACAACAGTCCCAATGAAGCCGCCGTCGCCGATCTCGTGCACAGCTTCGTCCCGGACATCGTGGTCACCGCGGGGGACAACAGCTACGACGCCGGTCCCATCGACACGAACATCGGCAAGTACTACTCCCGGTACATCGGGAATTACAGCGGCGGCTTCCCGCCGGGGTCTTCGATCAACCGCTTCTTCCCCTGCCTTGGCAACCACGACTACGGCGATGGTGGGGGAGTGAACGCCTACCTGAACTACTTCGCCCTGCCCGGGGCCTCGGTCCAGAGCTCGAACACCTCGGGGAACGAGCGCTACTACGACTTCGTCTACGGACCGATCCACTTCTTCGCCATCAACAGCAACCCCGAGGAGCCCAACGGCAGGGACAGCACTTCGGTGCAGGCGCAATGGCTGCGCTCGCAGCTGGCCGCCTCCAACGCCCCCTGGAAGATCGTCTACTTCCACCACACGGCGTACTCGAGCGGCGAGCACGGCGGAGCCCTCCCCATGCGCTGGCCCTTCCGGCAGTGGGGGGCGGACGCCGTGATCGCGGCGCACGATCACGATTACGAGCGCTTCCTTTTCGACGGCTTCCCGTACTTCGTCGTCGGCATCGGGGGCTCCGGCCTGCGCGGCTTCCGCACCACGCAACCGGGCAGCGTCGTGCGGTACGCCGCCAACTTCGGCGCCATGCTGATCACGGCGGACGCCGGGGAGCTCAGCTTCGACACCTTCTCCATAGCCAGCGGCAACCCCCTGGTCGACTCGTACACCCTCTTCGGCGAAGGGTCGGTGCCACAACTCACCGTCTCACCGCTGCAATACCAGTTCGCCAGCGTCACGGTCGGCGCCATGGCGCTCACGAGCTTCGGCCTCCGCAACGACGGTGATGTGACCCTGAACGTGCAGTCGATCGCCTTGGCCGGTCCTCACGCGGGGGAGTTCAGCGCCGAACGGGGTGCCGACGTCATGCCGCGCCGGCTGCCCCAGATCGCCAGCACCTTCGGCCCGTTCGTGGTTCCACCAGGAAGCGTCGTGCCCGTGGTGGTGCGCTTCCTGCCCGTGACCGTCGGCGCCAAGAACGCGGTACTCCGCATCGTGAGCGACGACCCGAACCGGGGCACGGCGGAATTCCCTCTAACCGGTGTGGCGATTCCCGAGTACCCCGATATCACCGTGAGCCCGCCGGTAGTGAATTTTGGTCCTGCGCAGATTCTCACCTCGGCCACCGGTCAGGTGAAACTCCACAACTGGGGGAGAGCGATCCTCCAGGTCTCGTCGGCCCTCACCGGAGGAGATCTGGCCGACTTCGCCATCACGGCGGGAAGCGGTCCCTTCGCCGTGGCCCCGGGCGAGAGTGCGGCGGTGTCGTTCACCTTCGCGCCGACGACGCTGGGGCCG